>Ga0066652_100001553_pt1 | contig 11995 bp, 10 predicted proteins | sample GraSoiAngelo_101_FD_71413 | JGI IMG/M metagenome (GOLD analysis project Ga0066652, IMG submission 71413) | Grasslands soil microbial communities from the Angelo Coastal Reserve, California, USA - 14_0903_02_30cm | ecosystem: Environmental > Terrestrial > Soil > Grasslands | place: USA...
AGTGCGTTTCGCAGCTTCAACGTGAACACCGACCCCCGATCCACGTCGCTCCGCACGCGGAGGTCGCCGCCCATGGCGCGGGCCCAGGCGCGGCTGGTCACGAGACCGGGGCCGGAGCCGCCGGCGTCGGATTCGGCGGGATGGCGTGACGGCGCGGCGGGATCGAAGATCTCCTCCTGACGCTCGGGCGACATGCCGCATCCGCTGTCGCCCACGCGGAGCATCACGACGTCCTCCGGCATCCCCTCCGGATAGCCGATGTCCACCATCACGTGGCCGCCGGGCTCCGTGAACCTGATTGCGTTGGAGATCAGCGTGAACAGGATGCCGTGCAGCCAGCGTGGATCCGCGAGGAGTCGAGCGTCGGGGGCGATGTCGGCGACGGAGTCCAGCCGTTTCGCGATCAGCTGCGGCTCGACGATGCGCAGGACCGCGTTCACCGCCTCGCGCACGTTCACTGCCTCGAGATTGCGTTCCATCGGTCTCGCTCCCCTGGGTTCGACGGCCCCTGAGGAAGACGTGGATGGAGGCACGGTGGTCACCGAGTGAGGCCGGCGAGGGCGGTACGCCAGGGAGACGTACCGCCGTCGCGCGGCTTCCTGCTCAGCTTCGCTCGTATACCATGAACAGCTTCTCCGAGCACCCGATGTCGCTGCAGAAGAAGTGTTCCAGGCGGCCATACTCCCTGAATCCGGCCCGGCGGTAGAGGCGCACCGCCGTCTCGTTCTCGGCGATGACGCCGAGGACGATCTGTCGCAGCCCGATGCGATCGAGTCCGTACCGGACCGCGGTCTCGACGAGCTGCCCACCCACTCCCTGCCCCTGCAGCCAGGGAGCGACATACATGTGCACCAGCTCCGCGCGATGGCGCGTGCGCTCGCGCGTCTCTCGGAGCAACCCGCAGATACCGCCGAGCTCTCCGCGCGTGAACGCGCCGAACATCGGGTTGTCGTCGTCGGGCTTCGCGATGAACCGCTCGAACGGCAGCGTCGCCACGGCGGCCGTTTCAGCGAACGTGCTCCCGAACACACGCGCGTTGCGCTGCAGCGCCTGGAGCCGCATCGCCCGGTACAGTCCCTGCTCACCGGGCGCGAGGCGCCGGATTTCCACATCCCGCATCATCGTTCGTACTTTCGCTCCCAACTGGGTCAACATCTTCATGTGCGTTCCACCATTCGGAGGGCTCGCACGCGGGTGAGCGTCGGCGCGTGTCGGGCAGTGGACGACGGCTCGGCCGGAACGGAGAACGAGCCGTCCCACCGCGCCATCACGACCGCGGCGAGACAGTTGCCGACGACGTTGATCGACGTGCGCCCCATGTCCATGAATGCATCCACGGCAAGAATGAGGGCGACGCCCTCGACTGGCAGTCCGAACTGCGTGAGCGCACCCGTCAGCACCACGAGCGCCGCGCGCGGGATGGCGGCAATCCCCTTGCTCGTCAGCATCAGCGTGACGAGCACGAGGAGTTGCTTGCCGAGTGGCAGGTCGATCCCCGCCGACTGCGCGACGAACAGCACGGCCAGCGAGAGATAGAGCGCGGTACCATCCATGTTGAAGGCGTAGCCCGTCGGCAGTACGAACGACGCGACGCGCCGCGGGACGCCCATCGCCTCCAGGTTCCGCAGCGCGAGCGGCAGCGCGGCCTCCGACGACGCCGTGCTGAATGCGACAAGCCACGGCTCGCGCACGGCGGAGACGAACCGCCGGAGCGGCACGCGGGCCACGAGGGCGATCGGGAGCAGCACCACCAGCGCGAACACGACGAGCGCGCCGTAGAGCGTGCCGACGAGAAGGCCCAGCGGGCGAAGCGCACCGAGCCCGTTCTTCCCCACCGTCGCCGCGATCGCCGCACCGACGCCGACCGGCGCGACGCTCACGACGATGCCGGCGAACTTGAACATCACCTCGCTCAGGCTCTCGCACGCCGAGAGCATGAAGGTCTTGGCGTCGCCGCGCACTCGCGTCAGCCCGACAGCAAACAGCGTGGCGAAGACGACGATCTGCAGTGCATCGTTCCGCGCCATGGCATCGATCACACTCTCGGGGACGACGTGCTCGAGCAGCGTGACGAACGACGGCGGAGGGGTGGAAGGCAGCGCGCCCGCGGTCATCGGCGGCCGGCCCATCGTCACGCCCCGTCCCGGGTGCACGACGTTCCCCGTCACGAGCCCGACGACGAGCGCGATCGTGGTGACGACCTCGAAGTAGAGGATGGATCGCACGGCGAGCCGGCCGACTCCCTCGACGCCGGCGCCGTGACCGGCGATGCCGACGACCAGCGTCGCGAACACCAGCGGCGCGATCATCGACTTCACCAGACGGAGGAACAGCGTCGACACCACTGCCAGATCGCTCGCGTGAAACCCGGCCATGCCGGCGCGATCGGGGAGCAGCAGCCCGACCGCGACGCCGACGACGACGGCGACGAGCATTCGTCGAGTCGACGACGGCCCGCGCACTGGCCGTCGCGGGCCGTCGCCGAGTTTCGTGACCGCATCCTGCATCCACATGCAACGCACCCTCCTCTACGAGCCCGCGGCGGTCGCGGTCAGCGGGTCGATGACCTGCCGCACGCGACTGACGCGGTTCGCCGGCAGCCCGGCGCGCGCGGCATGCTCGCGCACGATCTGCTCGCTGGTCGCGAGGTATTCGCAGTACATCCGGTTCTCGGTGACGTTGGTTCGGATCCACTGGATCCCCGTGCCCATGTCGCTGATCGCCTTGTTGGAGCCGAACGACGCGAGGCGCAGTGCGTCCAGCGACAGGTCTCCGACTCCCGGCAGATCGCGCTCGATCACGAAACGGTGCATGGTCTCACGCCGCAGTAGTGGTGTCATCGGTGAAAGCGTGACGCGCTCAGCAGTGGACCCGTGGGTTCCACGACGCGAACAGCCCGCTCGGATTGGCGCGGTGTGTCCAGACGTGGAGCGCCCACACGGCGAAGACCTCGTTCTGCGTGAACTTCTGGCCGAACAGCTCCGGCGCCGGCGAGGTCTTGGGGACAATGGCATACGGCACGATGTACTCGACGCCCACCAGGCTCGCCTGCCCGTCAGTGCCGGGCTCGTAGATGAGCGCCTCGGGGTGAGACGCGTCGGCGCGCCCGTCGATCAGGGTGACGTTTGCCCAGTGCACGCCCATGGCGCCCTCGTCGCCATTCGACATGCAGTCGGTGAGCGCGAGGTCGTACCCGGCGCTCTTCGCGAGCGCGAGGCTCGAGTAAGGCGCGAGCGACTCCTTCAGTTGCTGTACCGCGGGGGGAATAGCGGGTGCCGTCGGGCCGTCTCCATCGTGGCACGCAACACCCCACGCCACGGGCGCCAGCACCATCGCAATCAGCAGTCGGGACCTTACCGTCATGTCCGTGATTCTCCATGTTGAATCGGTCGAAACGCGCGCCGTGTGCACCTCCAGGGCCGCGTGCATCGGCTCTCGTGGGTCGGAGCGCGCAGTCTAGATGAGCCACGTCGCCTCCCTCTCGCCCGCGGTTCGCCCCTTCGTCGCCCGCTCGACCGTGACCCGTCTCAGGCTGTTCGGTGGCGCAGTGATCGACGCCGCATCGGGGCCGATCACCGGGCGCGCGACGCAGCGACATCGGCTCGCGCTGCTCGCGCTGCTCGCGACGACGCGTCGCCTGTATCGCGGCCGCGACCAGCTCGTGACGATCCTGTGGCCCGACGCCGACGCCGAGCGCGGGCGCAAGCTGCTCTCCGACTCGATCTACCGGATCAATCAGGCGCTCGGCGGCGAGGTGATCTCCGGCACGGGCGACGACGTGCGCCTCAGCCGCCAGCACCTCGGCAGCGACGTGGCGGATCTCGAGGCCGCCGTCGACGCGAACGACTGGCGCCGTGCGGTGGGGGTGTATACGGGGCCGTTTCTCGACGGCTTCTACCTGCCCAACGCCACCGAGTTCGACCAGTGGATGGAGGGGGAGCGCCGGCAGTACGCGCGCGCGGCCGAGAAGTCGATCGAGGCGCTCGCGATCGAGGCGCGCGACGCCGACCGACTCACCGACGCCGTGGACTGGTGGCAGCGGCTGGCCGCGCTCGTGCCCGACGAGTCGCGCGTGGCGCTCGAGCTCATGCGTGCGCTGGAGCGCGCCGGCAACCGCGCCGGCGCGATTCGCCACGCGCGCGTGCACGCCGCCGTGCTGCGCGACGTGCTCGGCCTCGAGCCCGATCGTGCCGTCGAGGAGCTCGCGAGCCTCATGACCAGGCGCAGCGAAGCACCCGTGCGCGCACCGGAGCGGCCGCCGCGCCGCGAGATTCCAGCGGTGGCAATGGCGGAGCCGGAGCCGTCGAGCGACACGGCTGACGCGGCGCCGAGTGTGCTCGTGGCACCGATGTCCCCCAGCACGGCGACCGCGCCCGTCGGCACGCCGCCCGCCAACTCGATCGCCGTCCTTCCCTTCACCAACCTGAGTGGGTCGGACGCCAACGCCTACTTCGCCGACGGCGTGTCCGAGGAGCTCATGTACCTCCTCACGCGCTCGTCCGGGCTGCGCGTCGCGTCACGAACGTCGGCGTTCGCCTGCCGCGAGCTCAACCTCGACGCGCGCGAGGTCGCCGACCGGCTGAACGTCGCGTGGCTCCTCGAGGGAAGTGTGCGGCGCGCCGGCGAGATGCTGCGCATCGTCGCCCAGCTCACCGACGCGACGAGCGGCTACCTCGTGTGGTCCGAATCGTACGACCGCACGTCGAGCGACATCTTCGCCATCCAGGCGGAGATCGCCAACGCGATCGCGATGCGTCTCGCCTCGACGCTCGGCGGCGCGACGCCGGTGCCACCGTCGATGGCGCGTGCGGCGAAGGATCCCGGCACGTACGATCTCTATCTTCGGGCGCGCTACCAATGGCATCGTCGCTCGGAGCAGAGTCTGCGCGACTCGGTGCCGCTGTTCGAGCAGGTCGTGACGCGCGATCCGGAGAACGCGCGCGCGTGGGTCGGTCTCGCGGACACCTATGCCGTGATGGGAGTCTACGACTATCTCCCGCCGCGGCTCGCGTTCCCGCTCGCCGATTCCGCGGCGCGCCACGCGATCGTGCTCGATGCGTCGCTCGCCGCACCGTACGCCACGCTCGCGTACGTGGATACGTACTTCCGCTGGGACTGGCGCTCGGCGGAAGACACCTTTCGTCGCGCGATCGAGCTCGAGCCGACCTACTCGGTCGCACATCAATGGTACGCCAACCTGCTCGTCACGCGCGGGCGGTTCGAGGAAGCCGAGCGGGAGATGCGTCACGCCGCGGAGCTCGATCCGCTGTCGATGATCGCGCACGCCGGCATCGGCTGGCTGCTCATCTTCGCGCGGCAGTTCGACCGCGCGGCGCATCAGCTCCAGCTCGCGCTGAAGATGGACCCGGACTTCGTGCTGGCGCACCACTGGCTGGGGCTCGCACACCTCGGCGCCGGCCGTGCGACGCAGGCCATCCCGTGCTTCGCGCGCATGCTCTCGCTGTCGGACACGGGGACCTTCGAGAGCGTGCTCGGTCTCGGCGCGCTCGCGCGCGCCCATGCGGCGACCGGCGCGATGGACGAGGCGAGCGCCATCCTCGCCGGCCTGCTCGAGCAGGAGGAGAATGGGCGCTACGTCTCCTCGTTCCAGCTCGCGAAGGTGTGGCACGCGATGGGTGACGTGCCCGCCGCGCTTTCGCGGCTCGAGCGCGCGTTCGACGAACGCGCGCACTCGATGGTGTTCCTGCGGGTGGACGCGCAACTGGCGGCCCTCGCCGGCGAGCCGCGCTACCAGCGCCTGATCGACGCGGTGGAAGGTTCGGCGTCGTAGCGTCCGACTAGTAATGCACGACGATGATGACCGTGGAGCCGATCGGCACGGAGCGCATCGTCACCGTCCACGCGCCGCGCGTGAACTGCAGAGTGATGAACGGTCCGCCGGCGTCGAACGCGTCGGACACCTGCACCCACCCGCCACCCGCCGCGTTGGTCGAGAGGTAGGCGGTAACGGCCGGCGGATGCGTGGCATCGCCGGCGTCGGCCGGCAACTGAAAGTCGACGAGCGCCGCGTCCGCGACGCGCGAGAGCGTGAGGCTCGCGCCCGAAGATCCCCCCGGGCCGACTGGTCCGGCGGGGCCGGTGATGCCCGTAGGGCCGGGGGCGCCTTGCGGTCCTGCCGGGCCGGCGGGCCCCATCGCACCGTCGGCTCCCCGACACGCCAGGAGCCCGACGACGACGATGATGAGAATCCTGCGCGGCATGGTTGTTCTCGAATGGTGATCGGCACGAGCGCATCGCTCGGCGGTCGAGCCGAGCGGAGACAAGCTAATCGGCGCTATCGCCCCATTCTCGCCACGAGCGAACGGGAATCATTTCGCCCCTCGATGCCTCTATGGGGGTGCAGGCCAATGCCTGCTCCCTCACTTACGGATCGGCACATGCGTTCCACGCTCGCAGTCTTCTCGACTCTCCTCATCCTCACCTCGGCGTGCGGTGGCGACTACGGTCGCTCGACGTCGCCGTCGGGTGGCTACACCTATCCGCCGCCGGTCACACCTGTCGACACGCAGCCGACGCCGCGGAGCATCCGCTCGATCGTTCTGACGGCTCCCGAGTCGATCCTCGTCGCGGAGCGCTCGACGGAGCTCGCCGTCTTCGCCCTCGATTCCAGCGGCCAGCAGGTCGGCCGAGTGCGCAATGCCACCTTCACGAACACCAACGCGTTCAGCTTCGCCGTCTCGCCGGACGGTGTGCTCACCGCGCTCTACAGCTCCTTCCGTCCATTCCGCGCGACGATCACGGCGAGCGCCGTGATCGATGGCGTCACGTTCACCGCGTCGAAGCGGTTCGACGTCCGCAGCAGCGAGCCAGCGCGCATCGACTTCCTCACGTCGTTGCAGCCGGAGAGCGTTCGTCCCGAGCCGACGTTCTCCGCCGCCGACGGCATCGTCTATCTCGCCGTCACCGACTCGGGCGTCGACTTCACGCTGCTCTGGTCGAAGCTGACGGGGCATCCGATCGGCGCGCACATTCACGGTCCGGCGGAGTTCGACGGCGTCGCCGGCGTGCTGGCCGATTTCCCCGTGGCCGACCAATTCGCCACGCATGGCCTGATCCGCGGCACGCTCACCGCGGCGAGCATCAGGGCGAGAGACGGACGTGCGGCGATCTCGGTCGATTCCCTCGTGACCTTGATACAGAACCGCGCCGTCTACGTCGACATCCACTCGGCGGAGCAGCCGGCGGGCGAGCTTCGCGGCACGCCGTTCGCGAGCGCTCTGACGGCGACGCGTGTGCCACTCACGCTCGGCGCGCCTGCTGCTGCCGCAGCACCTCGTACGTCGCGATCCCCACGCTCGTCGAGAGGTTGAGCGACCGCACGAACGGCGACGACATCGGCAACGCGACGAGCCGCTCGGCGTACTGCACGAGGAGTCCAGCGGGCAGCCCCGTCGTCTCGCAACCGAAGACGAGCACGACGTCGTCGGTCGCGCCGAGTGGAGTGTCCCAGAGCATGCGTGCCGCCTTCGTGGAGAAGAACCACGCGTCGCCGAGCGTCGGGATCTCGCGCTCGAACACGTCCCAGCTCGGCCAGACGTGCAGGTCGACGTGCTCCCAGTAGTCGAGCCCAGCCCGCCGCACCTCGCGCTCGTCGAGCGAGAAGCCGAGCGGCTCGACGAGATGCAGCGTCGCGCCGGCGGCGAGGCAGGTGCGTCCCGCGTTGCCGGTGTTCCAGTGAATCTCGGGGTGCACGAGCACGACGTTGATGGCCATTCACAGGTACCGGCGCTCAGACCCGCAGCGGGAGCGCTCCCGGACCTTCCTCCCACCGATACGACACGCGATGCGTGACGAACCCCCACTCGCGCGGCGTCGTGGTGCGCAGCCAGTCGAGCGGCTCGCATCCGCCGCGCTCGCCCCCTGACAGCGCGAGCATCATCGCCGCGCGGTACGCCGCCTTCTGCTCGGCGGTGACCGTGCGCGGATCGACGGAGACGAACAGCGCGGTCCCGCTCCGCGCGACGAGGTCGAGGAACTGCCGGTCGAGCTCCCACGGCGTTCGCTCGGTGTGCGCCGCGCAATCGGGGTCGCTGCTGAAGAACGCATTGTGCTGCGGCAGGCGGTACGCGAGGGTGTTGACGCCCATGCGCCGCGTGCGCTCCCACGCGTGCCCCGACGTGTCGTCGCCGGTGCGCTGAATCTCGAACAGGCCCGCCGCCAGGTGGCCCATCGTGTTGCAGCCGAGGAGCACGACGTCTCCCGCCGCCTCGCGCAGTGTGCGATACAGCCGGAGGAGAATCTCGGCGTTGGTGAGCGACGTGTCGGCGAACGACCAGCGCGAGTCCGTGAGCTCGGCGCCCATCTCGAACCCCCACCGGCCGAACGCATCGTAGGTCGAGAAGTCGTGCTTGATCAGCTCGTAGCCCCACGACTTGACGCGTGCGATGTCGTCGTGGATGAGCGACAGATTCTCCGGCATCGTGAGGTCGAGGGCCTTGTCCTCGTCGCGGTTCGGGCCGGCGCGCAGGCGCCTGGTGTCCGTCGGCTTGCTCAGCGCCGTGGGGCGCATCCAGATGCCCGGCCGCACGCCGAGTTTCTTCATGTCCGCCGCGAGGCCGGGCATGTCGGGGAACTTCACGGGATCGCCGCTCGTCCACGGTCCGCCAGGCGCGGACGATCCCGGCGTCCATCCCGCGTCGATCACGCAGTAGGGACGCACCGTGTGGCCGGCCGAGATCTCGGCGAGGAACGCCGCGTCGCGGCGCATGGCGTCGGCGTCGAAGTTCCGGCCGTAGGCATAGTACCAGTTGTTGTTGCCGCAGATCGGCGTCGGGGAGAGCCGCGGTGTGGGTGACATCACGCGACAGAAGCGCCTGAGCGCAGAGAGCGGAGAGACGGGCCGCGACGTCACCATCTGCACGACCGTCGCCGCGACGATCTCGCGGTCGCCCGGGCGGCTCGCGCTGCCGCCGTTTCGGAAGTCGAGCCAGAGCGACACGCCTTCCTCGTCCACCGTCCAGAAGCACAGCGCGTTGGGCTGAACCTTCACGCCGTGCATCACCGTGGTTCCATCGCCCTGATCGTGCGCGGCGAAGTACCAAGGCATCACGCGCTCGGGCTGGAGGTATCGCCACTGGAGGTCTCCGTAGCCACGCTCCCAGGCGTCGCCGAGGATGAGCCGCGATGTGTAACGGGCCGAGGGCCAGCGGAGCGCGACGCGGGCGAGCGTCGTGCCCGGCGCGCTCACCCTCACCGTGAGACCGGAGGCCGCTTCGTCGAGCTGCACGTGGACGCCCTGCGCGGTGGTGAAGCGCATGCCCTGGCGTGATGCCGCGACCATTCGGCCGGAGCCGTCGTGATCGATGTACACGCGCGCCGGAATCTCGGGGGCCAGTGGCGCGTCGGTGTGCGCGTTGGGATCGGCAGCCGTGGTGGCGGGCGGCGCCGTGCTCGCGCGTGCCAGCGAAGGAGCCAGCGCGAGCGAGCTCGCGCCGATGGCGAGCGCGTCGCCGAGGAACCTGCGGCGTGACGGATGGGCCGGCGTGTCGGACATCGAATGATCGGGGAAGCGTGGCGGGCCGCGCCGAGCGGGCGGGACGGGTGCACGACTACTACAGTCCGGCATCGGGGCGCGCAATCGTCGCTCGGCGATATACGCCCAACGATCCCTCGCGGCGTCAGCCGCACGGCCATCAGCTTCCGGATGCGACGCGCCGATGCGCCGCTCACAGCTCCCTCAACGGCGACATCTCAGGGCGAACGGGGCGAAGACATGCGCAACTACCTGACCGAATTCATCGGAACCTTCTTTCTCTGCCTCACCATCGGGCTCACCGCGATCGGCGGGACACCGCTCGCGCCGCTCGCGATCGGCGCATCGCTCATGGTGATGGTCTACATGGGCGGCCACATCTCGGGCGGGCACTACAATCCCGCCGTATCGCTCGCCGTGCTGATGCGAGGGAAGATGGCGTCGGTGGGCGAGTTCGCCGGCTACGTGATCAGCCAGTGCGTGGGAGCGCTCGTCGCCGCGCTCGTCGTGTACTTCATCCACGGCCGCACCTTCGCGCCCGCGCCGGCGCCGACGGCGTCGACGGCCGCCGCGTTCCTCGTCGAGCTGCTCTACACCTTCGCGCTCGCGCTCGTCGTGCTCAACTCGGCGGCGTCGGCGAAGACGCACGGCAATTCGTACTTCGGGCTCGCGATCGGATTCACCATCGTCGTCGCCGCGTTCGCCGGCGGACCGATCTCGGGCGGAGCGTTCAACCCGGCGGTCGGCTTCGGACCCATCATCGTCGACACGATGCTCGGTGGCGGCTCCGTCGCCAACCTGTGGCTGTACATCGTCGCGCCGCTCGCGGGTGGTGCGCTCGCCTCGACGGTGTTCGGGCTGCAGGAGCGCGAAGCCGTGCAGCTTCACGCCGAGCCCGCGCGTACTCCCGAGAGCCGGCCGGCGGTCTAGCGCCCCTCGTCGGGTTCGCCATACGCCATGCCGCCACGATCGTCACCTAGGTGACGATCGCTGGCGGCTCGGGCTCGTTCACGCCCTACGCGAGAAGGCGGCGACCGACAGCATTCGCGCATGCGCCACCGTATGGATGTGCGCCCGTTCGCGACATGGGACCTTGGTCCGACGACCTGCCCGTCGCGCAGCATCGGAGCGCGCACGCGACGCAACGGGGCGCTCAAGTTGCAGGTGAGGTCGGCAGTGGGTCATGCGCCCTTCCGTCGAGGCCGGCGGGAGCGCAATGACCCGACGGGATATCGGAGGATGCTTGCATGACCGGACGGCACCTGACGCGGGTGCTCGCGCTGTCGCTCGCCGGCGCGTTCAGCGTGCACCGCTCGGCGGCCGCGCAGATCAGAGGCATGGCCACCTTCCGCGAGCACACTGCGTTGCCGCCAGGCGCCGTGTTCGAGGCGGTGCTCGAGGAGACCTCGCGCGGCGATGGACGCGGCGCCGTGGTGGGCAGCACGCGAATCGAACGCCCGCGCACCCCGCCCATCCGGTTCAATATTCCGTTCGACGCGTCGCGCATCGACCCGGGACAGCGATATGTGGTGCGGGCGCGCGTCCTCGTCGGCGCGAGGCCGATGTTCGTCAGCGAGCGGAGCTATCCCGTGCTCACGGCCGGACAGGGTCGCCAGGTGGCCGTGCTGCTCCATCGATCGGGTGGGCGCGAGTCGGCCGAGGACGAACCGTCCGCGCGGGAGCCGCTGGCACTCGAGCCGTCGGTGCGAGAGCCGTCGTCCCGGGAGCCATCGGCACGCGAGCCGGCCGCGAGCGGCATCGGGCCGATCGGCAGCCGCTCCGCGATCTTCACGGGCGAGCTTCCGTGCGCGGACTGCGTCGGTGTGCGGCATCAGCTCGAGCTGTTCCCCGACGAGTCGTTCTTTCTCCGGCGGACGTACGTCGGCCGTGGACGCGGCGCGGCGTCCGACGATATCGGCCGCTGGTCGCTGTCGCGCGACGGGCGGACGCTGACACTGTCCGGCACCCTCGACGCGCCGCTCAGGCTGGCGATCGGGAATCCCAATACGCTGCGCATGCTGGGCGATGCCGGCTCGTCGGGCACGTCGTCGGGCACGTCGTCGCGCGCGGCCGAGCTGAAGCTCACGAGCCGTGCGCAGCCGCTCGAGCCTCGACTGCGCATGCGCGGCATGTATCGCTACATGGCGGACGCCGGCCGCTTCACCGAATGCCTGACCGGGCAAAGCTGGCCCGTGGCGCCGGAGCGCGACAACGCCGCGCTCGAGTCGGCGTACTCGCGGGCACGCAGTGGGCGGGGAGACGAGGTGCTCGTCGAGGTCGAGGGTCGCGTCGTGATGCGACCGGCAATGGAAGGGAGCGGCCGCCAGCGCACGCTCGTGGTCGAACGATTCGATGGCGTGTCGGCTGGGGAGCGCTGTGGCTCGCGCGCGTCGAGCGAGCCGCTCGAGAACACATACTGGAAGCTCACCCGCGTGGGCGACATGACGGTGACCGCCGACGACGGGGAGCGCGAGCCCCATCTCGTCCTCAACTCGGCCACGG
>Ga0066652_100001554_pt1 | contig 11990 bp, 11 predicted proteins | sample GraSoiAngelo_101_FD_71413 | JGI IMG/M metagenome (GOLD analysis project Ga0066652, IMG submission 71413) | Grasslands soil microbial communities from the Angelo Coastal Reserve, California, USA - 14_0903_02_30cm | ecosystem: Environmental > Terrestrial > Soil > Grasslands | place: USA...
CGCAACTACGACGGCAGCTGGACGGAGTGGGGCAACTCGGTCCGTCTCCCGGTCGAGAAGTAGAGCCCGGGATGCCGTCGCGTCGCTCGCTTCGCACGTGTTTCACCGCGCGCCGTTCGCGCGCCGCCTCCCAGTGGGGGTGGCGCGCGTGAGACGGCGCGCGGTGGTGCGCGTGCCCGGGTCGACGGCGAACCTCGGCGCCGGCTTCGACTGTGTCGGTGCAGCGGTGGACCGATGCCTGACGGCGTCGGTCGTGGTGCAGCGCGAGGCAGACGCGACGACGCAGATCCAGCGGGGCGGCGCGCTCGCGGGTCTCGACGTGGCGCCGGAGGAGGATTGGATCGTGGTCGGGCTGCGGGCCGCGTGCAGGGCGGCAGGACGCGACGCGCCCCGCGCGCTGCGCATCCGGGTGAGCTCCAACATCCCGGTCGCGCGCGGGCTCGGCTCGTCCGCGGCGGCGGTGGTGGCGGGCGCGGTGGCGGCGACGGGTATCTGCGGGTTCTCGCTCACCGAGGCACAGTTGCTCGAGGTGTGCGCTTCGGTCGAAGGACATCCGGACAATGTCGCCGCGGCGATCCACGGCGGCTTCGTGCTCGTCGTGCCCGGCAGTCCGGCGCGTGTGGTGCCGCTGACGGTGGCGCGCGGGCTCTCGCTCGTGTTCGCGGTGCCCGACTTCGAGGTGACGACGCGCGATGCTCGCGCCGTGCTGCCACGCGAGCTGCCGCATCGCACGGCGACGCGCGCCGCCGCGCTGGGCGCCGCGCTCGTACACGGGCTCGCGACGGGAGACGGCGATACGCTCCGCGTCGCGTTGGATGACGTGTTGCACGTGCCGTATCGACGCTCGTTGATGCTCGGCTACGACGAGGTGTGCAGTGCCGCGGTCGCGGCGGGAGCACTCGGCGCGACGCTGAGCGGCTCGGGCTCGACGCTGGTCGCGGTTGCGCCGGAGCGGCAGGCGCCCGCGGTGGCCGAAGCGATGCGCGCGACGTGGCGACGGCACGGCATCGATACGGACACGTTCGTGAATTCGGCGCAAGTGGAAGGCCGGAGCCTCGTGGTGCATCACGACTGCGAGGACTCACCGGCGACGGCAGGCGCGGCGTAGCGACACGATGACACACGTCGCCGCCGAAACGAGCACGACTTCTTCTCTCTCCTTCGGAGATTCGTCATGGCAGTAACACTCTTCCTTCCCACGGTCCTCGCCAAGCTGGCCGACGGACGCGCGATCGAGTCGACGGGAGAAACCGTCGGCGCGGTGGTGGCCAACGTGGCCGCGCGCTACCCGAACCTCGCACCGCGACTGCGCGACGAGACGGGTCAGCCCTATCCATTCGTGACGTTCTACCTGAACGACGAAGACATCCGGTTCAACGGCGGCTTCGAGGCGCCGGTGAGCGACGGCGACGAGCTCACCGTCGTGCCCGCGATCGCGGGGGGCTGAATCATGGCGACCGCCACCGCGCCGCTCGCGACGCAGCTCGAGGAGCTGTCGTCGGACGAGATCCTCCGGTACAGCCGGCATCTCATCCTGCCGGAGGTCGCGCTGGAGGGCCAGCAGCGGCTCAAGGCGTCGCGCGTGCTGCTCATCGGCGCGGGTGGTCTCGGCTCGCCGCTCGCGCTGTATCTGACGGCGGCGGGCGTGGGAACGATCGGGCTCGTCGACTTCGACGTCGTGGACGTGACGAACCTGCAGCGGCAGATCGTGCACGGCTCGAAGGACGTCGGGCGTCCGAAGCTCGAATCGGCGCGCGACCGGCTGAAGGACATGAACCCGCACGTGCACGTCGAGGGCTACGAGACGCGGCTCACGAGCGAGAACGCGCTCGAGATCATCCGCGACTACGACATCGTGATCGACGGGACCGATAATTTCGCGACGCGCTACCTCACGAACGACGCGTGCGTGATCCTCGGCAAACCGAACGTGTACGGCAGCATCTATCGGTTCGAGGGACAATCGTCGGTGTTCGCGACGGAAGACGGGCCGTGCTACCGCTGCCTGTATCCGGAGCCGCCACCGCCGGGCCTCGTGCCGAGCTGCGCCGAGGGCGGTGTGCTCGGCGTGCTGCCCGGGCTCGTCGGCACGATCCAGGCGACGGAAGGGATCAAGCTGCTGCTCGGCATCGGCGAGCCGCTGATCGGGCGCCTGCTGCTGATCGACGCACTGTCGATGCAGTTCCGCACGATGCGACTCCGCAAGAATCCGAACTGTCCCGCGTGCGGCACGCACGAGATCCGTGAGCTGATCGACTACGACCAGTTCTGCGGCATCGGTGGCGACCCGTTGCAGGATCCGCACGGCATTCCGGAGATCACGCCGGCGGAGCTCGCGGCGAAGCAGCAACGCCGGGACGACTTCGACCTGATCGACGTGCGGGAGCCCCATGAGTGGGCGATCGCGAAGATTCCCGGTGCGCGCCTCGTACCGCTCGGCACGTTCACGGAGTCGCTGGCGACGTTCGACAGCGCGCGCGACATCGTCGTGACGTGCAAGATGGGTGGCCGGAGCGCGAAGGCGGTGCGGCAGTTGCAGGCGGCGGGGTTCAAGAAAGTGTGGAACCTGGCCGGCGGCATTCTCCGATGGAGCGACGACGTCGATCCGTCGGTGCCGAAGTACTGAACGGCGGTTTGACGGTTTGACGGTATCACGGTTTGACGGTTTCCTCGACGCTACGCATCACGCAATGACCTCGATTCTTCCCGAAGCCAGTCCGAGCCAGGCCGCGTCACGCGCACCAACGGCTGCCGCGCTTCGTCCATATTCTCAGCGGTGCAAGCTGTGCGGCACCGAGAACGACGCGGCGCCGGCGGCGATCTGTGAGAACTGTCTCGGTCCGCTCGAACCACTGTATCCGGCGTCTCGGCGACTGCCCGATCGCGCGACGATCGCGGCGCGGCCGCAGTCGATGTGGCGCTATCGCGAGTGGCTGCCATTCGAGGGCGAGCCGGTGGCGTCGCTCGACACGGGGTTCTCGCCGCTGATCGACGCGCCGCGGCTCGCCGAGCGACTCGGCGTGGCGCGGGTGTGGGTGAAGAACGACGCGGTGTCGCATCCATCGCTGTCGTTCAAGGATCGCGTGGTGTCGACGGCGATCAACGCCGCGATCGCGTTCGGGCTGGACACGGTGGGCTGCGCGTCGACCGGCAACCTCGCCAATGCGGTGGCCGCGCACGCGGCGCGCGCGGGCCTCGCGTCATGGATTTTCATCCCCGAGGATCTCGAGATCGGCAAGGTGATCGGCACGGCGGTGTACGGGCCGAATCTCGTGCGCATCAAGGGACACTACGACGACGTGAACCGACTGTGCGCGCAGCTCGCCGACCGCTTCGGCTGGGGAATCGTGAACGTGAACCTGCGCGGTTACTACGGCGAAGGCTCGAAGACGATGGCGTTCGAGATCGCCGAGCAGCTCGGATGGCGACTGCCGAGCGCGGTCGTCGCGCCGATGGCGGGCGGCTCGCTCGTGACGAAGCTCGGCAAGGGATTCAAGGAGTTCATCGACGCGGGGCTCGTGGACGGCGCGACGCCGCGCGTGTACGGCACGCAGGCATCGGGATGCGCGCCGATCGTGCGATTGTGGGAGCGTGGCGACTCCACGCTGGTGCCCGAGATCCCGAACACGATCGCGCGATCGATCGCGATCGGGAACCCGGCCGACGGCGCATTCGCGGCGAAGGTGATGCGCGAGTCGGGTGGCGGCGGACAACATGTGAGTGACGAAGCGCTCGTCGCCGGCATCCGTCTGCTCGCCGAGACGACGGGCGTGTTCACTGAAACCGCTGGTGGCGTCACTGTCGCTGGGGCGCTCGCGCTCGCCGAAGCGGGGCACTTCCGTTCCGACGACGAGGTGGTATTGTGCATCACAGGGAACGGATTGAAGACGACCGAAGCGGTGAGTGACGTTCTGCCGGCCGCACCGGTCATTGCTCCGAAGGTTCGCGACGTCGCCGCGCTGGTGGCCGAGCGAACGGGTTCCTGAGGTTCACGTCATTCGTCGCGATCGCCGAGATACCGTGATGTCATCGTTCGTCCGCCTGGCCATGTGTTGTCGCAGCATGTGCTGTGGTCGCTCCCTGGAGAGCGCTCATGGTGGCAGTGCTGTGCTCACGAACCCGTGTCCATGTTGTTGACGACGGCCGACTGACCACACCGCACGCGCACCGCGGGCCCGCTCTCCACGACGAGAGCGGGCCCGCTTCGCATGTCTTCGCTTTCCGTCGACACATCCCTTCGAGGACCTCATCGAGATGTTCGCTTCCCGCTTCAGCACGCTCGCCCTCGCCGTCTCGGCGATCACGACCATTCACGCGTCGGTCGTCAGCGCGCAGACGTCGATTCCCGCGCCAACGCCGACCACGTCGACCACCTCTGCTCCATCGGCGGTGGTCGTCACACAGCCAGCCACCGATGCAGACGCGGAGACGCGCATCCGCACGCTCGAGGATCGCATCGCCACGCTCGAGAAAAGCGAGGCGAAGGCCCAGGCCGCAGCCGCGGCGGCGCCCGCCGTGTCGGCGACGCGCGACGGCCTGACGGTCCGCTCGGCGGACAACGCGTTCACCTTCCGGCTGCGCGGCTACGTGCAGTCGGACGCACGGTTCTTCGGCGCGAACGGACCGGTGGCGCCGGGCTCGAGCACGTTCCTGCTGCGGCGCGTGCGGCCGATCCTCGAGGCGACTGCGTACAAGTACTTCGGCCTGCGACTGATGCCCGACTTCGGGAACGGCCAGGTAGTGCTGTACGACGCCTACGCCGAGGCGCGGCCGAACGCGGCGCTCAATCTGCGCGTCGGCAAGTTCAAGCCGCCCATCGGACTCGAGCGACTCCAGTCGGCGAGCGACGTGCGATTCGTCGAGCGCGGCCTGCCGACGAGTCTCGTGCCCAACCGCGACATCGGCGTGCAGCTGTACGGCGACCTCGCGAAGGCTCGAATCCAGTACCAACTCGGCGCCTTCGATGGAGCACCTGACGCGGCGCTCGTCGACGGTGACGCGTCGACGGGGAAGGATCTCGTGGGCCGCGTGTTCTTCCGTCCACTCGCGGCGATCGCGTCGGCGCCGGATCTCGGCGTCGGCATCGCCGGGAGCTCGGGCACGGAGCAGGGTACGGTCGCCGCGCCGGCGCTGGGCAGCTACCGCACGACGGGACAGCTCGCGCTGTTCCGCTATCGGGCCGACGGCACGGCAGCGAACACGGTGCTCGCCGAAGGGCGCCGCACGCGTGTCTCACCACAGGGCTACCTGTACGTCGGACCGGTGGGCGTGCTCGCCGAGTACGTGCGATCGACGCAGCACGTGCGCCGCGCGACGAACGCCGCGGCGCTGACGAACCAGGCGTGGCAGCTGTCGGGCAGCTGGGTGTTGACGGGTGAGCGCGAGTCGTATGCGAGCATCACGCCGGACCATCCGCTGGACGGATCGAAGAACGGCGGCTTCGGCGCTCTCGAGCTCGTGGCGCGCTACGGCGTGCTGACGACCGACGCGAACGCCTTCCCGACGTTCGCCGACCCGGCGACGCAAGCGCGACGCGCTCGCGCGGCCGGCGTGGGACTCAACTGGCGGCTGACGCGCGGGCTGCTGTTCGCAGCCGACTACGAGCGTACGCAGCTCGAGGGGCCGGACGTCGCGACGGTGCGCTCCACCGAGCATGCGGTCCTCACGCGGCTGCAGCTCGGGTTCTGATCCGATGCGGTTCTCGCCAGAGCGAACGACGGAACGCGGCTCTGAACGGCGATGTCGCGGAAACGGCCGGATGAACTGCTGACTGTGATCCGGGAACCCGGAACGCAAACAACCGACAACGCCGTGCTAGTCACGGCCCACACACTACGACTCGACTCATGAAGATCCTGAAGACCATTGCACGACTGACGCTCGCACTCGGGTTCGTTGCACCCATCGGCGGAACAGCCGCCGCGCAACAGAAGGTGACCCTGCTCAACGTGTCGTACGACCCGACACGCGAGCTGTACAAGGAGATCAATGCCGCGTTCGCGCAGGAGTGGAAGCGCCGCACGGGACAGGACGTGGAGATCAAGCAATCGCACGGCGGATCCGGCGCACAGGCGCGCGCAGTAATCGACGGACTGGAAGCGGACGTCGTGACCCTCGGTCTCGCCTACGACATCGACGAGATCGCGCAGCGCGGGAAGACGCTGCCGGCCGACTGGCAGACGAAGCTGCCGCACAACAGCACGCCGTTCGCGTCAACGGTGGCGTTCGTCGTCCGGAAGGGAAACCCGAAGGGGATCAAGGACTGGAACGATCTGATTCGTCCCGACGTGCAGGTGATCACCGCCAACCCGAAGACGTCGGGGGGCGCGCGGTGGAACTACCTCGGCGCGTGGGGCTACGCGCTGCAGAAGAACAAGGGAAGCGAGGCGGCGGCGCGCGACTTCGTGGCGAGGCTGTACAAGAACGTGCCCGTGCTCGACGCGGGCGCCCGCGGGTCGACGACGACGTTCGTGGAGCGCGGCATCGGCGACGTGCTCATCGCGTGGGAGAACGAAGCGCTGCTCTCGGTGAAGCAGCTCGGCCCGGACAAGTTCGACATCGTCATCCCGTCGGTGAGCATCCGCGCCGAGCCGCCCGTGGCGGTGAACGAGGTGGTGGCGCAGAAGCACGGGACGAGCAAGGTCGCGCGCGCCTACCTGGAGTTCCTGTACACCGACGCCGCGCAGGCGATCGCGGCAAAGCACTACTTCCGTCCGACGGGTCCGCGGTCGCTGGCGAAATACGGCGACTCGTTCCCGAAGGTGCCGCAGTTCACGATCGATCAACTGTTCGGCGGCTGGGCCAAGGCACAGAAGACGCACTTCGCCGACGGCGGCATCTTCGACCAGATCTATTCGACGGCCGGGAAATGACCCCGGCCCTTCCGCGCCGTTCGGCGACGAGCGCCAGGACGACGCCACGCGTGCGGTCCGTGTTGCCCGGAGTGAGACTCACGCTGGGCTTCACGCTCGCGTACCTGCTGTTCCTCGTCATCATCCCGCTCTCGACGCTGTTCGTCCGCACGGCGCGACTGGGTTGGAGCGGATTTCTCGAGGCGGCGACCTCGCCGCGCGCGATCGCGGCGTACAAGCTGAGCGTCGGCACCTCGGTCACCGCCGCGGTGGTGAACGGTGTGTTCGGCCTGCTCGTGGCGTGGGTGCTGACGCGGTACCGGTTCACGGGCAAGTCGATCGCCGACGCGCTGGTGGATCTGCCGTTCGCACTCCCCACGGCAGTGGCCGGGGTCGCGCTCACGACGCTCTACGCGCAGAACGGCTTGATCGGCGCGCTGTTCGCGCCGCACGGGATCAAGATCGCGTTCACACCACTCGGCATCACGGTGGCGCTGACGTTCATCGGGCTGCCGTTCGTCGTGCGCAGCGTGCAGCCGGTACTGGAGACGCTGCCGAAGGAAATCGAGGAGGTCGCCGCGACACTCGGCGCCGATCGGTGGCAGACGTTCCGCCGAGTGATCCTGCCGGCGCTGACGCCGGCGCTCGTGGCGGGGGTGTCGCTCTCGTTCGCGCGCGCGATCGGCGAGTACGGCTCGGTCGTGTTCATCTCGGGGAACATGCCCGGGCGCACCGAGATCGCTCCGCTGCTGATCATGAGCAAGCTGGAGCAGTACGACTATTCGGGCGCGACGGCGATCGCCGTGGTGATGCTGCTGCTGTCGGCGGTGATCCTGATCAGCGCCGGGCTGGTGCAACGGCGCGCCGCCAGGCGCGCGGCCTGAGGAGACGAGCATCATGTCGACGACCATCGCACCGCCGGCTGCCCGGCATGGCATCCCACCTGGTCTGCGCGCGGCGCGCCGCACTGCGACAGCCGCCACCGGCGAGAGCGCGATCGCGCGGTGGATCCTGATCGGGATCGCGCTCGCGTACCTATTCCTCTTCCTGGGACTGCCGCTGTTCGTGGTGTTCGAGGAGGCGTTGAAGAAGGGAGTGGGGGCGTACTTCACGGCACTGCGTGACGCGGAGCTGCTGCACGCGCTTCGGTTGACGCTGCTCGTAGCGGGGATCGCCGTGCCGCTCAACGTGGTGTTCGGGATCTCGGCCGCATGGGCGATCACCAAGGGCAAGGTGCGCGGGCACGCGCTGCTCGTGGCGCTGGCGGACCTGCCGCTCGCCGTCTCCCCCGTCATCGCCGGCCTCACGTTCATGCTGCTGTTCGGCATGCAGGGATGGTTCGGGCCCTGGCTCCGGGCGCACGACATTCAGATCGCGTTCACGGTCACCGCCGTGGTCCTGGCGACGATCTTCGTGACGCTGCCGTTCGTGGCGCGCGAGCTGATCCCGCTGATGGAGGAGCAAGGGGTGACCGAAGAGGAAGCCGCGGTCACGCTCGGCGCCTCGGGGTGGCAGATGTTCCGCCGCGTGACGCTGCCGAACATCCGCTGGGGGCTCCTGTACGGTGTGGTGCTGTGCAACGCACGCGCGATGGGTGAGTTCGGCGCGGTGTCGGTGGTATCGGGGCGCATCCGCGGCCAGACGACGACGCTGCCGCTGCACATCGAGATCCTCTACAACGAGTACGACTTCACCGCGGCGTTCGCCGCGTCGTCACTGCTGGCGATGCTCGCCGTGGTGACGCTGGCCGCCAAGCATCTGCTCGAGCGCAGCCATCACGCGGCGCGGGCGCGGCTCATTCAGGAACAACAGGAGAAGCAGCCATGAGCGTCGCGCTCGAGCGGGTCTCGAAGCGATTCGGGGAGTTCGTCGCGCTGGACGAGGTGACGTTCGGCGTGGACGAGGGAGAGCTGGTGGCGCTCGTCGGGCCGTCGGGCTCGGGGAAGTCGACGCTGCTGCGTGTGGTGGCCGGCCTCGAGCGACAGGACGCCGGCGCCGTGCGGATCCACGGCGAGGACGCCGCGCCGCTCGGGCCCGGCGACCGGCGCATCGGGTTCGTGTTCCAGCACTACGCGCTGTTCCGGCACATGACGGTGTTCGAGAACGTCGCATTCGGCCTGCGCGTACGGCCACGACGGGAGCGGCCCAGCGGGAGCGAGATCACCTCGGCGGTGAAGGACCTGCTGCAGCTCGTGGAGCTCGATGCGTTGAGTGCGCGGTATCCGTCGGAGCTTTCCGGCGGGCAACAACAGCGCGTCGCGCTCGCACGCGCGCTCGCCGTGCAGCCGCGCGTGCTCTTGCTCGACGAGCCGTTCGGCGCGCTGGATGCGCGCGTGCGCAAGCAGCTGCGGCAGTGGCTCCGCCAGCTCCACGACGAGGTGAGGGTGACGACGATCCTCGTGACGCACGACAGCGAGGAGGCGTGCGAGGTGGCGGACCGCGTGGCGGTGATGCACGAGGGGCGGATCGCGCAGATCGGCACCGCGGCGGATCTGCTGCGGGAGACGGCGAACCCATTCCTCGGCGCCTTTCTCGCCGATTCCCCGCGGCCGTCGGCGAGCGCGAAGCGAATCGACTACCATTGAGCGCGCCGCAGAGCGGATTAGCTTCCGGCGTTCACTCTCGTCGAGACGCCGATGCGCATCATCGTGCTGCTGCTGGCCGTCGTCGTGGGGTTGGGGCTGATCGTGGTCGTCGTCGGGTATCTGCTGCCGGTGCAGCACGTCGTCACCGTGGCTGCGCGCGTGCCCGCCACGCCGGAGCAGGTGTGGGACGCGCTGACCGACGTCGCCGCGTACCCGACATGGCGGGGCGACGTCGCGTCGGTGGCGATGCTGCCCTCGGACTCCGGGCACGTAGCGTGGCGCGAGCAGGGGAAGAACGACGCGATCGCGTACGCCATCGAGGAGGCCGAGCGGCCGCGACGTCTCGTCACGCGGATCACGGACCCATCGCTGCCGTTCGGCGGCGGCTGGGAGTACGTCATCACGCCAGACGGCGCCGGAAGTCGCGTGCAGATCACCGAGCGGGGTGAGGTCTACAATCCGGTGTTCCGCTTCGTGTCGCGGTTCGTGATGGGCCACTCCGCCACCGCGAGCGCGTACCTCAAGTCGCTCGGCGCGCGATTCGGGGCCACTGTGACGCCGCAGGTCGCCTAGTCGCTCACGGCGTTCGAGGCAGCAGCAGCGAGTCGTTCAGGCGTCGTATGTATTCGACGCGTGCCTGAGCCGTCGAAGGCGGCGCGACCCTCGTCATCGAGTCCCGCTCGGCGGGCAGCGGCGGAGCGGGCTCGGCGAACGGATCGAACGCGCCGCAGGTCACCGTCGTCGCGGTGAGGAGTGGCCACCAAGTGGTCCGTCGCGTCCGCTCCGATTCGAGCCGGGACGAGCCGAGTGACATCACGCGCGTTGGACCCGGCGCGGGAAGCGAGGGTTGCCGGAGCGCTCGCGCGACCGCTCGGAGGGGGTGGAGCGAGGGCCGGTGACCGGCTATGATTCGACGCTCAGCCAGTTCGTTTGGCCAGGTAGCTCAGTTGGTAGAGCAGCGGACTGAAAATCCGCGTGTCGGCAGTTCGATTCTGCCCCTGGCCATATTGAAGTCTGACAACGAGTTAACTCATCCAAGCGCCCATCAGAGATGATGGGCGCTTGGATTTCCGGTCCGTGGCTCCATCAAGAGGCGCGGCACGAACGCGTTGAATAGCAACGACGTGGATGCAAACGTCCAGTCGCAATGTCTGCTCAGACTCCCGCACAGACTTGCGCGCACGCGGTTGACCTTGCAAACCCCGTCACGGCGCCTAACGAGTCTCTTTCGCCAGATCCGACAGGGGGCGCTCGAGTGGGTCGAATGCTCGAGCATACACCTCGGCGCACACACGCCACGCGCTGATGTGAGCGTCGATGTCGCCGATGCAAGACTGCTGCTCCACTCGTTCACGCGGTGCGCAAAGCTAGGCGCGAAGCACTTCGCTCCTTTCCCGCGGTGAAGTCGGCAAGCGCCGCGGCGTTACCGCAGCCGTTCACATCTGAGCGCACCGATGATGGCTCCGTCCGGGCCCGTCGTCGAGACGATGCATGCCCGGCCCAAGCGCCGACACCTGTACCGCCGGTGCAACCATCGGACATGCCACCTTGGGATCACTCAGAAACTCCCACTCGCCCTGGTTGCCTCGGGCGACGCTCGGATGCTGAGCAGCTGACGCACGTAGCTGAGTCGTGAGTTCGGGTCGGTTCGCTGCGTCGCGACCGTCGGGCGCTTCGAGTCAGGGTCGTGCAGAATGCAGATCCGGCTCATGGATGCTGAGAAGAAGCCGGCATTCTCACTGCCATCCCACTGCATCACTGTGCGTGTGCCGGAGCGCGCGCACGGCTTCCTTCGACCTCGGGAGCGTCGGGGCTGTCCCGCATCCCGATCTCGTCGCCGTAGCAGATGAACGGCATGCCAGACTGTGTCAGCGGGAACGTCATGGCCCCTTCAGATGCTGCCTCTACGCGCTCTGTTGGAGTAGAGGGAATCGGGTTGCGAGTTCGCACCCGCGCCGCGTGTTGAACAGTGTGTTCCGCAGGAAGTCCAGGTTGATGAGTGCCGAGATCGACTCCTTCGGAGTGAACCACTCGGCGATCAGGACAGCGCTCGGGCATGCGCGGTCGAACCTGGCGTTGAGTTCCACCCAAAGCGCAATCGTCGCCCGCCGGAAGGGGCTCCGCCGCTTCCATGCGTTTGCCTCGTGGCGGCTTGCCGTGACGAGGCCGTGCATGCAAGATGGGGCCGCACACCGGAGATCTGTTGGATCTCCGTGCGCAACCTCTCTGGCTTCCACGCGGCGCGGGAGCGAGGGGACACGAACTCCGCGCGCGAGACAGATGAGACGAGCAGCACGTACGGTCGTTCGGCGCACGACACCAGAAGATCAGGCGTGATGAACACCACACCTCACGCGGCGCACACACCGCGGCGAGGGCTCGGAACAACACACACCGTGGGAGGAAGGCGCATGAGGTGTCCCCGACTACTGCTTGTCGCACTCGCGCAGGCATTGCTCTCGGCGTCCGCCGCTGGCGCGCAGACGCCGACCGGCACGATTACCGGTCGCGTCCTCGATTCGACATCCCAACAGCCGATCGCCAACGTGAACGT
>Ga0066652_100001555_pt1 | contig 11987 bp, 9 predicted proteins | sample GraSoiAngelo_101_FD_71413 | JGI IMG/M metagenome (GOLD analysis project Ga0066652, IMG submission 71413) | Grasslands soil microbial communities from the Angelo Coastal Reserve, California, USA - 14_0903_02_30cm | ecosystem: Environmental > Terrestrial > Soil > Grasslands | place: USA...
GAGCCGACTTCGAACTGCAGCGGGGTGAAGCCGTGGTCCCGGAGCAGCGCTCCGGCGCGGCGGGGGGTGAATGTGTGAGGATGACCGGCGTCCACGCGCAGACGCGAAAGCGCGCGATGCACCACGAAGCCCCAGGCGGTGCGACAGTTGACCGTGAGGTAGAGGGCACCGGTACGGCTGAGCACGCGCTTGAGCTCACGCATCCCGGCGCTCACATCGCGGACATGGTCGATGCAGTTCTCAATAATCGTGAGGTCGAACCGCCCGCTCTCGAACGGCAGCGCTTCCACCGACCCCCCCCGGTATTCGACCAACGGGCTGCGCAACGCCGTAAGGGTGGGATTGGCGGCGTAGTAGGACTCGAGGGGATCGATCGCCACGCGCTCGACGGCCGGGAAGAAACCCACTACGCCGACGGGCCCGCTCCCCACCTCCAACACGCGGGCGCGCCCCGCCGTCAGGCGCTCGAGGCCGAGGGATCGGAGCCGGTCCACGAGCTGGTCGGCTCGCCACCGATACCAGTCCAACTGCGAGACGGTGCCACCTGCGATATTGGTCGCGAGCGACTCCCAGTAGCCGCGCTCGTATTCCTGGGCACGTTGCCACCGCGCCGCACTGACCATGCGCCTTCCCTCGTCCCGTGTGTGTGCCTGGTACCGCAAGACCGAAGCCACGGAGCGGCCTGTGGTGGGTTCGGTGCGGGGAACCCCCGCCTGTGGCGCAGACGCCATACCGCGAGCCCTATGCCTTCGGGGCCCAGGGGTAAGCGACGACCGGCCCGCATGTTGCGTCGGGTTACAGGACGACCATGCACATCTTGATCACCGACGGAAACGAGCGCGCCGCGCTCGCCGCCGCTCGCTCGCTGGTGCGGGCGGGGCATGCCGTAAGCGTCGCCGCTCCCACGTCGCTGTCCCTCGCCGGCGTCTCGCGTGGGGTGCGGCCACTCCGGCTCGCGACGGATCCCCTTCAAGATCCGGCCGCATACGCGGCGGAGGTGGGTCGCGCGGCGCAGCGAGAGCAAGTTGGGCTGCTGTTGCCGATCACCGACCCGTCGCTCGGCGCAGTGCTGGAGCATCCGGAAACGCTGCCGGCGGGGGTGGTCTTGCCGTTTCCCGACCTCGCAACCTACCGCGCCGCCTCGAACAAGGCGCACGTGCTCGAGCTCGCTCGGTCGTGCGGCTTCGGCGCGCCCGACACCCGGATCATCGCGACGCCTGGGGAGTGCGACGCCGCCGTGGCCGAAGCTTCCTTTCCGGCAGTCGTGAAGCCCCACCGCTCCGTCGTCACGGTCGGGGCAACCCGGCGCAAGCTGGGGGTGGTGCCGGTCGCCGACGCGGCCGAGTGTCGCCGCGCGCTGGCCGCCCTACCGGCGGGCGCGTTCCCGGTGCTGCTGCAGCGTCTGGTCTCGGGCGATGGCGAGGGATTCTTCGCGCTGCGCTGGCGCGGTCGGACCGTCGCGATGTTCGCCCATCGCCGCCTGCGGGAAAAGCCGCCCACCGGTGGGGTCAGCGTCTACCGCGAAAGTATCCCGCTGGAGCAGCGGCTGGTCGGTCCCGGGCTTCGCCTCCTGGAGGCACTGGACTGGAGCGGCGTCGCAATGATCGAGTGCAAGCGGGACCTGGCGACCGGGCGGGAGATGGTGATGGAGGTGAACGGCCGGTTTTGGGGCTCGCTGCAGTTGGCGATCGACGCCGGAATCGATTTTCCCGCACTGCTGGTCCGCTGCGCGGCGGGGGAGACCGTGCCGCAGACCGGGGATTACCGTGTGGGCGTCCGCAGTCGCTGGTTCTGGGGTGACGTCGACCACCTGTATCTCCGCCTGCGCCACGACCGGAGCGGGTCGCGTCTCCGAGCGCTGCGCGACTTCCTGCGCGTCTCGCCTGGCCGTGACCGCAGCGAGGTGTGGCGCTGGCGGGATCCGGCGCCGTTCCTCGTGGAGACTCTGCAGTGGCTCGGCCTTCTGAAAACGCGCCCGCCGCTCACTCCGCGTACAACCGGTGCCAAGTCGAGAAGCAGAGCAGCGCCCACAGAATCCGCTCCTGATTCTGGCGTCCGGTGAGGTGCTCCCCGAGCAAGGCCCCCACGGTCGACGGCTCGAAGTAGCCTAGGCGACGCTGGCGCCCGGGCGAGAGCTCGTCCGCCAGCATGTCGCCGAGCTCGTGCCGGAGCCAGGCGCTCGTGGGGCCCACGAACCCGCGCTTGGGCGCCCGGAAGTGACGGGCTGGCAGGCGGGGGCGCAGCGCGCGTCGCAGCAGTCGCTTGCCCCGCCACCACGCTCCAATCTTCACCCGTTGGGGAATCGGAAACACGGCCTCGACCAGCAGGTGGTCGACGAAGGGGACGCGCACCTCGAGGGAATGCGCCATGGCCAGCCGGTCGCTGAGCGCGAGGATGTCGTCGGGGAGAAACGTCATGTAATCCAGGTACAGGCCGGCGGCGAGTCCGGCGGGGCGACCTTGTGCGGCGAACACTTCGCGGAAGCGGGCGCTCGCAGCGTCTCCCGTGATGTGCGCCCGAAGGCTCGGCGTGTACAGGGCCAGACGCTCGCCGTTCGACAGACGGCTCATCAGCCCCAGGAACCGATCCGGAACGGCGCCGTTCCCGGAGCGCAGGAAACGCTTGAGGCGGTCGATGCCGAGCGTCCCATTCCGCGGCTCGGGGAGCAGCCGGCTCGCGGCGCCAGCGATGCGCCGCACGCCCGCGGGCAGTTTGGCGTACCGCTCCGCGGCGAGGAGGCCGATATGTCGCCGGTACCCGGCGAACAGCTCGTCGCCTCCGATGCCGGTCAAGGCCACCTTGTAGCGACTCCCCACCGCCTGCGACAGGAGCCACGTGGGGATCGCCGAGTCGTCGGCGTGAGGCTCGTCGAGCGCCGCGACGATCGGCTCGAAGATGTTGCGAATGTCGGGGCGGATATCGACAAGCGTAAGCTCGGCGCCGTACCGCGTCGCCAGGGCGCGGGCCAGATCGGTTTCGTCCGTCGCCGTCGCCCCGGAGCCCAAATAGCGAGCCGTGAACGCGTGGGGCGCGTTCCCCGCGACCGCCATGCTCGCGGCGACCGCGGAGGAGTCCAGCCCGCCGCTCAGGAACACGGCCACCGGCACGTCGCTCACCAGATGCGCGGCCACCGAGCCGTCGAGCCACTCGCGCACGCACGCCTCGGGGTCGCGAGGGCTGGGCGCGCTGTCCAGCGGGAACTGCCAGTAGCGACGGGTGGCGACGTCCCCCTGCCGCCGCCACACGAGGGTGTGCCCGGGCTCGAGCTTGCGCACGTCCGCAAACGGGGAGGCGGGGGCCGGGATGTAGCCCAGCTGGAAATAGGTGTCGAGTGCTTCCCAGTCGAGCTCGCGCGAGGTCAATCGGGCGGCGTGCAGCGCCTTGAGTTCCGAGGCGAACGCGATCCCCCAGGGGGCGGTGACGACATACAGCGGCTTGATCCCGAAGCGGTCTCGCGCGAGCAGCAGCGTCTCCGTGGACGCGTCCCAGATGGCGAAGGCGAACATCCCGCGCAGGGGTGACACGCAGTCGGGGCCGCGCTCCTCGTAGAGGTGGAGTACGGTCTCGGTGTCGCCGGCGGAGCGGATCGTGTGCCCGCGGGCCACGAGGCCGCGCCGCAGGTCCTGGTAGTTGTAGATCTCTCCGTTGAAGACGATCACCTTGGAACCGTCTTCGGTGAAGATCGGTTGGCGGCCGCCGCTCAGGTCGATGATGCTGAGCCGGCGCATGCCGAGGCCGACGGCGCCGTGGAGGTAGAGCCCCTCGTCGTCGGGGCCGCGATGCCTCATGGCGCTGCACAAGCGGCGCAGCAGCGACTCGGGGACGGGGCGCTCCCGCTGCCGGTACACAATTCCCGCAATGCCGCACATGTCGCGTGGCTCCAGCGCCGATAACTGAGGGATCACTGAGCAAGAGTGACGCCACCCACGCGAGGGTCTCACCGCGCATCGGCTTGTGGCGGCGGCGCAACATGTGCGGCACGGCGTGGTCCTTGCGAAAGAAAACTCAATGTCGATCGGGAGGAACCGGGAGTGGAAGGTGTGTCGTTGACCACGGGGCTCGCCGCTCGCCGCGACGACGTCCGTGCCTTGCATCACCCTGTGGCCGGCTCGCGAGGCGGGGTGAAACGGGTGTCGCTGTCCGACGCCCTTGCGTTGGGGTCCGCCGTGTGGGATGGCCTGCTCGGGCGCGGCCGATCGCCGTCGCCGTTCATGAGCTGGGCGTGGCATCGCGCGTGGGCGGATTCCGCCCCGTCTGAGGAAGTGGGAGCGAGCGAAGCCTTGCTGCTCCACGGCCCGGACGGATCGCTCGAGGCGTTGCTCCCCGTCCGACTGTCCCGCGTGCGGTTTCATCGGGTCTGGGTGCAGGCGCTGACCTGGGCGATCGGGGATGTAGGCTGCCCGGATGACCTCGACGTGCCGGCCCTCCCGGAGGCCGACCTATCGGCCCTCGCGGCGGCGCTGGAAACACTGCCGTGGCAGGTGCTCATCCTGAGCAACCTCGTCGCGGGCGCCGCGAACGCGGATCGACTGTGCGCCGCTCTCGTGAGACGCGGGCACGTGGCACGGCAACGCGCGCTGTGCCCCTGCCCGGAGCTCGAGCTACCTGCATCGTGGGACGCTTACCTCGCGACCTTGCGTCGCAGCCGCCGGCAGGCCCTGCGCTACATGGAGCGCAGTCTGCGGCGGCATCACGCCGTAGCGCTTACGGATTACGACGAGGACCGGCTGGAGGAGGGGTGGCGCTGCCTGCTCTCGCTGCACGAGACGCGCTGGGACGGCGGCGGGGCCTTCCAGGACCCGCGCAGCCAAGGCCTGCAGCGGCGCTTCGCTCGCGAGATGGCGAAGCGCAAGCGCCTGTGGCTCACGACGCTCGATCTGGACGGGCGCCCCGCGGCGGCTTGGTACGGCTTTGTGTCCGGGGACACGGTCTACTTCTATCAGTGCGGGCGGGACCCGCGGTGGGAGCGGGAGAGCGTCGGGCTCGTCCTGGTCAGTCTGATGATCCAGCGCGCGATCGAGCGAGGCTACCGGGCCTTCAACTTCCTGCGCGGCGGCGACAGCTACAAGCAGCAATGGACGCCATCCCGGCGGATGACCGGTGAGGCGGTGATCTTTCGGCCGGGGTGGGGAGGGCGGTGCCTCCGCGCCCTGGATGCGGTGGCCACCCTGCGGGCGAGGGCCGGACGATGATTGACCGCCGCGACCCGCCCACGGACGGCGTCTTGCTGATCGTCTCCGTCGACACCGAGGAGGACAACTGGCACCGCAGCCGCCACGACGTGACGACCGAAAACATCCAGGAGCTCCGGCCGCTGGCCGCGTTCCTCGGGCGGCTGGGAGTGCGGCCGACCTATTTCACGGCCTATCAGGTCGCCGTTGAGCACGGCGCGGCGGACGTGCTGCGCGAGGTCTGTGACGGGGGCCGTGGGGAGATCGCGGCCCACCTGCATCCGTGGAACACGCCTCCCCTGACGGAAGCGTTCGTGCCCCGCAACTCGATGCTCAAGAATCTGCCGGCCGAGCTGCAGTTGTCGAAGCTGCGCCGGCTCACAAAGGCGTTGGAAGAGGCGTTCGACTCCACACCCCGGGCGTTTCGCGCAGGTCGCTATGGCCTCGGCCGTGACACGGTGGCCGCGCTCTTGTGCTGCGGCTATCGCGTGGACAGCAGCGTCAGCCCGTTCCTCAGTTTGAAGAGGCTGGACGATGGCCCAACGTTCGTTGGCGCGCCCATGGTGCCGTATCGTCTGGCGCCGGACCGCGACGTCCGCCACCCGGCTCCGGATGGGAAACTGCTGGAGGTTCCCCTGTCCCACGGCTTCAACCGTGGCCCCTTCAGCTTCTGGGATCCCGCCAGCCGCTTCCTCGACGCGGCGCCGTTCCGCTGGCTTCACCTGGGCGGCCTGGCGGCCCGCGCCGGCCTGGTCAAACGCATCGTCTTGTGCCCCGAGCTGGCGTCCGTCGCCGACATGCTGACGCTATCGCGCCGGCTGCTCGAGCAGGGTGTGCGGCATCTGCAGTTGTCCTGGCACAGCCCGAGTCTCAAGCCCGGACTGAGTCCCTTCACCGCCACGACCGCGGACGTCGCGCGCTTGTACGCCGCGGTCGAAGCTTACCTCGAAGGTTTGTCGCGGATCACCCCGCTCACCTTTGCCACGGTCAGCGAGGCGGCAGCCTTGCTGGGTTGATGTCGAGCCCACGCAACACTCTCCAGCGACCCTCCACAGAGCAGGCGCTGGCACAACACGTGCACTTTCTGCCCTAGAAGCCACGATTTGGGGTGCGATCCATCACCGGGGACGGTGACCCGTGCTGAAGAACGTCGGAAGCAACTGGATTGTCACCGTGGTGACGGTGGTCGCGGTCTACCTGCTCACCCCCTACACGATCCACAAGCTCGGCGACGACGGGTACGGGACCTGGAACCTGATCAACTCGATCACCGGGTACCTGGGGCTGCTTGTGCTGGGCGTGCCGATGGCGTCGGTGCGCTACTTCGCGCAGCACGTCGCCCGGGGCGACACGACCAAACTGAACCAGGCGATCGGCAGCTGCACCGCGCTGTATCTGATCCTCGGGGCGGTCGCGCTGGTCATGGGCGTCGGCTTGTACGCCTTCTTCACGTTCACCTACCACATCCCCGCGGCCCTGCACGGGGACGCCGGTTGGGCTTTCTTCTTGATGGTGCTGTTCGTATCGAGTGGGTTCATCTCGCTCCTTCCCAGCGGCGTCCTCGCGGCGCACGACGTCTTCGTACCTCGCAACGTCGTCCGCTTGTGGGGTGTGGTGCTGCGGCTCGTGCTCACGCTCGGGCTGCTGGCGCTGCGGGCATCGCTGCTGCTGCTGGCCGTCGTCCAACTGGTTTGCCAGGCCTTCGACTTCCTGCTCTGCTGGTTGCTGGTGCGGCGGCGATATCCGGCGACCCGGTTCCGGCTTGCGGACTTCGACTGGACAGCGGCGCGCGGCATCTTCGCCTTCAGTATCTATGTTCTGATCCTGAACGCCGGCGCGCGGCTCTCGTTCGAAACCGATTCCATGGTCATCGGCGGGTTCATGAACGTGGGGTCGATTCCGTACTTCACCGTCGCCAACAGCTTCATCATTTATCTGATGGAGTTCCTGATCGCCATTGCCGCGGTCGTGATGCCGATGGCCACGAGACTGCAGACGCAGGGGAAGAAGGCGGAGCTGCAAGAGATCTTCCTCAAGTGGTCTAAGATCGCGCTGTCCATGACCCTGGCGGCCGGTCTGTTTCTCATCGTGCTCGGCCCGCGATTCATCGCGTGGTGGGTCGATCCGACGTTTGAACGACCGGCGGGGCAGGTTCTGCAAATCCTTATGGTCTCGTATCTCATCTTTCTGCCCATGCGCGGCGTGGCGCTCCCGATGCTGATGGGCCTCGGCAAGGCGGGCCTGCCGACGGTCGGGTTCCTCGTGGCCGGCGTCCTGAACCTGGGGCTGAGCCTCCTGCTGGTGCGCCCGTTGGGGCTGGCCGGCGTCGCGCTCGGCACCGCGATCCCGAACGTGCTGTTCGCCGTGCTGATCTTCGGGCATGCCTGCCGGGTGATGGAGGTCTCCATCTTGGCGTTCATGCGCTACGTCATTCCCCGCGCGGTGCTGGGCGCCGTGCCCGTACTGGCGCTGCTCCTGTGGTTCAAGCTCGGTCTCGAGGTCCGGAGTCTGGTCGAGCTGGCCGTGGCGGGGGTCGCCATGACGTTGCTCTTCGGCGTGATGTGGGTGTTCTACGTTTGCCGGAACGACCCGTACATCGACCTGTGGTCCTGGTTGCTGCCGCGGCTGCGGGCATGGGGCAGGGTATGACGATCTGGATGCTCGTCGGGTTGGCGGGGCTGGCCTTCCTGGCCGCCGAAGCGGGGTGCCGCTGGTGGATCCGCCGGCGGAGCCGCTACTACGTGTGGCCGCCCGGGCAGCGGCTCGAGGTGCGGCAGGACCCTGGCGTGTTTCCGGAGGTGGAGCCGCGCGTCCATGTCGACATCAACGCGGACGGGGAGCGCGGCGGCGACGTGGGCGGGGATGAGGAGGGGCTCTACCGGATCCTCGTGGCGGGAGGGAGCGCGGCTGAGTGTTTCGCGCTCGACCAGCCGACGAGCTGGCCGGGGCAGCTCGAGCGCCTGCTCAACGCGCCGGACAGCCTCCACGCTCTGGGCGCCCGTCGGGTCCACGTGGGCAACATCGCCCACTCGGGGGTCGGGTCGGCTGACCTGGACCTCATTTTCGAGCGCGTGCTCCCGCAGTACCGGCGCCTGGACGCGATTCTCATCATGGTCGCGGCCAGCGACGTGTACCACTGGCTGGAGGACGGCGCTCCGCCGTCGCGCCCGCCGTCCACCGTACCGGAGCTGATGCTGTTCTCGTGTCACCCGAAGCAACGCTTTGGCTGGAAACCCGGCGCTCTGGCTCTCGCCGAGGTGGTCCGCCGGCTGCGCCGCACGCGGTTCCGGCCGGTGGAGGTAAAGGAGGGCGCCGGGGCCTGGGTGGTGACTGCCCGGAAGATGCGCGCCGAGGCCCAGGAGGTGCGGCCCACCGTGCCGGACCCGGCTCTCCTGCTGGACAACTTCGAGCTCCACTTCGGCCGGCTCCTCCGCAGAGCCATGACCCACGCCGATCGAGTGGTCGTCGTGCGTCAGCCGTGGTTCGAAAAGGACTACACACCTGAGGAAACCGCGCGGTTCTGGCACGGCGGCGTCGGCAAGCCCTGGAAGGAAACGATCAAGGTCTATTACAGCCTGGACGTCATCAACGGGCTGTTAGCGCGCGTCGACGCTCGCGCCGCCAAGGTCGCAGACGCGCTCGGCGTCCCGCACCTCGACCTCCGAGTGGTGCTGACCGGGGGTCTACGCCATTATTACGACCACGATCATCACACGCCCGCTGGAGCGGCGGTCGTCGCGCGGACGGTCGCGGCCGCCCTGTGCAGGCGCCGCCGGTCTCAGCACAGCGTCGGGGCCGATCACACCGGCGCGTCGCCGTCCTTCAACGCCACGGGCGTCACGTAGCGACCATGATTGTGGGCGTTGGGCTGGACATTGTGGACACGGAGCGGCTAGCACGAGCCCTCTCCGCGCCGGGCGGCTTTGCGGAGCGGGTATTCACCTCTGGCGAGCTCGATGCCTGCGCGATTCGTGACGATCGGGTCCAGGCGCTGGCCGCGCGATTCGCCGCCAAGGAAGCCTGCCTCAAAGCACTCGGCGTCGGCGTTCTCGAGGCGGCGCTCCGACAGGTGGAGATCACCTCGGACCCGACTGGCGCGCCCCAGCTCCGCCTCGCCGGAGCGCTCAGAGCATGCGCCCGGGATCGCGGCGTGCGGAACGCGCACGTCAGCCTGACCCACGAGCCGGGCCTCGCCGCCGCCGTGGTCATCCTCGAGGGGATCAAGACGCCTGCACCCTCGCGCCCCGCGCGCCGGCGCGACGCCGGTGCCTGGACGCTGGAGACGCTCCTGTACGGCTCATGGTGATCGTGCACGTGGTGGCGCCCGCCGAGTTCGGCGGTCTCGAACGGGTGGTGCAGATGCTGGGGCGCGGCCTGGGCGGCCTCGGACACGATGTGCACGTGCTGGCGGTCGTCGTGGACGGGGAGACGGCCGACGTGTTCCTCGCGCCACTGGCGGATGGCGGGGTATCCACTCGAACGCTCGCAATGCCGGGCCGGGCGTACCTGCGGGAGCGCGCCGCCGTCGGCGAGGTGCTCCAGGAGCTCCGTCCCGACGTCGTCCACACCCACGGCTACCGACCGGATGTGCTCGACGCGGGGGTGGCGCGGCGTCTCGGATTTCCCGTCGTCACGACCGTCCACGGCTTCACCGGCGGCGGGTGGAAGAACCGGTTGTACGAGTGGTGGCAGTCGCGGGCGTTCCGCCGCTTCGACGCCGTGGTCGCGGTGAGCCGGCCGCTGGCTGAGCGTCTCGAGCGTTCCGGTGTCTCCGCGTCGCGGATTCACGTCGTGCCCAACGCGTGGCAACCGATCGTTCCGGCGCTGGACCGGGAAACCGCGCGCCGTGCGTTGGGCCTGCCGCCCCACAGCTTCGTGGTCGGCTGGGTGGGCCGGGTGAGCCATGAGAAGGGCCCCGATGTGCTGCTCGACGCGCTGGTGCAGCTCCGCGACCTGCCGCTCCTCGCCTCCGTCGTGGGGAGCGGCGTCATGCGGGTCGCGCTGCGGGCCCAGGCCGATCACCTCGGCCTGAACGGGCGCGTCCGCTGGCACGGCGCCGTCCCCGACGCGGGGCGGCTGCTCTCTGCCTTCGATGTGTGCGTACTGAGTTCGCGCACCGAGGGTACGCCGATCGTGGTGTTCGAGGCGATGGCCGCCGGCGTCCCCGTCGTCGCCACGTGCGTGGGTGGAATCCCCGATGTCGTGTCAGCGGCGGAGGCGGCGCTGGTCCCATCCGAGGACCCGGTCGCGCTGGCGGCGGGGATCCGCGCGGTGTACGGAGACCCGGCGGCCGCGCGCGCCCGGGCCCTGGCCGCGCGCGCCCGCCTGGATCGCGACTTTGGCGTTGCCCGGTGGCTCGACCGCTACGAGGCGATCTACCGGCTTGTCAGCCGCCACACATCCGCGCCGGTGCCGACGTGATGACGGTCGCTCGCCTGCTGCTCGCCGTGGCGGTGGGATTGTGCCTGTACACCTACGTCGGCTATCCCGCAATCCTGAAAGTGCTGAGCCTCTGGCGTCGCCCCGGGACCGCCGGGGGACCGCTGTCCGGATGGCCCCGGATCAGCATCGTACTGCCTGTCTACAACGAAGCGGGCGTGATCGCCGGCACGCTCGAGCGCCTCCTCGCCCTCGACTATCCGGCGGAGCTCCGCCAGATCCTCGTGGTGTCCGATGCATCAACCGACGGGACCGACGAGATCGTCGCGGGCTTCGCCGATCGCCGCGTCGAGCTGTTGCGGCTGCCGCGGCGCCAGGGCAAGACCGCGGCGGAGAATGCAGCCCGCCGGCGCTTGACGGGTGAGATCGTAATCAACACGGACGCCTCGGTGCGCATTCACCCCGCCGCGGTCAAACACCTCGTCGCCGCGTTCGGCGACCCGTCGGTCGGCGTGGCCTCGGCACGCGACGTGAGCATCACGAATCTCGAGCAGCAGGCGAATGCCGGTGAGCAGGCGTATGTCGGGTACGAGATGTGGATTCGCGACGTGGAAACGGCCGTGTACGGGATCGTCGGCGCCTCGGGCTGCCTGTACGCGATTCGCGCCGATCTGCACATGGGCCGCGTCCCCGAAGATCTGAGCCGAGATTTCGCCGCGGCGCTCACGGCCCGCGAGCACGGGCGACGGGCGGTGTCCGTGCCCGCAGCGCTCTGTTTTGTGCCGCGTGGTGCGTCGCTCCGACAGGAATACCGGCGCAAGGTAAGGACCATTACGCGCGGCCTCGCCACGTTGGCGCACAAGCGCGCATTGTTGAACCCGCTCCGGTACGGCGTGTTTGCGTGGATGCTGTTCAGCCACAAGGTCTGCCGCTGGCTCGTCCCGGCCGCCGGACTGCTGCTCCTCGCCGCTCTCCTGGCTCTGGCGGTCCATTCCTGGTGGGCCCTGGGACTGCTCGCCGCACTCGGCGCGTTGGGGGCGCTCGCCGCGATCGCGTGGATGCGGCCCGATGGCGAGCCGTTGCCGCGGCTGCTGGCCCTGCCGGCGTACGTCGTCGCCGGCAATGTCGCGGTGCTGCACGCCTGGCTCCGGCTCCTCGCCGGCCGGCCGGCGCCCGTTTGGGAGCCTACCCGCCGCGGCGCGGCGGGCTAGCCGCGCGCCGGCCCGCCGTTGCCGCGCTTGGCCATCACGTAGCGCGCGATGTCCGCCAGGGTTCCCAGATTCTGCTCGGTGATGTCCTCATCTGCCACGACGACGTCGAACTCGCTGCGCAGGAACCCGATGAGCTCCATGACGCCCATGGAGTCGATCACCCCGCGTTGTAGCAGGCGGTCGTGGTCTCCGAGCGTGAATCCGGGTCGCATGTACAGAAACGTGT
>Ga0066652_100001560_pt1 | contig 11979 bp, 19 predicted proteins | sample GraSoiAngelo_101_FD_71413 | JGI IMG/M metagenome (GOLD analysis project Ga0066652, IMG submission 71413) | Grasslands soil microbial communities from the Angelo Coastal Reserve, California, USA - 14_0903_02_30cm | ecosystem: Environmental > Terrestrial > Soil > Grasslands | place: USA...
TCCCCGGCTCGACGAACGTCATCAAGGTCGACGTCGCGTAGTAGGAGCCCCGGCCCTGCTCCCGAAAGGTGAGCGGCCATGGCTCCGATCCGCTCTCGCCGGCCCCCGCTCGTGACCCTTCTCCGCCGCTGGTCGGTCGTCGCCGTCGTGCTGATCGTCGGGTACCTGTACTACCACCCGCTGCGCACCTACCTCGCCACCCGGCACGAGCTCGGCGCAGAGCGGAGCGAGGTCGGGCAGCTCGCGGAGCAGAAGCGCGAGCTCGAGCGGCGGCTACAGGCTGCGACGAGTCTCGATGCGCTCGCCAAGGAAGCGCGCGAGCTTGGTCTGGTCAAGCCCGGCGAGCAGCTCTACATCGTCAAGGGCATCAAGGCCTGGCGTGCCCGCGCCGCTAGCATCGCCCGGAGTGGAAAGTGATCGCGACGTCGTCGCGCGACAGCTAGGCCGCGCGCCGCGCGCCTTTCGACGCGTCGTCGTCCGCTGCCCGTTCGGGCGGCCTGCAGTGACCGAACAGGCGCCCTTCGCAGACGACGGCGCGCCGTTCCCGACGACCTACTGGCTCACGTGCCCACAGCTCGTCGCGAAGGTGTCGCGGCTCGAGGGGCAGGGTGGGGTCGAATGCTGGACACGCGCGGCGAGGGACGAGCCGGCACTCGCGGCGAGCCTCGCGCGCGCGGACGCCGAGCAGCGCTCGTTGCGCCCCGATCTGGACGTCGGGATCGCCGGCGCGGCACGCGGCGCGGGCAGCCTGAAATGCCTTCACGCGCACGTCGCGTTTGCGCTCGCGCGGCCGGGCTACGAGCTCGGCGAGCGGATCCTGACGGACGCCGAGCCGCTTTGGCCGCCCGCCTGCTGCACGGAGTAGAGTGCGCCGCTCAGTGCTGGCGCTCGAGGTCGTCCGTCAGGAGTGGAGCGAGGGGAATCGGCGCTTCGAGGAGCTCGCGCGTGACTCGGTCGCACGGCCGCGATTGCTCGCGCAGCTCGACGTGGTGACCGACGAGCTCCGCAAGCGGGTCGGCCAGACGTTCACGCTCGACGAGCTGGCGGACAGGTACGCACGCGCCGACGACTGGGTCCGGGAGGCCGTCGAGGAGCGCGCGGCCGCGCCGGGCTGGGCGAGGACGCTGTCGCTCGTCCAGGACGCCGCGTTTCACCTGTATCAGCGCGGAGCCGTCGACTACGTCCCGTGACCTCGCTGTCGCCGTTGGAGCGGCACGCGCGCAGAAAGCGACGACAGCGTGAGGACGTCGCCCGGTGGGCGATTCGTGCGGCTGTTGTCCTCCTGGTCTTCGCCTTCGGCATCGCGCTCGGCCAGGCTCTCCACGACAACCCGGACCCCGGCCAGACCGTCACGCTGGAGCGGACGATCTCCCTGCCGTCCGTTCCTCCGGGCTCCACCATCACTCCCTGAACCAGCACTCCGACCAGGTGTAAGAAGCAACAGCTTCGGATAGATTCGCGGTCGATGGCGAACCGGGAAACGGGCAGCGGCCCGCGCCGCCCCGCGGGTGGCGAAACGGAATGGCTGACGCTCGGGCAGGCGGCGAAGTATCTGGGTGTCGCCCAGAGCACCATTCGCAAATGGTCCGACCTCGGGCGCGTCCCCGCCTTCTACACGCCCGGCGGCCACCGTCGCTACCGCCGCTCGGACCTCGACGCGTTCCTCGAGCGCTCGGGCCCGGGAAAGCCCGCACGCGGCCCACTCGTGCTCGTCGTCGACGACGAGCCGCAGGTGCGCGAGGTCGTCCGCGTCAACCTCGAGATGGAGGGCTACACGGTCCGCGAGGCGGCGAACGCCGAGGAGGGGCTCAAGGCCGTGGAGGACGACGCGCCCGACCTGATCCTCCTCGATGTGATGATGCCGCAGGTCGACGGGTGGGAAATGCTCCGACGCGTGCAGGAGCGGCACGGAATCGGCTCGATTCCCGTCGTGATGTTCAGCGGACAGCTGGAGGGAAGCGCGGAACGCGAGGCGGCCGAGCGCGGCGCGCAGGGATTCGTCGGGAAGCCGTTCGACCTGCGCGCGCTGATCGAGCAGACGAAGCAGATCGTGCCGGCGTGAGCTGAACGGGCCCGACCGCCACCTCGAGCGCTGGATCGTCCATCACCGTGCGGGCTGGCTCACCCCCGTCTTCGAGTCGCTCTCGTTCGTCGGCCGGCTCGGCCTGGTCTGGATCGCGATCGCGCTCGTCATCGCGCTCGTCTGGCGGCGTTTCGGCGTGCTCATCCTGACGACCATCGTCGTCGCGGTCAGCGACCTGGCCGCCACCGGCCTCAAGGGCGTCTTCGGCGTCGAGCGGCCGTCCGCGCGTTATGCCGAGCCCAGGCCCCTGGTGCCCGCACCGCACGACGGCTCCTTTCCGTCCGGCCACGCGGCGACGAGCTTCGCCGCCGCGACGGTGCTCACGCTGTACCTCCCGCGCTGGGCGCCGCTCTGGATCCTCCTCGCCGTGGCGATCGGCTTCTCGCGCGTCTACGTCGGCGTGCACTACCCACTCGACGTCGTCGGGGGCGCCGTGCTCGGCGTGCTCGTCGCTACATCTCTTCGCCTGCTCGTAGCAGCCCTGCAGCGATCACGAGCAGCGAGCAGATCAGGCTGATGAAGATCCCGATCCCGCGCCCCCGCCAGCCGAAGAACTCATCGGGGATCGAGATCAGGCGGATCAGCACGAAGATCGTCGACAGCGAGCCGAGGGCGATCACGACCAGGCTCTCCGGCACCATCGCCGGCAGCTCGATGCCGGACTCTCGCAGCGCCACGATTCCGAGTACCGCCAGGCCGATGAAGAAGACGAGCTTGCCGAGCGCGCCCGTGTGCCACCCGATCACGGCCGTCGTCACGCCCTGGCCGCCTCCGACGTACCAGTCGGTGAAGGCCGAGACGGTCAGGAGGAGCCCCGAGAGCCATGTGAGCCGGCCGCCCCAGGCCAAGACGCCCTCGAGCGGCCGCGCCGGCCTTGGCGGCGGCTCGAGCCAATCGTCCTCGAGCTCGGCGGGCGGCGGGAGATAGGGATCCGGGGTTTCCACAGGCCCCAGTATGGGGAACAACGTTCGCGCACGTCGTCGGAGGGGACGAGTCAAGGGGGTCAGGGATGTTGCAGGCCGGTGCACCGCGCTCCGCCCCGGACGAGTACGTCGAGTTCTGGTCCACAGGCTCCCCCGCCAAGGGTGAGTTCCACTGCTCGGAGTGCGGTTACGGCGTGACGATCCACCGGGAGCTCCCGCGCTGCCCGATGTGCGGAGGCGGCGCCTGGGAGCAGTCCGAGTGGAGTCCGTTCACGCGGATGCGGGCGACCGAGACCCCGCCGCTCTAGTCACAGTCCGAACACACGCTGGACCTCGTGCCACAGCACGAGGATCAGCGTGAGCGCGATTCCGACGAGCACGACGGTCGCGACGAGGAAGCGAAGCCGCGCGCGTGCGCGTTCGCGTCGCCGCTCCACTCGTACACGTCGTCGCGCGCGATGGAACCGGTACGCGCGGTCGATCGCGGCCGGGTCGAGCGGGGGATCCTCGGGGGGCGAGGCGACCTGGCGGGCAGGCTGAGCCATCCGCGGGATTCTACGAGAGGGCCGGACGATGGTCGCCGACGCGGCTCTTGACCATACTTCGGTCGGCCGGGATGACTGCGCGTCCAGATCAGCGGGAGCACGTCCATGGGGCGACGCTCGAACGGGCCGGAGACGAGCTCGAGGCGCTTGCTTCCGCGGGCCAGGCGATCGCGTCCGCCCGGAGCCTGCCCGAGGCGCTCACCGGCGTGGCGGCCGCGGTCGCAGGCACGACCGGCGCGGAGATCGTCGTCGTGAGGGTGATCGACGCCGAGCGCCGCCACGTTGTCGCCTGCGCCGTCGCAAGCGCGTCGACTGCCGTCGCGGCCGAGCTCGAGGGAACGCGCTTCGCGGCGGACGCGCTTCCCGGCGAGGAAGTGGACGAGCTCGACCGGCTCCCGGAGGACGTCTCGCGAATTGCGATCCGGTTGGGCGCGACGGCAGTGCTGCAGCTTCCGGTGCTCGTCGCCGGACGGACCGAGGGGACACTGGAGCTCTTCCGCACCGGCTCGGCGTTCGGGCCGGCCGAGCGCCGCGTCGCGCGCCTCGCGGCCGCTCAGGCCGCGCTGGCGATTCGCGCGTTCAGCGCGGACACTTCCGCCGGCTCGGACGACGGCGACGGGCTGCTCGCGCTCGCCGGCGACGCCCTCGCCGCGGGCGCCGACGAAGCGGAAACGGCCGATCAGGTGGCGCGGCTGGCGGCCGAGGCGACCGGGGCGCAATCGGCGCTCCTCTGGCGGCCGGAGGAGGGGCGGCCCATCCGGCTCGTCGCCTCGTTCGGGCTCGACGGAACCGACGTCCCGCTCGTCGACGCCGGGGAGGCGGCCGACCGGGCGCTGGCCGCGCACACACCCGTGACGGTCGAGAAGGTCGTCGGCAGGCTGCCGCACGGTGCGTCGGTCACGGCGACGCTCCAGCTCGGACAGCCACCGGTGGGGGCGCTGCAGCTGCTTTTCCCGGCCGGGCGCGCGCCGACCGACGGCGACCTCGCGGGTCTCGCGACCTTCGGCGTCCGCGCCGCACACGCGCTTCGCAGCAGCAACCGTGCGCGGACGGTCGCGGCCGAGCTCGAGCGCACGCGCGCGCTCCTGACGATCGTCGGCCAGGCGATCTCCCAGCTGTCACTCGCGCACACGCTCGAGACGGCCGTCGCACACGTGGCGGACCTCGTCGGCGTGGGCCGTCTGGCGGTCTACCTCCGAGACGACAATCGCCTCTATGCCGCGGCCGGCGTAGGCCTGGCGGGCCCGCACGTCCGCCTCGCCGAGCGCCTGCTCGAGCTGGCGCTCGGACCGTTCCGCGGCCGCGGGATCCTCGTCGTCTCGGACGTTGCGGACGACCCGCGCCTCGTCTCGGCGATGGACGCGGCAGCGGAGACGGGAATCGAGGGCGTCGTCGCTCTCCCGCTGCTCGTCCACGACGAGCCGATCGGCCTCCTTGCGGTCTTCCCTCCGCGTGGGCGCGTGCTCGGCGAGAACGAGTCCGCGCTGCTCGGTGCGCTCGCCGTGCAGCTCGCGGTTGCCGTCCAGAACGCGCAGCTGCACGAGAAGACGAAGATGCTGTTCGAGGAGCGCGACCGGGCACTCGACTCGGAGCGCGCGGCCGCGCGGCAGCTGCGTGCGCTGTACGAGATCTCGCGCTCCTTCGCCCAGAGCCTGTCGCTGGAGGCGACGCTCGAAGCCGTGGCCCGGACAGTGACCGAGGTGCTGGACGTCGAGGTGGCGCTGATCCGCATGCCGGACGAGCGGCGGGAGTGGCTGATGCCGCGCGCGCTTCACATCGCCGACGAGCGCGTCGAGGAGGCCGTGCGAGCGATGGTCTGGCACCCCGAGCCGTTCGGCGCACAGCCGGTGCAGCGCCTCGTCCGTCTGAACGAGCCGTACATCCTGAGCCGCCGGACGCTTGCGCAGATCGGCCCGCCCGGGACCGCGCTCGCGCCCTTCCTGGGGCGCGGCTGGACGGGCGCCGTCGTTCCGATCGCGACGACGGCCGAGGTGCTCGCGTCGCTGACGGTCATCTCGATGCGGCCCGGTGCTCCGGTCACGCGCGCGACGATCGAGGAGGCGGAGGCGATCGGCGGACAGGCGGCGCTCGCGATCGACAACGCGCGCCTCTATCAACAGCAGAAGGAGTTCGCGGACACGATGCAGCGCTCGCTGCTCCCGCGGTCGGCTCCAACGCTGCGCGGCTTCGACGTCGGCGACGCATATCAGTCCTCGGCGCGAGTGGAGGTCGGCGGCGATGTGTACGACTTCCTGGCGCTCGACGACGGAAGACTCGCGGTCGTGCTGGGCGACGTCACGGGTCACGGGATCGAAGCTGCGGCCGACATGGCGATGGCGAAGTTCGTGTTCCGCTCGCTCGTACGCGAGCATCCCGAGCCCGGCGACTTCCTCGCGTCCGCCAACGACGTCGTCGTCGGCGAGATCGCGCCCGGCAAGTTCATCACGATGGCGTACCTGCTTGTCGACGCCGAGAGCGGAGAGGTGGCCGGCGCCGGCGCCGGGCATCCACCGCCGCGCATCGTCTCGGCGGACGGGGCGGTGACGTCGCTCGAGGTGCAGGGGCTCGTGCTCGGCATCGAGGCCGAGCAGTCCTACGAGGAGGTGCGCGCGCGACTCGAGGTCGGCGGCTCCGTCGTTCTCTACACCGACGGCGTGCTGGAGGCGCGTCACGAGGGGGAGCTGTACGGGTTCGAGCGGCTCGACGCGATCGTCTCTGCCGGTCGGGAGCTGTCCGCGCAGGACCTCGCCGAGACGGTGCTCGCCGATTGCCGCGATTTCGCGCAGAACGAGCTGGCGGACGACTGCGCGGTTGTGGTCGTCAAGCGCGTCGCTCCGCCTGCGTGATCGAGCTGCGCCGGCCGCCGGGCCGCTTTGCTCGGGTCGCGCACCGCGGCGCGTCCGCACTGGCGCCCGAGAACACGCTCCGCGCGTTCGAGCTCGCAGTCGAGCTCGGCTGCGACATGGTCGAGTTCGACGTGCTGCCGTTGCGCGACGGGACACTCGTGCTCGCGCACTCCAAAGACCTGCGCGAGGTCAGCCACGGCGCGGCGCGCGGGCGCGTTCGCGGGCGAACGCTCGAGGCACTCCGCCGCGTGGCGCCCGAGCTGCCGACACTCGACGAGGCGCTCGCGTACTTCGCCGAGCGATTGCCCGGAGTCGGGCTGCAGGTCGACCTCAAGCTGCCGGGAGTCGAGGCGGCGGTCGTCGAGGCGTTGCGCCGCCACGGCGTCCTCGAGCGTTCCTGGGTGAGCGGCTCCGACGCGCCGAGCCTGCGCCGGGTCGCAGCCATCGAGCCGGCGCTGCCGCGCTCGTACACCCTGCCGCGCGACCGCTTCGGCATCTCACGGCGCGGGCCCCTCGCCCCGGTCGTGCGGACGGCGCTCGCGTCGATCGGCGCCTCGCTCCCGCGTCGCCTGCCGGAACTGGTCGCGCGCGCCGACGCTTCGGCGACGACGCTGCACTTCTCGGTGGCCTCGGTCGCCGCCGTGCGTCGTGCCCACGAGGTCGACGCGGCCGCCTACGTCTGGACGGTCGACGACCCGCGCCTCGCGCAGCGCCTGGTCGACGCGGAAGTCGACGGTATCATCACGAACGATCCGCGGATCTTTGGGAGCCTGAAGACCTGAAGCGCGTCCTCCTCTTCGTTGCCGTACTCGCTCTGGCGCAAGCCGGCGCTGTCCGCGCGGACGACGCGGCTCCCGCGATCGCCACCGGCGTGACCGTCGGCGGGGTCGCGGTCGGTGGTCTGACACCGGACGCCGCCACGACGATCGTCCAGGACGCCTTCCAGGCCGAGGTCGAGCTCGATCTCGGCACGACCCACATCTTCGTGACGCCGGATCTGCTCGGCGCGAAGGCGGCCGTCGAAGTGGCGATCGCGCAGGCGGCCACCGCTCCGGCCGACACCCAGATCCCGCTCGCCGTCGCTGTGGAGCAGCCTGTGACCGCCGGGTTCGTCGCGAAGCTGGCGAAGCGCCTCGATCGCAAGGCTGTGGACTCGCAGCTCCTCCTCCGCCGCTCACGCCCGTACATCACGCGCGACCGGCCGGGTCGCAGGCTCGACCAGCGGAAGACGGTCCGCGATGTCGTCGCCGCTCTGACCGCGAATCGGCGCGAGCCGATCAGGCTCCTCGCGAAGGCCGTGAAGCCGAAGGTGACGCGCGCCAGCTACCACGCGATCATCGTCATCCACCGCGGCTTGAACCGGCTCTACCTGTATCGCGGCATGCGCTTCTGGCGCCTCTTCGGCGTCGCGACCGGCCAGACGCAGTACCCGACGCCGCTCGGCCGCTTCCGCATCGTCGTCAAGTGGAAGAACCCGTGGTGGTACCCGCCGGCGTCGCCGTGGGCGAAGGGCCAGAAGCCGATCCCGCCCGGCCCCGGCAATCCACTCGGCACCAGATGGATGGGACTGTCGGCATCGGGCGTCGGGATCCACGGGACGCCGTCCGACGGGTCGATCGGGTACTCCGTCTCCCACGGCTGCATCCGGATGCACATTCCCGAGGCGGAATGGCTCTTCAACCACGTCGACGTGGGGACGACCGTGTTCATCGTCCCGCACTGATGGCGCGCCCGGTCCGCCTCGGCGCGCAGGTGCTCGCCCTCGCGCTCGTCGGGGCGCTGCTGGGACTGCTGGTCTGGCGCGTCGTCCACGACAGCCGGCAGAACGTCGCTCAGGCGCTCGACAAGGGCAAGCATCCGGCTGCGCCCGCGTTCGACCTGAAGCGCCTCGACGGGGGCGGCCGCGTCGACCTTGCCACGCTGCGCGGCAAGCCCGTGGTGCTCGACTTCTGGGCATCGTGGTGCGTGCCGTGCATCCACGAGTCGAGCCGCCTCCAAGCCGCGCATCGAAAGTATGGCGACCGGGTCTCGTTCCTCGGCGTCGACACGAAGGACTACGGGCCGGACGCACGGGCGTGGCAACGGAAGCACGGGATCACCTATCCGAGCGTGCACGACGGCGACGGTACGGTCCTGTCGCGCTGGGGCGGCTTGCCGATTCCGAAGATCTTCTTCATCGACCGACGCGGCAAGGTCGTCGGTCAGCTCGTCGTCGAGGAGGACCTACCGCGCTACCTCGCGCAGATCGCGCAGTCGTGATCCGCTTCGCGGTCGTGATCCTCGTCGCGCTCGCCGTCGCTCCGTCCGCGCTCGCCTGCAACGCCCATCCGTCCCAGGCGCAGCTCGAGGGCCAGGTCATGTGCCCCGTTTGCGGGACGACGCTCGACCAGTCCGAATCGCCCGCCGCGCAGCAGATCAAGACGGTGATCGCACAGCGGATCGCCGCCGGCGACTCCGACTGCCGGATCAAGGACCGGCTCGTCGCGGAGTACGGTGACTCGATCCTCGCGGCCCCGCCGAAGCGCGGCTTCGGACTGCTCGCCTGGTGGGTGCCGCTCGCAGGGATCCTCGTCGCGGCCGTCGCGGTAGGCGCGGCCGCATGGCGGTGGTCGCGGCGGCGCGACGCGCTGACTGCCGTCGACCCGTCGCTGAACGGTCGCGGCCGGCTCGACCCGGATCTCGAGCGGCGGGTGGACGAAGAGCTGGCGCGGTTCGACGGCTGATGTGGGGCCGGATTCCCGTCGCGTTCGCCGCCGGGCTCCTGTCCGTCGTGACGCCGTGCGTCCTGCCGCTCGTGCCGGGCTACCTGTCCGCGATCTCCGCCGTCGAGGCGAACCGCCTCGGCGAACCGCGGGCCGCGCGCCGTGTCGTTCTGGCGAGCCTGCCGTTCATTCTCGGGTTCACGGTGGTGTTCGTCGTGCTCGGCGCCGGGGCGGCGGCGATCGGCGGCGTTGTCGACAGCGACCGGCAGCTCGAGATCGCGGGGTTCGTGCTCGTCGTGCTTGGGCTCGTGTTCATGGGGCTCCTGCCGTGGCCCGAACGGATTGTCGCCGCGGGCCTGCTCGCGCGATCCGGGCGCACCGGCTCGAGCCTCTTGCTGGGCGGCGCGTTCGCGGTCTGCGCCGCGCCGTGCATCGGCACGGTGCTCGCGGGGATCCTGGTGCTTGCCGCGAACTCGCGCACGGTCGTGCGCGGGTCCGTGCTCCTCGTCGCGTATTCCGCCGGGCTCGGGTTCGCGTTCCTGCTCGCCGGCGTCGCGTTCGCACGGGCGATGACGGTGTTTCGTTGGCTCCGCGACCACTATGTCCTGATCCAGCGGATCAGTGGCGTCGCGCTCGTCACGCTCGGGCTGCTGCTCTTCTTCCACCGAGACTGGTGGCTTCGCGTTGCGGTCGACCACGCGCTCGACGCGATCGGGCTCGGCGGCATCTAGACGAGCGGCGGCGGCAGGTCGAGTTCGTCGCGGGCGTGCAGCTCGCGTAGCTGCGTGAGGAGCGGCGCGAGCTCGAGCCCGCGGTGCTCGGGCGCGTAGGGATCCAGGCGGCGGATCGCCTTCGCGAGCTGCCGCTCCATCCCGACGCGCCGGCCGCGGCCTGCCTGATACCACGCGACGGCGACGTGGACGAGCCCCTGCAGGAAGTCGCGCTCGCCGGGCGGCGCCGCGCGCCAGGCGTCCTCGAGCTCCTCGTGCGCATCGAAGTACCGGCCGGCGCGGATCAGCTCGAGGCCGCGCTCAAACGCGGACGCGGATCTCTCCGTCCTCGACCCGGACGTCGTACGTCTCGAGCTGGATTGCGAGGTCGAACTCGTTTTGGCCCGTGCGGACGTCGTACTGCCAGCCGTGCCAGGGGCAGGTGAGGACGCAGCCCTCGAGCCGCCCCTGCCCGAGCGGCCCCTTGAGGTGGATGCAGTGCGGCTGGACCGCGTAGAAGCCGCCGTCGCAGTGGGCGAGCGCAAGCTCCACGTCGCCGGCGTGGACGGTCCGAATCGTGCCTGTGGGCACCTCCTCGACCCGCGCAACGGTGACGAAGCCGTTCTCTGCCACGGGCGCGACCCTAGCAGCGGCTTGATCCGCGATCGTGAGCGGCGCTACCCTCCACGCGTGGCCACGATCCTGCTGTGTGGGGTCGACACGTTCTTCCGGGGGAAGCTGGAGGCGTTGTTGCCGCACCATCACCTCGTCACGACCGACAGCGCCGACTGGCCGGACCTCGTGATCGCCGACATCTCCCGCGTCGACCCCGAAGAAGTGACCGACGCGTACCCCGACGTCCCCATCCTCGGGTTCGGCGGGCACACCGACACGTCCGGGTTGCGACGAGCGCACGCGGCCGGTTTCGACCAGGTGCTCGTCAAGAACGCGTTGCAGGAGCGCGCGGCCCAGGTGGTCGAAGAGCTCACGACGTAGGCTCGCTAGAGTAGGGCGCTCAGTGACCTACATCATCGCCGAGCCTTGCATCGACATCAAAGACCTGTCGTGCGTCGACGTCTGTCCCGTCGACTGCATCCATCAGGCCGAGCGCATCCTCGTGATCGATCCCGAGGAGTGCATCGACTGCGGAGCGTGCGAGCCGGAGTGTCCGGTCGAGGCGATCTTCCCGGAGGACGCGCTCCCCGATAAGTGGCAGGCGTTCGTGCCGATCAACTACGCATACGGCGAAGGATTCGAGAAGGTGAACGAGCTCACGAACGCGTACGCGAGCGAGCACAACGTCCAGAATCCTCCGCTGGAATAACCTCCGCTCGATCGGGTACGGCGTTGCGCGTCGTCCAATCAGGAGGTGGCAGCGATGCCCCAGTCGGCATGGAGCACGAAGCGTGAGCGCCAGTACGAGCACGTCAAGGAATCGGAGAAACAGCAGGGCCGCTCGACGAAACGGGCCAAGGAGATCGCGGCGCGGACCGTGAACAAGGAGCGAGCCAGGGCCGGGGAGACCAAGGGACGTCCGTCGAGGACGTCGACCCGGGACCTCTCGTCGGGCCGCCGTGGCGGGCTCCGCTCCGGCACGAACCGGCCGAAGGGGCGCACCAAGGAGCAGCTGTACAACGAGGCGAAGCGCCTGAACGTCCCCGGCCGGTCGCAGATGACGAAGGCCCAGCTCCAACGCGCCGTCGACGGCCGGAAGTGATCCGACGTAACCCCGACCGCGACCGCTAGGCTCGCGGCGTGGAACCGAAGACGCTCGACCATGTGGCGTTCTGGGTGACCGACCGCGAGCCGCTCGTCGAGATGGCCACGCGCCATCTCGGCATGCACGTGATCGACGAGCAGGAGAACTTCACGCTCGTCGGCTCGAACGCACGACTCGGGAAGCTGACCCTCTTCGTCGCCGAGGGCCCGCGCGAGCGCGGAGCGATCAAGCACGTGGCGCTGCGGGTCTCCGACCTCGCGCAAGCCCGGGCGCAGCTGCCCCCCGGCGCGGATGACGAGGTCGAGCTCGGCGAGGGCATCCACGTCCGGCTCGTCGAGGCACCGACGGACGTCGACTACGACCTGGATCACGTGGCGCTGTTCACGCCGAGCCCGGAGGAGACGGCGGATTCCTACGAGCAGCTCGGCTTCGACGGGGCGGAGGCGAGCG
>Ga0066652_100001561_pt1 | contig 11976 bp, 22 predicted proteins | sample GraSoiAngelo_101_FD_71413 | JGI IMG/M metagenome (GOLD analysis project Ga0066652, IMG submission 71413) | Grasslands soil microbial communities from the Angelo Coastal Reserve, California, USA - 14_0903_02_30cm | ecosystem: Environmental > Terrestrial > Soil > Grasslands | place: USA...
CTCAAACAGACCCGATAACTTCGGGTCTGTCGAGGCTCGCGCTCGATGGAAAATCGCCGTGACGCGGAAAACCCCGGACGTAGAGACGAGGACAAACGTTGGCTGAAAGTGCAGAAGGACGTGATGAATCTGATCACTGCCCAAAGGACGACTCAGCAGGCGTTGGCCTCTATCGAGATCCATGTAGGGAAACTTTCCGACCACGTCGAGGAAGTAGACGACCATCTGCGCGGGGTCGCGGGGCGGGAATCGCTCGACGCGCGTGTTGCCATCATCGAACACGAACAGACGCAGCACGGGCGGTTACTGTCGAGGATTGTCGATCAGTTAGACGACATCCAAGCGGACGTAAGCAAACTGACCATACGGCGGGCGGTCAGCAAAGAAGTCGATACGGAGAAAACCGAGTGGTACAAGTCGTTTTGGCTTCCCATCATTCTTGCGCTGTTGGCGGGCGCGGGATGGCTCGGACAGTATGGAATCACGCATAAAGAGGAAGTGGCCGCGTTCTTTAAGTGGGAACCGAAGAGCGCGGCCAGACTGAGAGCGGAAAGTGAAAAAGAAAAACGCGGACCGCGCGGAAAAGCCGTTCGTGAAAAAGAGCGCAAGCTCCTTGAAGAACAACGGCGTCGCGCGGAATGAGTTGGCTTACGAAATTACCGGAGAGGTGGTTACAGTTCCGCCTCTCATGGAGATTCAGCGGGACGTTTGGAGGTAGAAACCCAGTGATCCCTAAGCACGACATGACTTCGTTCTATGCGACGTTCCGACCGGAGTTTGAACGGGCGGGGTTATTGCTGGGCGGCATCGCTTGGGAACTCATCGCGACCCAGGCGGCGGTCGAGTCGAACTTCGGAAATAGCGCGCTTGCTTATAAGGACAACAACTACTTCGGGCTCACGGCGGGAAGTTGGCTCGGGATCGACGGGAAACCAAAGCCTGGAAAATCTTGTGTCAATTACCCGACCAAAGAGCAGAACCCGGACGGAACGTTCCGGACGGAAAACCGATGGTTTCGAAAGTTCCCGAGTATGGCGGCTTGCATCGACAACTACGTTTACGTTTTGGGGCTTGGGATTTACGCCAAGGCTTTGGAACGGGCGCGGGCGGGCGATGCGACTGCTTTTTTTCAGGAATTGAAAAACGCGGGGTATGCCTCAGACCAGCGGTATGCGGTGACGTTGGCGAGACGGTATCTAGACTTCAAATCACAGGAGGGTTTGGCATGAAAAAGATTCTGACGAAAATCAAACTGATGTGGGCGGGGCGAAAGGTCGCGGCGAACCTCGTCAACATTAAAAGCAAGTGGAAGGAACCCGCGTTTTGGGCCACGTTGTTAGCGAACGGGATCAGCGCGTTCGCGTCGGCAAAAGGAATGATCCCACCGGAGTATGCGAAGCTCGCGATTTGGGTGAACAGCATCTTGAGCGTCGCGTATACGACCGTTCGCGCGTACCAGAAGGCCCATGCGGAAGGGGTCAACCCATACAAAAGCTCCTCAGAAATTCTGATCGGCTTACTCACCATGGCTAACGGCGTCTTTATCAATGCCCAGACAGGCGGGGTCGCGGACGGATGGCTGGCCCCGGCAATTATGATGACGGGGGGATCAATGGTCGCGAGCCGGGATACGGTGAACAAAGAACCGGAAGAGTTGGAAGCCGAATTAAAAGGGAAAACGGCGGCACCGCGAAAGGCCGAGTAAATCTGCTAGACTGAATTTCTTCGAGAGTACTAAGCCTCCCGAAGAACCAAACCACACACCAGCCCGACGTAAAGTTTCGCCGCTTTGCGCCGGGCTCCTTTTTGCGAAAACCTGTATATATTCTTTGATATCATGTCTCCTATGGGATCGACGGAAAAGGGGATAAAATTATGGCCCGGATCGCCCCGCTTCTTTGGAAGCAGGTCCCATCGATCCGGGCCTATTTTTTTAGGAGGTTCCAATGACAACTGCGACCGCTGCACCAGAGCCAAACGAAGAAAATGAAAAAAAGGAAGTCGTACCGTTTCACCCAGGCCCCGCCAACCAACCGAAGTTCTTTTCCCTCGTACCCAAAGACATCGAACAGGCCATGAAGCTCGCGGATATGCTCGCGGCGAGTGATCTTGTGCCGAAGGATTACAAAGGGAAGCCGGGGAATTGTTTGGTGGGGATGCAATTCGGGGCGGAGTTAGGTCTACCACCCATGCAGGCGCTTCAAAACATCGCCGTGATTAACGGAAAGCCGGGAGTGTATGGCGATATCGGAAAGGCGCTGCTGCATTCGCATGGGTTCAAGATCGAGGAGCGCGACACACCTGAAACCAAAGCGAAAGGCCAGGCGTGGTGCAAGATCACGCGGCCCGATGGGGCGGTATTTGAGCGCACATTCTCTCTTGAGGATGCCAAGACGGCGGGACTGTGGGGGAAGCAAGGGCCATGGACCCAGTACCCGTTTCGCCAGATGGGATGGCGGGCGTTTTGGTTTGCCGCGCGTGATGCGGGATCGGACGTGCTCAAAGGGCTCGCGGGCGTCGAAGAGTTAAACGATTACGCTAACGCCATCGAAACGACGGCGGAAGTAGAACCCAAACGGAAAAGCGAAAAGGAAAAGCTGCTGGAAAATATCAAGCCCATGGATACGGGCGAATTACAGGCGGTGGTAAACGTTCACGGGACGGAGCCGACGCCAGAAAATCCAGCGGTAGACGTGAAACCTGACGAGGCGTTCATTGGACCGGAGGAACGGAAAAACATCGTGGCCCTCCTCGGTAAACACAAGGTGGACCTGAAGGAATTCAAAAAGTATCTGCAAGAAGAGTATGGAATCGAAGATTCCGTAAAGCCGTCCGCGTTCATAAGACAGCGCGACTACGGCGACATCTGTGAATGGATCGCCACCCCACAAGAAGAACTGGGGCTTTGATCACACAACCGTCGGCTCTGCTGTCGTTTGACGCGGAGTCGGCGCGGCGGGGATTCAGATTCGATCCGGAGCCGCATCATTACTGGCTGGATCAAAAAAGAATTCCCAGCGTTTCCGAAATCCTAGAGGCGACTGGGTTTAAGGGACGCGCGAAAAATGCTACGCACCAGGAAAACATTGATCGGGCGGGGAGACGGGGGACACGGGTCCACCTTTTCACGCACTGGCTCGATGAGAATGACTTGGATTGGTCCGACGTAAAAGATGATGAGATTCCATACGTCACCGGATGGGAAGGATTCAGACAAGAGCACGACTTCAAGCCGTATCTGCATGAGACGCCGATGTGGGATCCCGATTTGTTGTACGGGGTCACACCGGATTGCTTTGGAACGTGGCACGGCGGCAAACCCGTGATCGTGGAAAAGAAAACGGGCGATCATCTGTACTGGCACAGGTTCCAAACGATGTTCCAAAAGATGACGATAAGAAAATGGTGGCCCGCTGATTATGAGCGGGTAGTGGTGAGGCTCACGTCCTGGGGATCGGCGTTACCCAGGGAATACAAAGACGATGCGATTGACAGCATGATTTGCCGCGCGGCGGTAACGTGCTTCCAATCGCAGCAAACAATGGGAGGCTTACATGGAATCGATTAGCACAACCAAGCTCGATAAATATGCGCCGTCGGAAGCCGACGCGTTGGCCGAGGAGGCCAACGCTGTCGTTTCGCGGATCACGGACGCGGCGGGTTATTGCGCGGCGGCGGAATGGATCAAGGCGCGGAAGGCTGAGATTAAAAGCATTGAGAGTGACGCGGAAGAAATCAAAGACGCGGTAAACCTGTTGCGGAATCTCATCCTCGATAAAATCCGGAAAGTGGTTTGGCCCCGGAAACACGGGATCAAAATCATTGCGGAGCGCATGGTGGCTTGGAAGCAGGAAGAGCGCATCTTGCTAAAGAATGAACAAGATCGCTTAATGTCGGAGTCCGTTAAAGAAGCCGACGAGGAACGGCTGGCGGCGGCGGAACAACTCGCGGCACAAGGGAACCTCGCGCTGGCGGAAGCCATTCTCGAAAACGCGGGACACGCCTCCGCTCGAATCGTATCGGAGGTGAAAGTGGAAGGTATCAACCACAAGAAACGTTGGCGGGCGCGAGTGATGAATAAGCGCGACCTCATTCATGCGATTGAGCGAGATCCGGGGTTAATGGACGCGGTAAAAGTAGACCAGAAGTGGCTCGACGATTATGTGCACGACAAGATCACGGGCGGCGGGACGGTGAGCATCAACGGGGTCGAGCCGTATGAGGAAGAAACCATTCGAGGGGTGCCGACAAAATGAGCGCGAAGCCTTGCAGGGGATGTGGAAAGCTCGTCGTATTCGCCAAAGACCCTGATGGGAAGTGGCAAGTGCTAGACGCTTCCGCTCCGGTTTGGCGGCAAAGCGGCGTGAAGGAAGGCGTGGCCCAAGTGGTGAGAGATTCTAAAGCGATGGTTTCGCACTTTTCGACGTGCGCGGACGCGAACAAATTCTCGGCCAGCAAAAAGCCAGAACGGAATTTCTATGAGGCGGAAGGAGCCGACTAATGGATGACAAAACGCAACTCGCGGGCCAGATGATGGCCGCGTTATTGATAGGGCGCGAAATTCCACGGGTCGAGAATGCGGTGCTTGCTCAATTAGCGGCCTGCGCCGTCGATGCGGCGGAGTATGTGATGCAAACCATAAGGTTCCGCGAACAAGATCCCAAGTTCACGGCGGCGGACCCGAAGGATTTTGTGCCTTTAAGTGTGGCGAGTCGGCACGGGATCAACATCGAAGACGAAGACGCGCGGAGATAGAAAAACTCTAGGGGGGCTTATGTCGCAAGCTATTGAAATCGTTCAAATGGATATCAAAGACCTGAAACCCGCGCCGTACAACCCGCGCGAGATTTCCGACAAGGCGTTGAAAGGTCTGCAAGAAAGCATCAAGCAGTTTGGAATCGTTCAACCGATCGTATGGAATAAGCGGACGGGGTATGTGGTGGGCGGACATCAGCGGGTCGCGGCAATGGCCGAGATGGGATATACGACGGTGCCCGTAGCCATTCTGGACCTCGACGACCAGCAAGAAAAGGCGCTGAACCTGGCGCTCAATAACCCAAAAACCTCGGGGGTATTTACGGAGGAAGTAGACGAACTGCTGGCTGAAATCCGGAACTCGATGCCCGAGACGTTCAAGGCGCTCATGTTGAGCGGTATCCATGGGGAAGTGAAACGCGGGGATGACCTGGTAGAAGGCCAGATTCAGTTCGCGACTGAACTCATGGAGGAAAACAATTACATCGTTCTAGCGTTCAAGAACAAGGTGGATTGGCTCAACGCTCAAACGGTGCTTGGCTTGGGAAGTTCGTATTCCAGGCGGCGGAACGGGAAGCCATGGAGTAAAGGGCTCGGGCGCGTGATCGATGGGCCAAGCGCGCTGAAAAAGTTACGGGATGAGGCGATCCAATGAGCGAACTGCCCATTCGCTGTTTTTCCCCTTCCTACAAACGGGGCCATGAAAAGGCGATTGTCCAAGAGGCGTTTCCGTTCGTCAAAATGGTTGTCCATGAATGCGAGGCGGCGGCGTACAAAGAAAACGGGAACGATATCCTGGTGTGCCCGGATTCGATTCGCGGGAATATCGCCCGCGTCCGGAATTGGATTCTGGACCAGAACAAAGACGCAAACGTTGTCATGTTTGACGATGACGTGAAATTCATCGGCGTATGGCAGGAGCAAAAGTTCCGGAAGCTAAACGCGGAGGAAGCCGAAGAGTTAATCGAAACCGGCTTCAATCTGTGCGATGAGTGGGGCTACAAAATGTGGGGGATTAACATGGTGGTGGATAAGGGCGCGTACCGCGAGGGGATGCCGTTCTGCACCGTGCGGCCTGTGCTCGGCACCTTCTGCGGGATCGTGCCGAACGAATTGCGCTATGACGAAAAGTTTTCACTTAAAGAGGATTACGATTACGCCATCCAGCACCTGTACCGATACCGCGGAATCCTCCGGTTAAACGCGTACCAGTATTTCGCGCTCCACAATGAACAGGCGGGGGGATGCGCGGTCTACCGGACGGTCGAAAAAGAATTGCAGCAATTTGATCTCCTCCAAAAGAAATGGGGATCGGAAATTGTCCGCAAAGACTGGGGTAACGACAAGGCTAGTGTGCGCGGCGATGACACGTTGAAGTCATTCGATCTCAACCCCAAAATAGTTTCCCCCATCCCCGGAGTTTGACTCTTCCATAAACGTTTCGTTTAATTCGGGAACCTTGGGCTAAGGACAAGACGTTTCCGGATTGAAGAAGACGGACCCAATTTAATCCTCGACGGAAGTTCGGAAACCCTGCCCAAGGGCTATTTGAACCGTCGGGGATTTTTTATGGCTAAAAAAGAAACGAAAGATCGAAGGTTTCACCTCCAACCCGTCGGACAAATGATGGTTCGCATGGACTGTGATACCGGGAAGACGTGGATTTATAAAGAGGGTGCCTGGGTAGAAATAAAAGAACCTGAAAAAAAATAATGGAGGATCGGAATGTTAGAAGTGACGACGAGGCCATTCCGGATCAGCAAGAAAAGTATTCCGCTATTGAAGGCGATACTTAGTAAATGCCAGGGCGGAAAACCCTGGCTCGCCGCAATCTACTGTGTGGCGAACACCGTCGGGGAAGGTGACACGCCGTGGAATGTTTTTCCGCTCCTAGCGGAATTGCGGCGAGTCGGAACGATATCGTTCAAGCAGGGCGACGGCGCGTTTTTAATTACATCGCTGATGGGCGAAGACGCGGCGGGACAATGGTTCAAAGAGGCGGATGCAAGGGCGGCCCGGAAGTAACGAGCCGGGGCGTGGTTTGGAATAAGACGAGGGAGGCTCGCGTGAAGTGTGAAGTCCTAGAGATATTAAAAGACGAACAACTGCATACAGGATGGGTTTACATGGCCTGCGAACAGCGGGCCATTTGTTTTTCTACGGATCGGGTTAGGGTATCGGCGTCCAAGCTCGCGGAGGATTCGCCGGGGATCACAGAGCGGCAGGCGGAGTATGCGCTAAAGCGTTTGGAAGTGATTGGATTGATCAAAGTCACGACCATTCCGAGGCGGTATACGGAGGTCCAACTGCTTCGTCGGAGTGTGCCAGAGATTGTGCCAGAGAATGTGTCAGAAAGTGTGCCAGCGAAAAGACCGAAAAATCAACGCGTTTTGAAAAAGATTGTGCCAGAGATTGTGCCAGGAATTGTGCCAGAGATTGTGGATGGTTCTGCAGTTAACAGCAGTTCTCCTGCCGTTAGTCCGTCTCTTCCAGTCGTTGACGTTTCTGACTCCGTTGAATCTGGACAGCAAGAGAAAGGCCGCGCCCGCGAGGGGCGCGCCATATCGGCTAAGCCGACCACCATGGAAATCCTGACCCGGACGGTGCCGAATTTCAAAGACCTGACGTTCCACATCGACACGCTCTACGCGGTCCAAACGGGATTTAAATACCCGTGGAAGGGTACGAGAGATTTTGTCTTACTCTCGCAACTGGTGGCCGCTTACAACGTGCCGACGATCATGGCGGCGTCGGATTATTTCTTTACGGGCAAGAACGTTTGGGCTCACAAAAAGGGCTATCGCATTCTGGAATTCCAAGACCAACTCGGGCGGATTTTGGATAACCCGGAATTCAAAAACCGCGTGAGGCTGTACGAGAAAAACCTGGACGGCGCGAAGCCGCCAGCGTATCCGGAAACGGCGATTACCACCAAGGCGGATCCTCCGCCGATGCGGGCGTCCGAAAAAGCCAAGGCGGTCGAGGTTCTACCGGAACCCGATATGTCCGACCGGGAAGCCCACGACCTGAAGCTGAAAAATCTCAAAGTCTGCCGAGTCAACCAGTGCCAATTCTGCCGAGACACAGCGGTAGAAAATCTATCGGATGCCGACCTACTAGCGGCGGCGGGGGTCCAAGATGCTTAGAAACCAAGAAATCGCCAGGCTCGAATCGGTCTACAGCGAAGGCGGGACCGATTTGTACGAAGACGCTCGGGAAATGATCAAAGAGATCAAACGGCTCCGCGCGGCGTTAGGGACCGTGGCGGCGTTGGATTATTTCATGCACCCAAGCGATGACGCGTTGAAGTCTTACCAGCGATTACAGGACGCCATCATGTTGGCGAATCTCGCGCTCGGGAACGGGAAGGGCGGCGAACCTACAACGCTCGCCAGCGTAACCGGACCCGCCAGCGAAGAGGCGGCCAGGATGCCAGCGAAGGGGACGGATCTTGCCAGCCAGGGGCCGAAAGTCGGCCAGCGGGGAATAGAACCGAAAGTCGCGCCAGCGGCTCCAGAGTCAAATTTGGGGCCTTCCAGCGTATCGGATCGGTAGGGCGAATTGAGCGGCGGGGATCAAGAGCGGAAACCCACCTTTTTAGGGCCCGTGGGCCACAGACCGAAATCAAAGCGTAAATAAGAGGGGTATACACGAAAACAGCGCGTTTTTGAGACGAATAACTCCTGTTGCGCGTGTATATCATTCATGATAGCTACTAATAAGGAAGCAAAGAGTAGACAGACCGTCGAAGGGTAGGCCCGAAGAGGCGGCAACATAAAGAGATCCGACCCAGAGCGCGTCAAGGTTTGGCGCACACGGGGCGGTTAGTGCGCGTGAAAGACGCGGATTGATCGGCCCGGGAAGTGTCCCAAAACGGCGATGACGTGGAACCTGGAGAACGGAGCCCTTTCGCAGAAGGGCGCAGATGGGCGAGGGGAAACCCTCGTTAATGCGGCACCCCAGTCCAAAGCCTGGGCATCTCTTACTCGCGGAGGGAATGAAAATGGCTAGAGAACAATCGGTAGTTTGGAATGAGTTAAAAGCGGCGCTCGAAAAGTTCCAGGAAATGACGACCGACGGGAAGTCGGACATTTACGAAGTCGCGGCGCAGGGTCGAGTCTGTGAGGCGTTGGCGCGGGAATTGGAATCGCTGGATAAGGTGGCCTAACCATGAAAACCTACTCGGTCACTTTTTATCGCTTCTTTAGTCAGCCCCAAACCGTAGAAATAATCGCGGCGTCAAGTGATCTAGCGATTGCGGAATTAAAGCGGGCGTTTGGCACGCTCGATAGAGTCCTCGACGTGCAGGTGAAACCATGAAAACCCCAAAAATGAAAATCGTCACAACGTGCGAACGGATACAGCCGACCGTGGTGGGTGTGGATCATAACGGCGAACTCATATGGGAAGGGCGCGCCATGGAGGAATGGCAAATGATCATGTTTCCCGTGATCAACTGGTTCCGAGAATTCTTTAGCCGTTGGTCCGAGGCGGCGGGCGTCGAGGAATACAAAGAGAACCGCGAGGGATTACCGGCGAGCCGTGTGGCGTCAGAGCGGTTTATCAACAAACTGAAACTCGATCACGAAACGAAGGAACCGACCCTCCGCAAGGCGTGGCGGCGGACGGGCGACTAATAAGGAGGAATCAAATGAACAGGCTCATCTCTGTAGCACTGACAGCGGACGACTGGGAAATCATCGTCGAAATGTTGGAAGACGCGGAGGATATATCGACGGGGCCAAAAACCAGCAAGAGGCGAATGCTCACCGACGAGATTCTTTGCCAAGTCGGAGCCGAGGAAGAACGGATCGAAGAGTACGAGAGAGCGCGGGACATCTAGTAGACGGACCCCAGGCGAATGGGGATCAAACCAGGAGGCTTAGGAAATGAAAAGGAAGGATCGGCTGTCTAGCAAAAGTATGGAGGCGATAGAAAAGATCGGGGAATTGCTCGAAGACAATCCCAATGGGCCGTATACGCACAACCTCATCGGGATGTATTTAGGAACGGTCGCAGAAAAGGATGGGCGCGAGACGGTCAACCGCGTGATCCGCGACATGAGCCTTGACGTGCTGTACGGATTCAAAGCCGCGTAAACAAAGTCCCTGCGGGGCAGGAAGGTTCGGCGGAGAAAACGCCAATAGCCTTCCAATCTCAAAAAATCGACGAGGATACAAAATGAAAACCGGATTGTCACTCCAAGAAATGGCCGCAGAGTTAGAACGCCAGAAAAGTCAGAAACGGGATTTCTTAGCCCCGTCTAGTGAATTGGAAATGACGGCGGAAATCGCGCCCGAGATTCACGACGAGAGCGAGACGGCCCACCTCCAAATGCGCGTGAACGGTCATGGATCATTTGATCTCACGAACACAGCGCATGAGCAGTTAAGTTCCCGCCTCGGGATTCCCCGAAAGTACTACGACCGAATGAGTCAATATGCCCCGCATCTGTTGGTGGATAACGTGAATCATTGGATGAAAGACCAGCCAGAAAAAAGAATGGTCCGGACGCTCGACGGAAAAATGAGAGCGTTCCTTTCGTCGCGGTATCGACCGCTAGACAACTTCGAATTGGCCGAGACGGTGTTACCCGTGCTTATAGGGAACGGCGTCCGGATCGAGTCAAGCGCGTTGACGGAAACGCGAATGTATATCAAGGCGGTAACGGACAAGATCACAACGGAGGTTCGCAAGGGCGACGTGATCCAGGCGGGAATCGTCATCTCCAACTCGGAAGTCGGCTGGGGATCGGTGAAAGTCGAGCCGATGATTTTCAGGCTCGTCTGCTTAAACGGAATGATCGCGCCCGATTATTCGATGAACAAGTATCACGTCGGAAGGAATCAAGGCGACTCTGATCTAGCCACGGAGTTTTTCCGCGACGAGACGAGACGCCAGGACGACAAAGCATTCTGGATGAAAGTCCGGGACGTGGTTTCTGGATCGTTCCGCCAGGACGTATTCGAAAAGATCACGCGGAAGCTGATCGAGTCTACGGAAAAGGAAATCGGCGGCGCTCCGGAAAAAGTGATCGAGGTATTTACGGACAAGTTCCAGTTGGCCGAGACGGAAGGTTCATTGATCCTGCGCCATCTGATTAAGGGCGGCGACCTGACGCAGTATGGGCTGATGAATGCGGTTACGCGGGCGAGTCAGGACGTAAAGGAGTACGACCGCGCGACGGAGTTAGAGCGGTTAGGCGGGCAAGTGATCGAGCTCTCCAAGTCGGACTGGGAACAAGTCGCAAATGCGGAGGCGAACTAAATGCGACTCAAAAAATGGGTAACGACCGTCCACGCCGTGATCTGGCTGTCTTTTACGGCGGGCACCTTCGATGAAATGGTTAAGAAGTTTAACGACCTGTCGGATTGTCAGCAGGCGGAGGCGAGGATTTTCAAGCCCACCTACGCCAACATCGACAGGGATTTGAAATGGTTCGTCATGTATCAGCAGGAGTGTAAACCGTGATGAACCTCGAACTCAAAACGAATGAGGATGCCGACGCGGAGTTAATTGACCAAACAGACGGGCGGATCGTCGCCACAGTGTCCGGGTATGACCCCGGCGCTGTGGCGGCGATTATCCAGGCGGTAAACCTGCACGATGACCTGGTGACGTTCGCCAAAGTGCTTAGGGAATACATGCGGCTGAATCGAAAAGAGATTAACGAGGATTTGCTTGAACACGTTACCACGGTCCTCGAAAAAGCGGGGATCAAATGAAAAAGTCCCCGGAAATCAGAATCAGGAAATACGCCATAAACGTCGAGATATGGGAGAGCGATTACCCCGAGGCCGGGTACAGGTCGCGGCGGGAATTCGAGGATGACTTCGATAAGCGGATCCATCGAATGATGGACCGCTTAAAGGTCGGTGCGTCATGGACCGTGAGATCCGCGCGATCCTTCTACTACCTCGGGGGGAAACCATGAAGTGCGAAGTCTGCCGCGGACCCGATGCGGCGTTCCATCCGCGACTAAAGGTTCATATCTGCCAGCCGTGTCTCGCCCGCGAGTCGGCGCGAGATGCGGCGTTTGATCAGCGATGCGCGGAAGACCCGGCCTTCGAAGACTGGGCGGCGGGCGCATTGGAATAGAGTCCCTTCACCCTGCCCACCGGAGCGCAGACCGATGGGCGGGGATGAAGGGATATCTTTTGGCTCCTGCTCGCCGGGGAACACACGCGGCGGCGTGAAAAAATCCGTCGGGCGGGTCAACCG
>Ga0066652_100001564_pt1 | contig 11971 bp, 8 predicted proteins | sample GraSoiAngelo_101_FD_71413 | JGI IMG/M metagenome (GOLD analysis project Ga0066652, IMG submission 71413) | Grasslands soil microbial communities from the Angelo Coastal Reserve, California, USA - 14_0903_02_30cm | ecosystem: Environmental > Terrestrial > Soil > Grasslands | place: USA...
AACGCGAGCTCCTGGTTCGCCCACACCGTGTCGCCGCCGTAGGGCGGGACTTCGAGCGCGTGCAGGATCGACGCGAAGGGCGGTTCCGGGAGGAACGAGAAGTCGGAGTGCCAGAGGCTGCCGAAGGTGAAGCGCTGCGTCTCAGCAGCCTCTCGCACGACCGCGATCACCTCGGGGTGCTCGGTCAGTGGCTCGATGAACGGCACCGGGCTGTACGGCCCGAAGCGCCGGCTGAACGTGACCTGTTCCTGCGGCGTCAGGCGCTGTTGACGGAAGAACACCACCTTGTGGTCGAGGACCGCCCGGCGGATCTCACCGACGACCTCGTCGTCGAGCTCCCCGGCGAGGTCGACCCCGCCGATCAGCGCGCCGCACGCGCCCGCCACGGGTTCGACGGTCACGCGGCGGTACGCGTGCCCCTCGGGCGCCGCGGGCACGGGAATGAGCGTGGGAGCGGTCGCAGTCACGGTGTTCAGTGTCGCAGGCTCACGCGGTCGCGTTCGCCGGCTGCTGCGTTCCCCCCTGGCTCGGGCACCCCGTGCACGGATACTGCGTCGGCAGGTCCTTGGCGGGCGAGGTCGTGTAGGCGATGACGTCGGTCGGTTGCTTGGTGAAGAACTTCGGCTCACCCTTCGGCCACGTCTGCAGCGTGTACCGCTTGCCGCCGTCGAGGTACTGGTAGTTCCCGGTCTGCTTGTTGCCGAGGATGTTGCCGAGCCCCTCGGCCTTCGGGTCCCACCAGACGAGCGCGAAGTCCTTGGGCCCGAGCAGCGCGTACTCGGGATAGCCGAGCCCGAGGTCGCCGACCTTGTTCCCCTGCGTCGTCACCTGTCCCTGGTACGCGCCACCACTCCCTGGCTGCGCGAACTCGCCGTCGCGGAAGCTCGTCGGCGTGAGCTTCGGTCCCGCGAGCTGGATGCCCTGGTTGACGAAGTACACCGCGGGCATTCCGCCCGAGTACGTCGTCCCCTTGTTCTTCCCCCAGTACCAGTTGACGACGTTCTCGGCCGTCACCGCGCCCGCGTCGTCGGCCGCGTACGGAGCGAACCACGACATGCCGAACGCGTGCGCCCATTGGTCCGGGTCGTACTGCGCCGCGTACAGGCTCAGCTCCTGGTACGCCCATCCCGTCATCACCCATTCGGGCCGGTATTCGTTCGCGGTCGCCGCCTTCGTCATCGGCGCGATGATCGCCGTGCTCGCCATCAGTACGACTGACGTCACGCCCGCACTCTTGAGCTTGGCGATGATCACGGGCGCCTGCTCCTGCGCGGCGGCCTGCGTGCTCGAGCTCGAGAGGTCGGCCGGCTGCGTGTACGCGATCTCGACGGCCGGCTTCGCCGCGCCCTGCTTCTTCAGCTCGGCGTTGAACTTGTCCTGGTCGAACTCGGGTCCGGTGACCGCCGAGCTCTGGAACACGACGCCGAACTTGCGGTTTTGCTTCTGGAGCGCCGGGTCGCCCGCGAATTGCGCCTTGTGGTTCGCGATCTGCTTGCCGAGCCACGTCGCGACATTCTTGGCCTGCAGATCGGCGTCCTGACCCGTGAAGCGGTACGGCTGTTGCGCGAGGTTTGCTTCCTGGGTCCCTGTTCCCCACGGCAACGCGATCTTCCGCTTCGCGATCTCGTTCGAGAACACCGACCCGCCTGCGATGTTGAGCACCGCGAACGGCTTCATGCCCGCGACGGTGACCGCGTCGGCGCGCTGTGCCGCCTCGTCGGTGCCCGAGTAGGTGACGAACTGGTAGTCGATCTTCCGTCCCCACAACTCGTAGCGGCCGTCGAGCGCGGCCTGCGCGTCGAGGATGGAGTCCTGGATGGTGCCGACTTTCCCCGTCGAGCGGTTCGTCGGCGGCTGCCCGCCCGGTGTGTGCTGTTGGACGTCGACCGGCGGCAGGTAGACGACCACCTTGATCGAGTCCTTCGTGACGCCCTGGTACGTCGAACCGCCGTTGTCGGAGCCCGCCGGCCACGGCTTGACACAGACCGACGCGAGGTACGCAGGGATCTTGATCCTCCCGGTGTCGGGGTCGCACAGCGGGCTGTTGAGTGCCGCCTTGCTGCCGATCCCCGCGGCCGAATTCGCGGCGGCGCCGCCCGGTGACGCGGAGATCGACACGAGCGCGGTCGGTGCGAGGACGAGACACACCGCGAGCGCGGTCCTGCGAAGCATTGACGGCATGATCATCGAGCCCCCCGGCGAACACCCGTGTTGTGTGGCCGGAGCGTAACGCGGTCGCCGGGCGACGGCTTCGCGACCTCCCGACCGTCTCACCGGCGCCTCGTATCCTGCGACGACATGGCGCGGCTCATGATCGTGCACCACACGACGTCACCGTCGCTGCACTCGCTCTTCGAGGCCGCCCACGACGGTGCGACGGATCGTGCGATCACCGGCGTCGAGGTCGTCGCCCGACCGGCGCTCGCGGCGACGGCCGTCGACGTCCTCGGCGCCGACGGGCTCCTGCTCGGTACGCCCGCGAACCTCGGGTACATGTCGGGCGCGCTGAAGCACTTCTTCGACCAGATCTATTACCCGTGCCTGGACGCCACCGTCGGCCGCCCGTTCGGCGCGTACCTGCACGGCAACAACGACACCGGCGGTGCGCTCGAGGCGCTCGAGGTCATCACGACGGGACTGCGCTGGCGGTGGGCGCAGCCGCCGCTCGAGGTGATCGGGGAACCGAGCGCCGCCGACCTCGCCGCGTGCCGTGAACTCGGCGCCGCGCTCGCCGCAGGCCTGATGCCCGAAACGTAGAGCCGAGCGGAAACGTAGAGCCGAGCGCCCGCGAGGCGGGTATCCCGCCGAGCAGCGAGCGTGGCCCGAGCGGCCCGGCAGCGGAGCGGCCGAGAGCGGAAACGTAGAGTGCGCGAAAGGGAGGTGCGGCGATGACGGCAACGAGCACCGACGCAGCGCGCGTGCGAGCGAGCGTCGGACACCCGATCATCGACGCCGACGGCCACTTCGTCGAGGTCGGCCCGCTCCTGCACGACGAGCTGGTTGCGTACGTCGAAGAGTTCGGCGGCGCGACATTGCGCGAACGGTTCCTCGCGAGCAGCACACGCGCGTTCGACACCTCGAGCGCGCTCGCCGGTCGATCGGATCCGAGCGTGCGCGAGCAGTGGCGTGCGATGCCGTCCTGGTGGGGATGGCAGACGGAGAACGTGCGCGATCGCGCGACCGCGCACTTGCCCGCGCTGTTGTACGAACGACTCGACGAGCTCGGCATCGACTTCACGATCCTGTACCCGTCGATGGCGCTCGGCTACTTCGAAGTCACCGACGTCGAGTTGTCGTCGGCGTTGTGCCGCGCGGTGAACCGTGCCAACGCGCGCGTCTGGGGGCAGTACCGCGACCGGTGCACCGTGGGTGCGATGGTGCCGATGAACACGCCGTCGCAGGCGATCGAAGAAGCCGAGTACGCGGTGCGCGAGCTCGGCGCGAAGTCACTGCTCGTCTCCGAGCACGTGAAGCGTCCGTTGCCCGCGGGCGGGTACCGCCTCGACAACTTCGGCATCGACAGCGAGTACGACTACGACCCGTTCTGGGCCAAGTGCGTGGAGCTCGGCGTCGCGCCCGTCGTGCACAGCTCGTTGCAGTCGCACCGCGTGACGCGCTCGGTGTCGAGCTACGTGTACAACCACATCGACGGACTCTCGGCCGCGCACGAGTCGCTCTGCAAGGCGCTCGTCCTCGGCGGCGTGACGCACCGGTTCCCCGAGCTGCGGATCGGGTTCCTCGAAGGCGGCGTGGCGTGGGCGTGCGAGCTGTTTGCCGGGCTCGTGGGTCACTGGGAGAAGCGCAATCGCGACGAGATCCACGCGCTCGACCCCGATCGTCTCGACGTCGACGCGTTGATGGGCTACTTCGAGCGCTACGGCGGTCCCGACGTGCGCGATCGCCTCGACGACATCCGCACCTACTTCTCGCGCCCCGCCGCGCGTCCTGCAGTCACCGACGAGTTCGAGGCGTGCGGCATCCAGCGCGCCGACGACCTCCGCGCGCGCTTCGAACCGCATTTCTACTTCGGCTGCGAGGCCGACGACCCGCTCGTCGCGTGGGCATTCCGCGACGACGTCAACCCACTCGGTGCGCGGATGCGCCCGATTCTCGGCTCCGACATCTCGCACTGGGACGTCCCGGACATGACGGAGCCGGTGGCCGAGGCGCACGAGCTCGTCGAGCGCGCGTTGATCACCGCCGACGATTTCCGTGAGCTGACGCTCGTGAACCCCGTCCGCTTGCACGCGGGCGCGAATCCCGACTTCTTCGCCGGGACCGTGTGCGAGGGAGCCGCGCGTGCGGTGCTCGAGCAGGAAGCGGTGCGATGAGGCCATTGCGGTCGGTGCTGTTCGCGCGCGGCGACGACCGCGAGTCGCTGGAGAAGGCCGTCGCATCGGGCGCCGACTCGATCGTCGCCGACCTCGAGGAACCGCGGACGCCGTACAGCGAAGCGGATCGCGAACGCGGCCGCGGTATCGCGCGCGAGTTCTTCGACGCACAACCGCCCGGTACGGGTCCGCTGTTGTTCGCGCGCGTGCAGCCTTGGTCCACCGGACAGACCCTGAAGGACCTCCGCGCGGTCATGGGCGCGACACTCGGTGGAATCCTCGTGCCCAAGATCCAGGCGCCGGCCGACGTGCACGCCATGGACGCGCTGCTGGCCTGCGCGGAGGCGGAGGCGGGAGTCGAGCGGGGAAGTGTCGTCCTGTACCCCATCCTCGAGACCGCCAACGCGGTCCGCCTCGCCTACGACATCGCGACCGCCTCGCCGCGCGTCGCATACATGGGCGGCGCGATCTCGCGCTTCGGTGACATCCACCAGGCGCTCGGTTTTCGCTGGACCGCGGAAGGCGAGGAGACGCTGTTCCTGCGCTCGAAGGTTCTCGTCGACGCACGCGCTGCGGGAATTCGCTACCCGATCAGTGGCATGTGGGGCGGCGACCGTGACGACCTCGACGGCCTGCGCGCGTTCGCGGTCAAGCTCCGCAACCTCGGCTACTACGGGATGATGTTGGGCGATCCGGCCTACATCCCTGTCGTGCACGACGTGTTCACGCCGTCGGCCGCCGACGTCGCCTACTGGCAGGACCTCGACCGGCTCGCTCGCGACGCCGAGCGCGACGGCACCGGCCCGATCGTCTACGGCGATGCGAACCGCGGCGAAGGCCACGTCGTCCACATCGCGCACGTCGGATCGGCGCGACAGAACCTCGACTGGGCCCGCGATCTCGGCCTGCTCGAGTGAGGCGCGCACTCCCGCGATTCAGTGACAGATTTCGTGCGCTGAGCGGTCGTGATGTGTCACTGAATCCAGGTGACGCGAAAATGGAGGAGGAGCCATGGGTGAATGGACGCGCGAACAGCTTCAGGAGGCGCACGACCACTACATGGCGGTCGCGGCCGAGGCGGCGCGTACGGGGGAGTGGCGACCATGGGCCGAGCTCTTCACGGAGGACGCGGAGTACCTCGAGCACCACTTCGGCCGGTTCGAGGGCCGCGACGCGATCTACGAGTGGATCTCGAAGACGATGGCGGAGTGGCCGAACTCGGAGATGAAGTCGTTCCCGCACACGTGGTGCGTGTGCGATGAGGAGCGCGGGTGGTGGGTGTGCCGCATCGAGAACGAGTTCGCCGATCCCGGTGACGGCAACGTGTACCGCGAGCACAACATCACGGTCCTCCACTACGCGGGGGACAACCAGTGGTCGTACGAGGAGGACGCGTACAACCCCGCGAGCTTCGAGAAGACGGTGAAGGAGTGGATCGGCGCCAAGCGTCGCAGCGAGACGGGCGCCCAATGACCCGCAGGTAGCCTGGCGTCGATGTGCGGCGTCAGCGGCTTCTGGGGCGCACCCGACCGCGCGCTCCTCGAGGCCATGACCGCGGCGCAGGTGCACCGGGGTCCCGACGACCTCGGCTTCCTCGAGACTCCCGCCGCCAGCCTCGGGTTCCGGCGGCTCAGCATCATCGACCTCGCGGGCGGCGCCCAGCCGATGAGCACGGGCGACGGCCTGGTGCACATCTCGTACAACGGCGAGGTCTACAACTTCCGCGAGCTGCGCACGGAGCTCGAGGCACTCGATCACGTGTTCGGCACGACGTGCGACACCGAAGTGGTGCTCCACGCGTACGCCGAGTGGGGCACCGACTGCTTCCCGCGGTTCAACGGCATGTGGGGGCTGGCCATCCTCGACCAGCGCGGCGACTCGCCGCGCATCGTGCTCGCCCGCGACCACTTCGGCATCAAGCCGATGTACTACGCGCGGTCGGCCGATCGCGTGCTCTTCGCGTCGGAGATCAAGGCGATCCTGCAGGACGCCTCGTTCGAACGTCGCGTCGACGACCAACGCATGTACGAGTACCTCGCGTACGGGCTGTTCGACCACACCGAAGCGACGTTCTTCGAAGGCGTGCGCGCGGTGCCCGCGGCGGCATACGCCGTCATCGACGGCGACGGCATCAGCGTGGAGCGCTATTGGGAGCCGGTGCTGTCGGAGAGTGGTTCGGGTGATCCCGCCGAGTTCCGTGCCGTCTTCGAGCGGGCGGTCGAGCGCCGGCTCGTCGCCGACGTCCCGGTCGGCATCTGCCTGAGCGGCGGTCTCGACTCGTCGTCGATCTGCACGGTGATGGCGCGACAGCTCGAGGAACACGTGCCCGACTCCGTCTCGCTCGGCGACCGACTGCAGACGTTCTCGGCCGTCTTCCCCGGCGACCCGATCGACGAGACCCGCTACATCGACAGCGTGCTCGACGTCACCGGCGCCGCGTCCAGCCGGTGCGAGCCGACGGCCAAGGACTTCGTCCGCGAGATGGAGCCCTGGGTGTGGCACATCGAGGAGCCGATGGTGTCGAGCGCGCCGTTCGCGATGTGGATGGTGATGCGGCTGGCGCGCGAGAAGGTCACCGTGACGCTCGACGGTCAGGGCGGTGACGAACTGCTCGGCGGCTACGACCACTATCCATACGTGTACCTCCGCGAGTTGGTGCGCAAGCGCCGCTACCGCACGTTCGCGCGCGAGGCATGGCGGACCCGTGACGTCGTCGGACCGCTCGTGCGCCGGCGCCTCGGCCAGCGCCGCCACCCGGTCGACGTGCGCGGGTTGCTCACGCGCACCTTCACGGCTTCGAACCGGCCGCCGACGGACAACCGGGTGAAGGACGACCTCAAGCTCCGGCTCCTGCAGGACTTCACCACGTACTCCCTGCCGCCGTTGCTGCGTTACGAGGACCGCGCGTCGATGGCGCATTCGCTGGAGGCGCGACTGCCGTTCCTCGACCAGGAACTCGTCGAGCACATCCTGGCGCTCCCGGCCGACGCCATCGTCGCCCACGGCTGGAACCGCCGCGTGCTACGCGAAGGCTTGAAGGACACCTTGCCCGCCATCGTGTACCAGCGTCGCAAGAAGATCGGCTTCACCACACCCGAGTTCCGCTGGTACCGGCGCGAGCGCGCGGTCCTGAACGGTCTGCTCAACTCACCGAGTTTCGTCGCGCGCAAGTACTGGGATGCGTCCGCGATCGCCACGGCGTTCAGGAAGGCGTGCGACGGCGAGGTCGAAGAGTCGATGTTCTTCTGGCGCGCGATCAATGCCGAAGTCTGGATGCGGATCTTCTTCGACGACGGCGCGACCGCACTCGACGACCGCAGCTACGCCGCGGGATTCGTCGCCCGCGGCGACCGCACCGTGGCGCGCGAACACGACGCCGCAGAGGCGTTGCTCGCGGCCGCCACACCGAACTCGGGCAACCCACTGTTCCTCCAGATCGACGACGACGTGTTCGCGCGTGTCCCACTGCGATCGCGAGTCGTGACGCCGGACGACGACATCGTCGACGCCATCATCGAAGCGGTCGAACGTGCGCCCGGTATCGACCTCGACGACGGTGACGTCGTGCTCGTGAGCGAGAAGGCGCTGTCGATCAGCCAAGGAAACGCCTTGCCCGTCGCGGAGATCCGTACGTCGTGGTCGGCGCGCGTCCTGTCGCGGTTCGTGAGCCGCACGCCGGTCGGCGTCGGGCTCGGTCACCCCGCCACGATGCAGCTCGCGATCGACGAGGTCGGGTTGCCGCGCATCCTGCTCGCGGCGGTCGCCGCCGCGGTCGCGCGCCCGTTCGGCAAGCACGGCGTTTTCTATCGGGTGGCGGGAGGGCGGGTGAACGCGATCGACGGTCCGTCGAGTGCGAACCTGCCGCCCTACGACACGTGGGCGTGCAAGGCGCCGACTGATTGCGACGACGAGGTCCGACGCATCGCCGCGGCGATCGCGTCGCGCACCGGTCAGAAGGTCGACGTCGCCGTCATCGACGCCAACGACCTCGCCGCCGAGGTGTTCGCGACGACGCCGGGCATCGACGCCGACACCGTGAAGCGGCTCGTCGTCGACAATCCGCTCGGTCAGGCGGCCGAACAGACGCCGTTCGGATTGGTGCGACGGGTTGACTGACGCGGCCGGTTTCGCGCCGCGCAAGCGGGTCGAAGTCGACCCGGGCGCGATCCGCGCCAACACCGCCGCGCTCGTCCGTCACGTCGGCGCGAACGTCGGCGTCATGGCGATGGTGAAGGCGAACGGTTACGGGCACGGCTTGGTGACCGCCGCGCGTGCCGCGCTCGACGGCGGAGCCACGTGGCTCGGCGTCGCGTCTGCGATCGAGGCGCGCGACGTCGTCGACCTCGGCGCTCCGGTGCTCATCGTGGGGCGTGCCGACCCCGGGAGTCACGACGCACTGCTCGCGGCAGGTGTGCACACCACTGTGTTCGACCGCGACGGTGTCGACGACACCGCTCAGGCGGCGGCGCGCGTTGGTACCACCGCACGCGTGCACGTGAAGGTCGACACCGGAATGGGCCGCCTCGGTGTGCAGCCCGACGACCTCGACGACTTCGTCGCGCTCGTCGTGAAGCACGCCGACCATCTCGAGCTCGCCGGGGTATTCACGAACTTTGCCGAATCCGACGCGCCTGATCTCACCTTCACCGAGGCGCAGCACGATCGGTTCGAGCGGGCGGTCGCGGTCGTGCGGGCACACGCCCCGAACGCGGTCGCGCACTGCTCCAACACCGGTGCGATCCTGCGCGCGCCGCACATGCACCACGACCTCGTGCGCCCTGGCCTCGCGCTCTACGGCTACGCGCCCGAAGTCGCGGCCGACGTCGTCGAGCTCCGCGTCGCGATGACGATGCTCGCACCCGTCACCCAGGTGAAGACGGTGCCCACAGGAGGCGCAGTCGGTTACGGGCGCACGTGGACCGCGGCGCGCCCCACCCGGGTTGCGACGGTCGCCGTCGGTTACGCCGACGGCGTGCTCCGGGCGCAGTCGAACACGGGATGCGTCCTGGTCGCCGGGCGACGCTGCCCGATTGTCGGACGCGTCAGCATGGACCAACTCTGCATCGACGTCGACGCGGTCGACGCCGAAGTCCGCCCCGGCGACGACGTCGTGCTCTTCGGCGAGCGCGACGGTGTCCGGCTCGGCGCCGACGACGTCGCCGCCGGCGTCGGCACCATCGAGCGCGAGATCCTCACCGCGGTCCCCGACCGCATCCCCCGCGTCATCCTCTGACCCCATCTGTTTTCGCGTTGTCAGGTGGCGCATACGGCGACCCCACAACGCCAAAACGGGGGGTAATGGCTGTCTTGATAGCGTGATGTCATGACTGCACGACGGCAGACCACGATCCGCCTGCCCGACGATCTCGCCGAACAGGCCGAGGCGGTCGCGCGGGTGCGGGGCGTGAGCCTCAACGCGCTGTTCATCGAGGCGATCACCGCCGAGGTCGACCGCGCGCGTGCAAGCAAGTCGTTCAACGAGCGCGCCCGCGATCTGCGCCGTCGCGAGAAGGTGCTGCTCAAGCGCCCGGCGCGCTGACGAGCGCGCGGGAAAAACGCGCGCCCCCGCAGGTTGTCGCAACGCGCGGCGCGAAATACTGTCCCACCCTCGGCGCGACCACTGCGATGGGAGCGACGACAGCGAAGCGGGCGAAAATGGTGATCCTCGTTCCATCCTTCTGACGCGCGCGCGCGGGCGCGCCGATCCGGACACCGACAGGAGTCCCTTCGAAGATGCAACACCCAGGGCGGAACGCGCGAGGCCGGCTCGCGCTCGTGGTGGTCACGATGCTGGTCCTCGTCGTCACGGGCACCGTGACGCTCGGCGTCGCCGTGCCGCCCGCGGGCGCGGCGCCCGGAGATTGCCCGGCGTGGGCGACCGACAACACGACCGAGTGCACCGTCTCCACCGCCGTGTCGCCCGGCCCGGGCCCGTGGCTGTTCAACTTGCCGCTCCACGTGACGGCCACCGGGTACATCGACGGGTCGGCGTCGGGCATCACGCTCGACGTGAATGGCTCGCCGGGACTCGACCTCGTGATGGACAACGGTGCGGTCATCGAGGCCGACGACGACAACGTCGCGACGCCCAACAACGGCGCGAGCGCCATCGTGATCGCGGTCTCCGGCGATCTCGTGATGGCGGCCGGCTCGCGCATCACCGCCGACAACAACATCCAGGACGGTGCGGCCGGCAACATCACCGTCACCGTGGCCGGCGACATGACGATGTTCGGCACCGCCGGCACCGACGTGTGCCGCTCGTTCGACATCCCGGGTGACGGCTTCGAGTTCTACAAGTACAACGGGTTCCTCGCGCCGAACGTGTACGACGATCCGTCGCTCGGAGCACGGATCTCGTCGCATCGCTGGGGCGCGAGCTCGTCGGCGCCCGGCGGCAACATCACGGTCACCGTCGGCAACTACGGCGTGCCGCCGTCTGGCACGCTCGTGATGGAGCGCTGTTCGCTGGTGGACGTGTCGAGCCGCGGCTCCGGGGGCGCGATCGAGATCACCGCCGGCAAGGTCGCCGACCTCGACGGCCTCATCCTGTCCGAAGCCGGTGAGTCGGGTACCGGCGCGGTGCAGCCTCCGGGCGGCGGACCCATCACGGTGCGCGCCGGCTGCGAGCTCACCGTGTCGGACACCGGGATGATCAGCTCGAAGGGCCAGGACCCGGGTGCCGACCTCGTCCACCTCAAGGGTTGCACGGTGACGATCTTCGGGATCGTGCAGTCGACGACCATCGCGGGGCACGCCAACCCGAACTCGCCCGCGAACCACTGCAATGCCGACACGACCGCGCACCCGCCCGGCGCGGCGTCTGCCTTCACCGCGTGCGTTCGCATCCTCGGCCAGGACATCACGATCGACGCCTCAGGCGCCCACAACGGCAACGTGAACGTCGACGGCGAGCGCGCGCCGAACCGCGGATGGATCGACATCTTCGCGACGCACGACGTGACGATCCTGTCCGATACCGGGAGTCCGTGGGCGGTCTCGGCCGACGCCTGCGCTTCGGGCCCGTGCTCGAACTCCTTCGGCGGCGTGGTCACGATCAAGTCCATCGGCGGCAAGGTCACCACCGGCGGCCAGAACGCGGTGAAGGCCGACGCGACCGCGATCGGCAGCGACGGCGGAACCGTCACCATCGAGGCCGGCGGCGCCACCGCCGGAGTTGGCGACGTCGCGCTCGACACCTCGTTCATCGAGGCGAAGACCGCGCTCTCGAGCGACAACACCGTCGGTGGCACGATCGCGATCACCTCGTTCAACGGCGCGATCACGAGCGGCGGTTCCTCTGCCGGTCACATCGACGCGAGCGGTGGGCAGACCGCAGGCGCGATCACGCTCACTGAGTGCGCGAACGTCGACTCCTATCTCGGCAGTGTCACGCCCGCCGCGACCGAGAACCGCGGCGTGTGCGGGGGCCAGCCGACGATCCCTGCGGACGCGCAGAAGCTGTTCGACGACAACGCGCCGATCTGGGAGGCGTGCCATCCGTTCTCGCCGCCCACCAAGTCGGGCATGAAGTTCGACGACGCCAACAACAACGGCGCGAAGGACCCGGGCGAAGCGGGCATCGACGGCTGGACCATCGACCTCCTCGACGCCCAGAACCAGATCCTCCAGCAGACGCT
>Ga0066652_100001566_pt1 | contig 11970 bp, 12 predicted proteins | sample GraSoiAngelo_101_FD_71413 | JGI IMG/M metagenome (GOLD analysis project Ga0066652, IMG submission 71413) | Grasslands soil microbial communities from the Angelo Coastal Reserve, California, USA - 14_0903_02_30cm | ecosystem: Environmental > Terrestrial > Soil > Grasslands | place: USA...
TGAGCACCTCGCGGGCGACGCCGTCTTCGCGTACCCGGAAGTCCTCGGCGGTCAGCCCCGGCGCGGCCTGGCCGCGGCCGTCGACGACGCTGACGTAAACCTCGGCGGTCCTGGACTGCGTGGAAACGGTGGACGGCAGGAGCATGCACGCGGCCACGAGCGCCCCGGCGGACAGGACATATTTCATGGTGTTCGGATCGAGTATAGCCGGTTATTCTGAGGGTCCGGCCATGACCCGCAAGCTCTACCTGGTCATTATTTTCGTCGTCCTGGCGGCGGTCGTCGCCACCGGGGCCTACCTGCGTCAGCGGGGGAAAATGGCGGCCGAAGCGGCGACGTGCGACACACCGGCGCCGCCGCCGCCCCCCACCGCGCCGCCGCCGCCGAAGCTGCCCGGGTTTGTCATCGAAACCGCCTGCGGCACCGGCGCCGAGGCGAAACCGCCGGCGAAGGCGCCCGCCAGGGCCGGGGCAAAAGGAAAGTAATCGATGAGCGACAAGGAGACGATGCGCGCGTTCGGGACCCTCGGGACCGTCGGCCTCTCGTTCGTCATTTCCATCGTGATCGGCGCCGGGGGCGGCCTGCTCATCGACCGCTGGATCGGGGCCGGGCACTGGGGTTTCTTCATCGGCTTCTTCCTCGGCCTCGCCGCCGGCGTCGTCACCGTCGTCCGCGCGTCCAAGTCGATCAAGTAGATTGCGCGACGAACTGCTGGCGCGCGTCCATCGCAGCGGGCTCATTCTCTGCGGTGCGATGGCGGCCGTGGGCTTCGCTGCCGCCGGCTGGCGCGGCGCGGCGGCCGTTCTCGGCGGCGGACTGCTGGTCGAGACGAGCTTCCTCTCGATCAGCGGCGGTATCCACGACATGTCGACGGCCGGACGCGCCCGCCGCGGCCTGCTGAAAGTCGCGGGCCGCTACGCTTTACTCGCTTTTCTGGCGTACGTTATGATTGTGCGTTTGCGCCTGCCCCCCTTGGGGCTGATAGCGGGCGCGTCTTCGGTCGTGGCGGCGGTCGGCGTCGAAGCCGCCCGGCTGCTGTTGAAGAAAAAGCATTAAGAGTGGAAGAACATCCGTTACTGATCGTCGAGGCCGTCAACGCGGTGCTCGGCCCTCCCGTTGCCGCTCTGCTCGGCGCGCTCGGCTTCCGTGTCGAGGGGCACGAAGTCATCCCGAACTATCTCGTGATGACCATGCTGATCGTCGCGTTCGTGACCATCCTGTGCCTGGTCATGAAGTCGCGCCTCAGCGTCGAGAAACCCGGTAAGTTCCAGATCCTGCTCGAAGACGGCGTCACCGGGGTGATTGGCCTGCTCGAGGAGTGGATCGGTCCGGACGGCCGGCGTTACCTGCCGGTCATCTTCACGCTCGGCCTGTTCATCCTGCTCGGAAATTACGCCGGCCTCATTCCCGGCCTGATGGCCCCGACCGCCAACATCAACGTGACGGTCGGGCTGGCCATCACCACGTGGGTCTACTACCACTTCCAGGGCTTCAAGAAGCAGGGCGTGGTCAATTACTTGAAGCACTTCGCGGTGCCGCCGGGGGCGCCGGTGTGGATGGCGCCGCTGATGCTCGTCATCGAGCTCATCAGCCACACGTCGCGCCTGCTGTCGCTGTCGCTGCGTCTGTTCGGCAACATCTTCGGTGAAGAGCTGGTCATCGTGATTCTCGGCAGCATCATTCCGTTCATCGTGCCGCTGCCGATGATGTTCCTGGGGCTGATCACCGGCGGGTTGCAGGCATTCATCTTCGTGCTGCTGTCGATCATCTACCTGCAGGCAGCGGTGGCCGTGGAACACGAGCACGACGCGCATGGGCATGACGCCCCGACCGGCCATCACGCGCCGGCGGCGGCATAGTTGGTTGACTTGAGGAGGGAACTGGTTGTGAGCAAACGGACTTTCTGGACTACGGCGCTGATGGTGATGGCGGGCGTCGCCTTTCCGCTTTACGCGCAGGAGCCCGGCCAGGGCGCCGCGCGGCTCGAGATCATCAAGTGGTCGATGATCGCGGCGAGCTTCCCGCTGGGCATTGCGGCCGCGTTCGGCGCGCTCGGGCAGGGCAAGGCGATTGCCGCCGCCGCCGAGGCGATCGCGCGCAACCCCAGCGCCACCGGGGACATCCGCGGCGCGCTCATCCTGGGCCTCGTCCTCATCGAGTCCCTCGTCATCTACGTGCTGCTCATCTCGCTGATCCTCTTCTTCCTGCCGCCGTTCGGCGCCGGCAAGTGGGGCGGCTAGCACCACGACGAAAATGACGAATGTCGAATGTCGAATGCCGAACCTTTCGGCATTCGGCATTTGCCATTTGCCATTGACGTGATCCGCACTTCCCGCCTCGACGCGCTCCTGCTCCTGATGACCGTCATCTGGGGCACCAATTACGCCCTCGTCAAGACCGCCTTCCGCGAGCTCGATCCCCAGGCCTTCAACGCGCTGCGCCTCGTGCTGTCGTCGTCGGTGATGGTGTCGGCGAGCCTGATCTTCCGCCGGCGCTGGGCGGCGCGCGGCACGGCTGCCGACGACGAGATCGGCGTCGTCGCGAGCATCTTCCATACCCCGGCGCCGGTGACGCGCGCCGACTGGATCCGCCTGGTCTGGCTGGGGCTGGTCGGGCATTGCCTTTACCAGTACCTGTTTGTCGGCGGCCTGGCGAAGACCAGCGTCGCCAACGGCGCGCTGCTCGTCTCGGCGACGCCGGTCGTCATCACGCTGTTCTCGTCGATCGGCGGCAAGGAACGGATCGGCGCGCTGCACTGGGCCGGCACGCTCCTCTCGCTGCTCGGTATCTACATCGTCGTCGGCCGGAACGCGCACCTGAGCGGCGGGTCGGTGAGGGGCGACCTGATGCTGATGGGGGCGGTGGTGTGCTGGGCGGCGTACACGATCGGCGCGCGGCCGCTGATGGTGCGGCACTCGCCGGTCGGCGTGACCGCGCTGTCGATGCTGTTCGGCACGCTGATCTACGTGCCGCTGGCGGCGCCGCGGCTGGCGCAGGTGCCGTGGGGCAGCGTCAGCACGATCACCTGGGTGAAGCTGGTCTACTCCTCGCTGTTCGCGATCTGCGTGGCCTACACCATCTGGTATGCCGCGGTGCGGGCGATCGGCAGCGCGCGCACGTCCGTGTATTCCAACCTGCTGCCGATTGTCGCGATGCTCACGGCCTACCTGTGGCTGCACGAGCCGATCGGGCCCGCGAAGATCCTCGGCGCGACGGCGGTGCTGGCGGGCGTGGCGCTGACCCGGCTGGGCCAGGCGCGCCTGCAGATCCCGGCGCAGCAGTAGCACTCAGCGCGCCGGCCCCTCCTGCCAGCAACGGAGCCGGCCGTCGGCGAGTCCGGCCACGAGCGTCGTATCGTTCAGCGCCGCGGCGCCGGCGAACTGCTCGCCATCCTGGCCGCGGAGCGTCACCGACGGTTTGCCCGTCTGGACATCCCAGACGATCAACTGAACCTCGTTGGCACAGGTGACGACCCGGCGTGCGTCCGGCAGGAAGGCGACCGATACGATCGGGCTGTCGTGCCCCCGCAGGTCCAACAGCGGCGCGAGCGAGCGTGGAGTCTTGCGCTGCCGGATCGCATCGGCGACGGCATCGAAGTCGTACAGCCTCACGGCGCCGGTCTGGCTTGCCGCCGCAAGAAGGCGTGCGTCACCGGACATCGTAAGCGTCGTGAAGCTCTCGGGTACGGCGGCCGTGGCGAGCACATCGTACGGCGCCTCTCCGTTCTGGACCTGGATCACATACCGGCGCGTCGCCATGTTGATCAGTCCCAGGGCCAGCCATCCCGTTCCGGGGACCGTAACCATCGAGACGACGGGCGCAGGGGATCGTTGAACGCCGGCCGGTCTGCCGTCGAGGGGCGAGCCGACGTCCCAGCGTTTGATTACCCCTTCCTTGCTGCTGGTCGTCAACGTCCGGCCGTCGATCGACCACGCCAGACCGCTGATCGCCAGATCGTGCGCGAGGCCGTCGCCGAGTTCCTGGCGGCCGCCCAGGTCCCAGACGTGCACGCGGCCGTCGAGATGCCCCGCCGCGAGGCGGGCGCCGTCGAGGGAAAACTCGAGCGCGGTGATCGGTGCGTCGTGTCCGGCCGTCCAGTACAGCGCGCTGCCGAGGACCGCGGATCGCGCCCGCGTCGCAGCGTCGTACACCCGCACGGCGCCGTCGAGGCCGCCAGCCGCGATGATCGCGGGTGACACTCTCATGATGTCGAGGCCCGGAGGTCCCGCGAAGGTTGCGACCTCACGAAAGCCCCTCCCTGGCGGCGCAACCCGGGCTGGAGTGGACGCCTCCGCCTCGACGACGCCGGCGAGCGGCCCGCGAACATACCGCAGCAGTGTGTCGAGCGCGGCGGCATCGAACGGGATCGCTTCGTAATAACGCAGGCTCGGCGGCAGATCGGCCGGGCGCATCGCGCCCGCGAGCACGGTGATGAGATTCCCCGTCTTTCGGCCCGAGCGCTTTTCGTTGATGAAGAATCCCCACTCGGCCTCGACCCACGGCGCGACGACGCTGTCGATCGAGCTGGTGACGACGACCAGGTGGTCCGCCTCGTCGAGGGCGCGGTCGATTTCCCGCCGGTAGTCGGCGCTGCCGACCTCAGGCAGCGACTCCCGGCTGAAGAAGGCGGCAATCCCCGCCGCGGTCAAGTGGCGGTAGACCGCTTCCGCGTAGTCGTAATCGCCGCTCTTCGCGCTGATGAAGACGCGGACGCGAGCGGGAGGGCGGCCTGGCACGGAGGGTATTGTAGGGCTTGCGAACCTATGGCTCGCAGCGGCAGCCGTGAGACAATAAAGACTCAGTGAAACAGCACTATTACTCTCAGCACGCGGGCGCGCTGCGCGCCGAGCTGGGGGCCGCCATTTCACGCGAGCAGATGCGGGATCTGCACCGGAAGCAGCCGGCGCGCCACCTCGCCGTCGCGGCGCGGCAGTTCGCGATCCTGGCGATCGCGACGTGGGCCCTGGTCCGCTTCGATCATCCGCTCGTCTGGATTCCGCTCGCGCTCGTGCAGGGGTTCACGGTTTTCAATTTCACGATCCTGCTGCACGAAGTCGTGCACCACACGATTTTCGATCGGCGGCGTCCGCGCGTCGAGCGGCTGCTCGGATTCCTTTACGCCATCCCGAGCGGCATTTCCGCCAGCCAGTTCACGCGCTGGCACCTCGACCATCACGCCGAGCTCGGCTCCGACGAGGACGACCCCAAGCGCCATCACCTGTCGCCGAAGGTGAACGCGCGCTGGTACAAGCTGCTCTACTGCACACCGGCGCTCTTCCCGATCTACTTCCGCGCCGCGCGCCGCGAATCGTCGACCTACCCGGCGCCGCTGCAGCGCGCGATCGCGCGCGAACGGAAGCTGTCGGTGCTCTTCCACCTCTCGGCGCTGGCGCTCATCTGGTACGGCTTCGGCTTCTATGCGGCGCTGCGCGCCAGCATCATCCCGGTGTTCTTCATCTTCCCGATCGCGTTCACGCTGAACCGTCTCGGCCAGCACTACGACATCGATCCGACCGACCCGGCGAAGTGGGGGACGCTGATGCGCGGCCACTGGTTCTGGGACTTCGTGTACCTCAACTCGAACTACCACCTCGAGCACCACTATTTCCCGGGCGTGCCGTTCTACCGGCTGCCCGAGGTGCAGCGCGCGCTCGGCCCGTTCTACGCCCGCAAAAACATGCGCTGGCGCACCTACAGCGAGCTCGTCTACGGCTGGCTCGTCGAGAACCAGGCGCCGCACACGAACTGGGACGGCGAGAGAATCCCTCATCGCGAGTCCCTGATCCCCCATCCTTAGGGATTCAGCGAATCACCCAGAGGTAGTAGCTCTTGCCGTCGGCCTCGCCCTTTTCGTCCGGCGGCCAGGCGAAGCCCATGTCGAAGGCGTGCGAGATGACGCGCGTGCCCGGCTTCAGTTCCTTCTTCAGCTTCGGCATCAGCCGCTCGTTGAGCGACGGCAGCAGGTAGAGCGTGACGACCGTCGCGTCGTGGATGTCGGCCTCGAACAGGTCCTGGGTGAGGAACGTCACCTTGCCGGTGACCCCCGCCGCCTTGGCGTTCTCGTTGGCCTCTTCGATCCGCTTCGGATCGATGTCGATGCCGACGCCGCGCGCGCCGTATTGCAGCGCCGCGGCGATCGGGATCCGGCCGTCGCCGCAGCCCAGGTCGTAGACCACGTCCTTGTCCGTCACCCGCGCCAGCTTGAGCATCGCGTCGACGACGCGCGGCGGTGTCGGGACGTAGAAGACGTCGGGGATTCTCGCCGCGTCCCGGGCCTGGCCGGCCAGCAGTGACAGGACCAGCACGATCGTCGTGATCATCACGGTTGCTCCTCGGGCGGTTCGCCGCTCTGCTGGAGCAGCTTGGCGACCACCGCGGTCCATCCGGTCTGGTGGCTGGCGCCGAGCCCCTGGCCGGTGTCGCCGTGGAAATACTCGTGGAAGAGCACCAGGTCGCGCCAGTGGGGATCGCACTGGAAGCGCTCGATGCCGCCGTAGACCGGCCGGCGCCCGTCCCGCTTCAGGAAGATCGACGACAGCCGCCGCGAGATTTCGGTCGCCACTTCCCACAGGTTCAGCATCTGTCCCGAGCCGGTCGGACATTCCACCTTGAAGTCGTCGCCGAAGTAGTAATGGTATTTCTGCAGCGATTCGATCAGCAGGTAATTGGCCGGAAACCAGATCGGGCCGCGCCAGTTGGAGTTGCCGCCGAAGAGTGCGTTGGTCGATTCTGCCGGCTCGTAGTCGACGGAGAATTCCTGGCCGTCGAGCGGGAAGACGTAGGGCTGGTCCCTGTGCGCGCGCGAGAGCGCGCGGATACCGAACGGCGACAGGAACTCGCGCTCGTCGAGCATCGTCGCCAGGATTTTGCGGAGCTGGCCGGCGTCGACGATCGACAGCAGCAGGCGCTGGCTTTCGCCGGGTGCTTCCATCGAGGCGACGTTGTTCGTCAGGTCGCGGCGGTTGGCGAGGAACCAGTCCATGCGGCGCCGGAAATCGGGCATCCGGTCGAGCGTCGCCGGCTCCATCGTCTCGACCGCGAAGAGCGGAATCAACCCGACCAGCGAGCGCACCTTGAGCGGGATGCGGCGGCCGTCGCGCGTGTGCAGCACGTCGTAGAAGAAGCCGTCCCCCTCGTTCCACAGGCACAGCGTCGCGTCGCCGCGATCCGACATCGCGTGCGCGATCGTGAGGAAATGCTCCCAGAACTTGCTGGCGATGTCCTCGTAGGCCGGATCCTCGTTTGCCAGTTCCATCGCGATCGCGAGCATGTTCAGCGTGTACATCGCCATCCAGCTCGTGCCGTCCGACTGTTCCAGGTGCGCGCCGCCGGGAAGCGGCTTGCTGCGATCGAACACGCCGATGTTGTCGAGGCCGAGGAAACCGCCCTCGAAGATGTTGTTGCCCTCGGCGTCCTTGCGGTTGACCCACCAGGTGAAGTTGAGCAGCAGCTTGTGGAAGACGCGCTCGAGGAACAGCCGATCCCCGCGCCCGGTGAGACGGCGGTCGATGCGGAACACGCGCAGCGCCGCCCACGCGTGCACCGGCGGGTTCACGTCGCCGAAGTTCCATTCGTAGGCCGGCAGTTGTCCGTTGGGGTGCTGGTACCATTCGCGCACGAGCAGCACCAGCTGCGCCTTGGCGAATTCCGGGTCGACCAGCGCCAGCGGAATGCAGTGGAACGCCAGGTCCCAGGCCGCGTACCACGGATACTCCCACTTGTCGGGCATCGAGATGACGTCCGCGTTGTGGAGATGGCGCCACTCGTGGTTGCGTCCCTCGCGCCGTTCGATCGGCGGCGGCGGCTGGCCCGGATCGCCGTCCAGCCATTCGCGCACGACGTAGTGGTAGTACTGCTTGCTCCAGAGGAGGCCCGCGAACGCCTGCCGCATCACCGTCCGGCCGTCGTCGCTGAGCGTGGGCGGCAGGACGGTCGCGTAGAATTCGTCCGCCTCGGCGATGCGGTCGTCGAAGACCTGGGCGAACGGGGGCGCGAACGGCGCGGCGATGAGCGCGTCGGTCAGGCGCAGGTGGAAGACTGCGCGTCCGCCGGCGGGAATCGTCGCGTGATAGCGTGCCGCGCACTTCGTCCCCGTCTGCGACGGATTCACCGCCCCGGCCCGGCCGTGGACGACGTACTCGTCGATGCCGTCCTTGACGAAGGGCTCAGCGTTCGGCGTCTGGAACAGCCGCTCGCTGTTGGTTTCGTTGTTGGTGAACAGCAGCTCCGGTTCGCCGTCGCAGTGAAGGTAGCGGCGTCCGTATTTCGCTTCGTCGAGGACGACGGTGCTGAACCCGGATGGTGCATCACCGCGTGACAGAGAGGGACGCGGCGGGTCCGGCCGCCACGACCAGCGGTTCCTGAACCAGATCGTCGGCAGGACGTCGATCGCGGCGGCCTCCGGTCCGCGGTTCTCCACGGTGATCCGGATCGCGATGTCCTCGACCGAGGCCTTGGCGTACTCGACGAAGACGTCGAAATAGCGATCGCCGTCGAACACGCCGGTGTCGAGGAGCTCGAATTCCGGCTGGTCGCGGCCGCGCCGCGCGTTCTCATCGATCAGCTGCGCGTAGGGGAACGCGGCCTGCGGGTACTTGTAGAGCGCTTTCAGGTAGGAGTGGGTCGGCGTGCTCTCGAGATAGAAGTAGTACTCCTTCACGTCCTCGCCGTGATTCCCCTGCGGGCCGGTCAAACCGAACAGCCGTTCCTTGAGGATCGGATCGCGGCCGTTCCAGAGGGCCAGCGCGAAGCAGATGAACTGGTGGCGATCGCTGATGCCGAGCAGGCCGTCCTCGTTCCAGCGGTAGGCGCGCGAGCGGGCGTGCTCGTGCGGGAAGTACTGCCAGGCGTCGCCGTCGGCGCTGTAGTCTTCGCGCACCGTGCCCCAGGCGCGGTCGCTCAGGTACGGCCCCCACCGCTTCCAGTGCGCGCGGCGGTCCGCGGCGTCGCGCAGCCGTCCGGCCTCGGCCGTCAATTAGCCCGCACCGGATCCACCGCCGCCCGCGGCGGCCCCTCCGCCTCCGCCCCCGCCACCGTGGCCGGCGGCCGCGGCGTTGCTGCCGACGAAGGCCGCGAAAGCTCCGCCCGCGTCTTCGTTGACCGCCGCGACGAACCAGGGCGGCGCCGCCGCCGGATGCTTCTTCAGGTAGCGGGCCCACTGATGCGCCAGCCCCAGCGCGATCCCATAGACGACCCAGCGCGGACGGATCGTCGAGGCGCCGTTGCCGTCGCGCGCCTCGGCGACGTCCTTCAAGTAGCGCTTGAAGCCGCGCCACCGCGTGCTCTGCATCAGCCCCGCGTCCGACAGCGGCGTCGTCGCCGCCGCCATCACCACGCCGACGATGCCCGACACGGCCAGCGCCAGCGGCAGCAGGAACGGCCAGCCGTCATAGCGCGGAATGAGCGGGGCGACGCCGATACACGCCACGCCGGCGGCCAACAACATCCCGATGGACACCACGGTGAGCCGGCGGCGGATCGCCTGTCTCGACGGATCGAGCAGGCCGCGCTCCGAGAGGTCGTCGTTGAGCGCAGTCGAGAAGCGCTGCGCCCCGCGCGCCAGGCGCGCGCGGGCCTTGGCCATCGTGACCTCGTCGCCGCTGCCGGCGAAAGCGAGGGTGAGCGCCTCGATCTCGTGGTCCGCGAGGTCGTGCTTGCCGGAAACCTGCGCCAGCTCGTACTGCCGCACGCCGAATCGGCGCGGCAGCTCGCGCACGGTGAGGACGCCGCGATCCGCCAGGTCCAGCAGCGTGGCGACGGACTGGTAGCCCATGCCGCGGCCTTTCGAGGCGAGGGCCGCCGCCATCGCGACCGGCAGCGTTTCCGGCGGCTCCGTTGAGGTCGCCTGCGCGACCGCGTCGAACTCCGGCGAGTCGTAGCCCTGGCGGACCAGGAGGAGCAGTAACACTCCGCCGATGAAGAGCGCGCCCGCGGCCATCGCCCATCGCGGCGCCAGCGCCTCCGAGGCCGCGTGACGCGCCTGCCACACCGGTGGGGACGACACCACGCTGCCGCGTAGGTAGCTGAGCTCGGCGATCGTCCAACCGTTCTCGCCGACGGACCCGCTGGTCAGGGTCGCGATCCTCCCGGTCCAGGCGGCCTTCGATTCCGACGTCTTGCGTGACTCGATCGCCGGCGGCCCGAGCAGCGATTCGGGCGCCGCGATCGTCGCGCGCGTGGCGTCGATGCGATAGCGGTGTTCGCTCGGCAGAAGACGCCAGCGGACGACGTCGCGCTCGCCGTCGGTGTAGGCGACGCCGCGCGCGAGGTAGTGCAGCTCGAAGGAGTGCACCGACGGCCCGACCTCGGCGAACTGCCACTCGACGCGGACGCGGTTCCCGCTCGTGACGGTGATGTGGCCCGGTCCGTCGCCGCGCGTTACCGCGACGCCGTCCATACGCGCCTCGAGGATGTCGACGCCGTCCGTGCGCGAGGTGGGGATGTCGCGCCAGACTCTCTTGAACACGCCGGTCTGGAACTCGAAGACAATCGTCTCGGCGACGTCGAGGCTTCCCTCGACCACCTTCGCGTCGACGTCGAAGCGCTGCGCCTTGTACTTGCCGGGGCCGGCGGCGGCCGCGGAGGATGGCGCCAACAGGGCGAGCACGAGAAGGAGCGCCCAGAGTGCGGCGTGACCTGTTCTGTCACATCGTGTCGATAGACTCGTGTGCATGGTCATTCGCTTTCCGCGACTGAGATTGGCGACGCTTTCATTCGTAAGCGGGCGCCGGGACGAGGCCAGGCTGGAGACTCACCCCTCCGGTCTCAACCGGACCGACGCACGCCGCCTGAGCCGCCGCGAGATCGAGCACCGCGAGCGGATGCTGCGGCATCTCGAGCTCGTGTATCGAGATCGTTAGTATCCCATCTCGCGTTCGATCGCCCGCACGATCCGGTCGAGCTCGTCGACCAGGCGGCCGCCGCCTGCTTCCCTGTACGAGCGCACCAGCGCCTGGTTATAGGCCAGGATGTCGTCGGCGCCGGCGTTGAACCGCTCCCATACCTTGTCGCCGGTGTTCCGCAGGTCGCGCAGGATGGCGTAGGCGTTGTGGACCTTGTCGGCTGCCGACACCCGCAGGCTGCCCGGCGGGAGCGTCCGCGCGTGCTCCACGTATTGCTTCTTCCGCTCCGCCCACGGCGCCTTGGGCATCGTCCACGAATCGGTGCAGTCGCTGACGATCGCCGCCACGGTGTCGCCGAAACGCGTGCGGATGTCTTCCAGCCGCTCGCGGCCGCCGCGATCCTCTGGCGCGTCGTGGAGCAGCGCCGCAATCGCTTCGTCCTCGGTGCCGCCGTCGTCGATGACGATCGAGGCGACGCCCATCAGGTGGCCGAGGTAGGGGGCGCCGTTGCCCTTCCGCGTGTGGTCGGCGTGCACCTCGTGGGCGTAGATGAACGCGGCGTCGAACCGGGTCGTCAGTGGCGGCATGTCGGGTCGCTGCTCCGGGCCGTATTGTGCATCAGAATAGCGAAATGGACCCGGCCCCTCCCGTCTACGCCGCCCTCGACACGCTGGGGATTCCGTACGAACGCCATGAGCACCCCGCCGTCTTCCATGCCGAAGACGCCTCGAAGTACTGGAACCCGATCCCGGGCGTGCAGTGCAAGAACCTGTTCCTGCGCAACAAGAAGGGGGATCGCCATTACCTGGTGGTGCTGGAGATCTCGAAGCGCGCCGACCTGAGGGAAATCGTCAAGCTGGTTGGCGACGATCGCCTCAGCTTTGGATCGCCGGAACGGCTGATGGCGGAGCTCGGCCTGACGCCGGGGTCGGTCTCGCCGTTCGGGCTGCTGAACGACGCGGACGGGTCGGTGCGAGTACTGATCGATCGGGATCTGAAGGGGGCCGACCGCCTGATCTTCCATCCGAACATCAATACCGCGAGCGTGGTCGTGTCGTGGGGCGATCTCGAGCGGTTTCTCGCGTCGCGCGCGAATGCCGTCCGCGTGATCGCGCTGCCGGGATCGCCG
>Ga0066652_100001567_pt1 | contig 11970 bp, 9 predicted proteins | sample GraSoiAngelo_101_FD_71413 | JGI IMG/M metagenome (GOLD analysis project Ga0066652, IMG submission 71413) | Grasslands soil microbial communities from the Angelo Coastal Reserve, California, USA - 14_0903_02_30cm | ecosystem: Environmental > Terrestrial > Soil > Grasslands | place: USA...
AGCGAGCCGAAGTGCGCTACAGCGGTCCGCGTGAAGCTCACGTAGTCGGAGAGCGACGTGGGCGCGGTCGTCGCATCCGTTCCGGGCGGACGCGCCCACGGAGGCGTGTAGAGGATGGTCGCGAGCACGGAGACCCCTCTGGCCCGCGCGGTGGTCGCGATCCGGTCGAACGGCGCCCAGTTGTACGCCGAGGGCCCGGCCCACTGGATCAGGTTCCAGTTCACGTCCATACGGACCCAGTGCGCGCCGGTTGCCGCGACGAGGTCGAACTCGTGCGCCAGCGCAGAATCGGATTCGTTCTGAATCGCGCCGCCGAGCGCCAGGCCCATTCGGTCGGCGATGCTCGAGGCGTCCGCGGCCGCTCCGCTCTGGGCATGGGTCCGGCTCATCCCGCCGCGGAGCCCGCCGTGCTTCCCGTGGTGCGACGCGGGCGGGACGAGGGCCCAGCCGTCCGAGCCGGCGACCGCCGAGGTCGTTCCCGTGAGGAGGACGGCAAGCGCGACCAGCCCGGCGGCAGCCAGGCGACGAGCGGTCCGAGTGGGTGAGCGACGAGCAGCCAAGAGCGGTGGGCCGGCCTCGCAGGCCCTGCTCGTCTGATCGGGCGCTGGGCGCTTACGTCCGATGCCTTGGTCGAGGGCTCAAGCTCGCGGGCCGCTGATACCCCTTTCGAGTGACACAAAGGACTGGCGCCGGCTGACCGAGGATCTACACTGAGAGGAGGAAGCGCCGGATCCGCGGGGCCTCCGGACAAACCGCGCGTACATGACCTCTGGAGCAGAAGCCTTCAAAGCGGCGCTTCGGCGTTCCGCCCTCGTAATCGTCGTGCTGGTCCTCATCGGCGCGCTCGCCGTCGTCGCGATCCGCCAGCTCCAGGGTCCGCGGTATGCGGCGAGCGCCCGAGTGCTCGTCTCGCCCCAGAGCCTCGGCGAGATCGTGACCGGCACGCAGCCGGCGTTCGTCGATCCCACGCGAGCCGAGCAGGAGGCGCGTTCGCTCGCCCAGTCCCCCGAGCTCTACGACATCGCCGCGGAGCGAAACGCGGGGACGCTCGGATCGGGTGGCGTCCTCCACGGGGCGACTTCGGTGTCCACCGGCGGCAACAACATCCTCACGTTCACGGCGACCGCCAAGCGACCGAAGACGGCCGTCGCGATCGCGAACGCCACCGCGCGGGCGTACATCACGTGGCGCGCGCAGGTCTTGAGCAAGCCGATCCGGGACGCGATCAAGGAAGTGCGCGCGAAACTCATTCCGCTCAGAGGCACGGCCTCGGCCAACGCGGCCGATCTGAGAAAGCAGCTGAACACCTTGCTGCTGATGCAGACGCTGAACAACGACACCACGCTGGTCGATACCGCGAACTCGGCGACAAAGACGAGGCCGAAGCCGATCCACGACGCCGCGCTCGGGGCGGCGATCGGGTTCCTCATCGCCCTCCTTCTCGTCGCCGCACGTGAAGCGATCGACACGACGGTCCGGTCGGAAGGCGACGTCGAGGACATCCTCGGGGCGCCTGTCCTCGCAAGCGTCCGGAGCCTCCCGCGGCGGTCACGACTGGTCACGTACGGCAGGCACGAGGCGACCTTCGGGGACACCTACGCGCTGCTCGCGGCGACGATTGCGCAGAACGCGGAGACGCCGCGCGTGATCGCCGTCACGAGCGCAATCTCTTCCGAAGGGAAGACGACCACGGCCGCAAACCTCGCCGTAGCGCTGGCACGCCGCGGCAACCGCGTCATCCTCGCCGACTTCGACTTCCGCAAGGCGACGCTCGGAGACTTCTTCGAGATTCCGCACGCCACCCCCGGGACCCTGCAGGTGTTGAGCGGCGTGACGGCGACCGCGAGTGCCGTTTGGAACGTCACGCTCGAAGGCCGGAAGCCCGAGTCCGAGCCTCTCAGCGGCCTGGTGGAGCAGAACGGGGCGCGGCGGACGCGCGAGGCCACTCAGGTCAAGTCGAACGGCGCGGGTGGACGACTCTGGGTCTTGCCGGCCGGCGGAACGCTGCGGTCGCATTCCGCGGTCAACGCCACGCGTCTCGCGCACCTCCTCGACGAGCTGCGCAGCCACGCCGACTTCGTCGTCCTCGACACGCCTCCGGCGCTTCTGACTGCCGAGATGGCGGAGCTGGCAGGAGCCATCGATTCCGCTCTCGTGGTCGTGCGGCACGGTCGCGTCACGCACCGCAGCCTGCGCACCCTGAACCGGCAGGCGCGCTCCTGGGGGACGAAGGTCGACGGCGCCATCCTCACGGACGCCGTGTCGGACGAGCAGTACGGGTACTACGGAGGACGCTGACCCTGCGGATCGGCCTTCGCAGCACCGATCTGAGCCTCATTGCGATCGGTGTGCTGCTCACCGTTGCCTTTGTCTACGAGATAACGATTCGAGGTGGAAGACTCAACCTCGGCTTTCTCGTCACCCTGACGCTCTTCGCGGGCGCGACCTACGCGTTCCTGACGATCCCGCATATCGCGGTGGCGGTCGCAATTCCCTTCTTCGCTGTCCTTCCTTCGCTGAAGGTCCTCGTTTCTCCCCAGCTGGGCCCCGCGAAGGACGGGATCGTCCTCGCCGCTTCGGTAGCGGCCCTCGCGACGTTCGTGTTGCGGCGCAGAACTGGATCACGTGCGCATGGGGATCGGCCGCTCGTCACGGCGACCGTCCTCCTGCTCGCGCTCTACGCCGTCAACGTGGCGGGATCGCACCATGTCGCGTGGCTTCAGGGGGTGCGACTCGTCGCAGAGCCCTTGCTCCTCATGCTCGCAGGACTCGCGCTCGCCCATCCACAGCGGACCCTGCGATGGGCGATCGGCTCCTTGATCGGAACCGGATGCTTCGTCGCCGGTTTCGGCATCCTCGAGCAAGCGATCGGGCAGTGGCGCCTCGTCGGCTGGGGTTTCTCCTTCGGCAACCAGGTTCGAACGATTCAGGGTCATCTACGCAGCTTCGGGACCATGGACGATCCTTTTGCCTATGCGTCCTTCCTCATGCTGGCGTTCGCGGCAGTCACGTTCGCAATGCGCCGGAACATGCTCGCGCTGATCTGCGGCAGCCTGTTGCTCATCGGCGTGGCCGTGTCTTACGTCCGAACCTCCGCGCTCATCGTCTTCGCTCTGCTCGCGCTCGAGCTGGCTCGGCAACGACGGCTGCCGATCGCGATCGCTCTTACGGGTGCGCTCGCGGTCGGCGCAGTGCTGCTCCTGACGCAATCGCAGGGGACCGTCTCCCAGACGTACGCGAACGCCGACCGATCGGCCGCAATCACGATCAACGGCCGAACGTCGGCCTGGAAGACGGCCCTTGGATCGGCTTCCGACTGGCCCTTCGGCCGAGGCGTGGGCGAGGTCGGGACTGCCGCGAGCCGGGCGGGTTATCGCCTGACCGCGGCGAGCACGCAGGTGCGCCAGCGCACCCTCGCAGTCGACTCGGGCTACTTCGCCACGATCGCCGACGTCGGAGTGGTCGGGTTAGTGGTCTTGCTGGCGTTGTTCTACCGTGCCTTTGCGCTCGGGGTAGACGCGACTCGCCGTGACGAGGCATTAGGCTGGTTTGCGCTCGCGCTGATCGTCACCATGCTGCTCGATGCGCTCACGCGTGCGTCCTTCACCGGCTTTCCATCTGCGTTCGTGGGAATGCTGATGCTTGGGCTCACGCTCGCTGCCGTGGCCGAGCCGGAAGCAGAGCGTCCGCACACCCGACGCGCTTGACGCCGTTCGGCGGACGTTGATCGACACGCACTGTCACCTGCTGCCCGCGCTCGACGACGGTCCCGCGGCCTGGGACGAGGCGCTCGAGCTCGGGACCGAGCTCGAGTCGGCAGGCGTGACGACGATCGTCTGCACGCCGCACGTCTCACGTCGGTATCCGACCGCCGAGGACGACGCTCGGGCCCGCTTCCGCGAAGCGAGAGACAGGCTTCTCGAGGCCGAGGTGCCGCTGCGGATCGAGCTCGCCGCGGAGATCGCCCCCGCGTCTCTGCTCTCCATGCCCGTCGACGAGTGCCGCAGGCGGGCGATCGGAGAACGTCACGTCCTCGTCGAGCTGCAGCCGGACACTCCTGCGGGCTTTCCGGCGGTCGCCGTCGAGCACCTCCGCGCTCACGGGCTCGTCGCAGTCTTCGCGCATCCCGAGCGATGCAGGGCGATCCAGCGCGACCTCGCAATCGTCGACGCGGTCCGTGCGGAAGGCGCCCTCGCCCAGACGGTGGCGTCGAGCGTTGCCGGCGCCTGGGGAGGTGCCGTTCAACACGCCGCGTGGACCCTGCTCGCATCGGGGCGCGTGGACGTCCTCGCGAGCGACGCACACCGCGCGCGCGGGGTGGCCGCGCGCCTGGTTTCCGTCCTGGACGAGGTTGCCGACAGGCTCGGCGAAGCAGAAGTGCGCCGGCTGACAGTCGAGATCCCCGTCGGGCTCCTCGCCGCCGGGGTCTAGAGAGCCGCAGCCAGCTCTTCCGGCTCGACCGACGCGGTCCCGACCTTGCCGACCGCGATCCCGGCCGCAGCGTTCGCGAGCCTGGCGGCGTCTTCGAGCTCGATTCCGGCCGCGAGACCGAGGGAAAGCACCGCGACGACCGTGTCCCCCGCGCCGGTGACGTCGTACACCGCCTGTGCCGAGGTTGGGATGTCAACCCGTCGCGATCCGCCGAACAGGGCCATGCCCTGCGCTCCCCGCGTGACGAGGACGGCCGAACCATCGAGCATGTCTCGCAGATCACCCACGGCTCGATCGAGCGTCGCGTCGTCCACGATCTGCAGACGCGTGGCCAGCTCGGTCTCGTGCACGTTCGGGGTGACGATGGTTGCCCCGCGGTACTTCGAGTAGTCGCCGCCTTTCGGATCGACGACCACCGGCGTTCCGCGCTCGCGCGCACGTTCGATCGCCGCGTGCGCGATGCGTTCCGACACCACGCCCTTCCCGTAGTCGGAGATCACGAGCGCGTCGCATCCGCCCGCCCCGGCTTCGATCGCGCGGAGCACCTGCTCCTCGACGTCTCCCGAAAACGGCTCGAGCTCTTCTACGTCGGTCCTCACGACTTGCTGGCTGTGCGCGACGACACGCGTCTTGGTCGTCGTCGCCCTCCCGTCCGCGACCACGACGCCGTCGGAGCCGATCCCGCGCTCGTCCAGCTCGCGCCGCAACGCGCGGCCCGCGTCGTCCGCACCGATGACGCCGACGACCGACGCCGCGCCGCCGAGTGCCACGATTCCGGCAGCCGTGTTCGCCGCTCCGCCGGGCACCTGTGTCCGCCTGCGCACCCGCACGACGGGAACGGGAGCCTCCGGCGAGATCCGGTCGACCTCGCCCCAGACGTATTCGTCGAGCATCAGGTCGCCGACGACGGCGAGACGAGCGGAGCGGAATCGAGTCAGCGCGTCTGTTGCATTCACGCAGCAGCAGTGTGCCGCACTCGCTCGACGAAGTCGCAGACGTCGTCCCACGAGGCGGCGACATGATCCGGCACGAGGCCGGCCGGCTGCGCGTCGCCAAAGAGAATCGTGCGGCAGCCGGCCCGCCGGCCCGCCTCGAGATCGGACTCCCGGTCGCCGACCATGAACGAGCGGGCAGGATCGATCTCGAGCTCCCGCGCCGCCCGGAAGATCAGCTCGGGGGAGGGCTTCCGGCAGGCGCACGCGTCCGCCGGAGCGTGCGGGCAGTAGTAGGCGCCGTCGAGGGTGACGCCCGCGGCGGCCAGATCGTCCACCAGCCGGTCGTGGACGCGCTCCGCGTCGGCCGGGCTGACGAGGCCGCGTCCGATCCCGGACTGGTTGCTGATCAGGACGAGCTTGAATCCGGCCTGCTTCAGCCTCGCGAGCCCCGCCGCCGCACTTGGGAGGAGCTGGACCTGCGCGGGGTCACTCGGATACCCGGCGTCGACGATCACCGTTCCGTCGCGGTCCAGGAAGACCGCCGCTTGGCGCGTCAAGGAGCTTCTGCCCCCGCGGTGATGCGCTCCGTGAGCGCCGTCGTCGAGATCCCCTCCACGAGCGGCAGGAACTCGACGCGGCCTCCGTACGCCTCGACGATCTCGCGCTCCGGGATCGGCTTGCCGTTCGGCGGCGCGTAGTCGGCACCTTTGGCGTGGACGTCAGGCTGCAGCTGCTCGAGGGCGAGCTCCGGCGTCTCGTCGTCGAAGACGACCACGAAGTCGACTGCGCCGAGGGCGGACAGCACCTCTGCGCGGTCCGCCGCCGCCATCATCGGCCGGCCCGGGCCTTTCAGCAGTCGGACCGAGTCGTCACTGTTGATCCCGACGACGAGGACGTCACCGAGGGCGCGCGCCGCTTGCAGGCTGCGAACGTGGCCGACGTGGAGGAGGTCGAAGCAGCCGTTCGTCCAGACGACCGTGCGCTCCTCGTCCCGCCATCGCCGCCGCAGGTCGAGCAGCTCGTCCCAGCCGATCAGGCCGCCAGACCGAATCTCGCCGTCGTCCGCATGCGCTTCGAGCGCCTCGCAGAGGACGTGCTCCAGCAGGAGGTGGCACTCCTGCACGCGCGCGGTGTCGTCGGACGGGACGACGATCGCGATATCGACGACGTCCGCCAAGCCGCGACCGCGTTCGCCGGTGAGGGCGATCGTGCGCAGGCCGGCCGCACGCGCAGCCGCGAACGCGAGCAGGACGTTTTGCGAGGAGCCGCTCGTCGTGATCCCGATTGCGACATCGCCTCGCCGACCGAGCGCCTCGATCTGGCGGGCGAAGACGTTGTCGAAGCCGGCGTCGTTGCCGACGGCGGTGAGAACGGACGTGTCGGTCGTCAGCGCCACCGCCGCGAGTGCCGCGCGGTCCCGCTTGAAGCGACCCACGAGCTCGGCGGCGACGTGCTGCGCGTCCGCGGCGCTGCCGCCGTTTCCGAACAGGAGGACCTTGCCGCCCGCGCCGAGACACCGGCGGATCTCGACGGCCGCACGCTCCAGGGGCTCGCCGCATTCCTCCGCCAAACGGCTGCGCAGATCTTCCGCCGCGCCGAGGGTCGCCGCGAGCCGGCCGGCGACCTCAGACACGAATGAGCTCCTGCGCGGTCGCCTCGACGTCGTCCACCGAGATCCCGAGCATGCAGTCCGGGCGTCCCCGGTCGTACTCGAAGCCGAGGTCGAGATAGCCCGAGCCCGGGAACGAGGAGTTGACGGAGCGCGCGCGCGGGCCGATCGGGCCCCAGCGGTGCTCGGCGGTCGGCCCGTTGAGCCCGATCGTCGGGGCGCCCGTCGCAGCCGCGAGATGCATCACGCCGGTGTTCACGCTCACGGTGCAGCGCGCTCCCGCGAGCAGGTCGACCAGCTCGGGAAAGCGGTAGTCGCCCGCCGCGTTCACGATCGAGTCGCCGAGCCCGTTGCAGCCGACCTGGAATGCATCCGCGCGCGGCCGGTCGTCCTCGCTTCCCGTGAGGACGATCTTGTGCCCCGTGCGGGCGAACCGCCGCGCCAGCTCACGCCACGACTCCTGCGGCCACTCCTTGCGCTCGCTCAACAGCCCACCCGGCCAGAGGTGGAAGACCACGTACGGCTCGGAGGGGAGCTTCTCCCGCGGCGTCGAGCCGGACGGAGACACGGACGGTGTGGACGCTGACTCGACACCGACGACCCGGACGAGGCGCCGGAAGTTCTCCAGCTCGTGCACGTCGTCGGCGTGGCGCACGACCTGGTCGAAGCAGTAGTGCCGAGCCTGCCCCGGCGTCTCGAAACCGGCCGTGAAACGGGCGCCGGAAAGCGCGGCATAGATCGCGTTGATCCGGGGCCACGCGCCGAAATCGAGGAGGACGTCGAGGTGTCGCTCGCGCAGGAGCCGGATCGACCGCGCCGGGTTCGTCAGCGACAGCTGCACGGCGGGAATGCCGTCGATCAGGTCCGCGACCGGTGCGTTCACGGGACCGACGAACAGCGTGAGCTCGGCGTCCGGGCGGCACGCGGCGAGATCACGGAGCACTGCAGAGAGCAAGACCGTGTCGCCGATCGCATTCGTCTTCAGCACGCCGATGCGACGGATGGACGACGGCAGCGGCCGCTTTCGCCGCAGATGCGAACCGGCCCATAGAAAGGCAGAGCCCGAGCGGTCGAGAGCACGCAGGGCGCGGTTCCCACGCAACGAGAGCACGGGCTATTCCACAGTCGAGCCGGCGCGCACGACGGCGCCGAGCGTTTTGAGCGCGATCTTCAGATCGAGCCAGAGGGACCAGTTCTCGATGTACCAGTTGTCCCACTCGACCCGATCGGCGAGCGAGGTCTTTCCCCGGAAGCCGTTGATCTGCGCCCAACCCGTGATGCCCGACTTCACGCGATGGCGATCGTTGTAGCGATAGACGTTCTCGCCGAACACGTCGACGAACTCCGGCCGTTCCGGGCGGGGACCGACCAGGCTCATCTCGCCGCGGAGGACGTTCAGGAGCTGCGGTAGCTCGTCGAGTGACGTCCTGCGTAGGAGGCTGCCGAGCCTCGTCCGGCGGTCGTTGCCTTCCACGCCGCCCGGCGCGACGTCGGTCCGGATCTCGGCAGTGCCCTCGAGCGGCAGCTTCCGCTCCGCCCGCATCGAGCGAAACTTCAGCATCTGGAACGTGCGGCTGTCGCGGCCGACGCGGACCTGGCGGAAGAGGACAGGATGGCCGAGGCTCAAGCGGACCGCCAGCGCGAGGGCAAGGAACAGCGGCGCAAGGACGATCAGCGTGAGCCCGGCCAAGATGCGGTCGAGGAAGTACTTGACGCGGAAGCCGAACGAGGTGGGGACGCTCGGATTGATCGAGATGAGCGGAATCCCGCCGAGATGCTCGATCGTCAGGTCGCGCGGCATCTTCTCGAACAGCCGGGGCACGAGCGTCACGCGGATGTCACGGCGCGTGCACTCGTCGATCATGCGCAAGAGCACGTCGTGCGGCGCAGTCGAGAACGTGAACACGACCTGCTCGATCCGCTCGCGTTCGAGCACGTCGACGAGATCCCAGCTGGCACCGAGGACGGGAAGGTTGGGCGACTCCTCGTCGACGTCGTTGCGGTCGAGGGGTTCCTTGTCGAGGAAGGCGATGGGTGCGAGACCGATTTCCGGGTGCTCGACGAACCGCTTGGCGAGGAGTCGGCCGACGGTGCCGGCGCCGACGATCAGGGTTCGCGCACCTGCGTCACCGCTGCGGCGGGCCGCGACGAGCGACGAGATGACGCCGCCGCGACTCGCGGTCAGGTACACGGTCGAGAAGAGCCAGAGGCGAACTCCCTGGACTGCGAGCTCGGTGTGACCGGCGACGAGCACCGAGGCCGAGATGGTGATCATCGCCGCGATCGCCGTGGCGCCCGCAATCGTCCGCAGGTCGTCGAGGAGCTGCAGTCGCAGGCGGGGCCGGTACATGCGCGCGCCCCAGAGGAGCGCGATCGTCAGCGGCGGGAACAGGAGGAACCACGTCAGCGGCAACTGGGAGGCGCCGACGGCGCGGCCACCGAGCCGCTCCACGAAGACGGCGAGCGTGAGGATCGCCGCGTCCGCGATCGGCGCGAAGGTCCACCACCTGACGACGGACCGCGTCCGCGTCAGCGGCGCGCGCACGCCGGCGCGAGCCGAAAAAGTGGTTCGTTCGGAGGACGACATCAGTCGCCTTCAGGCCGCAGCTCGAAGTCCGCTTGTGCTAGGTCGGCCGCTTCGCTGCGCGCCGAAGCGCTGCGCCCGCAACCACCAACACTGCGCCGCCGACGACGAGCAGTGCCAGGTCGAGCCCCGTGAAGGGCAGGCCGCCCTTCTCAGCGGCTGCCCCGCTGACCTGCTGCTGCACGTTGCCGCCTTCTCCGCCGTAGCCCTTACCTGCAGATCCACCACCCGCGAACGCTGCAGGTGCAAGCACCAGGCTTGCCAGGACCAGCGCAAGAACGAACTTCAGTTTCATGTTCCCCTCGACTCGCCGCACTTCCCTACCCCCATCCTCTCGCCGCATTAACGAACCAGCCCCCGCTTCAAGCAGAGTAGTTGCCTCCTTCCGAGTCGTCAAACCAAAAGAGGGACTCTTGGAAACGGTACAACCGTTCCCAGGGTCACACATGGACAAACGTCGTGGACGTCACTCATCTTCCGTCTTGGTTCGACAGCCGGAAACGGCAATGACACGGGCCGTCCGTCAGTAAAAGAGACCGGTGCCGACCTCAAGGGCCGATCCGGCCGCGAACGCGCTCGACGAAGAGCCGATCGATCGCGGCGCGGTCCACGGGCTTGCCGGAACGAACGAGTGACCGGACCTTTCGAATCGACGGTTCTCGCGGATCGAGCCGGCGCGCACGCTCGAGCTCGACCAGCGCCTCGCGTCGTCGGCCGGCAGCGACTTCCGCCAGTGCGAGCTCGAAGTGCGCGTACCAGAGGCGGTCGTCCAGCGTCAGCGCGTGTCTGAAGGCACTTCGCATTCGGCCGAGGTCGTTCAGTCGGCTGGCGATCGCGCCTTCGAGAAGACGCGGGTCAGGACTCAGCGGGTTGAGCCCTCGCGCGCGGTCGAGGTCTCGGAAGGCGGCAGCCGGGGACGAGCGCCAGGTGCGCGCTGCGCGCTGTTGGAGCTCGGCGGACCACCACGGCAGGACGAATGACGCGGCCAGTGCGGCGACCACGACTGCGCCCGCGGTGACTGCCACGAGCCGGAGCCACGAAGATCGCCTCGCCGGATTCGTTCCGCCCCCCCGACGCCAGGACGCCGCGAGACCGAGCCAGGCGAGGGCCGGTGCGGTGAGGCCCGGGAACTCCCAGAACCAGTCGATCGACCCGTGAATCGCCCAGTAGCACGTCGCAGCGACGCCGGCGCGCGCAAGTCCCGCCTGAAGGTCGCGCGACCTGAACGGTGCCGACGCCGCAATCGCCGCAGAGACCAGGAAGGCTGCGAAGAGAAGCGTCCCGACGATCCCGGTCTGGGCCAGGACGCGCAGCGCGACGCTGTGCGGGAAGAGTGGCTCCTCAGAGCTCCTCCGCGCGGCGAGGTAGTCCTCGGCGAAGTTGTCGACACCGACGCCCGCGACGGGATGGTCGCGGAACTCGTCGAGCGCGACGCGCCAGAAGTCGTAGCGGTTGTTGCCGAGGCCGCTGGAGAAGTGGGACGACGAGCTCGTCGCCGCGGGGTAGCCGGACCTGAAGTCGTGCCAGGCGTTCTCGATTCGCGCGCCGGGCGACTTCGTCAGGAAAACGACGCCGGCCACGACGGCCGCACACGCGGCAAGGGCGAGCAGGGCGATGCCGCCCGCGCGCGCAAAGCGTTCACGGACGTGAACGCGCCGGTCGAGAAACGCAAAACCTGTCCAGAGGACGGCAACAGCCGCGGCGCCGAATGCGATCGCCTTGAAAGCGTTGTGCAGCTCGGTCGTCGCATCGACACGGTGCGTCAGCGGGTCGTACGGGGCCAGCAACCAGCTCCGAGTTGCCGCGATCGTCAGGCCGACGACGAGCACCGGCAAGAGCGCCCGAACGCGAGCGGGGACGAGCGCGACGTACACGACGAGCGCCACCGGCACTGCTATCAGCGACGCGCGGCTCTCGGTCAAGACCGCCAGGTCGGCCAGCACGACTGTGATCGCCATCACGACTCCGCGCAGGACCGGCGGAACCTCTTTCCGCGCCGCCGCATAGGCAGTGGGCCACGCGGCGAAGACGTAAAGGGCGCAGGCCGCGTTTGGATAGCCCGCCGGTGCCGCGAGGCGTCCGAAGATGAAGAAGTGCGTGGGGTCCTGCTCGAACGCCGCACGTCCCACTTCGACGAGCCCGATTGTGGCGACGGCCGCGGAGAACGAGCACAAGAGGATCCCGATCCCGGCGCGTGGCCAGGGGACGAGCGCGAAGAGCGCGTAGACGACGAGGTACAGGAACGTCCGGTTGGCACCGTCCCACGCGATTCCCTGTGCGTCACTCCAAGCGATCGACGCGGCACACCAGAGCGCGAACGCCGCGAATGAGGCGATCGCGATCGCGGTCGAGCGCGGCACGGCCCGGCGGGCAGGCGCGTACGCGAAGAGCACGGTCGCGCACAGGACGAG
>Ga0066652_100001568_pt1 | contig 11970 bp, 14 predicted proteins | sample GraSoiAngelo_101_FD_71413 | JGI IMG/M metagenome (GOLD analysis project Ga0066652, IMG submission 71413) | Grasslands soil microbial communities from the Angelo Coastal Reserve, California, USA - 14_0903_02_30cm | ecosystem: Environmental > Terrestrial > Soil > Grasslands | place: USA...
CAGGTCCGAGGGAAGGAGCCTGCATCGTGTGGGTCTGGATCGTCCTGCTCGCCCTGATCCTGCTGGTGGTCTTCGGCGGGATCGCGAGCTACAACCGCTTCGTCTCACAGCGGAACCTCGTTCGGGACGCGTGGGCGAACATCGACACGGAGCTCCGGCGCCGATACGACCTCATCCCCAACCTCGTCGAGACCGTGAAGGGCTACGCCTCCCATGAACGCGAGGTCTTCGAGAACGTCACCAAGGCTCGTGCGATGGCGACGGCCGTCACCGGCTCGCCCGCCGAGCAGGCGGCGGCTGAGGGTCCGTTGGTGGCCGCCCTCCGCCAGCTCTTCGCGGTCGCCGAGAACTATCCCGACCTGAAGGCCAATCAGAACTTCTTGGCCCTGCAGGCGGAGCTCTCCAATACCGAGGACCGGCTGCAGACCGCCCGTCGCTTCTACAACAGCAACGTGCGCGACTACAACCGCCGCGTCCAGTCGTTCCCGTCCAACGCGATCGCGCGCTCGTTCGGGTTCACCGAAGAGCAGTTCTTCGAAGTGGACGAGTCGCTGCGTGGCGACGCCGGCGTGCCCCATGTCGACTTCGTGGGTGAGGCGCCGGGCGTGACGTTCGGCGGGCAGCCCGGAGCCTCGGCTCCCGGGGCCGCTCCCGCTCAGTCAGAGCCGGATGACGCGCCTCCTCCTCCGCCGACCCCGCGGTCGTAGCGCTACTCCACGGCGAGCGATCGGAGCCCGACGGGCTCGCTCGGTCCTTCTCCGCACCCCTCGAAGATCGGCGTGGCGCGCACATCCCGTGTCAGGAACCACCAGAGCGCCGCCCATGCGAGCGCCAGCCCGCCCACGATGACGACGGCCGTTCGCGGGCCGATCGCGTCGGCCAACGCCGACGCGATGAGGCTCGACACCGCGAGCGACAAGGTGATCAATGCGAAGTCGAAGGCGAAGATCCGGCCGCGGATCCGGTCGGGGACCAGCCGCTGCAAGCCGTAGCTGGACAGGACCCACTGTGCACCACCACCGAGATGGGCGACGAGGATGCTGAGTCCCGCCAGCCAGAGGGTCGGCATCGCGCCGAGCGCCATGTATCCCAACCCGAACACGGCCAGGGCCGTCGCGATCGTCGGCAGCAGGCGCTCGTGGTCTCGGCCGGCGAGCCGGTGACCGAGGAACGGACCGATCAATGCGCCGACCCCGCGGCAGGCCATCAGGAAGCCGAAGCCGACATCACCGCCGTGGAACACCTGCCGGGCGAAGACCGCCACCAACGCGAGCACGCCGGCAGCGAGCCCGAACCCAGCCTTCACGGAGATCAGCGCTCGAACGCGATGATCGCGTTGCGCGTATCGAGCCGTCTCGGTCGTGGCCTGGACGATCCCCACCCGTTCCTCGTCGGTGCGGTCTTCGGAGAATCGGCGGTGGATCCCGGCGAGCAAGAGTGCCGACGACGCGAACGACACGGCGTCGACCATGAACGCGGTGTCGCGTCCGAAGACCGTCGAGACGATCCCGCCCAGGGCCGCGCCGACGGCGAGCATCGTGCCCCAGAGCGAACCGCTCAAGGCGTTCGCGGTCGGCAGATCCTCCGGCTCCACGACGTTCGGGATCGATGCGGACGAAGCCGGGTCGAAGACGGCGGCGAACACCGACAAGGCCGCGAGCAGGACGTACGCGAGCCAGAGGTTGCTCGGCCCGACGGCGAGGAACGCGATACACAGCGCCGTTCGGGCGATGTCACACGCGATCATGAGACGGCGTCGATCGAAGCGGTCGGCGAGCCACCCCGCCCACGGCGTTGCCAAGAAGACCGGTAACTCCTGCGCCATGATCAGGACGCCGACCGCGAAGGCCTCTCCCGTCACCTCGAGCACCAAGCCGCCGAGCGCGACGAACAGGAACCAGTCGCCACCGAGCGAGATCACGGATGCGAGGAACAGGCGCCGGAAGTCGCGGTTCCGCCGCAACAAGGAGGCTGCGGCGCGGGCACCCGTCGCGCGCTCCCGCCCGGCCCGTTCCGCCATGGTCTGCAAGACTACCGGGCGTTCCCGAGTCGGAGGGAGACGGCATGCTCGAGCCCATCACCTGGTTCCGGCAGGCGGCGCTTCGGTGGCGAGATGCCGAGCGAACGATCTACATCGACCCGTGGGGGACGCCGGCCGATGCGCCGCCGGCGGACATCATCTTGATCACGCACGCGCATCAGGATCACTTCCAGCCCGAGGAGATCGAACGGCTCTCAACCGTATCGACCAAGCTCGTGGCGCCACATGACGTGGCGAGGGAGCTGACCGGCGACGTCACGCCGGTGGCTCCGGGCGAGTCGCACGAGGTGGGCGGGCTCCGCTTCACGACGGTGCCCGCCTACAACGTGGTGGAGCACCGGCTCCAGTCGCATCCGAAAGAGAACCGGTGGGTCGGCTACATCGTCGAGCTCGGGGGTGGGACCTACTACCACGCCGGCGACACGGATCACGCGCCGGAGCTCGACGCCGTCAAGGCCGATGTCACCTTCCTCCCGATCGGCGACGGCCCCTACACGATGGGCCCGGACGAAGCCGCGGGACTCGCGAAGGTCATCCAACCGACGATCGCCGTACCGATGCACTACGGGTTCGTGGTGGGCTCGCGGAGCGATGGCGATCGGTTCCGCGACCTCGCGTCGCCCGTGCGGGTGGAGCTGCTCACGCCGGAGAACCCGTTCGAACGCTGATCGGAACGCCGCGGGTCAGGTCTCGATCAGCAGCCCGCGCCGGCGACGGATCCTCCGGTCGAGCTGGCCGAACAGCAGGTAGTCGACCGCGACCCCGATCACGACGATGACCGCGAGCGCAGCGAACAGGGTCGGGACGCTCGCACCTCGGCGCGGATCGAGCAGGTGCCCCAGCCCGGCGTGGGCCGCCGCGACGATCAACTCTCCGGCCATCAACGCCTTCCAGGCGAATCCCCAGGCCTGCTGGAGTCCCGCCATCATGCCGGGCAGTGCCGCCGGCACGATGATCTTGCGGTACAGCGACCATCCACGTGCCCCCAGGGTCCGGCCGGCGCGTTCGTAGAGCGGCGGCACCTGGCGGATCGCCTGGAGCGTGGCGAGCGCCATCGAGGGGAACGATCCGACGATCGCGACGAACACGACCGCCCGCTCGGTCGCGCCGAACCAGATCACGGCGAGTGGCACCCACGCGACGAACGGCGTGATCTGCAACGCCACCACGATCGGTCTGATCGCCCGCCGCGCGAAACCGTTGAGCGCGAGCGCCAGCCCGAGCGCGGTCCCGAACACCACGGCGACGGCGAACGAGAAGGCGAGTCGGATGAGCGTCTTGATCGCAGCGTCGGTCAACGTGCCGTCACGGATCCCATCGAGGAACGCGGACCAGACCACCGATGGTGAAGGGATCGCGGTGGAGTCCGTGAGCGCCGCGACGATCGCCCAGACCGCGATCACTCCAGCGACGCCCGCGAGCGGGGGTCCGAGCTCCTCAGCGAGCCATCTCGCGCGCGACACTCGCGTCCACCTCCTGCATCAAGAGGGCGTGGATCTCAGAGACGACCCTGGAGATCAACACGTCATCGAGATCTCGCGGGCGCGGGGCGTGGATCCGGAACTCCTCCAACAGCCGGCCGGGCGCGGCCGACATCACCAACACGCGGTCGGCCAAGAGCGTCGCCTCGCGCACGTTGTGGGTGACGAACAGGAAGGTCTTGCGGTCGTCCGATTCGACCCAGAAGCGCTGCACCTCTCGCTGCAGCAGCTCGCGAGCCTGCGCGTCGAGCGCGCCGAACGGCTCGTCGCCCAACAAGACGTCTGGATCCGCGGCGAGGGCGCGGGCAAGGGCGAGACGCTGCCGCATGCCGGCCGAGAGCTCATGGGGCTGCGCGTCGGCCCAGCGCTCCAGGTGAACGTTCGCGAGCCATCGCTGTGCGATGTCGCGCCGTGCGGCTGCCGGCACGCCGATGAGCTCGAGCCCCAGCTCGACGTTCCTCAGCACCGACAACCACGGGAACAAGGCCGGCTCTTGGAATAGCACCGCCCGATCAGGCCCGGGCCCGGTGATCGGTTGCCCGTCGCGGAGGGCCTCCCCGGTGCTCGGCATGACCAGCCCCGCGAGGACGTTCAGCAGCGAGGTCTTCCCGCACCCGCTCGGGCCAAGCAGGCAGACGAACTCGCCCCGCGCGACCTCGAAGGTCAGGCGATCGGTCGCCGTGATGGTTTCGCCCGACGCCGTCCGGCGCGTGACCACGACATCCCGAAGAGCGAGCTTCGGCTCCGCGGGAGCGGACGGAGAGTCGGCAAGGGTGCGCAGCGCGTCGGCCATCAGCGCAGACGGAACTTCTCCGCCATCTCGACCTGCACGACCTTGCCGTCTTGCACGACCAGCACGACCGTGCCGAACTGGATCTTACGGAGGATCTCCGCGACCTTCGCCAGGACGAGCTTCTCCTCCTCCGTGAGAGTCAGCTCCGCCAGCTGCTCATCGGCATCGGATCGGGATGCGTCCACCACCAGCTGGATGCTACGCGGTTGGGCCGTCGGGCTGCTGCGATGTCCCCGTAATATCGGCCGGGTGCAGATCGACTGGGCCATCGTGCTCGCCGGGGCGATCGTGGGCTTCGTGGTTGGGATGACCGGCATGGGCGGCGGCGCACTCATGACGCCGATCCTGGTGATCTTCTTCGGGATCAACCCCACGGCAGCGGTATCGTCGGATCTCGTGGCCGCCATGATCATGAAGCCGATCGGCGGCGGGGTTCATATCCGCCGCCGGACCGTCCGGTGGCCATTGGTCCGATGGCTCTGCATCGGCTCGATCCCGATGGCGTTCGCCGGGGTCTTCATCGTGCACTCGCTCGGTGACTCCGATCAGGTCGAGAACATCACGAAGATCTTCCTCGGATGTACGTTGATCCTGGCGTCAGCCGCCATGGTGTTGAAGGCGTGGATCCAGGGCCACCGGGCCTCGGAGGCCCGGATCGCCGGACGAGACCCGCGCGACGCGATGCCGCCGTTTTCGCTGCGGATCGTCCCGACCGTGGGCGTCGGCTTGGTGGGTGGGCTGCTCGTCGGCCTTACCTCGGTCGGCTCTGGGTCCATCATCATCATCGCGCTCATGCTGCTCTACCCCATGCTCAGGGGGTCGGAGCTCGTCGGCACCGACCTCGTTCAAGCGATCCCGCTGGTCGCGGCGGCCGCGCTCGCGCACATCCTCGTCGGGGACTTCGAGCTGGGGTTGACGTCGTCGATATTGATCGGATCCATCCCAGCGGTGTGGGTCGGCGCACGTGTGTCGTCGCAAGCGCCCGACGGCGTGATCCGGCCGCTGCTCGTGTTCGTCCTCGTCGCCTCAGGTCTGAAGTTGCTCGGGATGCCGACCAACATCCTCGGTCCGGTGTTGCTCCTGGGGGCGCTCATCGGCGTCGCCGTGTGGGGCGCCTTCGATGCTGCCCAGCATCCGCGGCTGCAATGGGAGGCGATCGGACACCCGAAGAGGAGCTGGGTCCAGCGCCAGCTCTACCTTGCACCGATCGGCGTCGGGGCCGCGTATTCCGTCGCCTACTTCGCGCGGATCCGGCCGCTGCTCGAGACCGTCGGGCCGATCACGAAGTGATGTTCGAACGCATCGTCGTCGCGATCGACGGGTCCGCCGTGAGCAGCAAGACCCTTCCGGTCGCGGTCGAAGTAGCCAAGCGATTCGGCTCGCTCGTCACCCTCGTCCACGTCCGCGAGCATGCGAGATACGAAGGATCGGACGTCGATCTCGGTCCGGAGATCGCCCCAGAAGATCTGATGGAGCAGGCGGTCGCGCGGTTCACGGAGCAAGCGGTCGAGGCGCTCTCCGAGATCCGTCGGGTGACGCCGGGCGAGACGCCCGAGCAGATCGTCCGCGTTGCGGACGAGGCGCATGCCGACCTCATCATCATGGGCACGCGCGGCCTGAGCGAATTGCGCTCGATGTTGCTCGGGGGAGTGGCGAACAAGGTTGTGCAGCAAGCGCATTGCCCTGTTCTCCTCGTCCGATAGCGGGCCGAGCGAGGCTCTGTGGTGTTCTGTCGGTTCGGTGAAGGTTCCATTGCCCGATTGACAGGCGACCGCCGTTCCGATATCCGTAGTGGGAGCGACCCGCTGACCGGACATCCGGAGCCGGGCGCCGTTAGAGCGGCTCCTGCGGCGCTCCATCACTATTTCGGTTGACCGGACCACCGGAGGCCGAGCCCCAGACGCGAGTCGATGGCCATCGCTGTCGACCCGACCGGAAGGAGCTCCACATGGCCCGGTGGTACGCATCACGATCGATCCTCACCGTGCTCGCCGTCATGCTGGTCGCGCTGACGGCGTGCTCGTCCGGCACGGCGAGCGGCGCGGCCGGATGCAGCTCGTCCTCTCCGGCTGCCTCTCCCGTGGTCACGCTCGCGGCGTACAGCAACCCGTACCTCGCCTACGGCAAACTGATCTCCACGTGGCAGTCCGAGTGGAAAGACGCACACGACGGCCAGCTCGTGCAGTTCCTGACGTCGTTCGGCGGCAGCACGACGCAGGCGCAGAGCATCATCAATGGGTTGCAGGCGGACATCTACGCTTCCTCCACGGCACCTGATGTGCAGCTGGTTCAGGACGCAGGCCTCATCACCGATGACTGGCAGAACGCCCCCGAAGCCTCGACCGTGCAGTCCGGGTCCGTCGTCTTCGCCGTTCGTCCGGGGAACCCGAAGCACATCGAGAATTGGAACGACCTGACGCAGCCGGGCCTCCAGATCCTGACCCCCGACCCTGCGCAGTCGGGCGGCGCCCGGTGGAACATCGTGGCGGCGTACGGCGCGGCGATGCGCGGTGAGGTGCCCGGGTATACGAAGAACGATCCCGCTGAGGGTCAGCGCTTGCTCGAGGGCATCTTCAAGAACGTCACGGTGATGGACAAGAGCGCCAATGACTCGCTCAAGAACTTCGAGGCGGGCAACGGCGATGTCGCGATCACATACGACTACCAGGTCGCAACCTCGCAGGCCGCCGGAGGCGAGGAAGACCTGGTGGAGCCTCCATCCACCGTCCAGATCAGGACCCCCACCGTCGTCGTCGACAAGAACGCCGAGGCGCATTGCGTCCAGGACATCGCCAACGAGTTCGTGAAGTACCTCCAGTCGAAGGAAGCGCAGGACATCTTCGCGAGCACGGCGTACACGCGGCCGATCGACACGGCGCAGGCCGCCAAGGCGACCGACACCCTCCCGGCGGTGAAGGACCTGTTCACGACCGACGACATCGGCGGATGGGACGCGCTGGTGAACGACACCGTCTTCGGTCCGAACGGTGCGTTCACGCTCGCGTTCCAGGCCGCCCAGGGGTAGGAGCCCGTGGCGAACGCCGTCGCGATCGATCAGGAAGCGCAGCGGCCGGAGGGCCCCGCCCGACCTCCGTCGGGCGCGGCCTTCCGCCGCTGGTCCCTGCGCGGGGCTGCCTTCGTCTACCTCGGGCTGTTCATCGTGCTGCCGGTCGTGGCGATCCTGCAGCACGGATTCGGCGACGGGCTGACGAACCTCAAGGAGGCGCTCGATTCGTTCGGCGCGAAGGCGGCGATCCGACTCACCCTGGAGATGGCGGCTTCGACGGCGATCATCAACGGGATCTTCGGGACGTTGCTCGCGTACGTCTTGGTCCGGATCCGGTTCCCCGGCCGTGACCTGCTCTCGACCGTGGTCGATCTACCGTTCGCCGTTCCGACGCTCGTCGCCGGGGTGATGCTCGTCGCGCTGTACGGGCCGAGCTCGACCGTCGGAGGGTGGTTCGAGGCCCATGGGATCCACATCATCTTCGCCCCCCTCGGCATCCTGCTCGCGCTTCTGTTCGTCACGCTGCCGCTCGTCGTGCGAAGCGTGCAGCCGGTGCTGCTGGAGCTCGACCCGGCAGAGGAGGAGGCTGCGCGCGTGCTCGGCGCGGGCAGATGGACGACGTTCCGCAGGGTGATGTTCCCGGCGCTTCGCCCGGCGATCGCCGCGGGCTGCCTCTTGGCGTTCGCGAGGAGCCTCGGCGAGTTCGGCGCGATCGTGATCGTGTCCGGTAACCGCGTGAACGACACGCTGACCGCTCCGGTGTTCATCTCGCAGCTCCTCCAGCCGACGCACTACGGATCCAAGGGCGGCCCCGACGCCGCCGCCGCCGTGTCCGCCGTGCTGTTCGGGCTGGCCTTCGTCCTCGTGCTGGTCACCGAGAAGCTCGTCTCCCTCGGCAAGGAGCGGTCGTGATGAGCGCGCCACCGACCGAACGACTGAAGCCGTCACCGATCGGTGATGAGGATCTCACGAGGCTCCGCAACGCGGATGCACGACGAGGCAGGCTCGTTCGGGGTGTGATGCTGGCCGTCGCGTTGGTCTACGTGTCCGGCTTGCTGCTGGCTCCGCTTGCAGGCATCTTCGTCTACGCGCTCAGGTCCGGTCTCGGGACGGTCGGACGGACCTTCAGCGAGCCCGACGTTCGCCATGCCTTCCGGCTGACCTTCGTGATCATGGCGATCACCGTGGTCGTGACGACCTTCTTCGGAGTGATCGTCGCGCTGGTCCTGGCCCGCGACCGCTTCCCCGGGAAGCGGCTGGTCTCGGCGCTGGTCGATCTTCCCCTCGCCGTTTCTCCCGTAGTGGTCGGGCTCATGGCCGTGCTCCTGTTCGGCCGCGGGGGATGGTTCGAACCCTTCTTCGCCTCTCGCGGGATCCAGATCATGTTCGCGCTGCCCTCGATGATCCTGGTCACGATCTTCATCTCGATCCCGTTCGTGATCCGGGAGGTCGTTCCGGTGCTCCAAGAGCTCGGGATGGAGGAGGAACAGGCGGCGTGGACGCTCGGCGCGTCGCGGCTCCAAACGTTCTTCCGCGTGACCCTCCGCAACATCCGCTGGGGGCTGCTGTACGGGATCGCGCTGTCGGCGGCCCGCGCGATCGGCGAGGTCGGAGCCGTCCTGATCGTGAGCGGGACGCTCACAGGCAAGACCGAGACAGCGACCCTGTACATCCTGCGAGCGTTCGATCAGTACCAGGACCAGCAGGGATACATCGTGGCGTTGACGCTCGCGACGTTCTCGATCGTGTTGCTGATCGGGATCGAGACGTTCAAACGGAGAAGGACGGCCGAGGCGGACTGATGGCAGGAAGCATCGAGATCGAGGGGTTGACGAAGTCGTTCGGCGGGTTCCGCGCCGTCGATGACGTCAGCTTCGTGGCCGAGGACGGCAAGATCACCGCGCTGCTGGGACCGAGTGGGTCGGGCAAGAGCACGGCGCTCCGCATGATCGCCGGCCTCGAACGCCCGGACTCGGGCCGGATCACGATCGCCGGCGAAGACCAGACCCGGACCTCCGTTCAGGAGCGCCGCGTCGGGTTCGTCTTCCAGCATTACGCGCTGTTCCGACACATGACGGTGCAGCAGAACGTCGAATTCGGCCTTCGCGTTCGGAAGGAGGACCCGGCCAAGCGACGGGCCCGCGTGCTGGAGCTCCTCGACCTCGTCCACATGACGCCGTTCGCGGAGCGGTATCCCGGTCAGCTCTCCGGCGGCCAGCGGCAGCGCGTCGCGCTGGCACGTGCGCTCGCGCCCCAGCCCAAGGTGCTCCTGCTCGACGAACCGTTCGGCGCGTTGGACGCGAAGGTCCGTCACGACCTCCGCCGTTGGCTCGACGAGCTCCACCGTGAGCTCGGTGTCACGAGCCTGCTCGTCACCCACGATCAAGAGGAAGCGCTCGAGCTGGCGAACAAGATCGTCGTGATGCACGAGGGTCGCGTCGAACAGGTCGGGTCGCCGGGCGACGTCTACGACAACCCCACCACGCCGTTCGTCGCGGGGTTCGTCGGTTCGGCCAACGTCCTCCACGGTTCGATCGTCGACGGGCACATCCACCTCGGCTCGTTCCGTTTGCCGGGGGCGTCGCACCTGCAGGACGGGGCTTCGGCGACCGCGTTCGTCCGGCCACACGACATCCGGGTCGCCGGCGGAGAAGGAGACGTGAAGGCGGTCATCGAGCGACTGGCGTCGCTCGGTTGGCTCACCCGAGTGACGCTGCGTCTCGATGACGGAGAAGTTCTGGTGGCGCATGTCCCCAACGAGGAGCTCCACGGGGCGGTGGAGGGCGAGCGGATAGGGGTCGACCTTCGCAATCCCAAGGCCTTCCTGGCTCCCGAGCGCCAGAACGAAGCCGATGGGGTCGTCGTCGAGGGCTGAGCTCGTTCGACCATGCCATAGCTCAAAGTCCGGCACCGTTCTCCCCGAGGACACAGGTATGAAGGCGGGGCGAACCGCGTTGGTCGCTCTCGTGCTCACGCTGGCCATCTCCGGATCCCCAAGCTGCAGCATCTGGAGGCGGCTCATGGGATCCAACGTTCGGCTGCGCAGGCCGGGTTGCGCTCGCCGTCCCTCTCGCCTCGTTCATGCCCGTCGATATGGCCTTGCAGCCGGACGGGCGGATCATCGTGACCGGCAGAGGAGGTAGGGTCAGTCGCCCGCGTGGGAGGTGGTCACCCTCCGCTTCCTCTCGGATGGCTCGTTGGATCCCTCATTCGGGGATGAAGGAGTCGTCTCGACCGCAGTGACCGCGGACGGATCGGCCGTCGAAGCCGTCTCGGTCCAAGCGGACGGCAAGATCGTCGTCGCCGGGTCGTTCGGGCAGTCGCTCGATGAGGGCTTCGTCCTAGCGAGATATCTGCCCGATGGCACGCCGGACCCTACCTTTCGGCAGTAACGGCACGGTGGCCACATCCGTCGCGGGCGGCGGCGGGGTCCGCGACATCGCCGTCGATCCGGGTGGAAGGATGGTCGTCGTCGGATGGGCCGGCTGGGGCTACTCCGGCTCGGTCCTCGTCGCCCGCTACCTCGACGGCGGGACGCTCGATGGATCGTTCGGCGGAGCGGCATCCGCCGCGTGAGCCTCGATGCGGGCCCGAATGCGGAGGCGGTCGCGCTCCAGGCGGACGGGGCGATCGTGGTCGCCGGCTCCGTCTGGGGAACAGATGATGTGGGAAGGAACCTCGTAGGGAGGTTCACCGATGCAGGCGACCTCGATACGACCTTCGGAACGGGTGGGTGGGTCGGGACCGACGCCGAGCAGCGAGTCGTTGATCGTCCAACTAGATGGGGGACATCATCGACATGGGAGACACCTCCCCAACATGGTGGTTCTCGCGCGATATGCGCCGTCCGGGGAACCTGTGCCATGTGCAGACGGCCAGGTCGCCCGGGTCGGAAGCCGGTTCCACGGTGATGGGCTCTACCGCGCGGATGGTGTCGATGATCAGACGGCCGTGGCCCGACTCTCTGCGGCAGACGCAGCTACGCGATGGCGGGCGCAGACCTGACGTCTTGGGTCAGGAGCGGATACAAGACCGAACCGCTGCCTCCCGGCTCGTGCGTCACGTCCACTGAACAGATCGGAGAACACCATGGCCAAGGAGATCCGAGTCCGACTCCGTCACATCTGAGTGACCCTGATGGCGTTCCCTCTCACCGAGGAGCAGGCGGCTCTGCTCGCGAGCGGAGACAGATCGGATCTGACGGCGAAGCGTCCCGTATGAGACGGAGGTCACGCCACCGGTCTGCCAGCGGTGCCAGCTGCACTACGACGAGGCGCCGAACTCGTGTCCCGGTGAACCCGATACATCCGCGCCTGAAGGCGCGCCGGTCTTGTCCTCAGGTTGACTCCCTCGGCCGGCTCAGATCTCCGACGTCTCGCTCGTCCATCCGGCGTGCTCACCACCGTATCCTCCAGGGCATGGCGTACTACCTGTTCAACGCCTCACCCGGAGACGCCGCGAACGGGCTACCACCCCGACGACACGTCGCGCGTCTCCTGAGCCTGAAGATGTGGGCGGTCAGCGGCGACGAGCCCCACCGGAACGACCTCGCTCCAGGCGACGGTATCCTCATCTACCTCGCCGCGCCGGAGCGCGTGTTCATCGGCCGTGCCGAACTTGCGTCAGCCATCCGTGATTGGACGCCGTC
>Ga0066652_100001570_pt1 | contig 11963 bp, 12 predicted proteins | sample GraSoiAngelo_101_FD_71413 | JGI IMG/M metagenome (GOLD analysis project Ga0066652, IMG submission 71413) | Grasslands soil microbial communities from the Angelo Coastal Reserve, California, USA - 14_0903_02_30cm | ecosystem: Environmental > Terrestrial > Soil > Grasslands | place: USA...
AAAGAAGGAAACTTTGATTTTGCTCGCAGACGAGAAAATCGACATGGAATTAGAACTTCCTGTCAGGGAAGTCAAATCACTTCAGTGAACTTCATTCCGGCTTTCCCTTGCTCCCGAATCCGCGCTTTGGTAGCTTTCCCAGCGAAGCGCTGGAAGCAGTGCAGCGGCGGACGCGAATACCGCAACTCCGGGAATTCAAAACCGGACGAAACACCCGGGAGGGTGTAATGTAGTTCTTTGATAATCAACGACTTGCGGCTGGACGGTACGGCGGGTTGTCCCGTTTTGCTTTCCAGCATTTGGAGTGCGGATCACTTGACACCGCTCTCAATTTCGGATGCCCAAAGTTCGCTGAACCAGCGCCTCGGCTGCTCGTTAAACTCAGTTACCGCCCACCTAACGGGTCGCTAACGCCTTCCTAACGCCTCCCTAACGGGTGCCGGGTATGACTTTCCGCCAATGTTTATGCGGGTCCTAACGGGGTTAACGCCTCCAGCCCCCTGGAAGGGGTCCCGGTCTTTTCCGCGCCCCGCGCTCCGTGTTCATTGGCGGCTAAGGCTTCCGGAACGACTTGCATCTGGTTGCAGCTACTTGCACCAACTTGCAGTAAAAGTTTTTTATTTCGATTCGTGTTTATTCGTGTCCATTCGCGGTTAGATTTTTCTTTCAATGCCGAAAACCGAATTCGTCCATTTGCACTTGCACAGCGAGTATTCGCTGCTGGATGGCGCTTGCCGCATCGACCGCCTCATCGACAAGGCGGCCGAGCTCAAGTTCTCTGCCGTGGCGTTGACGGACCACGGCGTGATGTATGGCGCGATCGATTTCTATCAGGCCGCCCGCGAGCAGGACATTAAGCCAATCATTGGCTGTGAAGTCTACGTCGCGCCCGGCAGCCGCTTCGAAAAGAAAACCACGGCCGGAGCTCGCGACGTCTACCATCATCTTGTCCTGCTCGCCAAAAATGAGATCGGCTACAAGAACCTCATAAAGCTCACCACCGACGCGCACCTCAAGGGCTACTATTACAAACCCCGCATCGACAAAGAGATTCTCGCCGAATGCCGCGAAGGCCTGATCGCCCTCTCTGGTTGTCTCGCCAGTGAAATCCCGGACCTCATCCAGCGCGACGATCTCAACAAAGCGCGCGACACGATCGATTGGTTCAAGCAAACCCTCGGTCCGGACAATTTCTACCTCGAACTCCAGAACCACGGCATCCCCGAGCAGGCCAAGGTCAATCGCCACCTCATCGAATGGGCAAAAGACTTCGGCCTCAAACTCGTCGCCACCAACGACGTGCACTACCTCGAGCGCGGCAATTGGCGCGCACACGATTGTCTCATCTGCATTGGCACGCAAACCGTCCTCAGCGATTCCAAGCGCATGCGCTATCAGCCGGAGCAATTCTTTTTGCGCACGCCGGAGGAAATGTCCGCGCTCTTCAGCGAAATGCCCGAAGCGCTCGCCACTACCATGGAGATCGCTGAAAAGTGCAATCTCAAAATCGAGTTCGGCAAGCTGCACTACCCCGTCTTTACGCCGCCCGAGCATTACACGCGCGAAGGTTACCTCCGCAAGCTCCTCGCCGAAGGGCTCGATCGTCGCTACACCATCAAAGCCCGTGCCGAAGGCAAGCAGTTCATCCTCGAAAACATCGACGATCCAAAGCGCCTGCCTGCGCCCATCGAGGATGTTCTCAAGCGCCTCGATGACGAACTCGCGGTCATCGAGAAAACCGGCTTTGAAAGCTACTTCCTCATAGTCGGCGATTTCGTCCAATACGGCCGCAGCATTGGCGTTTCCTGCGTCGCCAGGGGTTCCGCTGCCGGGTCACTTGTAACGTTTCTCCTCGAAATCTCCAACGTCGATCCCATCCGTTACGGCCTGCTCTTTGAGCGCTTTCTCAATCCCGAGCGCGTCAACCCTCCTGATATCGACATCGATTTTGCCGATGACCGCCGCGCCGACGTCATCAATTATGTGCGTCAGAAATATGGGAACGATTGCGTCGCCCAGATCATCACCTTCGGCACCATGGGCGCGAAATCCGCTGTCCGCGATGTTGCGCGCGCCATGGGTCTCAGTTACGGCGAAGGCGATCGCCTCGCCAAGATGATCCCCGGCGAGCTAAACATGACGCTCGAGAAAGCGCTCAAGCAATCGCCTGATTTCAAGAAAGCCTACGACACCGAGCCAACCACGCGCGAACTCGTCGACACCGCCTTCATCCTCGAAGACCTCACGCGCAACGCATCCGTCCACGCCGCCGGCGTTGTCATCGGCTCTGAGCCGCTGGAAAATCTGCTCCCCCTGAAGCAGGACGAAGACGGCGCCATCGTCACGCAGTACGCCATGAATCCGGTGGGCGATCTCGGCTTGCTCAAGATGGATTTCCTCGGCCTCAAGACCCTCACCGTCATTCGCAACAGCTGCGAAATGGTGAAGCAGTACAAGGGTGTCGACGTGCCCATTGACAGTCTGCCGCTCGATGACCAGAAGGCCTATGACATTCTGAACAAAGGCAACACGGTCGGCATCTTCCAGTTGGAATCAGGCGGCATGCGCGATCTGTGCCGCAAATTTCAGATCAGTTCCGTCGAGCACATCACGGCGCTCGTCGCGCTCTATCGCCCCGGCCCGATGGACCTCATTCCCGATTTCATACAGCGCCGCCACGGCACAGTGAAGATCGAATACGAGCATCCGCTGCTCGAGCCCATCTCGCGCGAGACCTACGGCGTTCTTATTTATCAAGAGCAAGTGATGCAAGCCGCCCAGGTGCTCGCGGGTTACACGCTTGGCGCCGCCGATCTTCTCCGCCGCGCAATGGGCAAGAAAAAGGCCGAGGAGATGGCGAAGCAACGTGAGACGTTCGTCAAAGGCTGCGAGCATGTGAACAAAATCCCGGCCGCAAAAGCCAACCAGATTTTCGATTTGCTCGAAAAATTTGCCGGCTACGGTTTCAACAAATCCCATGCGGCCGCTTACGCCATCGTCGCCTACCAAACCGCCTACCTGAAAGCCAATTACCCCGTCGAGTTCCTCTGCGCGATGCTGACGAACGAAATGAACTCGACCGATAAGCTCGCGGTCGTGCTCAACGAATCGAAGTCGATGGGTGTTCCCGTTCTGCCGCCTGACATCAATGAAGGTCAGTCTTTGTTCGCTCCAACCACCGATGGCAAAGCGATCCGCTTTGGCCTCGCCGCCATTAAAGGCATGGGCGAGGTAGCCGTTCAGGGAATCATCAAAGTACGCACCGAAGGCGGGCGATTCACAACGCTTGAAGATCTTTGCGGCCGCGTCGATACGCGAACCATCAACCGCAAAGGTTTGGAAGCCCTCATAAAGTCCGGCGCGTGCGATTGCCTGGGCGAGACTCGCGCCTCACTCTTCGCCCGCATCGATCGCGCTCTCGCCCGCGGCGCCAGTCTCGCGCAGGACCGCCAGACCGGTCAAAGCTCACTCTTCGGCATGCTTGAAGAGTCCGCGCCGCCCAAACCCGATCCGCAAACGAATCTCCCCGAATGGCCGCAGCACGAACGGCTCGCCCACGAGAAGGAACTGCTCGGCGTTTATGTCACCGGCCATCCGCTGCTTCCCTATCAGCCGCTGCTCGAAAAATACGCGCTCCATAATTCCATCACCGCCAAAGAAGTTCCCGCCCGCACGCCCACGCGCATCGGCGGTTTGATCGGCGCTGTCCAACAAGGCGTCTCCAAGAAAAATGGCAAACCTTACGCGATGGTCACGCTTGAAGACCTTGAAGGCTCGATGTCACTCCTGTGCTTTAACGAGAATTACGATCGCTATCGCGAATTGCTCGTCCCCGCCCAGGTCGTCCTCGTCATTGGCGAAGTCAACAATGACGAAGACAAACCGAAAATCTTCCCTCAGGAAATCATCCGCCTCGAAGACGCTCCGCAAAAATACACTCGCCAGGTCCATTTGCGTCTGCGTTCGGACCAACTCAATCCCGATCGGCTGAACAGTGTGCGCACCGTCGCGGAGAGCCATCCCGGCCGCTGCCCGCTTTTCCTTTGCATTCGACAGCCCGCCGGCGAATGGGTCTTCATCGAAACGCACGAGAAATTCCGTGTCAGCCCGTCCCGCGAATTCCAGCAGGCTGTCGATGAAACCTTTGGCGCAGATACGTTCTACGCGAACGTGGACACTTCCGTTCCTGAACGCGCAAAGAAGCCGTGGGAACAACGCCGCAATGGCAACGGCGAAGAATAACTCCTATTCGCCGCGCACATCGTCGCCAACGCGGCATTCGCCCGCAACAATGTCCACCACGGTGTGGACGTCGCGCTGCGGTCCGGAAATCTTCAGATCAGCTACCTTCAGCCCTTGTCGATACGCGCCCATGTGCTGATTCAAAGGCGGCAGTTGCCCAATGGGAAATCTGACCACCGCGAAGCGCGCCGATGGATTCACCGAAATCACAGTCCCCGCCGCTCTGCCTCCCGGCGTCACGATCACACTCTTGTTGTCGGGCTGCTTCTTGTGCGCGCAACCCAACAGCGCAATTGCCAGCAACGCGCTAAGCCACCGTGAAATCATCGGCGTGATACGAACTACGCACCATCGGTCCACTTGCCACATGCACGAAACCCATGTTGCGCGCGATGTCCCCGTAAGCCTGAAAACGATCCGGCGAAACAAATTCCACCACCGCCAAGTGTTTCAGTGTCGGCTGCAAATACTGCCCCAGCGTCAGAATATCGCAACCCGCCTCGCGCAAATCCTGCATCGCCGTGAACAACTCGTCCTCCGTCTCGCCGAGCCCAAGCATGACTCCGGACTTCGTGTGAATCGAATCACCGCGCTTCGCTTTGACCTTCTGCAGCACTTGCAGCGAACGATCATACGTCGCTCGTGACCGCACGGACGGCGTGAGCCGCCGCACTGTTTCCAAATTGTGATTGAAGATTTCAGGATTTGCCGAAAGGACAGCTTCGACCGCTTCGTCCTGTGCATTGAAATCCGGCACCAGTACCTCGATCACGATGCCGGGATTCGCCGCTCGCGTCGCCTCGATCGTCCGGCGGAAATGTTCCGCGCCGCCATCCGCCAGATCGTCGCGCGCCACCGCCGTGATCACCACATGCCGCAATCTCATCCGCCGGGTGGCTTCGGCGACGCGCTCCGGTTCATCCGCTTCGAGCGGCAGCGGCTTGGCCGTTGTCACTGCGCAGAATTTGCACGCGCGCGTACACCGATCGCCGCCAATCATGAATGTCGCCGTCCCCTTGCTCCAGCACTCCCAATGGTTCGGGCATTTCGCGCTCTCGCAAACTGTGTGCAGCCGCAAGTCCTGGAGCAGATTGCGCGTCTGCGCGAAGGTGTTGCTCGTCGGCAACTTGAGCCGCAACCACTCAGGAATTCGCGGGCGTGGCAGCGTCGGCGTGTTCAGGCCGCTTCCCTTTCCAGCTTCTTCCAAAAGGCTTCCAACTGCTCCGTGTCGAAATCCGCAAGGATTTCCCCATCCACATCTATCACCGGCGCGAGCGTCTGTCCCGACAACTCGACCATCTCGTTGCGCGCCTTCGCATCCGAAATTACGTCCAGCTTATCATACTCAACGCCCCGCTCATCCAGCCATTCGATCGCCTCGTGGCACCATCCGCAATAGGGCTTGATAAATAACCGCACGTGCTCAAATTTCATAGTCGCGTCAATGTAAACACAGGTCCTGCCGGTTGCCAAAAGCTTTGTTAATCATCGACAAGCTTGATTCAATTCGCTCTCAGCCACGTTCTTCGATCTGAGAGCAGCTACCCCCGAGCGCTTTTATTGGCCGGGCCACGGTAAACACCTGCCGCTCCCTACCGTAAGCGGCTCCCGCAACATGGGGAATACTGGGTATATGCCTGGATCAAGCCCTTCTGCTAAAAGGAGTTCGGTTTTGGTGTCCGCAGCGGGCACGTGGAAATATGAAACCGGATCTGATTTTAATCGCTGAAGATAACGACGACCACGTCGTGTTGTTGCGACGCGCCCTCCAGCGTGGCGCGCTCGTCAACCCGATATTTGTGGTGCATGACGGAGAAGAAACGATCGCCTATTTGAAAGGCGAAGGAAAGTTCGCCGACCGCTACGAGTATCCGCTCCCATCGCTTTTGCTGCTTGACCTAAAGATGCCCAAGAAAAACGGCTTTGAAGTCCTGGAATGGATCCGCCAGCAACCAGGCCTCAGGCGCCTCCGCATCGTTGTGCTGACCACTTCCGACGCGCCAAATGACATCGATCGCGCCTATGAGCTGGGCGCCAACGCCTTCATGGTCAAGCCGCTCGAACGCAAAGACTTCCTTCAGGTCACCGATGCCATCAAGGGTTACTGGCTCTGGATGAGTGCCACGCCCAATTTGCAAACACCCCGCCAGGAAGAAATCGACAAAGCATCAGCGGTGCACGCGAACCTCGATCACCGCCCTGGCGCGCGCTCGCATTAGGACCTGCCTTTTAGCCAGGGTACCTGTTTCTGACACCGCTTGCGCGCGCGCGGCTCTGCTCTCTCTTTTTTCGGGGCAAGCGGCAAGCCTTTCCGCTATTGGCGGGAAGCGGAAAGGACTTCAATTGGCTTCCGAGAGCCCCATCATCCGTTTCCTCCTTCCCCGCCTCTGAGCGTGAGTTCTCGTGCATTGAGGCGTTGCCCGCGACCTTACGCGTTTCGCCCAGCGCAGGTATGGGGTTTTTCCCCCATCGGCTCTTGCGGGGTTCGGACCGCCCATTTACCCATGCATACCCGCTTCCAACCGTCCCTTTGTAGTCCGATGCTGTTCGTGGGTTAGCTGACGTTTGTAGAAGCCCGAAATGAAGACGGTGCTGTATATAGATGATAGCGCGGACGATCTCTTCCTGTTCCACAAGGCGTGCCAGGTTGCGGGCGTTTCCTTTCGCCTGAAGCTCGCCGATGGCGCAGACGTCGCGCACGATTACCTCCTGGGCAGGGGCGAATACGCCGACCGCGGCGCCAATCCGCTCCCGGACTTTATCCTGCTGGACATCAAGATGCCGGCGATCGACGGGTTCGAGGTGCTCAAATGGATTCGCAGCAACCCGACGACATGCCAGATCATGGTCGCCCTTTACAGTTCTTCCACTGTGGACAAAGACGTGCTGCGCGGATTTCTCACCGGCACAACCTATTACATCCCCAAATCGCAAGGCATGGATATGCTCCGCGAACTGGCGCTCGGCCTGGATGAATGCCTGGCCAGCGGGGGCAGGAAATGCAGCCGCCTCCTCGATTTGTCCATCGACCCTAAAAAAATGTGAAGAGTCACCCCCGCTGGAATTACCAGAAACACCCAAGTGGCCCTCATTCACTCAAGGTGTTTGAATGTTCCATGGACAAGGAAAGGGGAGTTGAACCGCTGGATCCGGAGCAGGCGCGGCGTATTTTGGCCGAGGAAATGCCAAAGAAAATTGAGCGCCTCCGCAGAGAGTTTCGGGAATTGTATCTCGGCGAGCGTGGACGCGCCAGCCGCGACGACCATGAACAGAAGGCCGCCTGAATTGGCTATTCCCAGTAAGCCGAAAACGTCTCCGCCATTTTCCGCAGATCGTCCTGTCGAATAGGCTTTGTAAGGAAAGAGCCGGCTCCCATCTCGTAAGCTCGGTTAATGTCCTCCAGTCGGTCCACTCCGGTCACAACCACCACATGCAGGTCGCGCACGTGCGCCTTCGCTCGGACGCAGCGCAAAAACTCAAACCCGTCCTTCACCGGCAAGTTCAGATCAAGCACCACCACGGAAGGCAAGGGAAATTGCTTTCGCTCGGCGTATTTTCCGTGCCCCTCCAGGTAGCCGATCGCGGCATCGACGCTCTCCACCGAGTGCACCGGATTCTGCAGCCCTGCTTTCTTCAACTCGCGCCTGAAGAAAAATTCGTCGTCCGGAGAATCATCCACCAGCAAAATCAATTTTTTCGGCATGACCATGCCTCCAACAAAACCGAAAAAACTACTCCCCTTGTCTCCGCTGTTAAAGTCCCGACGCCCGGGGTGTTTACCCCGGCGGCTATACGCGCGCCAGCCGTCCGGCGTTTTTCCAATCCAGGAGTAATTCGCGAAACCGCTGCAACGGCGGCGCGTCTTCGTCCTCGTGCCACACGAGCACCAGCGGCACGGATTGCACCGGCTTCAGCAAAACAAAACGCAACCCTGATCCCCGCGGCACCACCGATTCCGTCACTACACCGATCCCAGCGCCCGCATCCACATACGTCATCACCGTGCCGATCAGGCTTGGCGTGTGCGCCAATCGCGGCATCACAGCTGCGCGCCGGCAACCCGCAATCACCGCGTCGTGCAGGCTCATCCCTTCCCGGCGCGCGAGCAAAATCAGCGGCTCACGACCCAGAGCGCTCCATGGCACCGCGCGCCGTTTCGCGAGGGGATGCGTACTGGGCACCACGATCCCCAGCCGTTCCTCGCGCAACACAACTGTCCGCAGCCCGAGCGCTTCATGCGCAACGACCGGGCGCGTAATTGCCGCAGACAAGCGTCCTTTGGCGACCATCTCCCAAACGCGTTCCGGCGTTCGTTCTTCCAAATGGATCGCCACCCTCGGATAACGCTTCCGATATTCCCGCAGCAACACACCCAAAAATGGTTCCGTCGGCGGACCGACATAACCCAGGCGCAACTCGCCTTCCTCTCCCGCCGCCGTCCGCCGCGCGCGCCGAATCGTCTCCTCCCATTGCTGCAGCAACAGCGCCGTCTCGCGCAACAGCACCGTTCCCGCCGGTGTCAGTCGCACCCGATGTCGCGTTCGCTCCAGGACCATCACGCCCAGATCCGACTCAAGCTGCTTGATCGCCCGGCTTAGCGCCGGTTGCGCGATCCGCAACCGCCCCGCCGCGCGCGAGAAGCTCAAATCTTCCGCCACCGCCTGGAAGTAACGCAAATGCCGCAGTTCCATTGATCTTCATTATACCATATCGGCATAACCGCGATAGCCAGCTATTATTTCCGTTACAAGCGATTAATTGTCAGTATACGTATGAATGGGTATGGCGAAGTTGATCGTATTCGCGGGCGCGCTGGCGCTGCTCACGGGCTGCGGCAAAAGTGACAGCGAAGCCGGCAACAGAATTCGCGTCGGCTACATCGGCCTCACCTGCGAAGCGCCCATCTTCACCGCGGTGGAAAAAGGCTTCTTCAAAGAGGAGGGACTCGATGTCAGCCTCGTCAAATGCGAGTGGGCCAACTATAAGGACGTGCTCGCGCTCGGCGGCTACGATATCACCCATCACCTCGTCATGTATTTTCTCAAACCCATCGAACAGGGCCTTGACGTGAAATTCACCGGCGGGATCCATCGTGGCTGCTTGCGCGTCCAGGCCGCCCTCAACAGCAATATTCGCACAATCAAAGATCTTCGCGGCAAGCGTATCGGCGTTCCCGGCATGGGCACGCCCCCATTTATTTTTGCCACGCGCGTGCTCGGCGCCAATGGCATCGACGCAAAAAAGGAAATCACCTGGCTCGTCTTTCCCGCCGGCGAATTGGGCCTGGCTCTCGACAAGGGTGAAGTCGATGCCGTCGCGGATTCCGAGCCTATCGGCAGCATGCTGCTCGCCGCCAGCAAAGTCCGCAACGTCGCCGACCAGGCCGCCGACGAGCCTTACAAAAGCGAATACTGCTGCGCCGTGATCGTAAATGGCAAGTTCCTCGCAAAAAATCCCAAAGCCACCGCTGCCGCCACGCGCGCATTACTCAAAGCCGCTAAATGGGTCGAAACAAATCCCGCCGCCGCCGCAAAGCTCTCCGTTGAAAAAAAATACCTCGCATCCACCGTCGAACATAATGCCGTTGCCATTTCGCATCTCCGTTACGTCCCCAGCGTCTCCGGCGCCGAAACAGCCGTCCGCCTTGCTTCCGCCGAAATGAAGCTTTCCGCCATGCTCAGTCCCTCCACAGATGTGGACGCTCTCGCCAAAAAAGCATTCGTCCATCTTGACGGCGTCAGCGACGAATGGCTCAATGCGCTCAAAGTCGAACAGGTGGCCGGTGGCAGAGTTCCGCAGTTTTGGTATGTGCGCGAATACGCGATGAACAATCTCGAGGACTTTTGCATGCCTTGCGTTGTCCCGGCCCCCCATGAACACGTCCATTGATGTAGTGACTCAACCGGTGCAGAGCGCGGCGGCCAAACCCGCCCGGGCATACGCGCTTTCATGGAAATCGCCGCGCGCGTGGTTTGCGCTGCCGCTCGCGCTGGCAATCGCTTTCGCCATTCATCTCTGGGCCTCAAAGGGCCAGCCGGAGCTCGAGCGGAACACTTACTCCATTTTCCTCGGCGCCGTTTTCGCCGCTTACCTGCTCGCGGTCGCCGTCCAAATTGTCTGGCGCGGCCTGCAAAACTGGCTGGACCACATGTCTCCCATTCTCGCTGTCGCCGTATCCCTGCTCGCAATCTGGGAAGTCATCACCGCCGGCTTCCATTTGCTTCCCATGCCGTACTTCCCGGGACCGGCCGGCGTGCTCTGGAACCTTATTGACGACCGCGCAAGACTGCTCGACAGCACATTGCATTCGCTGCTGCTGCTCATCTTCGGATACGCCCTCGGCGTCTGCATCGCGCTCGTCACCGGCGTTTGCATCGGCTGGTTCGGCCGCGCGCGCTATTGGGGCATGCCCTTGCTGAAACTGATCGGCCCAATCCCCGCCACCGCTTGGATTCCGCTCGCCATGGTCCTCGCGCCCAAGGCCATGTTCGCCGCCGTCGGCGTCATCGCGCTCGCCGTTTGGTTTCCCGTGACCATGCTCACCGCGTCCGGAATTTCCAACACCCGCGCATCCTACCTCGACGTCGCGCGCACACTCGGGGCGAGCGAATCATACCTCATCTTCCGGGTCGCCATTCCCGCCGCCATGCCGAACATCTTCATCGGCCTCTTCATGGGCCTCGGCGCTTCGTTCCTCACGCTCATCGTCGCCGAGACCGTCGGCGTCAAGTCCGGCCTCGGCTGGTATGTGAGCTGGGCGCAAGGTTGGGCCGAATACGGCAAGGTCTACGCCGCCATCGTCATCATGGCCGCGTTCTTTTCCACGATCATGACCTTGCTTTTCAAACTGCGCGATCGCGTCCTCGTTTGGCAGAAAGGAGTCATCAAATGGTAGGGCTCGGAACCGCCGAGGGCTCCTCGCTCCGCATCACGGGCGTCATCAAGGATTTTCCCAATCTCGACGACCCTGACGCGCGCACGCAAGCTCTCGACGCTGTCTCACTCTCGATTGAAGCGGGCGAACTGGTCTCGCTTATCGGCCCGAGCGGCTGCGGCAAATCGACTCTCCTGCGCCTGCTCGCCGGCCTCGATCAACCGACCGCCGGCGAATTGTGCGTCGGCGATCAACCGATTCACGGCCCCAGCGCCGAGCGCGGTTTGGTCTTCCAGGACCCGAACCTCTTTCCATGGCTCACCGTGAAGCGCAACATTCAGTCCGGCCTGGTCGCGCGCAACCTCTTGCACGACAAACGGCACGAAGTGGACGATTTCATTTGCCTCGTCGGGCTCGATTCCTTTGCCGGCGCTTATCCCCATCATCTTTCCGGCGGCATGGCTCAACGCGCCGCACTCGCGCGCGCCCTCATCAACCATCCCAAAGTCCTGTTGCTCGACGAACCGCTCGGCGCTCTCGACGCCTTCACCCGCATGCGCATGCAGGATGAAGTGCTCCGCCTCTGGGAAGCCCGCGGCACCACCATGCTCCTCGTCACTCACGACATCGACGAAGCTATTTACATGAGCGACCGCATCGTCATCATGACCTCGCGCCCCGGCCGCGTCGAACGCATTATTGATGTCCCGCTCGAACGCCCCCGCCAGCGCAACAGCGCCGAGTTCATGCGCCTCCGCAGCGACATCCTCGAATTCCTCCACTTCGCCGGCCAGCAAACCAACGGCGACCTCCGCAGTTGAACGAGCCGGTGGAATCGCCTCAGGCG
>Ga0066652_100001574_pt1 | contig 11946 bp, 15 predicted proteins | sample GraSoiAngelo_101_FD_71413 | JGI IMG/M metagenome (GOLD analysis project Ga0066652, IMG submission 71413) | Grasslands soil microbial communities from the Angelo Coastal Reserve, California, USA - 14_0903_02_30cm | ecosystem: Environmental > Terrestrial > Soil > Grasslands | place: USA...
TGACCTCCGAGACCTCGATCACGCCGCGGCCGGTCGAGACCTCGACACGCCTGCCCGCGCGGGTCGCCTCGATCTCGTAGGTCTGCACGCCCGTGCCGATATCCACCGCGACCTCGACCCGGTCTCCGCGCGACATGCTCCGATCGTAGGCGCGATCGGTGCGAGCGGTCCAGCGGAGCTGGACCGCTCGCACCGATCAACCCACGTGATCGATCACGCCGTACGCCTTCGCCCCCTCTGGATCGAGGATGAAGTCGCGATCGAGGTCCTCGTGGATCCGCTCGATCGTCTGGCCGGTGTGCCGGGCCAGGATCTCCTCCATCAGCCGGCGCTGCCGCACCATCTCCTCCGCCCGGATCTTGATGTCGATCGATTGCCCCTGCCCCGTGCTGCCCCAGGGTTGGTGCAGCAGCACGCGGGCGGTCTGCAGGGCGTGCCGCTTCCCGGGGGCACCGGCGGCGAGCAGTACGGCCGCGCCGCTCGCAGCCTGTCCGATGCACCAGGTCGAGACGTCGGGCTTGATCGCCTGCATCGTGTCGTAGATCGCGAACAGGGCCGTCACGTCCCCTCCCGGCGAGTTCACGTAGAGCGACACGTCGCGATCCGGGCTCTCGGCTTCCAGGAAGAGCAGCTGCGCGATCACCAGGTTCGCGAGCTCGTCGTTCAGCTCGGAGCCGAGGAAGACCACGCGCTCGCGGAGCAGCCGCGAGTAGATGTCGAACGCTTGCTCGCCGGCGCCGGATCGCTCGACGACGGTCGGGACCCTGGCTCGCATGATCGGGCCTCCTTCGTTACGATGGCAACCTCTTGGTTGCCGAACGTACCCGAGGAGGAGACGTTCGGCAACCCTACGGTTGCGGCAACGTCCCAGAGAGCCGAGGCGAGATGTCGACCGAGGTCCACGAGGAGATCATCGAGGCGCCGCCCGAGGACGTCTGGGGATTCATGGTCGACCCCGCGGCGCTCTCGGCCTGGTTCGGGGCGGACGCGTGGCTCGAGCCGGAGCCGGAGGGGATCGTGCGGTTCCGATTCCCCGACGGCGCGGAACGCCGGGGCCGGGTCGAGCACGTCGCCCCCTTCCGCTCCCTCACCTGGCGCTGGCGAGAGCACCTGGGCGCCGGATTCGGCAGCCGGATCGGCGAGCCGTCGTTCGTCACGATCGAGCTGCGGCGCGTCCCCGGAGGCACCCGCGTGCGCATCATCGAGCGGCCGGCGTCGGCGCTCGCCCGAGCGAGCCGATGACCGCACGCGATCACGACGCCGTCTTCCAGGCGCTGGCCGACCCCACGCGCCGGACCCTGCTTCGCGCGCTGTCGGCGTCCGGGCCCTCCACGCTCACGGAGCTCTCATCGGGCATGCCGATGTCGCGCCAGGCCGTCTCCAAGCACCTCGCGCTGTTGCAGGACGCCGGGCTCGTCGTGGCGCGGGGTGAGGTCCGCGGGCGGCGCTACGAGCTCACCCCGGCCCCGCTCGCCGACGCGCTGGGGTGGATGGTCGACGTCGGCGCGGGTTGGGATCAGCGGCTCGCCCGACTCAAGCGTCAGGTCGAAGCCCGGCGACGCTAGTCATCCCGGCTCGAGCGCGGCCACCACGCGGCGGCGGATCCCGGCGACGTCCATGCCCAACTCGCGGTCGTGCTCCTCCGGGGTCCCGTACGACGTGATGAACCGCCGGGGGACGCCCACCGACGCGAAGCGCGACGGCACGTGGCGAAGCGCATCCGCCAGCGCCGGAAGCAAGGTCCCCCCGTAGAACGGCTCGATCACGATCACGAGGGGATCCGGACCGGCGGCGGCCGCGAGCCCGGCCGCGTCGAACGGTGCGATGCTCGCCGTGTAGAGCACGGAGACGTCCAGCCCCTCGCAGGCGGCGAGCGTGCGAGTCAGGAGGGGGCCGACGACGACCACGGTCGCGCGCGAGCCCCGCCGGACGACGTCGAGGCGTCCGCGGCCGACCTCGAACGCCACGTCGTTCTGCGCGACGCTGGCCCGGAGGTAGGTGAGCCGGCCATCCGCATACGTCGCGCGCAGCAAGCGATCCAGTTCGGCGGCGCACCCCGGAACGAGAACGTCCGTGTTCGGCACGGTGAGCACGACGCCCACATCCCCCGGCGAGTGGTGCGTCCCGCCCTCGGTCCCGTAGTCGTACGGAGCGCCGACGCTGGCCAGCGTGCCGCCGAGACCCTGGTAGCCGAAGTCGACCTTGACCTGCTCGAAGGGTCGCTCGACGAGGAACGGCGCCATCGTGTGCGCGATCGCGTGGAAGCCCTCCATCGCGAAACCGGCCGCGACCCCGACGAGGGTCTGCTCCATGATCCCGACGTTGATCACTCGGTCCGGCGCGATCGCCATCGCGCGTTCGAACCGATCGACGCTGATCTCGGCGAGCACGACCGCGACGTTCGGATCACGCTCGATCAGGTCGGTCGCCGTCCGCGCGAGCTGGGACCGCATGTCGATCACCATTCGCCCTCCGGGATGTCCGCGACCACGGCGTTCGGCCGGCCGGACGGTCGCTCCGAGAGCCCGCCGAAGAGCTGCTCATGGTCGTGGCCGTCCACGACCAGGACGTCCCAGCCGAACGAACCGAGCCGCGGCTCCCACGGACCCATCGGGATCGAGGAGCTGTGGTTGTCGATCACGAGGAGCGTGAGGTTGGTCAGGTTCAGGTACGGGGCGAGCAAGATCGACTCCCAGTTCGACCCCTCGTTCAGCTCCGCGTCACCGCAGAGGACGACGACGCGCTGGTCGGTCGCTCCGCGCGCCCGAAGCGCCAGCGCGGAACCGACCGCCAGCGCGAGGCCGTGGCCGAGCGAGCCGGTCGACGCCTCGACGCCGGGAACCTGGTTGCGATCCGGGTGCGACCCCAGCGGATTGCCGAACTCGAGGAAGCCGGCCAGCAGGTCTTCCGGGAAGAACCCCTTCGCGGCGAGCACCGCGTAGTAGGCGCTCGGTCCGTGACCCTTGCTGAGGATGAACCGGTCGCGCGCCTCGTCCTTCGGAGCGTTCGGATCGACGCGGAGCACCCGGTCGTACAGCACCCAGAGCGCGTCGAGCGTCGACGTGCTGCTCTCGTCGTGCTTCTCGTCGCCGGTCGCGAGCGCCATGAGCTCGCGGACGTGATCCAGGCCGGCCCGCGTCGTCATCGCCGGACCGTACAACGCAGCCGGCGGTCAGCGCCGTGGACGGAGCGCGGCGCCTCAGGGCGCCTCAGTAGGTATAGATCGCGGCGACGTTGGCGCCGCGCTGCGTGACGCGATCGATCCGAGCCCACGGGAAGAGGATGCGGACCTGATCCTCCGCTTCCCGTTGCAGGACCTCGACGCCGAGGGGCGTCATCTTCACGTCGGCGGTCTCATCGAAGTCGACGGTCTTGCCGTCGATGAACGTGATCTCGCTGTGCATCTGCCCTCCCAACCGGAGTCCTCAGCGTAGCCCCTCCCGGTGCGGATGGCTTCGGCCGATGGTCGGTACCCTGCCGGGATGCGCTTCGCCCCGCAGGACGTCGCGTTCGTCGCCGATCCGTATCCGGTGTACGAGGAGCTCCGGGCCTCGGCGCCGGTCACGTACGACGATGCGACCGATCACTGGCTGGTGACCCGTCATCGCGACGTCCACGCGCTCCTTCGCGATCGCCGGTTCGGCCGCACCTACCTCCACGCGGCATCGCACGAGGAGATGGGCCGCGATGCCCCGCCGGCCCATCTCGCGCCGTTCTGGCGGTTGATCAATGCCGGGATCCTCGACATGGAAGGGGCCGACCACCGTCGCGTCCGCCGCTTGGTCTCGAAGGCGTTCACCCCCGCCTTCGTCGAGGGCCTCCGGCCGCGGGTCGAGCGGATCGTGGAAGATCTCGCCGGCGCCGTCGACGGCGCCGGCGAGATCGACCTGCTCCCGACGATCGCCGAGCCGCTGCCGGTCGCCGTGATCGCGGAGATGCTGGGCGTCCCCGATGGGGACCGACACCTCCTGCGTCCGTGGTCCGCGGACATCTGCCGGATGTACGAGCTCAACCCCTCGGCGGAAGCGGAGGCCGCCGCGGTGCGCGCGAGCCTCGGATTCTCGGACTACCTGCGCGCGCTCACTCGCGAGCGCGCGCAGCGCCCGGGCGACGATCTGATCTCCGAGCTGGTCCAGGTCGTGGACGAGGGTGAACGGCTCACCGAGGACGAGCTGGTCGGGACGTGCGTGCTGCTGCTCAACGCCGGGCACGAGGCCACCGTCAACGCCACGCTCCTGGGCTGGTGGACGCTCTTCCGCCACCCCGATCAGCTGCAGCGGCTCCGCGCCGAGCACGCCCTCATCCCGGCCGCGGTCGAAGAGCTCCTGCGGTACGACACGCCGCTGCAGCTGTTCGAGCGATGGGTCCTCGAGCCGTTCGATCTCCACGGCACGCCGATCCCGCGCGGCGCCGAGCTCGGACTCGTCTTCGGATCGGCCAACCGCGACCCGGAGGTCTTCGACGAGTCCGATCGCCTGGACCTCGGCCGGACGCCGAACCCGCATCTGAGCTTCGGCGGCGGGATCCACTTCTGTCTCGGCGCGCCGCTCGGCCGCCTCGAGCTCCAGACCTCGTTCCGGACGCTCCTCGAACGCTTCCCCAGGATGGAGCCGGTCGAGGAGCCGCGATGGAAGCCGAGTTACATCGTCCGTGGTCTCGCCGGTCTCCGCGTCCGGCTCGGCTAAGGTGCGCGACATGAGCGAGGACCGGCACGATGAGACCTACCGGCGCGGGCGTGAGCGGTTCCTCGAGATCCACGACGAGAAGGCGCTGCGGACGGTCGAGGCCCTCGGCGACTTGGGCCGGCACATCGTCGAGTTCGTGTACGGCGAGATGTACACGAAGCCCGCCCTCACGGACCGGGATCGCGAACTGGGGGCGGTGGTCGCGCTGACCTCGCTCGGACGCTCGTCGCAGCTGCCCCAGCACCTGCGTGCTTCCCTGAAGGCGGGGCTCACGCCCGAGCAGCTCCGCGAGGCGATCATGCTCACGGCGACGATCGCGGGGTTCCCACCGGCGATGAACGCGATGTCGACGCTCAAGAGCGTGCTCGCCGACCGGGACCGCGCTGGTGCTCGCGAGGACGAGCCGCGGGACGGAGCTTGAGCGGGAACCGCCCGCGTTCGTCCTATGCTGCGCGCATGACCCGGCTCCGAGATCAGTGCGGTGGAGCGCTCACGAAGTTCCTCGCCACGTTGTTGGTGCTCGCCCTGCTCGCAAGCGCGGCGCTGTTCGTCTACACCCGCTCGCAGGACCCGCTGGCGCTGGGCGTGGACGCCACCGCCGGCTACAACACCGTGCTGGCCGATCACGGAACGACGACGGATCCCGTGGTGAAGCTCGAGCCCAACGGGCAGATCTACGTGGCGACCACGGTGCGCAACGATGGGACCCTTCCCGTGACGATCACCGGACTCGGAACGCCGCCGGACGAGGAGCAGACGCCCTACATCCCGGTCGAGCTCCACCTGGGTGACGGCAAGACGGCGGACCCCGCGAGCACGTCCGGGTTCGAACCACAGAAGCTGAACCCAGGGACGGGGATCGGCATCCTCGTGGTGTTCGCCGCGAACGCGAAGCTCGTCTGCAGCGTCTTCACCGATACGTCGCAGGGGAGCGGCACGGAGATCCGATCGTTCACGCTCAAGTACACGACGTACGGCATCCCCGACTCGCAAACGCTCGACGTCGGCCATACGCTCGTGGCCGTCGCTCGGCCGACGCGCACCGAGTGCGAACAAGCGCTCAGCGGGTGACGGCGCGCCCGACCGCCATCCGGGGTTCCGAGCAGCGCGACTATGCTGCCTGTATGCCCCTCTACCGGCTCGAAGAGCCTTCGCCGGCGCTCACGGCACCGGTCGTCGTCGCCGCTTTCGACGGCTGGATCGACGCCGCGGGGGCGGCGAGCAGCGCCGCGGATCAACTCGCCGACGCTGCCGGCCTGATCGCCACTTTCGAAGACGACGTGCTGTTCGACTATCGCTCACGACGTCCGACGCTCGATGTGGTCGACGGCACGCTGACCCGTCTTGTCTGGCCGACGCTGGAGCTGCATCGTCGCGAGGCGTCGGGCCGCGACCTCCTCGTCCTGCACGGCGCGGAGCCCGACTTCCGCTGGAAGGAACTCGCGAACGACATCCTCGAGCTCTGCCTCCGGCTGGGCGTGGTCGAATGGATCAGCCTCGGCGCGATCCCGGCCGCCGTGCCGCACACGCGTCCGGTTCCTGTGATGGCGACGGCGTCAGCGGAGGGCACGCTGCACGAGGCCGAGACGAAAGGACCTCCGGGGTTGCTGCGTGTCCCGAGCGCCGGGCTCTCCGCGATGGAGGTCGTCGTGAGCGGCAGCGGCATCCCCGCCGTCGGGTTCTACGCCCAGGTCCCGCACTACGTGGGCGGTCCCTACGCGGCCGCGACGCTCGCGCTGCTGCAGCATCTCTCCCGGCACCTGCGGATCGAGCTGCCCCTCGATGCGTTGAACGAGGACGCCACGACCCAACGCGAGCGGTTGGATGCCGCCGTCGCGGGGGACGACGACGTCCGCGCGATCCTGCTGCAGCTCGAGAGCGCCAGTGAAGAAGAGATCCCCTCGGGGGACGACCTCGCTGCCGAGATCGAGCGCTACCTGCGGAACGAAGGCCCCGGCACGATCCCGCCGTCGTGACCGGCTTCAGGCGTCGGGACGCTCGGGCATGTCCCGCTCGGGCGTGGCATCCGCGGGGATCCGCTCGTACTCGCGAACGTGATGCCACGGGATCCCGACGCGGCGGACCGAGACGGTTCCGCTGCCGGCGGCATCCTCGAGCAACATCGTCACCGCGAACGCGGCCGTCTCGAACCCGTCCGCGGACACGACATGCTCTTCGGGGACGCCGTTCGCGTCGTCCACGACGAGGCGCACGCTCGCCGACACGCGATGCTCCTCGCCGAACTCCTTCGGCGGGAGGTCCCACTCGTAGCGACGGACGCGGTGCCACGGGATGAACCGGCGGCCGATCGCGACGCCTCGTTCCGCGGCCTCGAAGTCGGCCGCCGGCGTCTGGATCGAAGAGCTTCCGCCTCCCAGCTCGTCGACGAGCACGGTCACGAGCCCGCTCGCGACCCCTGTATCCAAGGTACGTACCGGGTCCATCGGACCACCCCCTGACGTGGGGAGCGTACGTCGGTCGGGTCCCCCGGTGCGACATCCGTTCGACGGGAAACGGTCGGCCCTTCGGCCCTGCTAAGGTGCGAGCGCAGACGCGTCGCGGAGGCGAAGTCCGGTCGGAAACCGGCGCTGTCCCGCAACTGTGAGCCCGGGAACGGGCGAGCCAGGCCGCCCTCGGCGACGCACCGGCTGAACGAACCCTCGCGGCAAGGGGGACCGGCCACCGGGTGTGCCGCCCGGAGACGACCTCCCCGCTCGGGTCGTTCCGGTGGGCGCGCGGACGCCCGGAAAGGAGTTGCCCTCATGGGCACGACCCTCAGACGGGTCGCATCGCTGTTCGTCGTCTGTTCCCTCTCGGTTGCGATCGCGGGTCCCGCGTCGGCGGTGATCACGGACCCGCAGCGGGCGCATCGCGCGATGGCGTACGTCGGAGCGCAGCAGCAGGCGAACGGTTCGTTCCCCGGCTTCTCGGCGATCGGCTCGACCGCCGACGCCGTGCTCGACATGGCGACGACGGGATACGGCGCCGAAGCCGCCGCGGTCGCGTTCCTCCGCCGGCAGGTGCACGCGGGCCATGTCACGACGATCGGCCTCACCGCGAAGGTCGTGATGGCCGCGGTCGCGGCCGGCCGCGATCCATCAGCGTTCGCGGGAACGAACCTCCTCGGCCACATCACCGACGCGGAGCGTCCGAGCGGTCGGTACGGCGATGCGTCGGTCTTCGATCAGGCGCTGGCGATCCTCGCGATCAGGGCCGCCAGCCAGACCCCGGACGCCGCGGGCGTCACGTGGCTGGCTAACGCGCAATGCCCCGACGGCGGGTGGCAGTTCGACCGGCCGCGCCGCGCGAGCGAGAACCGGCACTGCCACGACGTGAACGACACGGGGGACTTCTTCCGCTCCGACACCAACACGACGGCGTACGCCGTGATGGCGCTCGAGGGGCTCGGAGCATCTCTGGCCTCGGGGCCGTTCACGTTCTTCGCGACGCTCCGTGACGCGACCTACGGCGGGTGGGGGTACACCTGGGGCTTCCGCCGGACCGACGCGAACTCGACCGCGCTCGTGATCCAGGCCTTCGCTGCGCGCGCCCGCCCCCTGCCCAAGGGTGCGATGAGCGCCCTCCGGAAGCTCGAGTATCGGTGCGGCGCGGTGGCCTACTCGTTCACGGATGCCGGCAGACGAACCGGGAAGGACGTGGGCGCATCGATCGGCGCCGTGCTCGGGTTCCTCCGCGAACCGCTCCCGGTCACACCGATCGCGCTCGGACCACCGTGGGCGACGACGTGCGGACCCTAGCGGCAACGGCGCTCCCCCGTCCGGTCGCGGCCGCGCTCGTGCTGGTCGCCGCCCTGATCCCCGTGACCATGCCCGCGGTCACGGGGACGGCGCCCGCGTGCGCGGCCGCGACCGGACCCCACGCAGCGCTCGTGATCGACACGGGCACGGGCGCGCATTCCTTCTGTATCGCCTTGGATGCGGCGAGCGTGAGCGGGATCCACCTGATCGAGCTGGCCGGTGCACAAGATCACCTCGCCTACGGGTTCGGGTCCGGTGGGCAGGCCGTATGCCGTCTGGCCGGCGTCGGCCCGCAGGGTGACGATTGCTTCGCCGACTACCCGGACTATTGGGGGTACTGGCACGGCGATGGCCAGGGCGGGTGGACCTGGTCCTCGAGCGGCGCGGCCTCAACGCGGGTCGGCGACGGGGCGCTCGACGCCTGGGTCTGGGGATCCGGTGACTCGGGGGCGACGCACCCGAAACCGCCGGCGCTCGGCATGGATGACGTGTGCGTTCCGGGGACCGTGACCCCGGCGGCGTCGCCGCCGGGGTCACGGTCGACGTCCCCACCACCGGCCCCGAGCTCGGGGGTCCGGTCGTCCGCTTCGCCGAGCTCTGCCGGCACCAGCCGGCCGAGCTCGGCTCGATCGGCGACACGATCCAGCACGGCCCCGGTGTCGGTCGCCCCGCCCGAGCGCGGCAGCCCGACGGTGGCCGCGTTCGCAGCGACCCAGGGGCCGCCGGGCGGCGGCGGCCCCGGACCCGGGCTCCTCGTGGCGCTCGTGCTCGGGACGGCGCTCGCCGGCGGCGGCTGGCTCCGGTTGCGGAGCGCACGTCGCAGACGGAGCATCGGATGAGGGATCGTCGATCGGTCCACCCGATGGCGTGGATCGTCTGGGCGACCTCGGCAGGCTTCGTCGCGTTCGTCACGACCGACCCCGTCTATCTCTTCCTGCTGTGGGCGGTGTCGTGGTTCGTCTACGCCAGCCATCGGGTCGACGCCGACCACGCGCGTTCGTTCCGTCTGTTCCTCACCGGAGCGACGATCGCCGTCGCGCTGCGGACCGGTCTGGTCTTCTTCGGCACGGTGAGCGCCGCGAACACGACCTTCTCGTTCCTCGAGGGGCTCCGCCTCGGCACGATCCTCGTGATCTTCGGGACGTTCAACGCCGTCACGGATCCGTTCGGGCTCGTCCGGATGGCTCCGCGTCACCTCCACGAGCCGGCGCTCGCCGCCGCGCTCGCGCTGTCGATCGCGCCGCGCACCGTCGCCGGCGTCGGACGCGTGCGCGAAGCCCAGCGGATGCGCGGGATCCGCGTGCATGGCGCGCGTGCCCTTCCGGCGCTCGCCGTGCCGGTCCTCGAACGCGGGATGGAGGAAGCGCACACGCTCGCGGAGTCGATGGACGCGCGCGGCCATGGCGCAGGGCGTCGGTCACGCTACCGCCCGCAGCCATGGACCGTCGCAGCGATCCTGATCGCCGCGACCGCGATCGTCGCCGCAGCGACCTTCCTCGCCGCGTCGGCGGGTGGCTGGGCCGTCCTGCACCCACAGACCTCTCCGATCACGTGGCCCGAAGCGGACCCGCTCCTTCTCGCCGCGATCGGGCTGTTGGCTGCCCCGGGCTTCGTCGGACGGACCCGGCCGTGAGCGACGCGCTCCGCTTCGACGACGTCACCTTCACGTATCCGGAAGGAGCGCGTCCGGCGATCGTCGCCGTCGACCTCGCGATCGACGAGGGGTCGTTCGCGCTCGCCGTTGGGCCGACGGGGTCGGGGAAGTCGACCTTGCTCCGCGCCGCGAACGGACTGGTCCCGCAGTTCACGGGCGGGACCTTCGGCGGGCGGGTCTCGGTGCAGGGACGCGACACGCTCGCTCACCCGCCGCGGCGGCTCGCCGACGTCGTCGCGTTCGTCCCGCAGGATCCGGGCGCCTCGTTCGTGCTCGATCGCGTCGAGGACGAGCTGGCGTACGGGATGGAGAACCTGGGGGTGGCTCCGGCGCACATGCGACGGCGGGTCGAGGAGACCCTCGATCTGCTGGACATCGCCGCCCTGCGCGACCGGAGCGTCCGGACGCTCTCTGGCGGCGAACGCCAGCGCGTCGCGATCGCGGCGGCCCTGGCGGCCGGCCCTCGGATCCTGGTGCTGGACGAGCCGACCTCTCAGCTCGATCCGCAGGGGGCGGAGGACGTGATGGCCGCGCTCCAGCGGCTCGTGCACGACCACGGCATGACGGTGCTCCTCGCCGAGCACCGTCTGGAGCGCGTCGCCGGATGGGTCGACGTGGCGATCGGGTTCGATCGCGGCCGCGTCAGCTCCGGGACGCCGGCCGACGTGATCGGCCACCTCGCCGCCGGGCCGCCGGTGACGCGCCTCGGGCGGATGCTCGGGTGGCATCCGCTCCCGCTGACCGTGCGCGAGGCTCGCGGCGCGGCGTCGGCAGCGCCCCGCCCGACGCTGCCGCCGCCCGTCCTCAGCGACACCGGTGACGGAGATGGGTCGGTGGTCGCACAGGCCCGGGGTCTGCGCGCCTCCTACGGCGAGACGACGGTGCTCCGCGACCTCGACCTCGATCTGCGCGCGGGCGAGGTCCTCGCCGTGATGGGTCGCAACGGGGCCGGCAAGTCGACGCTGCTGCGCGTCCTGGCCGGGATCCATGCGCCGGCCGGCGGCCGGATCCGGGTCCTCGGTGAAGAGCCACGTCCGGGGACCGACGTCGCCCTCTGCCCGCAGGAGGCGGACGAGCTGTTGTTCAAGGACTCGGTCGAACAGGAGGTCCGCGCGACGCTCGTGGCGCGCGGCGAGACCGGCGCCGCCGCCCCGTGGTTGGCCGCGCTGGGCATCGCCGGCCTCGCCGCGCGCCACCCCCGCGATCTGTCGGCCGGAGAGCGTCTGCTGGTCGCGACCGCGGCCGTCGCGGCCACGGGAGCACCGCTGCTCGCGCTGGATGAGCCGACGCGTGGGCTCGATCCGGCATCGAAGGAGCGGCTGATCGGCTTCGTTCGGGCCCACGCCACCGCAGGGCGGGCCGCGATCATCGCGACGCACGACGTCGAGCTCGCGGCCGCGGTCGCGACGCGCGTCGTGATCCTCGCGGGGGGCGACGTGATCGCGGACGGCGCCCCGGGACCGGTCCTCGGCGACTCCCGCGTCTTCGCCCCCCAGATGACGCGCGTGTTCGGGCCCGGGTGGCTGACCCCGGAGCAGGTCGCGGGGGCGCTCAGGTGACCACCCGGTTGGAGGTCGGGCTCGAGACGCGAGCGGCACCTTCAACGGAGGCGGAGGCCCGCGATCGACGCACGATCCTCGTTCCCGGCGTGCGGATCGCGCTCCTGGTCCTCGCGAACGCGATCGGCCTGCTCGCCTTCCTCTGGCCCTTCGTGCTCCCGTCGGTCGCGAGCCATGTGGCCGAGAACCACCAGGGGGACGGCCCGTGGATCGTCGCCGCCCTCGGTGCGATCCTGCTGGCGCTCTTGTTCCTCGAGCTCGGCCGGGGTGGGCTGGGCCCGAAGACCGTC
>Ga0066652_100001576_pt1 | contig 11942 bp, 5 predicted proteins | sample GraSoiAngelo_101_FD_71413 | JGI IMG/M metagenome (GOLD analysis project Ga0066652, IMG submission 71413) | Grasslands soil microbial communities from the Angelo Coastal Reserve, California, USA - 14_0903_02_30cm | ecosystem: Environmental > Terrestrial > Soil > Grasslands | place: USA...
ATAACCGTTCTCTTCAAGGATTGTCAGATTGTTTCGATCGATCACATGGGCTCCGGCAAAGCGCGAGGCTTCCACCAGAAAGCGAAAACACTCGCTTAACTCCGGCGCGCCACCTGTGATATCCACGATTTCCGGCCGATGCGCCGCGATCCACTCGGCGATCCGTTCCGCCGTCGCGCGGTCGATCATCTCCGTCCGCCAGGGCGCCGCATCCACATGGCAATGCCGGCACGCCTGGTTGCATTTGCGGCCAATGTTGAGTTGCAGCGTCCGCAACTTCGCCCGCCGCAACGTCAGCCCATGTTCAGCCAGCTTCTGGTCGAAACCATTCATCGATCCGGCCTCCACGATACCCGCCATGGCTCGCAAATGAAAGCCTTTGCCGGACACCATCAATCCCAATCCTGCACACAGGCCAGCAGTCTTGACGGTCAATGCGGCCGGTTCATAAGCTTTGGCGATGAACGTTGGCATTATTGGGCTTGGGTTCATGGCGGCGACGCATATCAAGGCGTATCACCAGGTGCCGGATGCGCGTATCGGGGGCCTCTGCAATCCGAGCGGGCGCCACTTGGACGGCGATTTCACGGACGTGGCCGGCAACGTAGGCCGCAATGAGCCGGTGAAGCTGAACATGCAGGGCGTCAAGGCGACCCGGGATTTTGCGGAATTGCTCGCCGACCCGGAAATCCAAATTATTGATATATGCGCGCCGACCAAAGCGCACGTCGAACTTTCGGTTGCCGCCTTGCGCGCCGGCAAACACGTGATTTGCGAGAAGCCGCTTGCGCGCACGCCTGAAGCCGCCCGCCAGATCGCCGATGCCGCGAACAGCGTGAAAAGTTTTTTCATGCCGGCTATGTGCATGCGCTTCTGGCCGGAATGGGCATGGCTCAAAACGGCGATCGAGAAACAGAAGTTCGGCAAAGTCCTTTCCGCCAGCTTCCGCCGCGTCGCCGAACCACCGGCCTGGGGCCAGAAGAATTTCTTCCAGGGCGCCGAATCCGGCGGCGGTCTCTTTGACCTGCACATTCACGACGTTGACTTCGTGCAGTTTTGTTTCGGGCGTCCGCGCCGCGTGTACGCGCAAGGCTACAAAAAATTCAGCGGCGCCATCGATCACGTGGTGACGCAATACGAAGTCGAGTCGGGCACCATCGTTCAAGCCGAGGGCAGTTGGGCCTTCGCGAAAGGCTTCGGCTTCAGCATGACCTATTGCGTGAACTTCGACGGCGCAACTGTGGATTACGACCTCGCGCGAACGCCCGACCCGCTTCGCGTCGTGGAAGAGGGCAAGCCGCCCGTAATCGTCCGCTGCGAAGGTCCGGACGGCTACGTCGGCGAACTCACCCACTTCATCGAATGCATCCGCGCCGGCAAGCCGCCGTCCATTGTCACCGTGGATGACGCCGTCAGCTCCGTCGAAATCTGCGCCGCGGAGGAAAAGTCCGTGCTGAGTGGCATGCCCGAACGGCTCTAAGTGGCATCGGGGGTGCTCAACACTGCGCGCCCACAGGGCATTATGAGCAAAATCCTGGCGGTTGGAGCGTTTCTAATTTTATACGTGTCCGAGGAACGAACGTTCGCAGACGTTTTCCAACGCGTGCCGTTAAGTGAACTCACGATTAGCGGTGGCAAGGTCCCGAGCCGAGTGACGACCGAATGGAAGCTGAGGAACAAAGCGGAGGCGCTCGCGCCTTATGCCCTCCTCGAAGGCAAAGGCGAGATCTACACTTCAGTGGCGGGACGAGGGGAGAGCCGTGTGCTCCAGGAGTTCGATGTTTATATCCGGCTTCCCGAGCCGCGCGAAGCTAAAGGAAAATTGTTCATGCCCGAGGCGGACCTCAGCGGGATGGTAGCGCTGGACTTCACGGTCCCCGCTGGAATCGCGAAAGATGTTTCCGAAAGTCAATTCTTGCAGGTTAAGCGGGATCATTATGCCACTTTTGCGCAGCGCGGAATTCCCGGCGCTGCGTGGTTCAGACACCAGGCTGCGCGCGGCAATGAAACCAATCGCCGCGGCGCAACGCGCAACTCGGAGTTGCAGCACACGTTCGAACTCTTCAATGGCGGCCGCGCGATCATCGAAAATCTGCAACTCGATCGCGACTTGCGCGCCGTCAGCTCGGGCGAAAGCACCGTGGACGTGGCCAGCCTGGGCGGCATCACGATTCGCGAAATGGATTGGGCGCCGCTTATCAAAGGCGTGCAACCGAAAAAGGATTTCCTCGCCGCCTATGTTCCCGCCGATCAACACGCTGTCTTCTTTCCGACTTTCACCGCGATGACAACGCTGATGGACGAAGCGGACCGGCAAGGCACGCCGCTTCTGCAATGGATCGAACCGCGCTCCGAAGATGCCTGCACGCGCGAGCGTTACCAGAAGCAGCTTTGCCTGGAGTTGAACCAGGTTTCCCGTGTGCTCGGTCCGCAAGTGATCAGCAGCATTGCGATGACCGGCTCTGACCCTTACCTCCGCACCGGCAGCGATGTTGGCATTCTCTTCGAAGTGAAATCGCCTGCGTTGCTGAAGTCCTATGTGTCGGCTCAGCACGCCGAGGCGAAAAAGACGATCGCATCGGCTGAGACAATCTCGGGAAACATCGAGGGCGTCGCCTACACCGGGTTGGTCACACGCGATCGGACGATCTGTTCGTATGTAGCAGAAGCCGGGAACGTAGTGTACGTGTGTAACTCGATCGAACAATTACGAAACCTCATCGAGGTCGCAAAGGGTAAGCGCGCCGCACTGGCTTCTGCGCCGGAATACACATTTTTTCGCCATCGCTATGCCGCCGGGCAGGCGGACGAAAGCGCGTTCATCGTTTTGACTGATGCAACGATTCGCCGCTGGTGCGGGCCGCGCTGGCGCATCGGCAACTCGCGCCGGATCCGCGTCGCCGCGGCGCTCTCAGAGTTGCAGGCCGCGCATTTGGACGAACTCATTAAAGGCAGGGGTGATTCTAAAATTAACGATGTCCTGCCCGAAGCCGGCGAGATTTACATCGGCGGAAGTACCATAACGTCGTCCAAATACGGCAGCCTGGAGTTCCTGACGCCCATCGCCGAATTGCGCCTGGACAAGGTGACGAAGCAGGAAGCCGATGCGTATAAGTCGTGGTGCGACAGTTATCAGCGCAACTGGCAGCAGTTCTTCGATCCTATCGCGCTGAGGTTCGCAATGGATGGGCGGAAGATGAAAGCAGAAGTCACGGTGATGCCGCTCATTGCGAGCAGTGATTACAACAATTTTATCCGGCTCACCAGTGGCGCCGCGATTGCGCCCGGCGCGAATGATCCACACAAAGACGCGCTTGTTCACGTTGCGCTGGCGATCAACACGGAATCCGAGATGTTCAAGAACGCCGGCAATTTCGTTGGCAACATGAACCCTACCTTCAAAGCCAACCCGCTCGGGTGGCTGGGGCAGTCCATTTCGATTTATGCCGATGCGGATCCCTTCTGGAAAAAGCTGGAGAACAATGACAAAGCCGAGGAATTCATGACGCACAACTGGCACCAACTCCCGGTCGCGTTGCAATGCCAGGTCAAAAACTCGCTCGCGGTGGCCGCTTTCCTGACGACCTTGCGCGCGTTCGTGGATCAAAGCGCGCCGCAGATGACCCGCTGGCAAAACCTCGAATACAACGGGCAAGCTTACGTAAGAGTGGACGGCAGGCAAATGGCCGCGGACAGCGGGCTTGCGCAGGCATCGATCTACTACGCAGTCACGCCGAACTCACTCGTGCTGACATTGAATGAGCCGTTGTTGAAGCGGACCATAGATCGCGCGAAGGGCGGCGGGAACAAGGCCGCAGCGGACATCCCGCCGTGGCTTGGGACAAACCTTTGCCTGCAACTGAACCATGACTTCTTGAGCGTGATCGGGAGTGTTTTCGACGAAAGATACGAAGATGCCCAACAGCTTTTGTCGTGGAACAACCTTCCGATCCTGAACGAATGGAAGCGCCTTTATCCGGCCGAAGACCCGGTGAAGCTGCACGAAAAATATTGGCACACGCGATTGGTTTGTCCGGGCGGCGGGGCGTACGTGTGGAATGAGAAATGGGACACAATGGAGTCGACGATTTACGGGCATCCGGGTAAGCCGCGTGAATTTCCTGGCAAAGCGCTGCCGCTGGCCGGCTATCGATTCGCAAATTTTGGCCTGAGCTTCGAGAACCAGGGGCTGTCCGCGAAGGTGCAGGTCGAGACTGCGCCGGGTGCAGGAACAGTGACCAGCGCCCCCAGGCCGCGGTAAATCACGCTTTGACGCGCAGTCGTTTCAACTGCCATCGCGCGCTTTCACTGGGCTGCCATTCCTCGAATCGTCCCAGCTTGTAGAGTACTTCGGGATTGGCGATCGAGCCCGGTAAACGGCCACTGCAAATCGTAGCGATCTCCTCGGCGGCCGTGCGTTGCAAATCGGCCTGCGACTCCTCCGAGTACCACGCCATGTGATCGGTCACGAGGATTTTCGGATGCCGACGCAATGGCGAATCTGCGGGCAGAGGTTCCTCTTCGAAGACGTCCAATCCAGCCTGAGCAATTTTTCCCGATTCGATGACAGCAAGAAGCGCCGTGGTATCCAGCACCGGCCCACGCGCCGTGTTCACAAGGATCACTCCGCGCTTCATCAACGCCAATTCCGGGTGACTGATCAGATGGCGCGTCTCCGGCAAGAGTGGCGCGTGAAGTGTGATAAAGTCCGATTCGCGGCAGAGCGTCGCGAGATCCACGATTTCAGCGCCATGCGCCGCTTCGGCAAACGGGTCCGCCGCGAGCAGGCGCAAATCCCAATCCCCCAGTTTGCGTGCGACTGCCTTTCCGAGCTTGCCAAAACCAACGATGCCCAAAGTCTTGCCGGCGACGCGATAGACTGGATCGACGCGATGGACATCCCATTCGCCACGGCGCATGCGTTCTTGCATGGACACCAGCCTCCGCACGCACGCGAGCAGCAGCGCAATCGCGTGCGTGGACACCTCGTCTACGCAATAGGCGGGCACATGCCCGACAATAATCCCCGCGGCGGTCGCCGCGGCGAGGTCCACGTTGTCTATGCCGATGCCATAGCGGACGATGCCTTTGGCGCGTTTAAATCGCCGGATCATCTCCGCTGGGACCTGCCCGCGCCGAAAAAGCACCCCGTCGGCGTCTTCTGCCAGCGCCAGCGCCTTCTCGCGCGGCAACTCATTTGCGCTGATCAATTCACCCCCGGCTTTGGCGATAATGTCCCGCTCGCAATCAATGCTCGCGTAACCATGCTCGATAACGACAACTTTGAAGCGGGCCATTACAGCTCCTCTTCCGGTTCCGGGACGAACTCCACTCCTTCGTAGATTTCAGACAGCGGCAATTCTGCTTTCACGTATTCGCGTTTCACTGGCGAGTCCAGCTCGGCGGCCAGGTATTCTTCCGGTGAAATCAGATCGATTTTGCGCGCGGCAATCATTCCGGTGAATGGTACTACTTTGAACTATTAAATCAATGCGGCCGAAATGCTGTTGTCAAAAGTGTCACAATTTGGTAACACAATGCCAACTCAGCCGCAGTTAAACTTAGCGAAAGGCTCTATGAGACCGCGTGTAGTCCTATGTTGTTTTGGTGTTCTTCTTGCTTTTGCAGCCGCCACGCCCCTTGCCACCGCCCAGGATGTTCGCATCAGCGAATTCCTCGCCTCGAATGTTCGAGGCTTGTTGGATGAGGACCATGCCACGTCGGACTGGATCGAGGTTTACAACGCCGGAACGTCAAACGTGAGCCTGCTCAATTGGGGATTGACGGATGACCGCAGCCGCCCTTTCCGCTGGCGCTTTCCGGCCACCAACATCAACGCCGGTGGTTACATGGTTGTTTTCGCGTCGGGCAAGGACCGCAAGGTTCCCGGCCTCCCACTGCATACCAGCTTCGGCCTCAAGGCCAGCGGCGGATATCTGGCGCTGACGCGGCCGGATGGGAGCACAGCCACAGAATTCGATCCTTATCCGCAGCAGGCGCCGGATGTGTCCTACGGGATCGGCGATTACACCACGAATATCACCGTGATCACCTCGAATACCGCCGTGCGCGTCCGCGTGCCGGCCAATGAAGCGGATGGAACGAATTGGATGGCGGTGACCTATGACGACAGCGCGTGGACTGCCGGGACCAACGGAGTCGGCTTTAACGCGCCATATGTGAGGACGGATGTCGCCGGGGCGATGTCGAATGTGAATGCGTCCGTGCGTGTGCGGCTGCCGTTCACGCTGGGTTCGACGAATGTGGCATCGCTGACGGTTCGCGTGCGGTACGATGATGGCTACTCCGCGTTCCTGAATGGCTCGAACCTTTTTTCCGCCAACGTTCCGGATCCTTTGTTGTTCAACTCGGCAGCGACAGCCGCGCACGCAGGGACCGACCTTGAGATATTGCAATTACCGGCGAAAGCCCTGCTGAGCGGATCAAATGTGCTCGCCATCCAAGGCTTGAATCTTGCCGCGGACGATTCTGATTTCCTGATCGCCGCGGAAGTTGATATGTCGCTCGTGAGTCAAGAGCCATTGTTCTTTACCCGGCCCACGCCGGGCCTGCCCAACGGCGGCGGATCACCCAATCCCGGCCCGGCGATCACCGACGAAAAACATCAACCCAATGTGCCCAGAGACGACGAAGACCTGCTGGTGACGGTCCGTGTAAGCCAGACATTGTTTCCCATCACCAATGTAGTGATGACGTATCAGGTGATGTTCGCAGCTTCGAACAACGTCACGATGTTCGATGACGGTCTGCACGGCGACGGGGCGGCGAGTGATGGTGTGTATGGCGCTACAATTCCGGCCAGTGCATCGACAAACGGCCAGATGGTCCGATGGTATTTCCGCGCCAGAGACAATCGCGGGAACACTTCGCGCTGGCCGCTGTTCTCCAACCCGACGAATGCGGCCGAGTATTATGGCACGATGGTCGATTACAACGTGACCAGCAAGCTGCCGGTGATCCATCTGTTTGCGCCCCCGAGTGTGTTGTATCCGGGCTACGGCGCTGGGGGGGGAACCGCGGACGGCGCGGGTGGCCGCGTGGCCGTATTCTACGATGGCGAGTTTTATGACAACGTGGGCATGTCCGTTCGCGGCAACACCACCGCCAGCTACAACAAGAAATCGCACCGCGTGGAGTTCAACAGCGAACATCCCTTCCGCCATTCCGATCAATACCCGCGCGTCGGCAACACGTCCTTCATCGCGGAGTGGCCGGACCCATCGTACATGCGGCAGGCATTGTCTTTCTGGCTCTGCAACCTGATAGGCTCGCCGACATCTTTCTATTATCCGGTCCGCCTGCAACTTAACGGCGTTTTTTATCAACTCGCCACCCATAATGACGTGCAGGATGAAGATCTGCTGCAACGCCTGGGTTTCGATCCCAATGGCGCCATGTACAACGCAGTCGGTCGAGCGAACTTGCCGAACCAAAGCACTGGCGTCATGGAAAAGAAGACTCGAGGTTGGGACAGCCTGCCCGGCACGGCCACAGGGACAAACCCCAAAGGGTACGGCCAGGACTTTGTCAAATTCACCACCGGCATTGCCGAAACCAACCAGTTGGCAGTCCGGCGCATCAACGCCTATGACTTGTTCGATATTCCCAATGCGATCAACTATCTGGTGGTCGCACGTTGGGCGCACGAAAACGACGACATCTGGGCGAATCTAAGTATTTATCACGACAACGATGGCGATGACCTCTGGCGCATTATTGCTTTCGATATGAATTTGTCATGGGGCGCAATTTTTTATGAAGGAGCAGCGGGGCCGCTTATTGGCGTTGGATTGCCGGGGAACGTGATTGGCGCGTTTGACGCCCACAAAGGGCACCCGCTTTACGGTTCACAGACCAACATTGCAGTCAGCGGACCCGATGGTGGCGCAGCATGGAACCGAGTGTACGACGTGTTTTTCCAGAATCCGGACCTGCGCCAGATGTTCCTGCGCCGGATGCGGAGCATGATGGACCAGTATGTCAAGCCGGCGGGGTTACATCCGTTGTTGTATCCGATCGAATCACGCGTGCGGTCTCAGCGCGATTTGATGCTGCCGGATGCCGAAATTGATCGGACGTTGTGGGGCTGGGCGCCTCTTGGCGGGCAATGCAACTTCGTCCCCGGCATTCGGCTGGCACAGGGGTGCGATGATCTGATGACTTATTTCATCGCCGCGCGGCGCCAGCATTTTTACGGGACTCATTGCATCACGAACACCGCCAAGCCGATCGGTATTGGAACGAACAACAACGCTGGGATTCCGCTCGAACAGCCGGCAAATGCTGCGGTGCAGGTTGCTTCGGTGGAATACAATCCGAGTTCCGGCAATCAACTCCACGAATACCTTACCGTCACGAATCCGAATCCCTACGCCGTTGACATTTCGGATTGGAAGCTGACAGGCGGCGTGGAGTTCACGTTCCAGAAAGGAACTGTCATCCCTTCCAATACGGTCGTGTATGTGTCGCCCAATGTGCGCGCCTTCAAAGCCCGGCCGGTTGCCCCAACCGGCGGAATGGGCCTGTTCATCGTCGGTCCTTACAAAGGCCAGCTCTCGGCGCGCGGGGAGCCGCTCGTGATTTTCAACGATCGGGGCACGCTGGTCTACAGCAACAGTTACACGGGAAACCCCAGCGCCTCGCAGCAATATTTGCGCATCACGGAAATCATGTACAACCCCACTCCGATCCTCGATCAGCCGTTAACCGACGCGCAGGAATACGAATTCATCGAACTCAAAAATATTTCACCGAGCGTTACGTTGAATCTGACGGGCGTGCGCTTCACCGGCGGTATCAATTTTAATTTCACCGGCAGCGCCATCACCAGCCTCGCTCCCGGCGCGCGCGTCCTTGTCGTGAAGAACATTTTCGCGTTCCCGGCGCGCTACGGCACCGGATTGCCGGTAGCAGGCCAGTATACCGGCAGTCTGGATAACGGCGGCGACCGCATCCAACTGGTGGATTCCACAAATGAAGAAATCCACGACTTCAACTACAAGGATGGCTGGTATCCAATCACAGATGGGGGCGGGTTCTCGCTTGCGATCGTCGACGAAAATGCCGATCCCGGCGCCTGGGACAGCAAGCTGAATTGGCGTCCAAGCGGCCAGGAAAATGGCGCGCCCGGCCAGTCCGAAACGCCGCCCGGCACGTTCGCGCCGATTCTGATCAACGAAGTGCTTACGCACACTGATTCCCCGCAGGTGGATGCGATTGAGTTGTTCAATGCCACCAATGTCCCCATCGATATTAGCGGCTGGTTCCTCAGCGATGATTTTTCGAATGCCAAAAAATTTCGCATCCCCGATGGGACAATGATTGCCGCGGGCGGCTATTTGGTCTTCGACGAGAACCAGTTCAACCCTGATGGCATCGGCTTCGGTTTGAGTTCCGATGGGGACGAAGCCTATCTTTTCTCCGCAGATGCAAATACTAACCTCACGGGTTATGTCCACGGTTACAGTTTTGGGGCGGCGGCCGCCGGCGTTTCATTCGGGCGCTACACAAACAGCGTCGGTGACGTGCATTTCGTGGCGCAATCCGCCAACACTTTCCCCGGCCAGAATGCCGGGCCGCGCGTGGGTCCGGTAATCATTTCCGAATTCCTTTATCATCCGGCTGATCTGCCGGGCGGCCGCGACAATTCCGATGACGAATTCATCGAGCTGCAGAATACATCGAATGCCGGCGTGCCTCTGTTTGATCCCTCCATTCCGCAAAACACCTGGCAACTCCGCGGCGGTGTGGACTTTGATTTCCCGGCCGACGTGACCATTCCCGCAGGTGGTTTTGTTTTGATCGCCAACTTTGACGTGACCGATTCATACCGGCTCAACGCCTTCCGGCAAAAATTCAATGTCCCTGGCGCCGTTCCCATTTTCGGGCCCTATCGCGGGCAACTAAATAATCATAGCGATGAAATCGAGCTAAAGCGTCCTGACGCGCCGCTCATCACCGGCAGCGTTCCGTACATCATGGTCGAGCAACTCGATTACAAGGACGAAGCGCCATGGCCGGCCAGCGCGGATGGCTCCGGCGCTTCCTTGCATCGCATCTTAGCGTCGTCCTACGCGAACGACCCGGCCAGTTGGGCTGCCGCAGTGCCGAGCGCCGGCCGCGCGTACGCTCCCGGCGTGGCTCCCGCGATCAGTTCACAACCCACCAGCCGAAACGTCATTGCTTTGGAGAACACCACGCTGACGGTGGGTGCATCTGGTGATGCGCCGCTCCGGTATCAGTGGCGTTACAATGGCGCCAACATTGATCGCGCAACCAACGCAGCCCTCCTTCTTCAAAACGTGCAACTCGATCAGGGCGGCGTTTACAACGTGACCGTTTACAATAATGCCGGTGGCGTCACCAGCAGCAACGCTCAAATAAATGTCCTGCTCGGCGCTTACATAACCGCTCACCCGCAACCGACCAGCGTGCGCGAAAACGCCAACACGAATTTCAGCGTCTCTGTCTATTCGCAGTACCCGTCAGTCAACTACCAGTGGCAGTTCAATGGCACGAATATCCCCGGTGCGAACGGCCCGACACTCACGATCAATAGCGCACGTGACGTCGACGATGGTTTGTATCGCGTCATCATTACCGACGGCGCGGGCTCTGTCACGAGCCAGTCCGCTCGGCTCACGGTGCTGATTAACCCCAGCCTGGTTTCGCCCGTGCCGCCGATCAATGTGACCGCCGCGGCTGGCGAGACGCTCACATTTAGCGCGCAGCTTCGCGGCACCTTTCCGATAACGACGCGGTGGCGCGTTCTCCGCAATGTCGGCGCCGCCCTGACAATCACGCCGGACCAGACTAACTTCCAACATCTGGTGAGCCGAACCTATACGGTGCGCAGCAACGACAGCGGCCGCATCGCGCTAAGCCTGGTAAACCCGGCCGGCGGATCTCTGGGCGTTGCCACGAACATTGTCCTTCTGACTGTGCTCGCAGACGCCGACGGCGACCTGATCCCGGACGCATACGAAAGCGCCAATAATATGAATCCGAATGATCCCAGTGACGCGACTGCCGATCCGGATCACGACGGCATGAGTAACCGCGACGAATACCTCGCCGGAACTGACCCGCAAGACGGCAACAGCTATCTGAAGGTGCAGGGGGTTCAGGGTGGCGGGCCGGCGACGATCAGCTTCAACGCTGTCTCAAACCGCACGTATTCCATCCTGTACTCCGACACGCTGCACCCGCCGGTCTGGACGAAAGTTGGCGATCTCCTGGGACGCACCACAAACTGGTCCGCGTCGCTGGTTGATCCGGCGTCCAGCAGCACCCGGTACTACCGCCTGGTGACGCCGATTCGCCTCGAGCAGTAATATCCCTTTGGCACCGGGAGTTCTGCCGGGCCACGGCCGGATGCGACCTGGTCGGGAGACTGGCGCTAGAACTCTTGTCTTCCCGCAGGAAAACGCCTAGAATGCGGAAAGTCATAGAACGCCAAAAGACGGGAATTTTATGGTCGAGCTAACCTGCCAGGACAAACTGTTCCGCCCGGAAGATGTCATCCTCACCCGGCGCCAATTCCTGAACCGCTTCGGCATGGGCTTTGGGGCGCTCAGCCTCACCAGCCTGATTGGCATGGGATTGCTGCCCGCGCCGGAGGGCGCCGCCGCCGACCTGTCGTTCTCGCCGTTCATTCCGCGCGACCCACATTTCACGCCCAAGGCCAAACGCGTGCTGCACATCTTCGCTTCGGGCGCGCCTTCGCACATCGACACGTGGGACCCGAAACCGGCGTTGGATAAATACGACGATAAGACCATGCCGGGCGAGAGCAACGGCACGGCGTTCGCGTCCCCTTTTAAGTTTTCCAAAACCGGCAAGAGCGGGATTGAGACGAGTGAAATATTTCCGACACTCAGCCAGCACGTGGATGAGATGGCGATCATCCGCTCGATGTACAC
>Ga0066652_100001577_pt1 | contig 11940 bp, 11 predicted proteins | sample GraSoiAngelo_101_FD_71413 | JGI IMG/M metagenome (GOLD analysis project Ga0066652, IMG submission 71413) | Grasslands soil microbial communities from the Angelo Coastal Reserve, California, USA - 14_0903_02_30cm | ecosystem: Environmental > Terrestrial > Soil > Grasslands | place: USA...
GCAGACAATGTCGATCTCGCCGCCGCTGCGTCCCTTGAAGTTGCGGTAGAGAATCTTGTAGCCGTTATGCCGCAGGAATCGACACGCCAATTTCTCGCCGTGCGCGCCGCGCCGGAGATGGACCGATTTTGACGAGTTCCTCAAAAGCGAGAAGCGGTTGCGCCACCGGTTCGAAAGATCGGCGATGGATCGGGCAAGGGCCGAATTCATGGAGCTTCAGGAGATGCAGTTCGGTGCCGTAACCTTTATGCTGGCTGAAAGAATATTGCGGAAACTGCGCGCAAAAGTCACGCATCATTCTATCGCGGGTGACTTTGGCGATTACGCTGGCGGCAGCGATGCTCAAACTAATGCAATCACCATCGACGATGGCCGACTGTGGAAATGGAAATGGAATCACAGGCAGGCCGTCGATCAAGACATGGTCGGGCTGATCGATCAGCGCTTCGACTGCAAAGCGCATGGCTTTATGGCTCGCGCGCAGAATGTTGATCCGGTCGATCTCGATGGAATCGACAATGCCGACAGTCCATCTGACTTCCGGATTAGCGACGAATTCGCAATAGATTTCCTCGCGTAATTCAGGCGCAAGTTGTTTGGAATCGTTCAGGCGACGATGACGGAATTTTTCGGGCAGAACCACTGCGGCGGCGACCACCGGACCCGCCAACGCGCCGCGGCCTGCCTCATCGATTCCGGCGATGCGCGCGACTCCGGTGGCGCGAAGTTTTTTCTCGTAACGAAAACCGCAGCGCCGGTACATCCGCGCAAATCATTCGCAGATTTGCGCGCGTGACAAGTGACATGTGACAAGTGACAGGAAGAAATGCCTACCCATGCCGTGATTACATTTCTCTTACGGCCGTCGCTTCCTTGCCTTTGCGGGTACGAAGATAATTCAGCCTGGCGCGGCGAACGCGCCCTTGTTGCTCCACCTCGATCTTCGCAATGCGCGGCGAATGCAGCGGGAAAACTCGCTCCACGCCCTCACCGTAGGAAATGCGGCGCACGGTAAATGTTTCGTTCAGCCCGCGGCCTTTGCGCCCGATGACGACTCCACCGAATATCTGGATTCGTTCTTTGTCGCCTTCTACCACCCGCGTGTGAACGCGGACGCTGTCGCCCACCTTGAACGTGTTCGCGTCGGCTTTTTGTTGCTCTTTTTCGATGGCACCGATGATCTGGTTCATGACAATTCCTTCCAGAGCGGGGACGGAGAGCTTCCAACACGCGGGGGAGAATTGCAACTGCGAAGAATCCAGCGATTTGCGGATTAAAAATTGCCCGACAACCTGGCTTGGCTTCAGCCCTGAAAGCTTTCGGGGCTGGGCCCGCCAGGATTCGAACCTGGGACCAAGGGATTATGAGTCCCCTGCTCTAACCGCTGAGCTACAGGCCCGACGCGCGTTGACGCGCGAACATCGAACACCCAACGTCCAACGTCCAATATTTAAGGCCACGGTATTTTTGATTTCGATTTTGGATCGCCGATTTGCGATTGTCGACTTGTGCCACGATTCGCACGGCTTGCTGTGATCTTTGTTGAGATTGCACTTCTCAGCGCACTAATCCTGGCAACACGCTGCGCGAATTATCAGGACATTTTTGTCGCTGGGAACATTTACTTCGTTGATGCGGATTGTTACGCGCGGATGACGCGGGTGCAGATGTGCGATGCACAGCCGGGACTGATCGTGCGGCATCATGCCTTTGAAAATTTTCCCCAGGGAACCACTCCGCACACGACTGCGCCGCTCGATTATCTCATCCTCGGGCTATCGCTTCTGCTGAAGCCATTCACGGCGCACGCGCTCGATTTGGCAGGGGCGTTCATATCGCCGGTGCTTGCGCTGCTTGGCGGCTGGTTTCTCTGGTGGTGGTCGCACCGAATGAAATTCCGTTATCGCTGGGTACTGCTGATCCTGTACGCGATCAGTCCCATCCTCGTTCAGGGGACGGAGCTTGGCAGACCCGATCATCAATCCCTATCCATCCTGCTCGTGACGATCGCGATTTGCGCGGAGTGGAGCTCGCGAATGAAAGCAGCCGACACGGCTGCCTCAGAGGACAATCGATGGAGCATCGTTAGTGAACCGGCGTGGGCACTGGCGATCTGGGTAACCGCTTACGAACCGCTCGTTCTCTTTCTCATCATAATAACCACCACCTTTCTGGTGAATCGCCGAGCCCTTTTCGGACGAGATCGTCGCGCGGGTTCTATTTTTTTCGCGGCGATTATTGTAATCGCGCTTTTGATTGAGCGGCGCATCCCATCGTTATTGATTTTGCATCCCGACCCGATTTTCAAAAACTGGGCGCGCACGATTGGCGAACTTGCGCATGCGTCGCCGGCAAATCCGGTCTGGCTGCGCTGGTGCGGGTATCTGCTTTTAGTCGCGCCGTTTTTGATTTGGATGAACATCAGAACGCGAAGAGACGACGCGCCCCCATTCGACTTCGCTCAGGGCAAGCTCGGTCGCGCCCTACCAATCTATGTTCTTCTGATCGCCACGTATGTTCTGACGATTTGGCAGGCGCGCTGGGGATATTTTTTTGCGTTGCTCTTTGCGCTGGCGCTTCCGGCCTTACTCGCGCCAATCAAGTGGCCAGCGGCAGTTTGGATTACATTTGCGTTATCGATGTTTCCGATTTTTCGCGATTGGGATGAAAGGCTTTGGCCAAATGAAACGCAATTAGCGGCTCGTGTAGAACGGCGGAATGAATCGGCGCAGTTGCGCGACCTAGCGCTCCATTTGCGGTCGCGCGACGTGCATCCGTTTCTTGCGCCGTGGTGGCTTTCGCCCTCAATTGCCTATTGGTCGGGGCAGCCTGGAGTAGCGGGAAGTTCGCACGAAAGTTTAAACGGCATCGAGGACAGCGCGCGATTTTTTCTTTCCGATGATTTGCAGAAAGAGCGCGCAATTCTGCAGAACCATCGAGTGACGTGGATTTTCGCGTACGACTCCGAACGCGTGGCGCAAAATTCCGCAGCTGTCCTGAATCAGGAATTACCCCTGCATCCGCTTTGTCGCGTATTGGATCGAACGCCCGGTCAAGCGCCGCATTTCCTGATTTTCTCCGCGCAGACTGCGGCGTTCAAGTTATATCGGGCCGCTGATTAACGATAAAAAATAAAAAAGTTTGTGCTCAAGAAAGAGAATCCGTTGACAGGCATCGACGAGTGTCACAATCTACCCAATGCTCAAGAGATTCGTCCCGCAAAAGCCGATGCCGCCGGTCCGAGAAGAGCCGCGGTATCCGGATACAGATGACAACAATCATCCTGCGAGTCGCGAAGAACCAAAAACACCAACAACAATCGATAATCCAAATTCAAATCCTATGGCAGATCATGGAGGTAAAGACATCCTTTCGAGCGATGTCGAAATCAAAGGCTCGATTAAGTTCCAAAAGGAACTGCTCATCGACGGGAAGGTCGAAGGGGACATTAACTCTGATGGCATTTTGACCGTCGGTGAAAACGCTGAAATTCTGGGCGAGATAAAAACCAAGTCGATCACCGTCTATGGCAAAGTGCACGGCAACATTACCGTGACCGAGCGTTGCGAGCTAAAATCCAAATGCGTGTTGCAGGGAGATCTGAAAGCAGCGCGTCTCACCATTGAAGAAGGGGCTACTTTCATCGGCAAATCGGAAGTCACCAGCGGAACCTTCTCCGCCAAGGCGGCAGCTCGCCCTGAGGTTATGCGGCCGAACGAGCCCATCAAAGCAGCCTTTGGAGCGCGCGCATAAGGAAAGGATCTCGGCTTAGGGTCCAGTGGCCAATCCGTCGCTTGTAAAAGTCAGTGCGGAATGCCCGCACTGCGGCTTTAAGCAGATGGAATATGCTGCGGCGAAAAGCTCAATCTGCCGCCAGTGCGGCCGCTCGTTTTTGCCATTCGCGCCGAAACCTGGCCTGAAGCTTCGGACAAGAGACGAAGCGCCTCCGCCAGAGAGCTCCTCCATTCTTGGCAGATTCGAGGATTTTTGGAAGCGACAACGCACTTCTGTTGTCGAGTGTTTTGATTGTAAACGGAAACAGCAGGTCTCTGGCGCGGCGACTTCGACAATCTGCCCGTCGTGCAGTGCGCATATTGATCTGCGCGACTACAAAATCACCAGCGGTTTCAGCCGAAGCATTCGAACCCGGGGCGACGTGCATCTGACCGGCAAAGGCGATCTGGCCAGCAGCAGCGTCGTTTGCCAATCCGCCTTAGTCGAAGGCAGGCTGCGCGGGAATCTGCATTGCGACGACACCGCGACGATCAACTACGCAGGCAAAATTCCGGGGCGCATCAGCGCTCGACACGTCATCGTTGATCGCAGAGCCGACATTCACTGCTTCCGCAGAATCCGCGCGGAAAGCGTCGAAATCAAAGGCAGAATGTCGGGCGAGATCGTTGCGCAAACGGTGACGGTGGAGAGGAAAGGCGCACTGGAAGGCGATGTCACGGCAAGGGCCATTACGGTGGAAAAAGGCGGGATGTTTTCCGGTCAACTCGTCATCGGTCAGATCGGCCTGACCCAGGGAGAATTGCTGCAGGAACAAGAGCCGCCCACCGCGAGTAAGCCGGCTTCGAATTTTCCAGAAACAGCACCGCAGCCTTTGCCCGCGACTTAGAAACGATCTCCTTCATGCGAAGACTGCATCCACGCAGTCCTTACGAGAAACTCGGCGGCTATGTGCATCTGCCGCGTTTGATCGATAAGGCCAGACTGCATGGGAAAGGATTGCTCGACGGTTACAACTATAAAACCGTCGGCTTCGATAAACATTTACTGGCGTTTCTCAAACTCGACGGCGACGCATTTGAAGAGATTGCCAACAAATTCGACGATGACGCTGCGATTCTGAGATGGGTGCAGAAAAATGGCGTGAAACATTCGCCCGAAGCAATCGAGCAATGGAACCAAGCCATGGTTTCGCGCCATCCTGACACCGCCGCAAAAAAGGCGCGCTTCCTTCATTTTCTCAAAGAAGCAGGCGGCGAAGGGCGCAAAGATATTCGGACCTATTTCGATCTGATCGAGTTTGATGAAGGACGGCTAGAATGACCCGCCTTCGCCAAGGTTACGGCGTGGCAAGCCACCTCTGAGAATTTTGTCTGCGTTCTCGAGCGTTTCTTTGCTCCCGATATCGAGCCATTTGCCTGTGATTTGAAACGTCTTTATGGGTTTGCGCGTGTAGAGCCATTGCACAAAACGGCCGGGCTGGTCAGGATTATTGCCGGCCGCAAGATAGGTAGTTAACAAAGTTAGAACCGCAGGCGAATAATAGTAAACAGCGACTGCAGCCAGGGTCCCCTGGGGTTTCTCCGGTTTTTCCTCGAACCGGGTGATGATTCCATCCGCGTCAACGCTGATGTTACCGTATTTTTTGATAGCTTCCGCGTCGCCGACATCATAGACCGCAACCGTTGCGTCAGTTCTCGTCGCGCATTCCACAAAGTCCACTAACGATTCAGTTAACAAATTGTCGCCGGCGACGATTAACAATCTGCTTTGGCTCAAGTTCTCGCGGGAGACGACGAAATTGATGTCTCCAATCGCACCCAGCTTATCTTCATCACTCGTGGAACCGTCGTTGATGATTTTGAATTTGAATTCCGGATGCCGGCCCTGATAGCGCTCACTCCAGGCTTGGAAGTCAGCGGTGAATTTGTCGTTTGTTACCACGTAGATCGTTTCCAGATCAGGAACACCCGCGAGGTTATCCACGACCCACTCAATAATCGGTTTCCCCCCAACAACGAGCAGCGGTTTCGCCTTGTGGAGCGTTAACGGATAGAGGCGTGTTGCGTATCCGGCTGCGAGAATCAGAGCGTTCATGATATTTTTTAAAAAGACATCACTTAGACGTCATCCGGAGCGGAGTCGAGGCTGCAACGCAGCCGCAGTATGCGGCGAGGCCAGGCTTTCCATCCCGTGGCCCAACGCAGGGGAAACTTCGCGAGATGTCTCCAGCCTTCGCGTAAAGCTACGGCTTGGCAGGCGACTTCGCTCGACATGACAGGTCGTTTATTCTACTCCGCTCTTGCGCCGCCTCCGCTGAGAATCGCGTTTTTGAGATGTTGCTGGATTATTCGGATTCGGTGCGAATCAGTGATCTTGGCGTGATTGGAGCCGTCCACCACGTACAGCGTATCAATCGCCGCCCCGGCCTGCGTGTTAATACGAGACAGCGGGATCAAAATATTTTCGCGATCAAGACAGCTCAGCACGTCGTAGAGCAATCCGAGTCGGTCCGGAGCCTGAATCTCAATGAGCGTGTAGCTCGGGTGCGCTTTGTTATCGATGGTAATGCGCGTCGGAAATTCAATTGCTGGCGCAAGACGGCGGCTTTGGTGCTTCGCCTTTTCGATTAATGGCAGAAAATGGAAGCTCTCGTCTTCGAGAGCTCGGCGCAAAGTTTGTTCCACGAGCTGGAAATCGCGCGGCTGGTTGGCCGGATGCGCGTTCGTATCGCAAACACGAAAAACGCTCAGCACCACGTGATCGTCGCGCGGAAAAACGTCGGCGCTCAAAATATTCAACGGCACAACCGAGAATGATCCGGCGATTTTTGCCAGCAAGCGTTCACGCTCCCACGTGCAGAATGTGACAACGCTGTGCCCCTGCTCTGGCACAACCTTCCATCTCATTGCTGCAGCCAGCCCAGATTCTCCGCTGCTGGAGACATTCTCAAGAAAGCAGCGAAACAGTTTCAAGTGTTCGATAATTTCCGGAAGGTCGGTCGCACGGAAATAATGATCCGGCATGTAATCAAAGTGAGCTTCGATTTCGCCTGCGTAATCCGGCGAAAGATGTTTGGAGACGGAAGTCTGCAAGCTTTCGCGCTCGATTCTTGTCTGCTCGTCGTAAGACTTCCGGTCCGCCAGATACCGCGATGTCTCGTGAAACAACTGCCAAACGAGGGACTCTTTCCAATCCGACCACGCTTCAGCGCTTGTGCCCTGGCCGTCAGCCAGAGTCAGCAGCATGAGCGCGTGCAGGTTTTTCTGGTGCTTCACAATCTGAGCCAGTTCCATCACCGTGGCTGGGTCATCCAGATTCCTCTGCTGCGCGATCCTGGAGAGAGTGAGATGATGATCCACCAGAAGAATAAGTGATTTGCGCTCCTCGGAGGACAACTGCAAACGGGTCGCGACGCGCTGGGCAAAGAGCGCGCTCGCTTCCGAATGTGGCCGTGCGCCGACGGCTTTGCCGCTGTCGTGCAAGAGTAGCGCGAGATAGAGAACCAGAGGGTCTTCAAGTTGCTCGAAAATTTTACGATAGGCAGTCAACTTCGGATCGTCCGTCTGCGTCAACGCATCGAGCTTATCGATGCATACCAACGTATGCTCGTCGGCTGTGTATCGATGCAGAAATTCATGCTGCACCAGACAGGTCAGCTGGCCGAATTCGGGAACGTAACGACCGAGAAAATCGACCCGATGCATCATTCGCAGGATGCGTCCTACTTTCCCTTTTTGTGATAGAATCGATCTAAAGATCGCCCGCGATCCACGCGCATACTGATACGTGCGGGTTACGTTCCGGAGACTTCTGGTCAATAAATCTGCCAATTCCGGGCTGAGGTCCAGGTCGCGCTCCTGTGCAAGCTGAAAGGCCCGCATCATCTGCTCAGGCTCGTTGCGAAAAACCTCGCGCTGCGCTGGGTGCAGTTGTTGGTTGCGAACAAAGAAAAAGTCCCCGATGGGAGTTTTGTCCGCCCCTATCAACGGAAGAAAACTAAAAAGCGAACGGGTCTTATTTGTGACATATCCGCTCACAAATTGCTCCGTAATGCGCTCCGTCACCCGGAAGATGTCTCGCGTATGCTCGTAGTAATCTCGCATGAGCGCATCGCTGCGGAGCTGACCATTTCGAGGAGAACAATGTAGCCGTTTTGCGATTTGTTCCTGCAGGTTGATGTGCAATATGTCGGTCGCGCGCCCAGTCGCATAATGTAGATCCGTGCGCACGCGGAGTAGAAAATCGTACGCTCGCTCAATCCGTCGCTGGTCGCTTTCGCTCAGCCAATCTTTCCCTACGAGTTGGTTCGTACTCAGCGACCCCTCTTTGAAGTAGGTTATCCAAAGCAGATTTTGATAGTCGCGCAGTCCACCGCATGCGTTCTTCAGGTTGGGCTCCTGGAGATAGACGCTGTCGCCGAATTTTTTGTGCCGAGCAACCTGATCCTGCATCCGCATTTCAACATATTCCCGTTCGTGTCCCTCGACGCATTTTGAACGAAATTGCTCTCGAAATTCCTGCGCCAGTTCCCTGTCGCCAGCGAGAAATCGGGACTCCAGCATCGCGGTTTTTGTGCGCATATCGCGGTTGGCCTGGGCAATCGCTTCTCTGATGGAACGTGTGGAGTGCCCGACCTTGAAGCCGCTGTCCCATAACAGGTAGAGAACTTGATTCACCATCTCCTCCAAGTGTGGCGAAATTTCTGCGGCACCCTGGCGATGCAAAAGCATCACATCGATATCGCTAAACGGATTGAGTTCACCCCGGCCATATCCACCAAGAGCAATCAACGCCAATGGAGCTTTGGGCTCGCCATTTCCTTGAGCAGCAGCGGCCGCGGCGCCGAAGACGTATTGCAATAAAATATCAATCAATTCAGCGCGTCGCGCGCAAATTTCGCGGCCGGCCCCGCCCGCCTGATGCTTCAGACGCAATCGATGCTCTTCAACCTTGAGAAATTTTTTGTAAAGCGGAAGTACCTCAGTCGGGCGCGTGGTCCCTGTGGCCGCGAGGCTGTTTTCGGCGTGCGCCAGAACTTGTTCCAGATGTCGGGACATTCTCATCGCGGACTGGGATTCCAGTAATCTAAAGTTGGAAATCCAAAATCCAAAATCGCCGTTGTCATGTTGAGCGAAGCGCCTGCCAAGCCGTAGCTTTACGCGAAGGCTGGAAACATCTCTGATTTTTTTCCTTGAGCGGGACCAGTCTAAAATCGATCCGAGATTCTTCGCGGAGCCTGTCCTGAGCAAAGCCGAAGGGCTCAGAATGACATATGACAGGCCGGGCTTGAACACACCACCCGCGTATGTCCGCCGCGCAAAAATTCAATACTTCAAAAACGACGCGACCGGTGTCGGGTCGAGTTGGTTGCGGCCATGAAGAAATTCTAACTCAATTAGAAACTGCGCTTCGAGAAGATTTCCGCCAGCTTTACGGATTAGGAGAGCCGCAGCAGCGGAAGTCCCGCCGGTCGCGAGCAAATCATCCACCAGCACAACCCGCTCGCCCGCCGTCACAGCATCGACGTGCATCTCCATTTCCGCTTCACCGTACTCGAGGGAATACTTCGCGACCTCAGTCTGGTAGGGAAGCTTGCCGCGCTTCCGGATCGGAACGAAACCAACCCCAAGTTCATATGCCACCGCCGATCCAAAAACGAAACCGCGCGCATCTATCCCGACGATTTTGTTAATCTTTCTCCCGTGGCAACGCTCCAAAAAAAGATCAATCGACGCACGAAACAAGGCGGGATCGCTTAAGAGGGGCGTGATATCTTTAAACACGATCCCTTTCTTTGGGAAATCAGGAACATCGCGCACAGCAGCGCGGAGTTTTCCAACTAGGTCCAACGCCATCGGCGCGAATCCTAGCGGAGTGCAATGAAAGGTCAATCTGCGTTGCCCTCGACAGACGAATCGGCGGGGCAAATTGGTAGTCACACGGTGATTGTAGAGGATTGCCAAGTCGGGACGGCAATCTAGAATAGGCTGTCCCGGTGGATCGCTATCTTCTCATCGTTTCGACAGTTTGTTTTCTCGCAGCAGTCGTGCACACGATTGTTGAGTTGCGTGCCGGACTGTTTCGGCCAATACGATTCAATTTTTTTGCGATCGGCTTGGGATTCATTTTTCAGACGGCGTTCTTGTCGGTTCGCGGTCATGCGCTGGGGCGCTGTCCGTTGACAAACCTGTTTGAAGTTTTCGTTTTTCTGGCGTGGTCGGTAGCGCTGATGTACATGCTCGTGGGTCCGCCGTATCGCCTCTCGTTGATGGGCGCGTTCACTGCGCCGCTGGTAGTTTTACTGCAAGGTTTTGCGCTCGTTGCGCCGATCGACATCCGGCATCCGGTGAAAGCGCCGGCCAATCCATGGCTGGAATTTCACGCTTCGATTTCGATCGTGGCCTACGGGGCGTTCGCCCTCGCTTGCATCGCCGGCGTCATGTATCTGATCCAGGAACGGCAGCTGAAGACGCATCAGTTGCATTCTATTTTCTATCATCTGCCGCCGCTGACACATCTTTTTGCGACCATCACCCGACTACTGTGGTGGGGCTTTGCGCTTTACACGCTGGGTATCGTGAGCGGTTTTTTTACTGGCCACCCATTGCCGCGCGTGCAGGTCGTAGCCGCCATTGGGGTCTGGCTACTTTACGCGACGATCTTACAAGGTCGCCATCTTCGGTGGTTCGCGCCGAGACGGGTGGCTACGTTATGCATCATTGGCTTTAGCGTGGCACTGGCACTTCTCTGGGGAATCGAATTCACCGCGGAAATGAGTCCGCTGCCATGAATCTTTTCTGTCTCGGCTTAAGTCATCACACCGCGGATGTCGCGACGCGGGAACAGTTCACCGGCAGCGCGACGACCGAATCGATCTTGCGCCAAACCGGTTGCGCCGAAGCGTTGCTGCTGACGACGTGTAACCGGGTGGAGGTTTATGCGGTTTCGCAAAAACGCGTTTCTACGGATGAGATTGCGCGTTGCCTTACGCGAAGAATCGACATCGATCCGCACGATTACGCGCCTCCTTTTTATCGGTACGAGGCTGAAAAGTGCGTGCAGCATCTTTTCCGGGTCGCCTCCGGACTCGACTCGATGGTTGTCGGCGAGAGCGAGATATTCGGGCAGTCGAAAAAAGCCTATGAGTCGGCCAGGACATCCGGCGCAGTCGGCCCGTATTTGCATCGCTTGTTTCAGCGGGCGTTTCGCGTGGCGAAACAAGTGCGCACGCACACGGACATTGCGCGGGGCGCAGTGTCGGTCGGCTCGGTCGCTATCGATTTGGCGCAAAGAATTTTTGGCAAATTAAGCGAATGCAAAGTTCTCGTGCTCGGCGCAGGTGAGACTAGCGAACGCACTGCGCGTGCGCTCATTTCGCGCGGCGTCAGGGATCTTCGCGTGGCCAATCGCTCGATCGAGCGCGCAGGCGAGCTGGCGCAGGCGGTAGGCGGCCGCGCTGTGCTGTTCGACGAGTGGGCGACGCAATGCCGTGAGATTGATATTCTAATTACGGCGACGGCATCGGAGACGCCGTTGCTGACACCGGGCGAACTCGCGCCCATGCTGCGTGAGCGTTTGGATCGTCCGCTTTTCATCATCGATATCGCCGTGCCTCGCGACGTTGATCCCGGCGTAAATGAAATGGAAGGGGTTTATCTTTACGACATCGATTCGATACGATCCGTGGCGGAGCAATCACTCGCCCTCCGACGCCAGCAGATTGCCGCAGCAGAGGCGATCATTGCGGAACATGTCGCGGATTTTGTCGATTCAATTTCTCGAGGACTGAATCGCCCCTCACAAGCTGCGGAGCATTCCCCGCTCGGCGAAAATCCGCTGCGTGCGTCGGAGCTATAGCGGCGGTCTATGACCGCCGAAAATCGAAAGATTGTCCTGGGGACACGCGGCAGCGAACTGGCGCGCGCGCAAGCTCGTTTGGTGGAAAAAGCAATTCAAGCGGCGCGTCCAAAGGCAAAAGTCGAAACCAAAATTATTACGACACGAGGGGACAAAGCCAGAGTTGTCGATCCTCGGGCGGGACGAAAAGGAGTGTTCACGGCAGAAATCGAGCGCGCGCTTCTAGCCGGAGAAGTGGATATAGCGGTTCATAGTGCCAAGGACCTGCCGAGTGAAACGAGCCCGGAAGCAAAAATCGCGGCAGTCCTTCCCCGAGCGCCGATGGACGATGTGCTGGTTTCCAAACAT
>Ga0066652_100001581_pt1 | contig 11936 bp, 11 predicted proteins | sample GraSoiAngelo_101_FD_71413 | JGI IMG/M metagenome (GOLD analysis project Ga0066652, IMG submission 71413) | Grasslands soil microbial communities from the Angelo Coastal Reserve, California, USA - 14_0903_02_30cm | ecosystem: Environmental > Terrestrial > Soil > Grasslands | place: USA...
TCCATTACACACACTTTTGTGAATGGGCATTTGGTTTATGAAAACGGGATATGGGATGAATCTAACAAAGGCATGCGATTGTCTTTTAACAGGTAAAAAATATTCAATGCTCAATATTCAATGCTCAATATTCGCCTTTATTTTCACCTTTTTTCCTCATGCATCTTGACGCCACAACATATAATGACATTTCCGTCTTTCACCAGGAAGAAGAATTCTCTATTTTTCATAAACTAAATTTTACAAGAACCGTTTATGGTAAAGAATGGTTGCGTCATTTTTTCTCCGAGCCGCATCACGATCTGAAAAAAATTATTGGTACACAGAAAATAATCAGGAGATTAAATGAGCACCTGGGTGATTGGCCAACAGAGATCACCAATGGTACTTTATTAGTAATTGAAAAATATCTTGATTATAATGTAGATCCTATTCCATCTGATCCAAATCCATTTAATACATGGACTTATAAAACGTTTCATGTAGAAGATTACCGAATGGTAAAATATTCCGTTGGTCATTGCGCCGATTTTTTCAGGGGACTTAAAAAGCTTGTAGATCTTTTCACTGAACAAGAATTGCCTGCTTTTTTTAAAATTTATATTCAAAGAGCAGAACAATTATTAAAAGAAACACCGCTTGCAAAAATTTCTAATTCAAAATCCGGGGAAAGTTTTTCATCAACACAAAATCTCTATTTCGGATATCATATTCGCAACCGGTATAAAAATGACACGGTCGAATTGCTGGAAATTTTCGGAAGACTGGATGCATGGTATTCAATGGCAATGGCGATGAAAAATTTTGATCTTCGCTTTCCCGAATTTGTAGAAACAGACCGACCAATCGTAAATGCAAAAGGGCTTTATCATTTATTATTGAAACATCCTGTATCATATGATCTCGTTTTAAATCCTGATCATAACTTTCTTTTTCTTACCGGTGCAAATATGGCAGGTAAAAGCACATTGATAAAATCTGTGGGCTCCGCAGTATTTCTTGCTCATCTTGGTATGGGTGTACCAGCTCAGGAAATGACGTTGACCTTATTTGATGGTTTACTTACCAACATTAATGTAGTAGATAATATTGCGAAAGGCGAAAGCTATTTCTTTAACGAAGTACAAAGAGTAAAAAATACGGTTGAGAAAATTAACAATGGGAAAAAATGGCTCGTGCTAATTGATGAACTGTTCAAAGGAACCAATGTGCAAGATGCTATGAAATGTTCCTTAACAGTGATCAAAGGTTTGATCAAAATAAAAAATTCATTGTTCATTCTTTCAACACATCTTTACGAGATCAGTGAGGAATTGAAACAATATCCGAATATTAGCTTCCGCTATTTTGAAACAACAGCAAATGATGACCAGCTTGAATTCAGTTATCAACTAAAAGAAGGAGTAAGCAACGACAGGCTGGGTTATCTCATCCTGAAAAGAGAGAAAGTGGTTGATATGCTGGAGAAATTATAGAACCACGATTTGTTGGATTAAATATAGATTTGGAGGAAATCAGGAAAATTTCTTTATGCGAACAATACTTCTTTCGGTATTTATTTTTTGTTTCCAAGTTTTATCATTTGCTCAAAATAATATTGATGTATTACATTATAAATTCAATATTGGATTAAATGATGTAAGTGATACCATTTACGGTGTTGCAGAAATAAAAGTGAAATTCTTGCAACCTGCAAGTGAAGTGAGTTTTGATTTGACCAACACAAAAGATAATGGCAAAGGAATGAAAATTGGAAAACTCGAAGGGAACAACATTCGCGGTAGTATTTACAAAGAAGAAAGTTTGCGTATTTTATTATCTCAAGATATGAAAGCCGGTGATACAGCCACTTTTATAATTCCTTACTCAGGTATTCCTGCAGATGGTCTAATCATTTCGAAAACAAAATACGGTCATCGAAGTTTTTTTGCAGATAACTGGCCCAATCGTGGTCATAACTGGATCCCTTGTCATGATGACCCGGCTGACAAAGCAACTGTAGAATTTGTTGTAACGGCTCCCGAACATTACCAGGTCGTTGCTAATGGTGTACAGATCGAAGAAATTTCTCTTGGTAATGGTTTTAAGCTTACTCATTGGAAAGAAGACACGCCTATATCAACTAAAGTAATGGTGATCGGTGCTGCAGATTTTGCAGTCAATCTTTCAGGAGTGGTAAATGGAAATATTCCTGTTTATAGTTGGGTGTATCCGGAAAATAAAGACAAAGGATTTTATGATTATGCGTTGGCAAACGGGATCCTTGAATATTATATTAGTCATGTGGGTCCTTATGGTTATAAAAAATTAGCCAACGTACAATCCAAAACAAGATTTGGCGGGCTTGAAAATGCAAATACAATTTTTTACTCTGAAAATTCTGTAAACGGTACAAGAAAAAGCGAAGGATTGTTGGCGCATGAAATAGCGCATCAGTGGTTTGGTAATATGGCTACCGAAAAAAGCTTTGGACATTTATGGTTGAGTGAAGGCTTCGCCACTTATTTCACTATTCTTTATTTTGAAAACAAGTATGGAAAAGATACAGTTATAAAAATGTTGAAAGAAGACCGGGAACAGGTAATTGCCTATTCCAAAGAAAGTACAAAAGCAGTTGTAGATACTGAAGAAAGAGATTATATGAAATTGCTTAATCCGAATTCATATCCAAAAGGTGGCTGGGTATTACATATGCTGCGCAGTGAATTAGGTGATTCTGTTTTCTGGAGATCAATAAGAAAATATTATACAACCTATGCCGGTGGCATTGCCGATACAAGAGATCTTCAGAAAGTATTTGAAGAAATTTCGGGAAAAGATCTCAAACAATTTTTTGATCAATGGCTTTATACTACAGGACAACCAGAACTTGAAATAACTTGGAAATTTAATGTGGACAAATCCTTAACGATAGACATAAGACAATTACAAAAAAATATTTTCAAATTCCCATTGACATTTAAAATAAACACTTCATCAGGAAGTAAAAAAGAAAAAATATTTATAGACAAGGCTGTATTCTCTTTTAAAATAAAACAAGATCAAAAGCCCGTCTCCATAATTGTTGACCCGGATACAGAATTGCTGATGAGCAATACGATCAAAGAAAAATAGCTGAATAAATAGCTATAGCATGTAAGCTCTAAACTGTCGTACATACCCATAAGTGGTATTGCGTTCAATAATATTATTTCTCTATCTTCATTTCATGCTTGTAAAAGTATTTGGCAGCGCTGTGTACGGTGTTGATGCGATCACTATTACTATTGAAGTGAATTGGATGAGCACCGGCATCGGTGTTGTTATTGTTGGCCTGCCGGATAATGCTGTAAAAGAAAGCTTACAACGAATTGAAAGTACGTTTAAGTCGCTTGGCTTTCAGATGCCACGGACAAAAATTGTGGTAAATATGGCCCCGGCTGATATTAAAAAAAGCGGAACTCCCTTCGATCTTCCCATTGCAATTGGCATTTTAGCCGCTTCAGAATTGATATCAAATCATGAAGCCATCGAAAAATATTTGATAATGGGTGAACTGAGTCTCGATGGCGAATTAAGATCAATCAAAGGCTCACTCCCTATTGCGATACAGGCAAGAAAAGAAAATTTCAAAGGATTGATAGTACCAAAAGCAAATGCAAAAGAAGCGGCCATAGTAAATAACTTAAATGTATTTGGTGTTGAAAATATCGAAGAGGTGATTAACTTTTTTGCAAATGATGAAAAGGGTCTGGAGCCAGTAGTTGTAAATACAAGAGAAGAATTTTATAATTCGCAATATGATTATGAAATAGATTTTGCTGATGTAAAAGGACAGGAAAATATAAAAAGAGCATTAGAGATCGCGGCAGCTGGTGGCCACAATGCAATATTGATTGGTCCTCCCGGCGCTGGAAAAACAATGCTTGCAAAACGATTGCCAACAATTCTTCCTCCACTTTCTTTGCATGAAGCATTAGAAACAACAAAGATCCATTCGGTAGCAGGTAAGCTTCCTGAAAATTCAACCTTGGTATCAAAACGTCCGTTTCGTTCTCCGCATCACACTATTTCTGATGTTGCTCTGGTTGGAGGAGGTGGTAATCCCCAACCCGGAGAAATTTCTTTGGCACATAACGGTGTATTGTTCCTGGATGAATTACCTGAATTTAAAAGAACCGTGTTGGAAGTAATGCGGCAGCCGATGGAAGAAAGAAAGGTGACGATCTCAAGAGCAAAAGTAGCATTGGACTTTCCAGCTTCATTTATGCTGATCGCTTCTATGAACCCATGTCCCTGCGGTTTTTTTAATCATCCTGAAAAAGAATGTACCTGTCCGCCCGGGGCTGTACAGAAATATTTAAATAAAATTTCGGGGCCACTGCTTGATCGCATTGACCTGCATGTGGAAGTAACTCCGGTTGCATTTAATGAATTATCCTCCACTAAAAATTCTGATAATTCTACTATCATTCGTGAAAAAGTTATCAAGGCAAGGGAGATGCAGGCAGAACGGTATAAAAATAATCCTGGTATTTATTGCAATGCACAAATGAGCAGTAAGATGCTAAAAGAAATTTGTGTGATCGACACTGTTGGTCAAAATTTATTGAAAGCTGCTATGGAAAAACTTAATCTTTCAGCAAGAGCTTACGACAGGATATTAAAAGTATCAAGAACCATCGCCGATCTTAGTGGAAGTGAAAAAATAAAACCTGAACATTTGGCTGAAGCTATTCAGTACAGAAGTTTGGATAGAGAAGGTTGGGGTGGGTAGATGTTGCTAACTATAAAATCCCGACATTTGAGCACATAAAAAACTCAAATGAAATAATGAACAACCGGGATCTACCGCGATTAAGCGATTGGCATATACGAAGTAAAGATCCGCATTATATTCATTATTATTTTCTCATAAACGATATCAGAGAAGCTTTAGAAAAACATGCCAGTGGAGATTTTCTTGATCTTGGATGTGGCAACAAACCTTATGAAACTATTTATAATCCTTTGACAAAAAAACAGGTGGGGTGTGATGCGGTGCAAAGTGATAGAAATAAAGTTGATGTTGTTTGCCTTGCTACAGATCTGAAATTTAGCAACAATTCATTTGATTCAATACTATGCACCCAAGTGCTTGAACATGTATATGATCATCATACAATGATGAAAGAAGTTTACAGGGTGCTTAAACCAGGAGGCTTTATCATGCTAACTGTACCTTTCGTATGGGAATTGCATGAAGAGCCGCATGATTATTTCAGGTTTACACCCCATGCATTAAAAGCCCTTTTTGAAGAGGCTGGACTAAGCGTCGATTATATAAAACCGAATGGAGGCAAATGGGCAGCTATTTATCAAATGCGAACCAACATGCTTTATCATTCATTCGCTACCCGAAAAACTTTTTTTAATAAGTTAAAAAAGATTTTCTTTATGGAGCTGCGATTTACGCAGCTTCGTAATCATTTTGCCATTTGGCTCGATAAAAAATACAGAAACGAAATTCTTACGCTTAATTACATTATAGTAGCACATAAACCCGACTGATCTTATGCCTTCAGTTTTATTTTTGTCATTGATGAACAGTGCAGCGTGGGGTGGCAGTGAAGAGATATGGTACAAGTCTGCCATATACCTGGCTAAAAAAAAATTCAGGGTAGGCGTTTGTTGTTTTAACTGGCAGGGTAAAGAAGAAAAAATCCAGCAGCTAACAGATGCCGGGTGTGAACTCTTTCTTTTACCTGAAAAAAATGAAACACTTATTTTCAGCGGGAAATTTAAATTAAAAAAAAAGTTACAATCTGTCAATTTCAAAAACTATGATCGTGTAATTGTGAATCAGGGTGGATGGAAAGATGTAGTACATGGACCCTTTAAAGAATTGTTTAAAGATCTGCCCTCCTATTGTCTGCTATTTCATAATTATGATGAAAAGGATCTGTTGCAAGGGTCAAAGAAAAAAATATTTTCTGATTGGGTGCATGGAGCCGAAAAAAATATTGGGGATGCTGCTAAGATTTTTTCCGTGATCAAAAAAACTATGGATATAGAAATCCCCCGACAGCAAATTCTTTTCAATCCAATCACTTTCCCGCAACCGGATGAAATTACGCCTTTTCATTCTTCCCCATCCGGCAAATTAATATTTGCAATGCTTGCCGAGCTTGATATTAAGAGAAAAGCCCAGGATAAATTAATAACTGCGTTAGCTGGTGATAAATGGAATGAAAGAGACTTTGAACTAAATTTTTATGGCAAAGGCCGGGACCAGTCTTATTTAGAATGTCTAATAAAGGATAAACGACTTTTTCCAAAAATATTTTTGAAAGGATATACAAAAAATGTTGAAGAAGCATTAAGGCGTTCACACATAATATTGCAGATCACAAATTTTGATGCAATGCCTATAGCAGTAACGGAAACGATTGCTTTATCGCGGCCTGTAATTGTAAGCGACGTAGGCGATATGCCTTTATGGATAAAAGACGACGTTAACGGTTGGATAGTACCTAATACTAATGTAGAAGAGATCGATCTCGTATTAGAAAAAGCCTGGCAGAACCGTGATCGCCTTGAAGAAATGGGAAAAGAATCTTTCAGGATATTTAAAGAAAAATATCCTCTTGATCCTATTGAGTATTTTTTGAGGCAGGCCGGTATTGAGTTCAGCTAAATTTTACCGAATGGATAACAACTGGAGCTTATTAAATGTTCATTACGATAAAGTTTATGTTATTTCTGTAAAGTCGGCAGAGGACAGAAGACAACGATTTGCTGAACGGTTTAAGGGCTTGAATTTTTCATTCTTTTTTGGTGCTGATAAAAAAGATCTTTCGATAAATGAATTGATCGAAAAAAATGTTTATAGCGCAGACCTGGCAAAAAAACACCACCGCTATTCAAAAACTATGATGCCTGGTGAAATTGCATGTGCCTTAAGTCACAAGATGATCTATGAGGACATGCTGCGAAATAATTATTCCCGCGTTTTGATATTTGAAGACGATGCGGTACCAAATACGAAAAATCTAAACTTTATTCCAGCTATATTATCCGAACTCCCGGCAAACTGTGAATTGCTGATGTGGGGTTGGAGTAAAAATGGCAAGACAGGTTTTACTTCTTCGGCAAAACAACTAGTTTATCATATTCAACATAGCCTGGGTTTATTAAAATGGGATCATTCTATGATCAAAAATCTTTTTGCCAAAAAATTTTCAGCTCATCTCAAAAAAGCTGGGTTTCATGATTATGCGCATGCGTATGGAATAACAAAAAGTGGTGCTGAAAAATTGATCCGATTGCAAACGCCAGTTCAATATATAGCAGATAATCTTCTCGCATATGCTATTGTACAAAATATAATAAACGGCTATATTGTTTACCCGCCTGTTATTCTACATGATAACCTTCCTAATGGGACGCCGAGAGATTCGTATATTCGTTGACTAATTTTTGAAACTTATACATGAAAATCCTTCTTCATTACCTGAAGCCTCACAAATGGCTGGTTATACTTGTGCTTACATTGGCGGCCGTTAATATTGGCTTTTCTCTTTTTGATCCGATCATCTTTGGCAAACTGATCAACCTCGCTAATGCCCACCAGGTTTTGCCGGCGCCTGATAAACATTATACCTGGCATGATTATCTTTTTTTAAGAGTAGATTATATTAATAAAAATGGACAGCCAGATCATATGTATGGTGTAGTTTGGTTATTACTTGGCTCAATAACCGTTGCCATGATCAGCCGTATTTCAAAAAATTTCCAGGATTATTTTTTGAATGTAGTTATTCAAAAGTTTGGTGCAAAAGTTTTTACTGATGGATTACAGCACGCCATGAAATTACCATATCAGCAGTTTGAAGATCAGCGTAGTGGTGAAACACTTTCTGTATTAACCAAAGTGAGATCCGATGTAGAGAAGTTCATGATCAACTTCATCAATATACTTTTTGGTGTTATAGTAGGTGTTGTTTTTGTTTTTATTTACGCTGCTATTTTTATTAACTGGCGCATTCCTGTAGCTTATCTCGTAGGTATTTTTGTGCTTACGTTTATTACAAATAAGCTGAGCAAGAAGATAAAGATCATTCAAAAAAATATTGTAGGTCAAACAACTGCCCTTGCAGGCTCTACAACTGAATCTTTGCGCAATATTGAATTAGTGAAAAGCCTGGGATTAACACAACAGGAAGTAGAAAGATTAAATAAAAACACCTACAAGATCCTGGGACTTGAATTGACCAAGGTGAAACGAATACGAAGTATCAGCTTTATACAGGGAACAATGGTAAACACTCTTCGCCAGGTAATTCTTTTTATACTAATGTCTTTGATTTTTGGCAGGGAAATGGATGCAGGTCAGTTAGTAACTATGCAAATATTTTCATTTTTCGTATTTGGACCTTTACAGGAGATCGGCAATATTCTTCTTTCTTACAGGGAAGCGGAAGCATCATTGAATAATTTTGACGTGCTGATGAAAAAAGAACCCGAAAAAGATCCTGTGTATCCAAAGCCTTTAGGCAATATCAAAACACTTTCCTTTAAGAATGTTGCATTCAAACACCAGACAGCTTCACAGAAAGCGATCAATAATATAAGTTTTGATGTGAAAACAGGCGAAACGATCGCCTTTGTGGGACCAAGCGGCAGCGGTAAGTCTACTTTGATGAAATTATTAGTTGGTCTGTACCGGCCACAAGAAGGAAAAATTTTATACAATGGTTTGGATGAAACAGAATTGCGTTTTGATGATCTGCGTAACCAGATCGGATTTGTAACACAAGACACTAATTTATTTAGTGGCACCATAAAAGAAAATTTATTGTTTGTAAATCCATCGGCAACAGAAGAAGAGCTGAGAGATGCATTGAATAAGGCTGCCTGCCAGAATTTATTAGCCCGTGCAGAAAAAGGACTTGAAACAATGATCGGGGAAGGTGGATTGAAGTTATCAGGTGGCGAAAAACAACGCTTATCAATTGCAAGGGCATTATTACGCAAGCCAAAGTTGTTATTATTTGATGAAGCTACCTCTGCATTGGATTCACTAACAGAAGAAGAGATCACGGATACCATTCGTGACATTTCACAACAAGGCAACCAGGTAACAATATTGATTGCACACCGGCTTTCCACTATCATGCATGCTGACAGAATTTATGTATTGGAAAAAGGAGAAGTAGTAGAAACCGGCAATCATGAAAAACTATTGGAAGAAAAAGGTTTGTACTATGCAATGTGGCGCCAGCAAATTGGCGAAAGAAAAAAATTAACAGCAGCATAATTATTTAAAAGGAAACAGATCACCATGTTCGGTTTTTTATTTGGGAAAAACAACATTAAGGAAGCAATAAAAAAAGGCGCTGTCATTATTGATGTAAGAACGCCCCATGAATATGACAATGGAAAAGTTCCCGGTTCCATTAATATCCCGGTTGACAGGATCGCTGCAAGTATTGAAAGAATAAGATCAATGAAAAAGCCAGTCGTGCTTTGTTGCGAATCAGGCATGCGTAGCAATACAGCAAAAAATATATTGAAGACAGCAGGAATTCCGGAAGTTTATAATGGAGGAAGCTGGGAAGCTGTTTTGAAAATGATCAATAAACTTTAAGGATTCACTTTCACTTTTAGTGTTGCCTCAGAAGTATTGGCCCCGTGATCCTGGAACTCAACATGAATAGTAAAATCCGTTGGCGTTGTTACTACAGCTTTATAAGCCAGGCGAAAATTAATGATTGCTAAAAAATGGGTTTCGTAATAACCATCCGCCATTACAAAACTATTTATATCATTTTTTATCTCCACCTTTCCTTTATATAGCTTCTTATCATCAGTTACTTTGCCTTCTACAATTATTGAATCGCCGCTTGCGTATACCTGGTTAGCCGTTGGTTTTGAGATGGTGATCGTAGGTAATATATCATCGTTTTGATCGATAGCATCAAGTGTTTCTTCTCCCGGACCTCCAACCTTTGAGCAAGAGACAAGCATTACACTTGCTAAGACCACTCCTAAAAAATATGAATACCTTTTCATTATTATTTCTTTTCTTCTTTTCCTTTCCAAAGGCCAGTAAAGAAGTTTGATTTTTCCAGCTCCTCAATATCACTCAGCTCCACTTCGATGGCCTTCGTGCTTTGTGTTATTTCGATCAGTGAAATAATTAAAGATGTCAATAAACTAAGCAAACTCACTGCAAAAATATATTTCGCGATTTCCTGCCACTGGCTATAGATACAATACATTGTTACCACACAACAAACAAAACTGAAAACTCCTAATCCCTGCATGTATCTTACCAATATTAATCTGCGCCTTAAACTTTGTATTTGATAGATCAAGCCAGAGCTTCTCTCTCCTCTTTTATACTCATCGTGCAAACGTCTTACAAGGTTGGCTAAAGCAAGAAAACGGTTAGTATATGCCAGCAGCAATAAACTAATGGCGGGGAATAAGAGAGCCGGTGTATTGAACGTAAGTTCCATACCTAAAAATAGTACTGCTTTCTATAAATCAGGTGAAATATTTTATTAGCCGGCTTAATTACTACTATTAAAGCTTTCGTTGCGACGCTCCGTTCAAATTTCTGTTCAACATTGAACAACTGCGTCGCCCCTCATAATTATTATCGGATGTTTTGAGATCCCACTTACAGATCAGGCTTTGATAAAGCAGTTTTTGTTACCATTCCTTTTAGAAGTCTTATTATAGATGCCAGAATAAAAATTGCGCCAAGTACAGCAACAATAGAAGATCCCGCTGGAAAATCATAGTGAAAAGAAAAATCGAGACCAAAGAAACTTGCAAGTATGCTAATGAAGACAGCAATAATAAAAACTACCGTATTATTCTTAGAGATCATAATTGCTGACACAGCGGGAATGATCAGGAAAGAAAAAACAGGTATCACTCCATTTATTTTTACAGCGAATACAATAGCAAGTCCTATTGATATATAAAAAAGAAAATTCCAGATATTGAATATTCCTACACTTGTATCCCCGTTTTCAAATGCTCTTGTCAGTGCAAAAAATTTCTTGAAAAAAATCAGTTGCATCAATGCTATGCCTCCAAAAATAATTCCAATGAGTTTAATGTGTTCCCAGCTGGTTGATAAAATGTTCCCGAAAAGTACTTCCTGTATATCTGAATCACCGTGTGGTGTTTTGGAGATCAGGAGCACCGTTAGTGCTGACGCAAACGCATACAAGATCCCAATGATCGCTTCCTGCTTTAGTCTTTTATCACGAATGCTGATAAAGGACATTAAAATGGCGCCGGCTAAAGTAAATATAAGAGGGATAGATGTAACCCCTGACCCGATAAAAGCTGCAAATGCAACTCCCAAAGAAGATATTTGACCCAAAGCAAGATCAACAAAAACAATTCCCCTGCCAACAACATGCACACCCATATACGACAATAGTATACCTGTGATAGCTGCCGCAACAAATGCCTGTACCATAAATGGTAATTGAAACATATCAAACATAAGAGTTAGTTTATTTTTATTTAAGCACTGTTATTAAATGATCAATATTATAATCAAACAAACCAAAATAGTCTTTTACTTGATCAAAAGCCCCAACAGATGTTGCCAGCGTTAATTCCTTTACCCCTGTTTGTTTTGACACAACATCAGAAGATGAAGTTGTAAAATAAGGCGATGATATGATCACTTTAATTTTATTGGCTGTAACTTCTTTTATCACTTTTACTAATTGCGTAGGCGTTGGCGGAATACCGGGTTTAGGTTCCATAAAATCCACGATCTGTAAGCCAAATCTTGTTTCAAAATAAACCCACTCATTATGATAAGCAATGATCTTTGAGCCTTTATAAGGAGCCATTTTACCTTGCCATTCTTTTAGTTTCAAATCAATCCTACTATTAAAGGAAACAAGATTTGCTTCATAAAAAGATCTATTAGATGGATCAAC
>Ga0066652_100001582_pt1 | contig 11936 bp, 10 predicted proteins | sample GraSoiAngelo_101_FD_71413 | JGI IMG/M metagenome (GOLD analysis project Ga0066652, IMG submission 71413) | Grasslands soil microbial communities from the Angelo Coastal Reserve, California, USA - 14_0903_02_30cm | ecosystem: Environmental > Terrestrial > Soil > Grasslands | place: USA...
GTGGCCGATGACGTGCGTAACACCGAGGACCACGATCAGGACGACGACGGCGAGCTTCACGATCGTGAAAAAGGTCTGGAGCGCGCTGCCCTGTCGCACGCCCAGGTAGTTCACCGCGGACAGCACCACGATCGACGCAACCGCCGTGATACGCATGCCGCCGTCGCCGAGCGGCACGAAATGGCCGACGTAGCGTGCGAACACCGTGGCGATCGCGGCGATGATCCCGCTGTGCATGCTCCAGAACATCGCCCACGCCCAGAGGTAACCCACCGCTGGCGAGTACGCCTCCCTCAGGAAGACGTACACGCCTCCGCTGCGCGGGTACGCCGACGAGAGCTCGGCGGTGATGAGCGCGCCGATCAGCGTCAGCGCGCCGGCGGCCGCCCAGACCAGGAGAATTCCGGCGAGTGAAGGCACGCTCGCGGAGACAGCCGATGGCTGCACGAAGATCGACGCGCCGATGATCGTACCGATGACCATCGCCGTCGCGCGACCGACACCGATCGCACGTATCACTCAGTGACGAGCCGGTTAGGGCGTAACCGGCTGCGGCTGGACACGCATACCCGTGTGCTGGGCCGCGAACGCCCAGATGTCCGCCTGCTCCTGGATACGCTTGTCGAGCGGACGGTACCCGTGCGACCCCTGCGTCTCGACGCGAATCAGGATCGGTTTCGCGCAGGCCTGCGCCTGCTGCATCGTCGCGGTGAACTTGAACGAGTGGCTCGGCACCACGCGGTCATCGTGGTCCGCGGTCGTGACGAGCGTCGCCGGATAGCACGTCCCCGCGCGGATGTTGTGCAGGGGTGAGTACGCCCGCAGGTAGCTGAACGCCGTGGAGTCGCGGGAGGAGCCGTATTCGGTGGCCCAGCCCGCGCCCGCGGTGAACCGGTCGTAGCGCAGCATGTCCATGACGCCCACCTGCGGGATTGCCGCCGCGTAGAGATCCGGGCGCTGCGTCATCACCGCGCCCACCAGCAGCCCGCCGTTCGAGCCGCCGTTGATCGCGAGATGTTCGGGTGACGTGTACTTCTCCTTCACGAGGTATTCGCCGGCCGCGATGAAGTCGTCGAAGACATTCTGCTTGCGCTCGAACTTGGCGGCTTCGTGCCAGCGCTCGCCGTACTCGCCGCCGCCGCGAATGTTCGCCAGCGCGTAGACGCCGCCCTGCTCCACCCAAGCCAGCGTCGCCGGACTGAATCCCGGCCGCGACGTGATGGCGAAGCCGCCGTACGCGTAGAGCATCGTCGGATTGACGCCGTTCTTCTGTATGTCGGCGCGGTGGGTGATGAACATCGGCACGCGCGTGCCGTCCTTGCTCGTGAAGAACACGCGCTCGGTCGTGAACTTCGACGGATCGAAGGTCAGGCGCGGCGCATTGAACGTCCTGGTGCTGTTCGTGGCCAGGTCGTACTGGTAGACGGTGGACGGCTGCGTCGGCGACGTGAACGTGTAGAACATCTCCGGCCGATCGATCCGCCCCACGATCGAGCTCGCGGAACCGTAGCCCGGCATCGGCAGCGTGCGCTCGAGCGTTCCGTCCAGCGAATACAGACGCACTACCGAGGCGACGTCCTGCAGCGAGAGCACGGCGATCCTGTTCGCCACCAGCGACGCGTCCTCGATCGGGAGGTCGCCCTCCGCGATCACCGTCTTCCAGTTCGCCGGTACCGGATTGGACGCCGGCGCGACGACGATCTTCCGGTTCGGCGCGTCCTTGTCGACGGTCATGTAGATGTTGCCGTTCACGACGCCGAGCCAGCTGTAGTTCGCGTCGTGCCCGGTTACTATCGGCTTGATCGGCGCCGACACGTTCGGTCGCATCGGATCGCCAAGATCCGCGACATACAGCTCGTTCTTGTCGGTTCCCTTCGCGGTGCTGACGAACAGATAGCGGCCGGTCTCGTCGACGCCGCTGAACACGTACCAGGTGGGCGCGTCGGGGCGCGCGTAGATCTTGGCGTCGCGCGACTGCGGCGTGCCGACACGGTGATAGTACACCGTCTGATTCTCGAGCTTCACCTTCAGCTGCTGGCCCGCTTCGGGCTCCGGATAGCGCGAGTAGAAGAATCCCTTGCCATCCTTCGTCCACGAGGCGCCGCTGAACTTCACCCAGCGCACGGTGTCCGGCAGGTTCCTGCCCGTCGTGAGATCGCGTACGTAGTAGGTGATCCAGTCGCTGCCGCCTTCGCTCTGCCCATAGGCGAGGTACTTCCCGTTCGGCGACGGCGCGAAGCCGGACAGCGCGATGGAACCGTCCGGCGAGAGCACGTTCGGATCCAGCACCGGCGTTTCGGTCCCATCCAGGCTGCGGCGTGAGTACCACACGTTCTGCCGCTGGAGTCCGCTGTTCTTCGTGTAGAACCAGCGCCCGCCTTCATGGAAGGGCAGCCCGGTGCGCGCGTAGTTGTAGAGCGCCGTGATTCGTGTCTGGAACACGTCGCGTCCAGGCAGCGACGCGAGGTATGGGAGCGTGATCGCGTTCTCCGACTTCACCCACTCCGCGACGTCGGGCCGCTCGATCTCCTCCATCCAGCGGTAGGGATCGGGCACCGCCGTCCCGAAGTAGTTCGTCACCGTATCCACCTTCTTCGCGACCGGATACGTGATCGATGAGCTCTGCTGCTGCGCGCTTACCGCTGTCGCGCTCAGGATGAGAATCAGTGCTGCGCGTTTCATACGGTCCTCGGACAGGTCCGCCTAATCATACGGCCTGGGGCAGAGTCTGTCTCGGCCTCGAGACGTCCGAGTCTCCGCGCCCTCTCCGCCTCGTCACCGTCTGCGCCAAGGCAGGCTCCACCAGGGATGTCTGGGCCGGGGATCCGTGGGACCCCCCCTGATCAGCGGAGCCCTGATCCGCGCTCGGCAATTGGCACTTACCGGGTGCACGACAGCCGTACCGCGCGCTAACTTTGGCCGCTCGGCAACGTTGCCGTTCCGGTCCGCGGACCGAGCCCTCCCTGCCTTTCTCCCGCCCGACGCGTGTCCTCCGCCCTCTCCCGTGTCCTCCGTCCCGCCGCCGTTGGCGTTGGACTGTTCGCTACCCTGACCTCGTGCGTCGCCGATGCTTCGGTCTCTCGGGTCACGTCACCCATCACGAGCTCGAGCGCCGGTCGCGCGAGGTTGACGATCCCGGGCATTCGCATCTCCGAGATCCACTACGACAACGGCGGCACCGACATCAATGAAGCGGTGGAGGTGTCCGGACCGGCAGGCACGAACCTGTCCGGCTGGAGCATTGTCCTCTACAACGGCAGTGGCGGCGCTTCGTACGACACCAAGGTCCTGTCCGCCACGATTCCGGCGACGTGCGGCCCCTGGGGCGTGGTCGTGCAGGGCTACCCGACCAACGGCATCCAGAACGGCGCACCCGACGGCGTCGCGCTGATCGACAACGAAGGTCAGGTCATCGAATACCTGTCGTACGAGGGCGAGTTCGTGGCAACGACGGGCGCGGCACAGGGACTCCGCTCGCGCGACATCGGAGTGCAGCAGAGCGGCAGCGAGTCGATCACCGGTGGCGTGCGATCGCTGCAGCGCAGCGCGAACGACACGTGGAGCGGCCCCACGGCGATCAACACGTTCGGCGCCTGCAACGACCAGCCACCCGCTTCGCCGTCGCCCGTCGCGTCCGTCACGTTGGCGCCGGCGACGGAGACGATGGTCGCCGGGATGAAGGAGCGCTTCGATGCCACGGCATTCGACGCGAGCAACGCCCGGATCGGGAGCGCCACGGTCTTCTGGGCGACCAGCGACCCGGCGGTCGCGATCGTCAGCGATGGCGGCGTCGTCACCGCTGTCGGAGCGGGCGATGTGGATATCACCGCGACCGCGGAGAGCGGCGTGAGCGCGACGTCCGCAATTCACGTGGACGAGCTGCCGCCCCTTCCCGTCTCGAGCGTCTTCATCTCCGAGATCCACTACGACAACGACGGCGTCGACGCCGGTGAGGCCATCGAGATCGAAGGTCCTGCCGGAACGAACCTGACCGGCTGGTCGCTCGTGCTCTACAACGGAAGCAACGGCGGCGCATACGACACCCGGTCGCTGAGCGGAATCATCATTCCGGCGAGCTGCGGCGCGCGCGGCGTCGCGTTCGTGACGTACGCGTCCAACGGCATCCAGAACGGCAGCCCGGACGGCATCGCGCTCGTCGGGCCGAGCGGCGTCGCCGAGTTCATCTCGTACGAGGGTACGATGCGCGCGACGGACGGCCCGGCGCTCGCGCGCCTGTCGCGCGACATCGGCGTCCTCGAGAACAGCAGTCCCGCGGGACGCTCGCTCCAGCGTGATGCGCTCGGCTGGTACGGTCCATCGACGTCGAGCTTCGGTGGCTGCAACGTCGCACCCGCGCCGTTCGTGTCGATCACCGGGCGGCTGTCCACGGATCCTGCGCTCCCGATCGGTTACGAGGACCAGATCTTCCCCACGCTGAACGACGGACGTGGCAGCACCTCGGCGTCGACCTTCACGTGGGAGTCACTCACGCCCGAGACCGGGAGCATCGATCAGAACGGCGTGATCCACGCGCTGGCCGCCGGCACGATGACCTTCAAGGCGACCGCGGCGAATGGCGCGACAGGGACGATCTCGCTGCCGAGCCGCGTCCCGGTCGCCAGCACGACGGCGTCGTATCTCGGCAACACCGAGTTCGGCGTGCCGACGGACGCCGATGCGAGCGACGATTACATCATCCGCCGGGATCAGTACACGTCGTCGTTCAACAGGCTGCGTGGCATCCCCAACTGGGTGAGCTACAACCTCGAGGTCACGCACTTCGGTCCGGAGGATCGCTGCGACTGTTTCACCTTCGACCCGATGCTGCCGGCGGACTTCACGCGCTACACCACCGCCGACTACACGGGTGCGGGCGTCGCGGCAGGCTATGGCATCGACCGGGGGCATCTCGCGCGCTCGTTCGATCGCACGTCGGCCAGTCTCGACAACGCGACGACGTTCCTTTTCTCGAACATCGTCCCGCAGGCGAGCGACAACAACCAGGGGCCGTGGGCAGCGATGGAGATCGCGGTCGGCGACCTGGCCCGGTTCAGTGACAAGGAGCTCTACGTCATCGCCGGCGCCTCGGGCAGCAAGGGCACGGTGAAGAACGAGGGCCGCATCACGATCCCCGCGTTCATGTGGAAGGTGGTGGTGGTGATGCCGCACGACCGCCGGCTGAGCGACGTGCAGAGCTGGAGGGATCTCGAAGTGATCGCCGCGATCATGCCCAATGAGCCGGGTATCCGCGACGTCAACTGGGAGGAGTACAAGACGACCGTCAACGCCGTCGAGAAGCTGAGCGGGTACGACCTCCTCGCGCTGTTGCAGGATGACGTCGAAGCCGAGGTCGAGAGCGGGATGACGGCACCGCTGGCGGCGGTCGACGCGGCGGCGTCGAGCGGCGCGATCGCGAAGGGCAACGGCAATTCGCTGACGGTGAAGCTCGACGCGGCGGCGACATCCATCGAGCGCGGCAACACGGAGACGGCGCTCAATCAGCTTGATGCATTCATGCACGAGTTGCGTGCGATGCGGAGCTCCGGACGACTGGACGACGCAACCGCTGCAGGGCTGGAGACGGCCGCGCAGGCGATGATCGATTCCCTCACGCGGGCGGCACAATGACGACGTATGGAGCGAAGGAGATGGCCCAGGCGTTCCGCACCGTTCGCGGCAACACGGTGCAGATCGCGGAGGAGATTCCGGAGGACAAGTACGATTTCGCGGCCGCACCGGGCACACGATCGGTGCGCGCGCTCCTGTCGCACATCGCGTACATCTGCCACCTGCACTACGACTTCCACCGCGACAAGCGCGTTACGACACTCAAGGGTTATGACTTCCCGGCCCTGCACGCGCGCACGCGCGCCATGGCCGACGTCCGGCGCACGAAACGCGAGATCGTTTCGCTGCTGAAGGATGAAGGGGAGCAGTTCGCGTCCTGGCTCGTTTCGCTGACGCCCGACTTCCTTTTCGAGACGTACACGGACCCCGCCGGCGCGAACCCGAGGACCCGCTTCGAGAATCTGCTCTCCGCGAAGGAACACGAGATGCACCATCGCGGGCAGCTGATGCTGATCCAGCGCATGCTCGGCATCACGCCGCACCTCACGCGTCAGGCGGACGAGCGCAACCGCGCGCGGGCGGCGACGAGTTCCGTTCAGTCTACGGCGCGCTGACCGGAGCCCTACGCCATGTACGTGGTCCGACCGCCCGCGACGGTTCGCACGATGCGGATGTCCTTGATCGTCATCGGATCCACGTCGTGCGGGTCTTTCTCGAGCATCACGTAATCCGCCAGCTTCCCCGCCGTGATGGTGCCCTTCAGCGATTCCTCGTACGACGCGCGTGAGCCGTTGGTCGTCGCGATGCGCAGCGCTTCGTCCACCGTCACCCGCTGGTTCGCGCCCCATACCCGGCCGCGATAGTCCGTGCGCGTCACCATGCTCTGGATCGCCATGAGCGGCTCGAACGGTCCCGGTCCGTAGTCCGACGCGCCGACCACGTTGATGCCGTAGTCCAGGAACGACCGGTGCGCGAACATGTGGCTCACCTTCTCGTCGCCATAGTTCGCCCACTTCTCGCCGTGGTAGTACACGTATGTCCAGAAGGGCGTGGGAATCGTTCCGGTGGCCTTGATGCGGCGCAGCAGGTCGTCGTTCACGAGCGTGCAGTGCTCGATGCGGTGGCGGCGATCCGGATGCGGCCACTCGCGCAGCACGCGCTCGTACGCCTTGAGCACCATGTCGATCGTGACATCGCCATTGGCGTGGATCCCGATCTGCCAGTTGTGCCGGTGCGCGTCCTCCACCGCTGCGTCGATCTCCTCCTGTGACATCGTGAGGATGCCGTAGTCGTTCGTACCCACGTAGGGCGTGCTCATGCGCATGGTACGCTCCGACGCCGAGCCGTCCGCCGCGCGCTTCACGCCGCCGATGCGGATCCACTCGTCGCCGAATCCGGTGTAGACGCCGGCGTCTCGCAGCTTCGCGTACGCATTCCCTTCCCCGCCGCCCCACACCATGAGGTACGCGCGATGCCGCAGCTCGCCCGCGGCGCGCGCGTCCTCGTACGCCCGGATGGACTGTGAGCTCGTGCTGGCGTCGTGCACCGAGGTCAGCCCTGTCGCCGACAGCAGCTTCGAGATGTGCTGCATGCCGAGGCGCGCGCGCTCACGCTCCTGCTCGGCGGTGAAGGCCTCGCGCTTCCCCACGCGCTCGATGACGTCTGTCGCGAGCTCCGCGACGTGCCCGTTCAGCTCACCATTCTCCCGGAAATAGCGGCCGCCACGCGGATCGGGTGTGTCTCTGGTGACGCCGGCAAGATCGAATGCCTTTGTGTTGTACCAGCTCGTGTGCCCGCCGCGATGGTGCACGCCGATCGGATGCTGCGTCGACACCTGGTCGAGCGCAGCGCGCGTGAGCGGGCCGTCGGTGAGCTTGGTGTCGTCGAACATGTAGGCGTCGATCCAGAACCCCGGCGGCGTCGTCGCGGCTTTCTTTCTCAGCGCCTGTTGGATCGCCGCGACGCTGCGCAGGTTGGCGTCGACATCGTACAGCTCCGTGACGCCGCTCGGATGGCAGTGGCAGTCGATGAAGCCTGGAAGCACCGTCGCGCCCGCGGCGTCCACGATTGGCGTATTTCGCGATGCGAGGTTTCGAACATCGCTGTTCGTCCCCACCGCCATGAATTTCCCATCCTTCACGGCGAACGCTTCCGCACGCGGAAGCGCGGCGTCCTGCGTCAGCACGCGCGCGTTCACGATGATGAAGTCGGGCACGTCCGCAATGCTCCGCCGAACACCGAGCAATCGCTCGGCGAGTGGTACCTTCTTCACGCTGGCGACGCCGGCGAGCATCGCGCTCAAGCCGAGAAACTCACCGCGGGTGTATTTGCGCATGTCCTATTCTGCGTGCGAGGTGCGATCGCGCCAGAGCCCGTCAGGATTCCGATCCTGCCTGATCCATTGACGGGCACAATGCTCGACGTCGACCGATGCTCAGGTCGCCATGCTGAGCGCACGCTCGCCTATATAAGGAAGGAGAGCCAGAACGGCGGGAGCGGCGCGAACGGTGCGTTTGTTTAACGCGACCCCACAGACCCGCAGTATGGCGAGACGAGACACCAACACGAGAGTGGCGACGCGGCTCAGGCCGGAGCTCACGCGCCCCGACATGACGCCGGGGGCGCGCAAATGCCGCCGCAGATTCCTGAAGTTCTTCCCGGCGGGCTTCCGCGACGAGACGTACGTCGACTGGGAGCGCGACTACAAGTGGGAAGCCTACGAGAAGTGGTGCGCGTCGCTCCGGCGCGGCTCATTTCGTTCCCAGCTCGACAGCGGCGAATACGCCGCGATCGCGAAGCACGCCGTCTCGATCGAGTCGCGCACCAACCTGCTCTTCTCCTTCGAGAAGATGGCGCTGCGCGACGCCGTGAAGACACCCGCCGGGGCGCGCATGTTCGCCGAGGGGCTGTGGGATTTTCTCCACGGCGCTGGCACGGACCAGGCGCGTTTCGAGCGCTGGATCGAGGTCGTCGCCGCGCTGCCGCGCGTGCAGACCCGCGTGCTCACCTGGCCCATCGCGACGGTCTTCGGATTCATCGCGCAGCCGGAGCGCCACATCTTCCTCAAGCCGAACGTCACGAAACGCGCTGCCGCGGCGTACGGCTTTCCCTTCGAGTATGCGTCGCGCCCGAACTGGAAGACGTACGTCAACCTCGTCGAGTTCGCGGAGCAGGTGCGCGAAGATCAGAGAGATCTTGGCCCACGCGACATGATGGACCTGCAGGGCTTCATCTGGGTGCAGGGGAGCGACGAGTACGACTGAGTCATGGGCGTCGCCATGAGCGCTTTCATGAGCGATCTTAGCACTGCATGTTGAGGATTCTCATCACGAAGCGCACAGATGGCGGCGCTGTCCTGAAATGCACCCGCGCTGACGGCACTGAGACCTGGCAGAAGCAGGAAGGCACCCACGCCACCTTCTTTCCGCTGCACGATCTCACCCACTACAGCGTCGAGTCCGAGCTCGGCCTGACGCACGCCTTCTTCGGGCTCATCGATCAGGGCTGGTCCATCACCGACACCGAAGGTCGAGGACCGCGCGGACACTTGCCGTCTGACGCGCAGTTCGGTGAGTGGCTCGTGGGCCAGTTGGACGCCGAGCGCGCGAGCAGCGCGCGATGGACGACGGCGGAGTTCATGGAGAATGCGGAGCGGTATTTCGGCAAGGCGGGTATCCCCGTCCCGCGTGTGTTGACCGACGACGAGCTGTGGCGGATCAGGAAGCGCCGCGCGGAGCTGTTCGAGCGCTGGCACGCGCTGGTGCCGGGCGACACCCTCGAGCTGACCTTCGCGTCCGCGAGCACGTCGGGCGCGCCGGCGGCGTCGCACGTGACCCGGCGGTAGCTGGCGTCGTGTTAATAGGAGCCGCACCTTCATAGCGGACACGAACGCCTCATCCCCTCCCATCATGCGCTCACTCAAGCTCGGCGCGCTCGGCCTCCTCGTCGTCATCACCGGCGTCATGCTGCTCTGGGCGACGAACGCGGTGCCGCGCGCCGACATCCCCGACATCGCGATGAAGTCCATCGCCGCGGTCCTGGTTCTGGTGCTTGCGAGCTTCGCGTGGGACGCGATTCACGGCACGCCGGCGTCGACCGATCACACCGACAAACCTGTCCCTTAGCCTTCCCGGCTCCCGGCTCCCGGCTCCCGGCTCCCGGCTCCCGGCTCTCTCTCCAACTCCTCCCACCATGTTGATCCTCGGCGGCATCCTCGTCCTCGGCATCTTCGGCGTCGGCGTCTACAACTCGCTCATCCGCCGCCGCAATCGCGTCGATCAGGCGTTCAGCTCGATCGAGGTGCAGCTCACGCAGCGCTATGACCTCATTCCCAAGCTCGTGGAGACCGTGAAGCAATACATGGGACACGAGCGCACCGTCCTGGAGGACATCGTCCGCCTGCGGCAGAAAGCGGTCAGCGCCACCGATCCATCGCAGAAGATCGCCGCCGACAACGAGCTCACGCGCGCCATGGGTCAGCTCAACGTCACGCTCGAGAATTACCCGCAGCTCAAGGCGAGCGACACCTTCGTGCAACTCCAGCGATCGCTCAACGAGGTCGAGGAGCAGCTCGCCGCCGCGCGGCGCAGCTACAACGCCTCGGTGATGGAATACAACACGGCTGTGCAGACCTTCCCGAACTCCCTGATCGCGGGTTCCATGGACTTCGGGACGCGTACGATGTTCGTCGCCGACGACAAGAAGCGCGGCGACGTCGATATGCGAGGGCTCTTCCAGGCGTGAGTCCGTCGCCCGCGACGCTCGACGCAGCGACCCGAGCCCGCGTGCAGGCGGGCTGCAATTTCGTCAACAGCGAGATCGGGCGCCTGCGCAAGCGGGTCACGATGATCACGATCGCCGCTGTCGGCGGTGCGATCATCCTCTGGATGTTCATGGGGGGCGGCGACCCGAGACTGCCCGTGTTCGCCGCGCTCGCGATATCGGCCTTCTTCGCCAATCGCGCGCGGCTCGAGCTCAAGAAGAGCTACAAGGGCATCGTCGTGCGGCGCATGGTCGCGGCGCTCGGAAAAGGACTCAGCTACACCGCTGAATCCACGATGTCCCGCGCCACCTTCGACGACATGGATCTCTTCAGCGAACGCGGCGATCGCTTCGAGAGCGAGGATCAGGTCATCGGTAAAAAGGGCGAGGTGCCATACGCACTCCATGAGGTGCGCGTGCGGCGGAAGGAGAGGTCGTCGCGCAATCGCGTCATGTTTGGCGGCGGCGGGGCACAGCTGATCGCGTTCGGAATCGACGCCCTCGGCTCGCGGTCCCTGTCCAGGGGCAACTTCGTCTTCAGCGGCCTGGTGGTGCAGCTGGACTTCAACAAGAACTTCCGCGGCCACTCCGTCGTCGTGCCCGACAAGGAAGCCCAGATCCTCGGCGGCCTGTTCGGCGAATCGGAGAGGCGCAAATCCAAGAGCATCGTGCACCTGGAGAACCCGGACTTCGAGAGCATGTTCGCGGTGTATTCCTCGGACGATCAGGAAGCGCGATACCTCATCACGCCGAAGCTCATGGAGCTGATCATGGAGGCGCAGGCGCTGCTGGGGGCGCAGTTGCGTCTGTGCTTCATGAGCAACCACCTGTGGGTCACCGTTCCGCAGGAGAAGGATCGTTTCGACGTGGGCCTTTTCTCCGGGACCGTCACCCCCGAATCGGTGCTCGGCGACTTTATCGAGGTCGTGGCGCTCGCGGAGCGACTCGTGGACACACTGGATCTCGAGACGCGGATCTGGACGAAGGTCTGACAGATGCCTGCGGTCATGGCCGCAGCAATCACCGCCGTTTCCAATGCCCCGTAGACGCTTCACCGCCAGCCAGGCCAGCGAGATCGCAGAGACCAAGTATTTCCGCCTGCGTGCTGGTGACGATCACAAGTTCATCGCCGTGTGGGCTGTCGTCGTCGATGGTCGCGTCCTCGTTCGACCCTGGAACGACAAGCCTGCCGGCTGGTATCGCGAATTCCTGAAGACCGGGAGTGGCGCTGTGAAGATCGGGATGCAGGAGGTCGCGGTGCATGCCAGACCCGTCACCGGCGAGAAGCTGCTCGACGCCATGGACGCCGCCTACGCCCGGAAATACACCACGAAGCCGAATAACCCGTACGTGAAGGGCTTCGCGACGCGCGCGCGACGGGCCACCACGCTCGAGCTCACGCCGGCGTAGATTCTTCCCGTCTCGCCGCACAGGTTTTCCCCTCCCGCTCTTCTCGCCCCTCACTGCCTGGAGCCCTGTCATGCACGCCGAGTTGATGGTGCTGCGCATCGTTCACGTCGTTGGTGGGATCCTCTGGGTCGGCGCCATGGCGTTCAACGCCTTCTTCCTCGGCCCGGCGATGTCCGCGTCGGGACCTGCCGGCGGCC
>Ga0066652_100001583_pt1 | contig 11933 bp, 13 predicted proteins | sample GraSoiAngelo_101_FD_71413 | JGI IMG/M metagenome (GOLD analysis project Ga0066652, IMG submission 71413) | Grasslands soil microbial communities from the Angelo Coastal Reserve, California, USA - 14_0903_02_30cm | ecosystem: Environmental > Terrestrial > Soil > Grasslands | place: USA...
ACGCTGGTTCGGTATCGAGCCCGACCGCAACGCCATGTGGAGCGCGCTGCACTGACCGCAGCGCGCTGGCATCGCGCCGCCAGCGCACTCTTCGACCTGCTTCTGCCCGCGGCATGCGCCGTGTGCTGGCGAGCGCGCGCCGGCCACGAGCGCGAGCTGGTGTGCGGTGCATGCTGGCTCCGCGCGCGCGAACTACCTCGCCCGCGCTGCGACCGATGTGGACATCCGATCAACCTCGCACGTCCATCCGCGCCGTGCGTTTGGTGTCCGCTGCTGCCGCCATACGTGCGTGCCGTGCGCTCGGCGTACGCGATGCCCGGCGGAGCGGCGGAGTCGATCGTCCACGCGTTCAAGTACGACGGTTGGCACGCGCTCGGGGCCGCGATGGCGCGACGCATGGCCGCGTTGCGCTTTCCGCCCGACGTGGAGCGCGAGCGTGCGGCGCTCGTGCCCGTGCCGCTGGCATCGTCACGCCGGCGCGAGCGCGGCTACAACCAGAGCGAGGTGCTGGCGGAAGGGCTCGCCCGCCTCTGGAACCTTCCGATGCGCACCGACCTTCTTGCACGGACGCGTGCAACGACGACCCAGACGCGGTTGACACCAGGGGAGCGACAGCGCAACGTTGCAAATGCGTTCCGCTCGCTCGCGGATCGTGGGTCGCTGCGCGGTTGCCATCTCGTCCTCGTCGACGATGTGGTGACCACCGCCGCGACCCTCAACGCGTGTGCCGCAGCGTTACACGACGGCGGCGCGCGCATCGTGAGCTTCGTGACCTTCGGCCGGGCGCCGGCGCTGGGCGACCGGTGGTGACCACAGGAGAATCGGACAACATGGCAATTCGCGTCGGCATCAACGGCTTCGGCCGCATCGGGCGGCAAGTGCTTCGCGCGGCGAAGCAAGCCGGGATCACCGACCTCGACTTCGTCGCGGTGAACGACCTCACCGATACCAAGACGCTCGCGCATCTCTTCAAGTACGACTCGGTGCATCGCGAGTATAAGGGCACGGTGAAGGCGGGCGACGGTGCCATCACCGTCGACGGCGACGAGATCAAGATTCTCGCCGAGAAGGATCCGTCGAAGCTTCCGTGGAGCGACCTCGGTGTCGACGTCGTGCTCGAGTCGACCGGCCGCTTCACCGACGCCGACAAGGCCAAGGCCCACATCGCCGGCGGCGCCAAGAAGGTGATCATCTCCGCTCCCGCGAAGGGGGAGGACATCACGATCGTGATGGGCGTCAATCACACCAAGTACGACGCCAAGGCGCACAACATCATCTCCAACGCGTCGTGCACGACGAACTGTCTCGTGCCGATGGTCAAGGTGGTGCGCGACAACTTCGGCTTCGTGCGCGGCTCGATGGTCACGATCCACAGCTACACGAACGACCAGAACATCCTCGATCTGCCCCACAAGGACATCCGCCGCGCGCGCGCCGCGGCCATGTCGATCATCCCGACCACGACCGGCGCGGCCAAAGCCACCTCGCTCGTGATCCCGGAGCTGAAGGGCAAGATCGACGGCATCGCCATCCGCGTGCCGACGCCCGATGTCTCCTTCACCGACCTCGCCGTCGTCGTCGACAAGGCCGTCACGGTCGCCGAGGTCAATGCGGCGTTCCGCAAGGCGGCCGATGGGGATCTCAAGGGGATCCTCCAGTACTCCGAGGAGGAGCTCGTCTCCTCGGACTACATCGGCAACCCGTTCTCGTGCATCCTCGACGCGAAGAGCACGAACGTCGTCGACGGGACGCTGCTGAAGGTGTCCGGTTGGTACGACAACGAGTGGGGCTACGCGTCCCGCTGCGTCGACCTGCTGCAGTTCGTCGGCAAGCAGCTGTAGCACATCATGAACAAGCTGACGGTACGCGACCTTGCCGCGGAGCAGCTCCGCGGCAAGCGGGCACTCGTGCGCGTGGACTTCAACGTTCCGCTCGACGCGGGGCGCCACATCACCGACGATACGCGCATCCGCGCGGCGATCCCCACGCTCGAGCTGCTGCTCGACCGCGGGGCGCGCGTCGTTCTGCTCTCACACCTCGGCCGTCCGAAGGGCAAGCCCGAGAGCAAGTACTCGCTGCAGCCGGTGGCCAAGCGGCTCGCCGAGCTGCTGCCGAATCGCACGGTGTCGTTCGTCGAGAGCACCGACAGCGACGAGGCGCTCAAGGCCACCAATGAGCTGAAGCCGGGCGAGGTCGTGTTGCTGGAGAACACGCGCTTCCTCGGCGGAGAGGAGACGAACGACGAACGCCTGTCGCGCGCGCTCGCCGAGCTCGGAGACCTCTACGTGAACGACGCGTTCGGCGCGGCGCACCGCGCCCATGCCAGCACCGAGGGGGTCGCCAAGCACCTCTCGCCCGCGGTCGCCGGTCTCCTCATGGAGAAGGAGATCAACTATCTGCACGACGCGCTCGAGAACCCGAAGCGGCCGTTCGTCGCCGTGCTGGGCGGCTCGAAGATCTCGGGGAAGATCGACGTCATTGAAGCGCTCCTCCCGAAGGTCGACGCGCTGCTGGTCGGCGGTGCGATGGCATGCACGTTCTACAAGGCGATGGGCCTCGAGACGGGAAAATCACTCGTCGAGGCCGATCGTGTCGAGCTTGCGAAGTCGCTCCTCGAGAAGGCGGGCACTCGACTCATCCTCCCGCACGACGCCACGGTCGCGCCGTCGATCGAGCAGGGGAGCAGCGCGCGAGCCGTCGGCCGCGACGCACTGCCGCCGGATCAGGCGATGCTCGACATCGGGCCACGCACCGCCGAGTCGTACGCCAGGGCGATCGCCTCGGCGAAGACGGTGCTGTGGAATGGTCCGATGGGCGTGTTCGAGACGCCGCCGTTCGACAAGGGCACCCGCGCGATCGCCGAATCCATGGCGACGGCCACGGGGCAGGGCGCGACGACGATCGTCGGGGGCGGGGATTCCGCAGCCGCGGTGGAGCAGGCGGGGCTCGCCGACAAGATGAGCCACGTGTCCACGGGCGGCGGTGCCTCGCTCGAGTTTCTCGAGGGGAAGACACTGCCGGGCCTCGCGGCGCTGACCGACAAGTAGGATGGCACCCCTTCGCCGGCCGGTCCTCGCCGCCAACTGGAAGATGAATCTCGGGCCGACGGCAGCGTCGGCATTTCTCGAGTCGTACCTGTCGCACTACGCCGCGCGCGACGATCGCACGGTGATCCTCTTCCCCTCGGCGATCGCGTTCTCGTCGGCGCGTCACGCCGCCGAAGCGCGGCCGGACATCCAGTTCGGCGTGCAGAACGTGCACTCGGCCGAGAAGGGCGCTTTCACCGGCGAGACCTCCGCCTCGATGGCGCAGGACGCGGGCGCGCGCTTCGTGCTGATCGGACACTCGGAGCGCCGTCACGTCTTCGGCGAGACGGATGCGCTGACGGCGGAGAAGATGAGCCGCGTCGCGAGCCAGGGTCTCGCGCCTGTGCTGTGCGTGGGAGAGAAATTCGAAGAGCGTGAGAACGGCGAGACGAATGAAGTCATCGTCCGACAGCTTCGCGCGGCGTTCGAGGGGCTTCTCGAGAATGACGCCTCCGTGCTCGGCACCGTCGTGATCGCGTACGAGCCCGTGTGGGCGATCGGAACCGGGCGCACCGCACACCCGGAAGATGCGTCGGCGGCGCACGCGGCGATTCGCGCCGAGCTGTCGGCATCGGCCGGCTCGATTGGAGATTCGATCCCAATTCTGTACGGCGGCAGCGTAACCGCGCTCAACGCGTCCACGCTGCTCGCAGCGCCCGGCGTGGATGGGCTGCTCGTCGGCGGTGCGAGCCTCGATCCGGAGAGCTGGGCAGCGATCTGCAACGCCTGAGCTCAGCGCATTCTCGTCACTTGACGCTGGGCCGTAAGTCTCGGTAAGTTTGGCGTTTAGCCTCCTTCAGCTTCTCTCCAGCCTTCTCGCGCGGCATGTACACTTTTCTGCTCGTCCTCCTGATCATCGACAGCCTCGTGCTGGTCGCCGCCATACTGCTGCAGGCCGGCAAGGGGAACGGGCTCGCTGCGTCGTTCGGTGGCGTGAGCAGTTCGGCGGATTCGCTGCTCGGCACGCGACAGGCCGGCAACCTGCTGACGAAGGCGAGCTGGTGGGGGGGTGGACTGTTTCTCTTCCTGTCGCTCGTGCTCTCGATCGCCTCGACGCAGCGCCGCGCGCCGAAGTCGGTGCTCGATCAGGCCTTCACGCAGCCCACGGCTCCGGCGCCCGCGGCTCCAGCTCCCGCCTCGGGTGCGACGGGCGGGGCAGCGGGCATTCCGCTGACGCCCGCTCCCTCGACGCCGGCCGGACAGCCCGCCACGACGCCGGCCGCCCCTGCTCCGAAGAAGCCCTAAGCGTGGCTGATCGGGACGTCAGTCCAGGGTTCCTCCTCCTCGAGGATGGAACCCTGTTTCATGGCGCGCTCCGCGCGTCGCACGCGACGACCGTCGCCGAGGTCGTGTTCACGACGAACATGAGCGGCTACCAGGAGGTCTTCACCGATCCCTCGTACCGCGGCCAGATCGTCGTGATGACGGCGCCGATGATCGGCAACTACGGCGTGAATCCGGCCGACCCGGAGTCCGGCGCACCGCAGATCGCCGGTGTCATCGTGCGCGAGCTGTCACGACGCTACTCGAACTGGCGCGCCGACGGTGACCTCGAGAGCTACCTGAAGGCGGCGCAAATCCCCATTCTCGAAGGGGTTGATACGCGGCGCCTCACCCGCCATCTCCGGACGGTCGGTGTGATGCGGGGTGTGGTCGGCGCGGGCGAGGCGCCGACAGACGAGGCGCGCGCCCTGCTCGCGGCCTGTCCCTCGATGGAAGGCCTCGACCTGGCGTCCCGGGTCACGACGAGCGAGCGCTACCAGTGGGGCAACCCGCAGGCGCCCAATCACATCGTCGCCTACGACTTCGGGATCAAGCGCAACATCCTGCGGCTGTTCGACGATGCGGGATGTCATGTCACGGTCGTGCCCGCCTCCACACCGGCTGAAGCGGTGATGGAGCTGAACCCTGACGGCGTCTTCCTCTCGAACGGACCCGGCGACCCGGACGCCATCGAGTACGCCCCTGGCACCATCCGCGCGATCGCCGAGCGCGAGGTGCCGATGTTCGGTATCTGCCTGGGGCACCAGCTCTTGGGACTCACCTTCGGCGCCCAGACGGTCAAGATGCCGTACGGGCATCGGGGTGGAAATCACCCCGTTCGGGAGATCGAGACGGGCCGGATCCTGATCACCTCCCAGAACCATGGCTTTGCGGTTCAGGGGAACGAGCAGGCGATACCCGGGGCCCCCGCGCTGGAGGTCACGCACGTCAACCTGAACGACGGTACGGTCGAGGGGCTGAAGCACCGGGAGCTCCCCGTATTCGCCGTGCAGTACCATCCTGAGGCCGCTCCGGGGCCTCACGACGCGCGGCCGCTGTTCGAACAGTTCATGGAAACGGTGCGAAAGCGGCGGGCCTGAAGTGCTCCAAGCTCTTGACACACAAGAGTTAACGCGGATAAGTTCGATCAGCTTTCAGCACCCCTCCGCCGCCCGCTTCGAGGCCCCACCATGACGAAAGCCGATCTGGTCGAGCGCGTGACCGCCCAGATATCCCGCACGGCCGGGCCCATGATCTCCAAGAAGGACTGCGCCCGAGTCGTCGACTCGTTCCTCGACGCCATCAAGGAGGCGCTCCAGGAACAGAAGAACATCGAGGTGCGCGGATTCGGCACCTTCAAGATTCGCCACCGCAAGACACGCATGGCGCGCAATCCTCGCACGGGCTCTCCCGTCGAGGTGTCCGCTCGGCCTGTTCCGGTGTTCAAGCCGTCGAAGGAGTTGCGCGCGATGGTGGCGAACATCTCCATCGAGGAGCTCGAAGACGACGCCGAGGAACTGTCCGAGGCGTAACCGCTTCGTGTCGCATCGTTTGAGCCCCGGTCATGCCGGGGCTTTTCTTTTCGGCGCTTCCGTCGGCATCCGTGCTCGTGTACGATGCAACAAGCACATGACCGTCACGCTTCTACTCTTCGCCTCCTACGCCGAAGCGCTCGGCGCGACGACGCTCGACATGGAGCTGCCGCGCGAATCCACGGTCGGTGATCTGCTCACCGCGATCCGATCGCGGCCCGGCGCGGACCGACTTCCTCCGACGCCGCTCGTCGCGGTGAACGAACGCTATGCGAACCTCGACAGCGTGGTCCGCGAGGGCGACGAGGTCGCGCTCATTCCGCCGGTTGCGGGCGGATGACTCCGCTACCGTCGCTGGTCCGTGCCCCGATCGACCCGATGGAGATCGTGCGGGCGGTCTCGAACCCGGGGAATGGCGCCGTGCTGCTCTTTCTCGGCGCGGTGCGCCAGGTGAACGACGGCCGCGACGTGACGGGGATCGACTACGCGGCGTACGAAGGCATGGCCCAGCGCGAGCTCGAGGCGATCGTGAGCGAGGCCTCCAGCAGATTCGGCACCTCCGACGTCGCGGTGCAGCACCGGCTTGGCGAGCTCGGTGTCGAGGAGGTGAGCGTGGCGATCGCCGTTGGGCACGCCCACCGCGACGCGGCGTACGCGGTATCTCGCTTCGTGATCGAGGAGCTCAAGCGCCGCGTGCCGATCTGGAAGCGCGAGCACTACACGGACGGGACGCGCGAGTGGGTCGACCCCACGGGACGCGCGAGCGCGGGAGCGCCCTCGTGAGCGCGCTGCTCGACCAGTTCGGCCGGCGCATCGAGTATCTCCGTATCTCGGTGACGGATCGCTGCAACTTCCGCTGCAGCTACTGCATGCCGCTCGAAGGGCTGCCCTGGCTGCCGAAGGCCGACATCCTCACCTACGAGGAGATCGCCGAGGTGGTACGTCAGCTCGCGCCGATGGGACTGCGCCGAGTGCGCATCACCGGCGGCGAGCCGACGATTCGGCCGCAACTGTCGACGCTCGTGCGCCTGTTGCGCGCGACGCCGGACGTCGAGGACATCGCGCTCTCGACGAACGGGGTGCGCCTTCCCGAGCTCGCGAGCGAGCTGGCCGAGGCGGGGCTCGATCGCATCAACATGTCGTCCGACAGCCTGAAATCCGACCGCATCGCGGCGATCGCACGCCGCGATCTTCGGTTCGATCCAATCGCCGCGGCCTCCGCGGCGCAGGATGCCGGTCTCGCACCGATCAAGCTGAACGTCGTCGTGATGCGGGGCATCAACGACGACGAGGTGCTCGACTTCGCGCGACTGACGCTCGAACGCCCATGGCACGTTCGGTTCATCGAGCTGATGCCCGTCGGCGAGATGGCGATGCTGTCGGACGCGCACGTCGTTCCGAGCGAGGAAGTGCTGGCGCGCATCGGTGCGGCGTTCGGCCCCCTCGAGCCGACGGCAGGCCCCGCTCGCGGCAACGGTCCGGCGGCGTACCATCGCCTGCCTGGTGGCGTCGGAACCGTCGGCGTGATCACGCCCATGACGCACACCTACTGCGGCAGTTGCAACCGGGTGCGCCTCACGGCGGACGGCCGTCTGCGTACCTGCCTGTTCGGCGACCACGAGGTCGATCTGCGCACGCCGTTGCGTGCGGGGATTCCGCTCGCGCCGTTCGTGCGCCGCGCGCTCGCCGAGAAGCCCGAGGCGCACGCGTTGCTCGCGCGCCGAGTCGGCGGATTGCGCGCGCTGTCGCAAGTCGGGGGATAGCATCGACTCGGGCGCGCGATACTTTTCGATCAACAGCACCTCACCCTCAGACTTTCGCACTCATGGTCAATAAGATCACCGTCGTCGGGGCCGGAAACGTCGGTGCCACGACGGCCCAGCGCGTCGCCGAGAAGGAGCTGGCGCGCACCGTCGTGATGGTGGACGTCGCCGAAGGGATTCCGCAGGGCAAGGGGCTCGACCAGTGGCAGAGCGCGCCGATCGAGGTTTACGACTCGCGGATCATCGGCACCAACGGATACGACGAGACGGCGGATTCGGAGATCGTCATCATCACCGCCGGCATCGCCCGCAAGCCGGGGATGTCACGCGACGATTTGCTCAATACGAACGCCGGCATCGTGAAGTCGGTCTCGGAGCAGGTGAAGAAGTCGTCTCCGAACGCCATCGTCATCGTCGTGTCGAACCCGCTCGACGTGATGTGCTACGTGGCCAAGGAAGCGACCGGCTTCCCGCGGCAACGGGTGATCGGCATGGCCGGCGTGCTCGACACGGCACGCTACCGCGCGTTTCTCGCCGAAGCGCTCGACGTCAGCGTTCGCGACATCCAGGCGATGGTGCTCGGCGGCCACGGCGACACGATGGTCCCGCTCATCTCCTACACGAGCGTGAGCGGCATCCCCATCACGCAGCTGATGGACCGCGCGACGCTCGATGCGATCGTCGACCGCACGCGCAACGGCGGCGCCGAGATCGTGAAGCACCTGAAGACCGGCTCGGCGTACTACGCGCCGTCGGCGGGCGCGGTGCAGATGGCGGAGGCGATCGTGAACGATCAGCGCCGCATCCTGCCGTGTGCGGCGTGGCTGGAGGGCGAGTACGGGATGAGCGGGCTCTATCTCGGCGTGCCCTGCAAGCTGGGCCGGAATGGCCTCGAGCAGGTGATCGAGGTCGAGCTCACGCCGGACGAGCGGACGGCGCTGGAGAAGAGCGCCGAAGCGGTCCGCGAGCCGATGCGCGCCGTCAAGCTCTAGACCTCGGTCGACGGGCGCCGTGCCATGGAGCACGACGCCCGTCGCCGCATCACGGGCCGCGGCGGTGCACGCGCGGCTCGACCGGAGAAATCGAAGCGGCCATCGCGCGGGTTGACCGATGCCAGGCATGCGGCCGACGCGTGGCCCGGAAGGGAGTGAGACGATCGATGTGGGCGTTGACGCTGTACCGATCGACGATCGGCAAGAAGATGATCATGGCGGTCACGGGCCTCGTGCTCGTGGTGTTCGTCATTGGGCACATGGCGGGGAACCTCCAGCAGTTCCTCGGACCGGGCCGAATGAACGCCTACGCGGCGTTCCTCAAGAGCACCGGTGAGCTGCTCTGGATCGCGCGGCTCGGGCTCCTCGCCGCCACCGTGCTGCACGTGCTGATGGCGTATCAGCTGACGCAGATCAAGCGCGCCGCGCGGCCGATCGACTACACCAGGCGCGAGCCGCAGGTCTCGACGCTCGCCTCGCGCACGATGCGCTGGGGCGGCGTGCTGCTGCTCGTCTTCATCGTGTTTCACATCCTGCACTTCACCACGGGTACCGTCTTTCCGGTCGCGAGTCGACCCGACGCCCAGTATCCCGCGTTCAGCCACACGGACGTCTACGGCAACGTCGTGAGCGCGTTCCGCAATCCGTGGGTGGTGCTGTTCTACGTCGTCGCGATGCTGTTTCTCCTGCTGCATCTCTTCCACGGCGCATGGAGCTCCGTGCGAACGCTGGGACTGAGCAAGCCGTCGCCCGATCCGCTGCACCGGCGCGTCTCGACGGTCATCGCCGTCGTCGTGTGGCTCGGCTTCACCGCGATCCCCGTCGCCGTGTTCTTCGGAGTGATCCGCTAGATGTCCATCGAGCTCAACGCACGGATTCCGGCTGGTCCGCTGGCCGCGAAGTGGGACAAGCACCGCTTCGAGATGAAGCTGGTGAACCCGGCGAACAAGCGGAAATACACCATCATCGTCGTCGGCTCGGGACTGGCCGGCGGGGCGGCGGCCGCCACGCTGAGTGAGCTCGGCTACAACGTCCGGTGCTACTGCTATCAGGACTCGCCACGCCGCGCCCATTCGATCGCGGCGCAGGGCGGGATCAACGCCGCCAAGAACTATCAGAACGACGGCGACAGCATCCAGCGACTGTTCTACGACACGATCAAGGGCGGTGACTTCCGCGCGCGCGAAGCCAACGTGTATCGGCTCGCGCAGATCAGCGTGAACATCATCGATCAGTGCGTGGCGCAGGGAGTGCCCTTCGCGCGAGAGTATGGCGGGCTGCTCGCCAACCGCTCGTTCGGCGGCGCCCAGGTTTCGCGCACCTTCTACGCGCGCGGGCAGACCGGCCAGCAGCTGCTGCTCGGCGCGTACCAGGCGCTGGAAAAGGAGATCGCCAAGGGCGGCGTGACGATGTTCCCGCGCGCCGAGATGCTCGATCTCATCGTCGTGAATGGCCGGGCGCGCGGCATCGTCGTCCGCGACGAGCTCACGGGCAGGATCGAGCCGCACCTTGCCGACGCCGTGGTGCTGGCCACGGGCGGATACGGGAACGTCTTCTACCTCTCGACGAACGCGAAGGGATGCAACGCAACGGCCATCTGGCGCGCGCACAAGCGCGGGGCAGCGTTCGCGAATCCCTGCTACACGCAGATCCATCCGACCTGCATCCCCGTGGCGGGTGAGCACCAGTCGAAGCTCACCCTCATGTCGGAGTCGCTGCGCAACGACGGGCGCGTGTGGGTGCCGAAGCGGAAGGAGGACGTCGGCAAGAACCCGACCGATATCCCGGAACAGGATCGCGACTACTATCTGGAGCGAAAGTATCCGAGCTTCGGCAACCTCTCGCCGCGCGACATCGCATCGCGCGCCGCGAAGGAGGCGTGCGACGAGGGACGCGGCGTCGGCCCCGGGGGGCGCGGGGTCTACCTCGACTTCGCCGACGCGATCAAGCGGCTCGGCGAGGACCGGATCCGCGAACGCTACGGCAATCTGTTCGAGATGTACGAGCGCATCACCGCGGAGAATCCCTACAAGGTGCCGATGCGCATCTACCCCGCCGTGCACTACACGATGGGCGGGCTCTGGGTCGACTACAATCTCATGAGCACCATTCCCGGGCTCCACGTGGCGGGTGAAGCGAACTTCTCCGATCACGGCGCGAACCGCCTCGGCGCGAGCGCGCTGATGCAGGGACTGGCCGACGGCTACTTCGTGCTGCCCAACACGATCGGCGACTATCTCGCGTCGACGCGCCTCGAATCCGTCAGCGCCGATGCGCCCGACGTGAAGGCTGCCGTTGCCGACGTGGAGAAGCGGACGCGCACGCTCCTGGGGATCAATGGCAAGCGCACGGTGGCGTCGCTGCACCGCGAGCTCGGGCGGATCATGTGGGAGTACTGCGGCATGGCGCGCGACGCTGGTGGGCTGAAGAAGGCGCTCGAGCTCATCCCGCAGTTGCGCGAGGAGTTCTGGCGCGACGTGCGGATTCCGGGCGCCGGCACGGAGTTGAATCAGACGCTCGAGCACGCGGGACGGGTCGCCGACTTCCTCGAGCTCGGAGAGCTGATGTGCCGCGACGCCCTGCATCGCGAGGAGTCGTGCGGAGGCCACTTCCGCACCGAGCACCAGACCCCGGACGGCGAGGCGCTGCGCGACGACGAGCACTTCGCCTACGTCGCCGCGTGGGAGTGGCAGGGCGAGGGGAAGCCGCAGCAGCTCAACAAGGAGCCGCTCGTCTACGAGAACATCAAGCTCTCGCAGCGGAGCTACAAGTGAGCGGATCGATGAACCTGACCCTGCAGGTGTGGCGTCAGCCCGGCCCAGAGGCCGACGGCGGTTTGAAGGAATACCAGGCGAGCGACATCAGCCCGGACATGTCGTTCCTCGAGATGCTCGACGTCGTCAACGAGCGGCTGATCGAGGCGGGCGACCTGCCGATCGCCTTCGACCACGACTGCCGAGAGGGCATCTGCGGCTCCTGCGGCATGATGATCAACGGCGTGGCGCACGGACCGTCCAAAGCGACGGCGACCTGTCAGCTCCACATGCGGAGCTTTCGCGATGGCGACACGATCGTCATCGAGCCGTGGCGGGCGCGGGCGTTCCCGGTCATCCGCGACCTCGTCGTGAACCGCGGAGCGCTCGACCGCATCATCGCCGCGGGCGGTTTCATCTCCGCGCCGACGGGAAGCGCGCAGGACGCCAATGCGATTCCCGTCTCGAAGCAGGACTCGGACGCAGCGATGGACGCTGCCGCCTGCATCGGCTGCGGCGCCTGCGTCGCCGCCTGCCCGAACGG
>Ga0066652_100001585_pt1 | contig 11929 bp, 12 predicted proteins | sample GraSoiAngelo_101_FD_71413 | JGI IMG/M metagenome (GOLD analysis project Ga0066652, IMG submission 71413) | Grasslands soil microbial communities from the Angelo Coastal Reserve, California, USA - 14_0903_02_30cm | ecosystem: Environmental > Terrestrial > Soil > Grasslands | place: USA...
CCTTATAGTTCCGACTATACGCACATGGTTTTCCGTGGCTGGTATGATTTCGGTGGCGGCTCCATGGCCGATATGGGTCATTATAGTTTATGGACTGTTTTCAATGCATTGAAATTAACATCGCCAATCGTGGTGGAACCGCATCGTAGTCACGTCTGCGGTTTTAACGGGGCTGTCCCTTATCGAATCAACAATGACTTTTCATTCCCGATGGCAAGTACTGTTCGCTTCAGCTATCCCGCCAATGGTAACCGCGGTCCCGTAGATCTTTTTTGGTATGATGGTGGAATGCGACCACCCATACCGGATGAATTGACTGCACAGAATAAGGAATTGCCGCAGGAAGGAATGATGTTCGTCGGCGACCATGGAAAAATCTTAGCCGGTTTTAATGTGCAGAACCCGCAGATCATTTCCGGTAAAAAAATGGATGCGCCTGCAGCTAAAACAGATAATCTTAACCAGGTGCAGCAGACTTCTGCAGCACTGCCTTTATTTGTTGATGCATGTAAAACAGGCAAGCAATATCCCGGTAGTTTTCCCGATGCTGAATATTTAACCGAGGCGGTGAACCTGTATGCAGCCGCATTGAGAGCAAACAAATTATTGCGCTATGATGCAGCCGGCATGACATTCGTCAATGCCAGTGATGCAAACAAGTACCTGAGTAGAGAGTATAGGAATGGTTGGAATCCCGATACAGTCTAAAGTCATAATTGGTGGGTTTGCCCCGAGCCGGGGAAATTAAAACTTTCAATTTCAAAAACATTTTTATGAAAACGACAAACAGGAGAAATTTTATTTCTACAACAGCTAAAGCAGGCGGAGCTGCTTTTGTGTTGTCGCACTTACCATCGCATTTCTTTGAAGCTGCAGGAAAAGTGAATATGCCCATTGGATTTCAGTCATGGACGATAAAAGATGAGCTGAGCAAAGATTTTCCGGGAACACTCAAAATGATGGCCGATATGGGTTACCGCCAAATTGAAATGTGTTCTCCAAAGGGATATGAACAGATCGGTTTTGGCGCATTTACCAAAATGAAAACCTCAGACATCCGTAAAACGATTGAAGATTCCGGCCTTACCTGCCCCAGTTGTCATTTTGGTTCCGCAGAATTCAAAGATGAAAATATTGATGACCGTATATTATTTGCAAAAGAACTGGGCCTTACACAAATGATCTGTTCTACATTCTGGTTACCCAAAACAGCAACATTAAAAGACTACCAGGCTGAGGCAGATAAATTGAATAAAGCGGCGGAAAAAATAAATAAAGCCGGGTTGCACACCGGATTTCACAATCATGATTTCGAATTTTCAATGCTGGAAGGTAAATTGATCTATGACGAACTCATGGCCCGCTTTGATCCTAAGCTTGTAAAGATGCAGTTTCAAACCCAGGTGATCGTTCATGGATATAAGGCAGCAGATTATTTTAAAAAATATCCCGGCCGTTTTATCTCCTCGCATTTGTCCGACTGGTCGGCCGATAAAAAAGAAGTACCGTTGGGCCAGGGTGTGATTGACTGGAAAGAGTTTTTTGATGCGGCAAAAAAAGGCGGGGTAAAAAATATATTTGTTGAAATGGACAGGGATAAGTTTAAAGATAGCGCGGCATATCTTTCGATAGTTTGATCCATCGAGGCCGGAAGAGAAGGCCCGCACGGCGAAATATTAATAATTTATCCTCCTCAGCAATTCACCTGTTGATTCTCCACTAGCTCAAGCAGGAATTGCATTATCAATTGAACAATGCGTCAGCGACCCTATTTTCATTTTTTGTAACTTACAGTCAGAAAAATCATCAACCATGGTCCTGAGTATCAATGGTGACAAACACGAAGTAACCGTAGACCCTGATGTTGAATTATTGATCGTATTACGTGACTACATCGGGTTGACCGGTACCAAATATGGGTGCGGTGAAGGAGCCTGCGGCGCCTGCACGGTACTGGTAAACGGTAATATTACACGATCCTGTATCACACCTGTTAATTCCGTTGCTGGTAAGGAGATAACAACTATTGAAGGCCTCGAAAAAAATGGAGAACTCCATGCTGTACAGGAGGCCTTTCTCGCAACGGATGCTTTTCAATGTTCGTATTGTGCGTCGGGTATGATCATGGCGGCTGTGGCCCTGCTAAAGCACAATCCTTCTCCTTCGGAAAATGCCATTGTAAACGCAATGAACACGAATATCTGCCGTTGCGGTACCTATCCATATATTGTCAAAGCCATTCAACTGGCGGCAAAATCATAAATAACTTACGATGAAAAATCCGGATCATTTACAACATCCGTTTGAACCTATGACGGATGAACTGCCACCGGAACCAGGTTATCATTTTATTCTTGACCGGCGTAAATTTCTTGCACTTACCGGTGGAGGCTTGGTTGTTGCTTTTGTGCTGCGGGATATGCTTTCATTTTCCGGGGAAACTTTATCACCTGGAAACTCCCAGGTTCCCGTAAGTGGTGTAGGCGCATGGATACATATTAGCGAAGATGGAAAGGTAACAGTATACACAGGCAAAGTGGAAGTGGGACAGAATATACGAACATCGTTGGCGCAACTTGTTGCAGAAGAACTGATGGTGCCTCTCTCTTCTATTACAATGATTATGGGTGATACGGACCTGGTGCCGTATGATGCCGGCACGTTCGGAAGCCGCACTACTCCACAAATGGGCCCTCAATTGCGTAAGGCTGCCGCCACAGCAAGGGAAGCGTTGTTGGAAATGGCGGCAAAAAACTGGAACACTACTGCTGGTAATTTAAAAGCAGAAAACGGGATGATCGTAAATGCTGCTACTAATAAAAAAATTGGTTATGGTGAATTGACGAAAGGTCAGCAACTACTGATCCCAATTTCAGACAATGTCCAGTTGATTGCGACAAAGGATTGGAAAGTGGCGGGAAAAACGGTTCCGAAAATAAATGAACGCAATTTTATTACCGGTAAACATCAATATGTTTCAGATATGAAATTGCCCGGTATGCTGTATGGTAAGGTGCTGCGGGCGCCTTCATACGGGGCAAAATTGCTTGATGCGGATGTTACAAAAGCCAGCAAAATTCCAGGAGTAGTTGTGGTGAAAGATGAAAATTTTATTGGTGTAGCCGCGCCTGATGTAAAGACTGCAATAAAAGCTCTGGAGGCTATTGATGCTAAATGGGAAGAAAATAAAGGTCACCCTTCCAACGAAAACATTTTTGACTATCTCGTGAAGAACGCAAGGGGCGAAAGCGGTGGAAGAAATGCCGACGATACTAAAGGGAATGTCGAGCAGGGGTTAACCGAAGCTGAATTCAAACATTCAAAAACCTACAACATTCATTATATAGCACATGTACCGCTGGAACCAAGAGCAGCAGTGGCAGAGTGGATTGATGGAAAGCTTACTGTATGGACAGGAACTCAACGTCCGTTTGGCGTTCAGCAGGAACTTGCCGATGTTTTTAAAATGAGTAAAGAAAAAGTGAGGGTAATAATGCCTGATACCGGGTCGGGTTATGGAGGCAAGCACAGCGGTGAAGCTGCCATTGAAGCTGCACGGCTTTCAAAGGAAGCAAAGAAGCCGGTTAAACTTGTTTGGACAAGGGAAGAAGAATTTACATGGGCATATTTCAGACCGGGCGGCGTCATTGATGTGAGTGCAGGCGTTAAAAAAGATGGAACTATTACGGCCTGGAAATTTAATAACTATAATTCGGGTGGCGCCGGACTCGCTACTCCATATAAAACCGGTAGCCAGCAAATAGCACATCTTCCTTCGAATACGCCATTGAAACAAGGCTCCTATCGTGGCCTTGCGGCTACTGCAAATGTGTTTGCCCGGGAATCTCATATGACCGACCTGGCAAGATTGATTAAAATGGATCAACTTGAGTTCCGGTTAAAAAACTTAGAAGACGATCGTTTAATTGCAGTCCTCCAGGCAGCTGCAAAATCTTTCGGCTGGAATGGACCAAAAACTCAAGGTCATGGTTTCGGTATCGCAGGAGGCTTTGAAAAAGGCGGTTATGTCGGTTGTTGCGCCGAAGTAATGATCAATGGTGATAAGGAAGTTAAAGTAGTTCGTATAACGCAGGCATTTGATTGTGGCGCTATTGTCAATCCGCATCACCTGGAACAGCAGGCAATGGGTTCTATTATCCAGGGTCTTGGCGGCGCTTTATTTGAAACGGTTCAATTTGCCAATGGCAAAATACTTAACTCCGGATTATCCTCTTACCGGGTTCCCCGTTTTAGTGATATTCCAAAAATTGAAATCGTTTTAATTGACAGAAAAGACATTCCATCTGCGGGAGCAGGCGAGGCATGTATCGTGGGTGTTGCCCCGGCCATCCGCAATGCGATAGTGGATGCCACAGGCATAACTTTGAATACTTTGCCAATGTTGCCAAACGGGGCATTAGCTTAAACTTTCAGTTTTGAATCCTTTTCACTTTGAATGTATGGTGGTGATATAAACAACCTAATTGTCAAATTATTTCGTTTTGTCCCACCCGCCGGCGGATCAAATTCATCTGGAGGTTGTCCTGTCTTCTAAAAATTCTCTATCCACTTCACTTATTAGTCTAAACGTTTATTAATAATTCTTTAGCAAAACGTTTAAAAGAAATCCCTACTCATGATCGTTTTTTCCGGACAATCGATCATCCTATGAAAAAACTATTTTTTTTCGTCCTTTTTATCGGAACTGCATTCCTGGCTTCAGCTTTAACTGGTCCGGGGCCTTCACTAAGCAAATCACTTACTTTTCCTGTCGCAGGAAAGAAAGCAAAAGTCGGTAGTTTTTGGGGTGCTGAACGTGACGGCGGAAAACGCAAGCACGAAGGCATTGACATCTTCGCAAAAAAAGGTACACCGGTCGTCGCAGTTTGTGATGGCGTTATCGTTTCCAGCAGAAACACTCCCCGGGGAGGAAGAACGCTTTGGCTCCAATCCAACCGTCACCCATGGAAAGCCTATTATGCTCACCTGGATCAAAAAAAAGTCAAACCCGGGCAAGTAGTGAAAAAAGGCCAGATGATAGGCACGGTGGGTAACACCGGCAATGCAAAGTACACTCCGTCTCATCTCCATTTTGGTATTTATAAAACCCTTGGCGGAGCTATGAATCCGCTGCCGTTTGTAAAGAATTCTCCCAGGATCTCTGTTAGACCAGGTAACGGGGTTAAATCATAATGCTGGATGCTGTCGTTGCGAGTGCGTCATTTGAAATGTAGCCAATCAGTGGGATGCTAGATGCCGGATGCTGGTCGGTGGTCGTTGGCATCTTGTATTCGTCATGGAGGTTGTCAATCTTTACTCTTATACCCCTACATTTACTGCAACATCCCGGCGGCTCGTCCGTCTAATTCAGCAGTGTACAATACTAACCCGGATAATGAGGAAGAGAGGCGCGTGATCAGCCGGGCGCTGAAGGGTGATACACAGGCTTTTGCCGCCATCATCAAGAACACGGAAAAACTGGTGGCTCAAATTGTTTTCAAAATGATCAGCAGTCCGGAAGACCGGAAGGACATTGCCCAGGATATTTATCTAAAAGTCTGGAATAAATTACCTGGTTTTCGCTTTAATAGCCGGCTATCTACCTGGATCGCCCAGATCGGCTACAATACCTGCATTGATTTCCTGCGTAAAAAAAAATGGATATTCTTTGATGGAGAGGAAAAAGAACCGGGCACTGAGAGGGAAGATTCATTCCATACCCTGTCTTCGGCATATGCCACACTGGAAAATGATACCGTCACCATTAAGGAACTATCAACAATATTGAACAAAGAAATAGAAAAACTACCACCGGCTTTTAAAATTATGATCGTGTTGTATCACCAGGAAGAACTGAGCTATGATGAAATAGGACAGGTAACCGGGCTACCCGCTGGTACCGTGAAAAGCTATTTGTTCAGGGCAAGAAGAACATTAAAGAATAACCTGCTGGCTAATTATAAAAAAGATGATCTATGACAACAAAACATCCAAGCGATGATGAATTGCAGCAATATATATTTAATGGCGGCCCGATAAGCAAAGATGTCACTGCACATATTAATGCTTGTGAAGATTGCAGGGCCCGAATGGAAACCTACAGGGTATTGATCATGGGTATTGAGCAGTTGCCTGCGCCTGTTTTTGAATTCGACTTACAAGAGCTGGTATTGTCACGGCTACCCGCTCCCATTGAAAAAAATAAGGAAGGTAATTTATCACCCTGGGTCTTTATCGGGCCAACCGCTATGGCCGGTGGGCTGATCATTTATTTTTTCGGGCGTTATTTTCCTGGTTTGCTTACCGGCGTTGCCACGCTGGCTAACGGGTTGGTAGTGGTTTCCGCCTGTATCCTGGCAATGGTACTTGGTGTTGATATGTACAAAAGCTATAAGAAAAAAATAAATGCTCTTGACCTGTATTAATTGCAACATAAGACAGGAATTACCGTCTCATTCATCATAAACCGTTTTATAATGAAAAAAATAAATATCCTCGCGGCGCTTGTACTTGCCACATCCCCTGTTTTTGCTCAGGGTGGCAGACAAACTTCGCTTTACGACCCGGAAGTAATCAGGATTGTTTTTACGATCGCAGTTGTTATTATATTCATGGTCTTCATCCTTCTTGTCATGAAACTATATCTCGGTCACCGCCTTAAAAACAAGATCATGGATAAGGGATTATCGGAAAACATTGCTGCTTCTATCCTGCAGACCAATCCCCAGGAAGACCGGAACAGCAACATAAAATGGTTTTCGCTGATGGCGGGCCTTGGCGCCGGTCTTCTCGTTGTATACTATACACAGCCGCTGGGTATACACTCCCTGGCCATCATGTCATTCAGTATTTCTGCAAGTTTTTTAGGATATGACTTATTTACCCGGTACGCGAAGAAATAGTTGAGAGATATTTTCGACTAGTTTTTCTTTTCCACTTCTGTAATAAAACTCCGGATATTCAAATCCTGTGAAGGATTAGGAATTTGAATACCGTCTTTTCTAAATGCTTCATCGATGGCCTCGATCATATCGCTTTTTATTTGAGTTCCTGCATCGAAGTTTTCAATCCAGAATAAGACCCTGATCTCAATCGTATTGCTATTGAGATCCTTTATCAATACCACGGGTGGTGGATTGCGCATGACCCTTTTATCAGCTGTCAAAAGATCCAGCAGCAGCTTTTTGGTCCTTCCCCGGTCGCTGCCATAGGCTATCGCTGTCACTATCTCCACTCGCCGGTTGCGGTTTCCCATTGTCCAGTTAATCATTTGCTCGCTTAAAAGATTTCCATTAGGAATAATAACATCGGCTCCTTCCCAGGTAGTGATTATACTGCTTCTGAACCCGATAGACTTCATGGTTCCCGATTGCCCTCCAAACTCAACTACATCTCCCACATTAATAGGCTTCTCAAAGGCAAGGATCAACCCGCTTACCAGGTTATTGACCAGGGACTGTAAACCAAAACCGATACCGACACTTAATGCTCCCAAAATTATCGTCAGGCTATCCATGGGAATACCTGCAGCCGCAAACGCCAGCATTACACCAATAGTTATTATTGAAATTCGTATTAGTAGAAGCCAACTGCCAATTCCACCTTTTTTTCCCCGAGTCCTTACGGCATCCTGTTCGCCCGAAGCAAAAAATGTAACAATACTGGATATCATGCCTGACAGTATGAGAATGAGGAAAAACACAAAAACACTTTGGATGGTAAAAGTGGATTCACCGATCGTTCTTTCTTTCGCCATGAAATCAGTGATGGGGCCAGTGATCTTCCTGAAAAAATAGAAGCTCCGTCCAAATAGGATACACCAGCCGACCACAAGCAGGAAATAAAATATGGAAGGCCCTCTTTTGCCCAGCTTTTCAAAATCAATATACAGCGTTTTTTTACCCGGTTTTTTGTATATCCCGGAAGCGAGGATCAGCATTTCATTGATCAGCCGTATTACCCAGAAAAATAGTATACCATTGGTAAGACCGAAGATGCCGCTGGTTAAAAAAGATTTCGAGAAGTTATACCTCCCAAAAAGATTGGCTACTGCAGCTATAAGTTCCATCAAAATGAAGAAGCCGAGAAATATGCGGACGCCTTTTTCTTTTATTTCCTTACGGAAGCCGCCAATTAGAAAAACCAGGCCAAAGACCGCTCCCGCTAGCGACAATAAAAGCATCCCATATCTTTCAACGCGGGAAGCCTGGAGTGTTAAATTGTCAATAGTTGCCAGGAAAAACATAGCCAGCAATACGAGCCATGCAGACTTCCAGTATTTCGAAATAAAATTCCTGAAAATGAATGTAAGGGCCAGAACTGAGATAGCCCAGGATATCATTGTGAAAACAAATGGCGGGATTGGAAAGACAAACTGGAAAACATTTAAGATAATTATCACCGATGACAAAAAAGGGGACGATAAAACAAGGTAGTCCTGGGAACTCTTCGATAACGATTGAGATGCAGTCGATTTTTTCTTCAAATTTCTTAAAAACATCGTTAAGCCTGCAATCAATAGCAACAGGAACACTATCCAGCCTGAATTGTTTTTTGCGTAGTAAGAAAGAGCCAGTCTTGATTTTTCTTTTGACAGAAAATAAATTTCACGGAAAGGCCTTCTGAAAGCCGCCGGCTCCCATAAATTGACAGTTTCACGGTCAGATAAAGAAGCGGAAAGCTCTTCCCTGTAATTTTCAATTTGCTCAATACCATCTTCCAGTTTAATAATAACAAAATTTACCCTGGTCTGTAACAACTGTACCTTCTGGATCGCTTTTTTAATAAGAGTATCCGCAGGCCTCATTTCTTTTGTCACCAGCGTTATTTTGCTGATTAGGTTCGTAAGACTAATAGAGTCCGAGGGCAATTCAATAAGAATACTGTCGCTGGCCAGGGAATCAATGTTGTTCTGGAAACCCACAAGGTTTTTAAGATAGGATTCCAGCGCCTGTTTTGAGATTTCTGTTTTGTTAAGCAACTCCTTTAGAATCGTTGAAGAGGTGGCCAGGTTTCTTTCGGTTTGGGTAGTGCCTTTATTTGTAAAAATGCCATCGCCAGCCACATCATATAAACGAAGTACATAATTAAGTTGAGATGCTATACCTGCGGTGTCTATCCCCTTTTTTAAGTAATCATTTGCTTTTTGTGAGACCTTCAGGATATTATTAAGTATCTCATTTTGTCTTTTAGCGATCTTGTCGGAACTGAGCTGCTCAATATTTTTCCTGATCTCATCCGCTACCCGCTGTCTTAGGGGGATTAAAATCTCTTTTCTTACCGTATCAGTAATAATCGTATCCCGGGGGGCTGTTCCCTGCTGTGCGAATCCAAAGTTGCAAAATGAAGATGCCAGGATAAATAGGGAGATGTACAATAATTTTCTTACTATCATAAGCTTTATTTACTCATGATTGAGGCCCTGCCCCGGTATTGCCTGCCTTTTGCTGAGGCTTTGCAGCTTTCTTTCTTATCAGACACTTTCCGTGCATGGTTTTCTCCAGGCGGATATCACTTTAAAAATGCAAAGAGTATATGATCTTTTATTTGCAAAATCTTATTTCTTCTTCCGGTCTTTTTCAAATTGATCCATCAGCAGGGCTGTATATTCCTTACTCGATTTTTCTATGCTCTCGGGGTTTTCTGCTTTTGACTGAACCGACCAGATCATCGCCTGCGTTTCTACATCATAGGCGTTGGCTTCGATGAAATAGGTATTGTTAGTAGTGTAATAACCGGGATCATAAATGGTGTTCGACCAATAAGCATAATACCCATAGAAACCGGCACCGTAAGCGCCATAATAGCCGTATCCACCGTAGGGTGCATAGTAACCCGAGCCCTGCACATAATGGGTCTCACTTTTTTGGTCGATGATCGCGATGGTCAGGATGACATCACAACCTCTTTTTTGTATGGCTCCCAGCACAACATCTTTGTCCCTCATGTTATCCTTGTTGAAATTCGGAGGAAATATCTCGTAGCCTTTTACCACTTTAAATCCTTTTTTCTTTGCCGCAGCTCCCAGGTCATCTTCAATCGCAAACTTCAGGTCATTCCTTTGTATGAGAGCTCCAATAAAAACAGTAGTATATTTTTTGGCTGGCCTCTCCGGGTTGACCCACGCTGTCAGAATTCTCTGGGGAGTTTTACAGGAAAAAAACAAAGTCACTACAACAAAAAGGCTAACTATAGCATTTTTATTCATAAACTAATTTTGAATATGATCAACTGTATAATAGTTGACTATTGTGTTTTCAATTTATCGAGTTCACCAATATAAGGCAGGTTCGCCTGTAAATGGATCTTGATATACGACTGAAGAAAGCTTTCGACATGCAGGAATTTGGCAGCCTGTAGAGCATTAAGGGCTGTTTTCATGCTATTGTAATATTGTTGTAATAACTGGGCGTTGGCCGCATCATTCTTAAAAAGACGGTTCGCCAATTCGTCGGCCTTCGTATTGGTCAATTTTTCATATGATTCGACATAGTCGTTCAGGATTAATAAACGTTCGCGGCCTAATTTTTTCCGCGTTACTTCATACTTGTCATATACGGGCCAGAATTTGACAGAATCTTTAGCCGAAAGACTCATCGCCATGCTTACCAATTCTCTTTTTTGTCTTCCCCATGCTCCCTGTATAATCTGGATATCGTCTTCAGTGCTTTGAGCAAATGCGTCGTGCAGGAAGAAACTTGCTAATAAAACTACGGCTGTTGAAACTCCTCTTTTCATAACTTACTTTTTTGTGTGATGAATATTTAAATTTTTAGAATTGACCTTCACTAAATAGATCCCGGAGATAATAATCCCCGGCAAACGATTTTATCGTTGTTGGTTACAGTGTGTAAGGAAATTCTAAGTGTGGGACGAAGCGCAACAAGCCATAGTAAAACGTGACGTAGCAACTGTCACTTGAAAGCGGCAAGCCGAAGATACAGATAAAACTGCACTAATTTTTTTGTAATAAAATTGCCCGGGATTAGTTGGTGCCAGTTGCCGGGCGTGAGGTGCCAGGCGTAAATTGATAGAAAGCTGATACCTAAAGCAGGCTAATCCGTATATTCATAACAAATCGCAGCGATTTGACTTTTACCGCTGCAAATGATGATTGATCCTCGATATTAACTGATCTATGGTATGCGGCTTCTGGAGGAATTCTTCTGCGCCGTATTGATCATAGTCTTTTGCTACTTCGGGAAAAGCAGAGCCAAGAATGATCTTGATAGAGCTGTTATCAGGGTCAGCCTTTAACTGCTGGCAGATCGTTCTGCCATCATGTTTTCCCAGCCTTACATCCAGTACGATGAGGTTGGGTTTAAAACTGCTTACGGTAGTGAAAACTTCTTCACCGTCGGCTAAAGAATAAACGTCGAATCCGCGTTTCCGTAAAAGTGCGGTGTTAAGATGCAGGTAATCCGTCTCATCATCCACGAAGAGGATCTTGGGTAAGTATTTCATTTTCCATTTTTAGGGTTAGCAAACAGGAACTATGTATTGTGTGTCCTTAGGTGGAGAAGAAGCAGCCCAAATATATTAAGAAAAGGTTTAATTATCGTTGTTGTCCAAAGCATCCTGCGATCATTCATATCAACAATTGAAATTATTTCAGGCAGGGATTTGTCTTATCAACGGCATACGAGCCTTTTTACATTGAAATCTGTTGTTAAAACCATTCTGGCTATTTAGGATTTATCTATCCGGAATCAAACGGGGAAAAAAATCTACAATCGATCAGCCACCATAATACATGTATAAGGATGTTCTTTCGATTTTCGGGTTTAAAACTTCGGATTTATTTGGTTCCTGGGTCTTGAGATTTGGCTCTTTAAAAAAGCTCCAGGAACCCAGCATGAACAAAACTTAAATAAAAAGTCCGAATGATCGGTGGCCTTTTCGATTTTCGGATTTAAAACTTCGGATTTAT
>Ga0066652_100001588_pt1 | contig 11920 bp, 2 predicted proteins | sample GraSoiAngelo_101_FD_71413 | JGI IMG/M metagenome (GOLD analysis project Ga0066652, IMG submission 71413) | Grasslands soil microbial communities from the Angelo Coastal Reserve, California, USA - 14_0903_02_30cm | ecosystem: Environmental > Terrestrial > Soil > Grasslands | place: USA...
TCGCGACGCGCGATCAGTACCGTCACGTGGTCGAGCGCATTGCGACGCGAACGGGCTCCGATGAAGCCGACGTCGTCGCCGCGGCGATCGACCTCGCGAGCGTGCACGCGCGCGAGAGCGGGCCGGACGCGCTGCGAGCGCACGTGGGCTACTTCCTGATCGACGATGGCTTGCCGGAGCTGGAGCGGAGCACCGGCTATCGGCCCAGGCTGCGCGAAGCGGTGCACCGGGCCGTGCTCCGCCATCCGAACGCGGTCCTCTTCGGCGGGTACATCGCCGGCACGGTCGCCGCGCTCATCGCCCTGATGCGATCGGGTGCCGCGGCGGCGCCCGACGTCTGGATGACGGTCGTGTTGTTCGGGTTGCTGCCCGCGAGCGAGCTCGCGATCACCGTGACGAACCGGCTGATCGTCGCTTTTCTGCCACCGCGCATCCTGCCCAAGCTCGACATCGAGGAGAACGGCGTTCCGCCGGAGCTGCGGACCGCTGTGGTGATCCCCACGCTGTTCGGCAGCGTGGACGCGGTCACCGAGGCGCTCGCCACCATCGAAGTGCAGTATCTCGCGAATCGCCAGCCGCACCTGCACTTCGCGATCCTCAGCGATTTCACCGACGCGGATTCCCAGCACCAGGCTGGCGACGACGTCATCGTGGACGCGGCTGTGCAAGGCGTGCGCGCACTCAATGCGCGATACGCGCCGGAAAGTGAAGACGCGTTCTACCTCTTTCACCGCACGCGCCTGTGGAATCCGGCGCAGGGCGTGTGGATGGGATGGGAACGGAAGCGCGGCAAGCTCTCGCAATTCAACCATTTCGTCCGCGGCGCGGCGACGGACGCGTTCTCGACCATCGTCGGCAACGTGGAGATCCTGGGCGGTGTCCGGTACGTGATCACGCTCGACGCGGACACCGTGCTGCCCCCGGACGCGGCCGCGCAGCTCGTGGGCACGCTCGCGCATCCGCTGAATCGCGCGGTCTACGACGTGGCGCGTGGCTGCGCGGTGAGGGGCTACGGGATTCTCCAGCCGCGCGTCGGCGTGTCGCTGCCGAGTGCGCACCGTTCGCTGTTCGCGGCGATCCACTCCGGGCAGCCGGGTGTCGATCCGTACACGACCGCGGTGTCGGACGTGTACCAGGATCTCTATGGCGAAGGGAGCTTCACCGGAAAGGGGATCTATGACGTGGACGGGTTCGAGCGCGCCACGCGCGGCCGGTTTCCGGAGAACCGGCTGTTGTCGCACGACCTGATCGAGGGCAACTACGCGCGCGCCGGCCTCGTCACGGACGTCACGGTGTATGACGACTATCCGGCGCAATACCTCACGTTCACGAGACGCAAGCATCGCTGGCTGCGCGGCGACTGGCAGCTGGTGCAGTGGTTGACGGACCGCGTGCCGGGTCCCGAGGCGCTGGAGCCGAACCGACTGAGCCCGCTCTCGCGCTGGAAGATTCTCGACAACTTGCGGCGCAGCGTCGTCGAGATCTCGCTGATGGCGTTCTTCGTGGCGGGCTGGTGGATCCTTCCCGGATCGCCGCTGCGCTGGACGGCGCTCGGACTGCTGGCGCTCGCCGGGCCCTGGATGCTGTCGCTGCTGCTGGCGACGATGCGCCCCCCGTTCGACAAGTCGTGGCGCGCCTACTACACGGCGGTGGGACGCGACGCCGTGACCAGCCTCCAGCAATTTCTGCTCGCGGTCGTGTTCCTGCCGCACCAGGCGTGGCTGTCGGCCGACGGCATCGCGCGGACGCTCTGGCGATTGAAGGTGTCCGGACGTTTCCTGCTCGAGTGGCAGACGGCGTCGCAGGAGGAGCGCCGCCTGCAGCCCACCGCGCGCGCGTGGCTGCTGCCGTGGCGCCGCATGTGGCCGGTATCGGCGCTCTCCATCATGGCGATGGCGATCGTGGTGGCCACCACGCGCGCCTACCTGCTCGCCCCACTGTTCGTGCTGTGGGCGGCATCGCCGGCACTTGCGTATGCGCTTGGCAGGCCGGCGGTCGCGAGCGCATGGCGGATGCCGGAACATGTCCGCGCGACGGCGCTGCGCTACGCGCAGCTGCACTGGCGTTTCTACGAGCGATTCGTGACCGAGGAGACGCACGGGCTCGCGCCCGACAATTTTCAGGAGACGCCCGTGCCCGTCGTCGCGATGCGGACGTCGCCGACGAACATCGGATTGCAGCTCCTGTCCACGGTGTCCGCGCACGACTTCGGGTTCATCACGCTCGAGGACATGTTGCGTCGCCTCGAAGCGACGTTCCGCGGCCTCGAGCGCCTGCGCCGATTTCGCGGCCACCTCTTCAACTGGTACGACCTGCACGACCTGCGCGTGCTCGATCCGCCGTATATCTCCACGGTGGATAGCGGGAATCTCGCGGGACATCTCGTCGCGCTGCGCCAGGCGTGCCTCGAGATCCTGGCCGACACGGACACCGCGGAGCTGCGGTCACGGCTGCAGGTGATCGCCGACCGTGCGCAGGACGTCGCCGCTGAGATGGACTTCACGTTCCTGTACGACGAGCGGCGCGACCTGTTCGCGATCGGCTACCACCAGGCGAGCCACATGCTGGATGCGTCGTTCTACGATCTGCTCGCGTCCGAGGCGCGGCTCGCCAGCTTCCTGGCGATCGCGCGCGACGATGTTCCCGTCGACCACTGGTTTCATCTGGGTCGGACATTGACGCGCGCGTCGGGCGACACCGCGCTGGTATCGTGGAGCGGCAGCATGTTCGAGTATCTCATGCCGTCGCTCGTCATGCGGTCGTTTCCGCAGACGCTGCTGGACCAGACGTATCGCAGCGCCGTGAAGCGGCAGATGGCGTTCGGCGTGGACCACGGCGTCCCATGGGGCACCAGCGAGAGCGCATACAATCTGCGCGACCGCCACTTCACGTATCAGTACCGCGCGTTCGGCGTGCCGGAGCTGGCGCTGGAGCGGCGCATCGGCCAGGATCTGGTCGTCGCCCCGTACGCGACCGCGCTGGCGCTCGCGGTCGCGCCGCAACACGCGATGGAGAATCTCGCCACGCTCGAGCAGATGGGTGCGCTGGGGGAGTTCGGGTTTCACGACGCGCTCGACTACACGCGGCCCGAGCCCGGCGAACGATTTGCGATCGTCCGCAACTACATGGCGCACCACGTGGGGATGTCGCTGCTCGCGATCGCGAACGCGGTCCGCGACAATGTCTGGCAGCGGCGTTTTCACGCCGATCCGGTGGTGCGCGCCTCCGAGCTGCTGCTGCACGAGCGCATTCCACGCAAGCTGGTGTTCCGCGAAGCGCGCGAGACGCGTCGCGAGGATGCGTTGCCCGATCCGGCGCTCGAACAGCCGGTCGTGCGCGAGATCGACACGCCGGACACCGCGCGCCCGCACGTCGCGCTGCTGGGCCGGTTGCCCTACACGGTCATGGTGACGCACTGCGGCTCCGGCTACAGCCGCTACGGCAGTCTTGCGGTAACGCGTTGGCGCGCCGACGCCACGGTGGACGATACCGGGCAGTTCGTCTACATCAGGGACGTCGGCGCGGGCCACGTGTGGAGCGCAGCGCACCAGCCCGTCTGCGCGCGTGCCGAATGGTATCACGCGTTCCTGGCGACGGATCGCGTGACGTTCGAGCGTCGCGACTTCGACATCAATACGCGCACGGAGATTGCCGTCGTCCCGGACGACGCGGCGGAAGTGCGTCGCGTCACGCTGATCAATGACGGCGAGACGACGCGCGAGCTCGAGATCACGAGTTATGGCGAGGTGGTGCTCGCGCCGCCGGCCGCCGACCGGCAGCACCCCGCGTTCTCCAACCTCTTCGTCGAGACGGAGTGGCACGCGTGGTGTACGGCGATCACCGCCACACGCCGCCCGCGCTCCGCCACGGAGAAACGGCTGTGGTGCGTGCACGTGGTCGATGCCGGAGGACCGGAGCGCGTCGGCGCTGCGACGTTCGACACGGACCGCGCGCGGTTCGTCGGTCGCGGACGCACGACCCGGGATCCCGTGGCGCTGGAGCGGAACGGTGCGCTGTCGCGGTCCGCGGGCGCGGTGCTCGATCCCATCTTCGCCATTCGCGTGCGCGTGCGACTCGCGCCGGGGCAGTCGGCGTCAGTAGCGTTCACGACCCTCGTCGCGGACACTGCCGCGACGGCCTTCGCGCTCGCCGACCGCTACCACGACTCCACCACCGCACAGCGCGCGCTGGACCTGGCGTGGACGGCAACGCAGGTGGAGCTGCGCGAGCTCGGGGTCACGCCGTCGGACGCCTCGGTGTTCCAGGAGCTCGCCGGTCATCTGTTCTTTTCGCGGCCGGAGCTGCGCGCGCCGGACTCGGAGGTGCGTGCCAACACCGGCGGGCAGCCGATGCTCTGGTCGCACGGCATCTCGGGCGACTGGCCAATTCTTCTCGCGCGAATCGATAGCACCGATGGGATCCTCACGATCACGCAGCTCTTCGCCGCGCATCACTACTGGAGGCGGCGCGGCATGATGGTGGACCTGGTGGTGCTCAACGACCAGGCGTCCGGATACCTCCAGACGCTGCACGAGCGCATCACCGCCGCGATGTTCGCGTCGAGCGATTCGGCCGTCGTCGAACAGCCCGGCGGCGTGTTCATCCGGCGCCGCGACCAGATGTCCGAGCCCGATCTGCGGATGCTGCGCGCCACCGCGCGGGTGATTCTCAAGTGCGATGGCCGTCCGCTCGCACAAATCGCGCAGGAGTGGGTGCAGACGGTCGACGTGGAGGACGAAACGCGGCCGCCCGTGCGGTCGCGGGCGTCGGGCCGTCGCCTCGAGGCTCGCCAGGAGGTGCGGCGCCTGCGGCCGTCGATGGGCCGGCGCTCCAGCGACATGCCACGCATCACCACGGCGGTGCCGGCACAGGAGCAGCCGATGGACGTCGCGTCCGCGCCGGCACTCCTCCTGGACAATGGCATCGGCGGATTGACGGCGTCGAACGACTACGACATCCGCGTCGACGGCGACACGCAGCCACCGGCGCCCTGGGCGAATGTCATCGCCAATGCGCGCGGCGGCTTCATCGTCACGGAACGCGGCGCGGGATGCGCCTGGGCGGGAAACGCGCAGTTCTACCGGCTCACGCCATGGCACAACGATCCGGTGACCGACCCACCGAGCGACGTCGTGTATCTGCGCGATGAAGAAAGTGGCGAGCTGTGGTGTCCGACGCCCGCGCCCGTCCTTTCGACGAGCCCGTTCCTGGTGCGGCATTCCGCCGGCCGATCCACGTTCGCGCATCGTCATGCGGCGATCGAGACACGTTTGACGCTCGGCACCGCGTCCGACGAGCCCGTACGCCTTTCGCTTCTGCGCATCACCAACCACGATCTCCGCCCCAGACGAGTCTCCATCACCACGTACGCGGAGTGGACGCTTGGGCCGCTGCGCGAGCATACGCAGCATCAGGTCATCACGGCGTTCGACGACACCCTCGAAGCGGTCATCGCGTACAACACGTTCAACCCGACGTTTGCGCACATGCGTGCGTTCGCGGCCATGAGCGAGCCGGTCACGAGTCACACCGGCGACCGAGCCGAGTTTCTCGGCCGCAACGGCTCGCTGCGATGCCCCGACGCGCTGTCGGGGCCGCCCGGCAGTCCGCTGTCCGGCGTCACCTCCGCGGTGCTCGATCCCTGCGCCGTGTTGCAGTGCGCGCTGGTGCTCGCACCCGGAGAGACACGCGAGGTGGCGCTCGTCCTCGGTGCTGCCGACGGCGACGCGGCCGCGCGCACCGCGATCGCCACGTACAAGGACGTCGAGCGCGTGAAGCGCGCGCTGTCGGACGCCGCGGAAGGATGGCAACGCCGGCTCTCGGTGATCACGGTGCGCACGCCGGAGCCCTCGTTCGATGCGCTGATCAACCGGTGGTCGCTGTACCAGGCGCTGTCGTGCCGCGTGTGGGGACGCGCCGCTGTCTATCAGAGCAGCGGCGCCTTCGGATTTCGCGACCAGCTGCAGGACGTGATGGCCCTCCTGTACGCGGAGCCGGCGCTGGCGCGCGAGCACATCATCCGGGCGGCCGGGCGCCAGTTCCCGGAGGGCGACGTGCAGCACTGGTGGCATCCCCCCGATGGCCGCGGCGTCCGCACGCGCTTCTCCGACGACCTCGCGTGGCTCCCGTGGGCCGTGGAGCAGTACGTCCGCGTGACCGGCGACCGCTCCGTCCTGGACGAACGCGCGGGGTTCATCACGATGCGCGCGCTGCGCGACGACGAGCACGAGACCTACGATCTCCCGCAACCCGGCGACCTCCCGCCCGCGACCGTGTACGAGCACTGTCTGCTGGCGCTGCGCAAGGCGTGCACGACGGGGGCGCACGGGCTCCCACTCATCGGCATCGGCGACTGGAACGACGGCATGAACCGCGTGGGCGCCGGCGGTACCGGCGAGAGCGTGTGGCTGGCGTGGTTCCTCTCCGCGACGCTGCGCGGATTCGCGGAGCTGGTGGAATCGCGCGACGACGCGCACGCGGCGGCTGACCTCCGCAGCCGGGCAGATGCATACGCGGCCGCGGTGGAAGCGCATGGCTGGGACGGGGAGTGGTACCGCCGCGCGTATTTCGACGACGGCACGCCGCTGGGCTCCTCGCAGAACACGGAATGCAGGATCGATTCGATCGCGCAGAGCTGGAGCGTCCTGTCCGGGGCGGGCGATCGGGACCGCGCGCGCGTAGCCATGCAGTCGCTCGAGAAGTATCTCGTGCGGGAGGACGACCGCATGATCCTGCTCCTCACGCCGCCGTTCGACGAGTCACCGGTCGATCCCGGATACATCAAGGGCTATCTGCCGGGCGTGCGCGAGAACGGCGCGCAGTACACCCATGCCGCCATGTGGGCGGTGCAGGCGACGGCGCTGACGCGCCGGGACGGCGACGCTCGGCCGTTCGAGCTGTATCAGATGATCAATCCGTTGACGCATGCGGTCGACGCCGCGTCCGTGGCGAAGTACAAGACAGAACCGTACGCCGTCGCTGCGGACGTGTACACCGCGGCCGGCCACGAGGGACGCGGCGGGTGGACGTGGTACACGGGCTCGGCGAGCTGGGTGTATCGCGTGGGTCTCGAGACCGTCCTCGGATTCACGAAACGTGGCAACACGCTCCGCATCGATCCCCGCGCGCCGGCGGCCTGGAAGGAATACGGCATCGACTATCGCTTCGGCTCGAGCCACTATGCCATCGTCGTGCGCGCGGCAACGCCGGGCGACCGGCCGGGGGTGACGATGGACGGAGAGCCGTTGGCCGATGGAGTGATCCCGCTTGCGGACGACGCCCGGCGACACGAGGTCGTCGTGATGCGCGATCTCACGTGAGGAGCACGGCATGCATGCCTTGAGGCCGCGATCGTGGCTTGCGCTGATGGGTGCGGCGCTGCTGGCATCGCGCGCCGGTGCGCAGGTGCTCGACAAGCGCGCGCTCTTCGCGCGGCAGTCGTGGCGGGACAATCGCGACTTCGACTGGTTCGCCGCGCGCATCCCGTTCTTCGAGTCTCCCGATAGCGCCATCGACGCGACGTATTACTACCGCTGGGAACTCATCACCAAACACCTGACGTACGGTTCGCCCGCGACGGGATACACGTTCACCGAGTTTCTCGATCGGCCGTTCTGGTCAGGTGCGTACGGCGCGATCAGCTGCCCCCTCGGCCACCAGTTCGCCGAGGTGCGATGGCTCGACGACCGGCGCATCATCGACGACTTCGCGCGCTACTGGTTCGAGACACCGGGCGCGCAGCCGCGCAGCTACGGCAACTGGTACGGCGACGCGATGTGGGGCACGTACCTGGTGCTGGGCGATACGGCGTTCCTCCGCGCCGTCCTTCCTTATATGAGGCGCCAGTACGACGGCTGGGTTGCGGAGCACTGGGACGCCGGGCATCGCCTGTTCCGATGGGACGGGCTGCACGATGGCATGGAGCGCAACATCAACAGTCGTCTCACCGGCGACATCGATGAGGGTGCGGAAGGGTATCGGCCTACGCTCAACAGCTACCTGTATGCGGACACGCGAGCGATCGCGCGTGCGTCGCTCGTGTTCGGCGACACCGTGACCGCCCGCGAATTCGCCAATCGCGCGGCCCTCATCAAGGCGCGGGTGCAGGACCAGCTCTGGGACGAACGCCGCGGTTTCTTCCTGCACCAGTTCGCGCACGACGAGCGCACGATACTGCGTCGCGTTCCGACCGACTCCGGCGTTGCCGCACCGGAGAGCCAACGCATCCGCGCGCTGACACGCACGTACGAGTCCGGGCCCGCCCCGTTCGCGGGGAACGAGCACGGACGGGAGCTGATCGGGTATGTGCCGTGGCAGTTCGATCTGCCGGACGCGGGGCGCGGATACGAACGCGCGTGGCGCTACCTGGTCGACACGACGTACTTCGCCGCGTCGTTCGGCCCGACGACCACCGAGCGACACGATCCGCAGTTCTTCGTCTCGCCAAAGTGCTGCTGGTGGAGTGGCAACTCCTGGCCGTACGCCACGACGCAGACACTCGTCGCGCTGGCGAACCTGCTGAACGATTACCAGCAGTCCGTCGTCACCGCGCGTGACTGGATGTCGTTGTTCACGACCTACACGCGCACGCAGCGAAAAGGCGGCCTGCCGTACATCGCCGAAGGCGCGAACCCGGACAACGGCTCGTGGGACGGATTCGACACGCCGGGACACAGCAACCATTACTTCCATTCCGCGTACGTCGACCTCGTGATCACCGGACTGGTGGGCCTGCGTCCACGCGCCGACGATTCCGTCGAGGTGAATCCCCTGGCGCCCGACTCGTGGTCGTACTTCGCGCTCGACGACGTGCGATACCACGGTCACCGCCTGTCCATCCTCTGGGATCGCGACGGTACGCGATACGGACGCGGCGCGGGGCTCACCATCCTCGCGGATGGCCGGGTGATCGGCAATTCCCCGACGCTGCGGCGCACACTCGCGCGGCTGGGGCCTCCGGTGTTGGCGCCCGGCGTGGAGCGACTCGACAACGTGGCCGTGAACAACGACAAGCGCGCCCTGCCACGTATCCACGCGTCATTCGCCGATTCGGCGAACGATCCACGACGCCTTGTTGACGGCAATTACTGGTATCACGTCGCGCCGCCCAACCGGTGGACCACCGCGGGCTCCCGACACAGGACGGACACCCTCACGATCGAACTCGGCGTGTTGCGCGAGATCCGGCGCGTGTCGCTCTACCTGCTGGACGACGGAGACTCGAGTCGCGTGCGCGCGCCGGAGCGATACGCCATACAGCTGTGGACAGCGCGGGGCTGGAGGCCGGTCGCGCGGACAGGAACACCGACACCGCCCATGGGGCATCGGGCAAACGTCGTGGACATCCGGCGTGCGCGTGCGTCTCGCGTCCGGGTGATTGTCACGCCGCGACGCGATCGCGCGGCGGGACTCTCGGAAATCGAGGTGTGGGCGACCGCTAGGAAGTAGCGGTGGGGCGGATGCTGACGACGCGCGGCGCGTGTCCGGTGGCAGCGAGAAAGCGCACCACCGCATCGTGGTCGAGCACGAAGGTCGCATCATTGCGCAGCGGGTGCGCGTGAATGCTCGCAGCCGCCCATACGTCCGAGTCGATGAACAGCTCCACCGCGTGTGCGGGATCGTTCATCAGCCCCAGCAGCGTGACCGATCCCGGCTCAACGCCGAGGTATTTCATCATGCGCTCGGGCGACGCAAAGCTCAGCCGATCCGCGCCTGAGATCTCGGTGAACGCCGCGATGCTCACCTGCTTCGTGCAGGACGTGACGAGTAGGAAATGGCGTTTCCCCTTCCGGTCGCGCAGGAAGAGATTCTTCGTGCGCGCGGCGCCGGACTCCGGAACGTGCTGCGCCTCCTCCTCGCATGTGAACACGGGAGGATGATCGTGGCGCTGATACTCGATGCCGCGCGCGGCGAGATACTCTGCGATGTCACTCACGGCTGGCAAGCTACGGATGTCGTCAACAGGCCGCTCGGGCGTGCGCATACCCAGTTCCAAACGAACGCGGAAATCGCGGACTGACGCGGAAAACGCCGAGAGATCAAGAACAAAGAACTACGAACTGTTGTTGGCGACGTTGCAGTCTCCGCGGCTTCCGCGCGCCCGTCCGCGTCCTCCGCGTTTGCAGTCAACTGCGTAGGAGCCGGCCCGAGCGGCAGTGGTAATGCGGGCGATTTGCATCTACAATCTGCGCATGACTCTCGACCGAAGGGACTTTCTGTCGCGCGCCGCCAAGCTCGGCGCGTTGTCATTGCTCGACCTCTCGCGACTCGACATCCTGTCGCGCGACCGCGAATCGCTGATGGGGTTTGCAGCGCCGGGCGACCGCGCGACGACGGGCGAGTATCCGTTCAATTGGCGGATGCTGGGTCCGTTCCGCGGCGGTCGCTGTGCCGCGGCGACGGGTGTGCCGCGCAATCCGAACGAGTTCTACTTCGGCGCCGTCAACGGCGGCGTCTGGAAATCGATCGATGGGGGCCGGATGTGGAAGCCCATCTTCGACGCACAACCGGTGGCGTCCGTCGGAGCGATCGCCGTCGCGCCATCCGCGCCGGAAACGATCTACGTCGGCACGGGAGAGTCCACGCTGCGCGACTCCTCCGGCTTCGGCAACGGCGTGTACAAAAGCCCGAACGCCGGAAAGACCTGGGCGCACGTCGGCCTGGACGAGACGCATCACATCGGCAAGATCGCGGTGCATCCCACGAATCCGAACGTGGTGTTCGTCGCGGCGATCGGAAAGCTGTACGCAGCCAGCCCGGAGCGCGGTGTCTTCCGCTCCCGCGATGGCGGACGCACATGGACGCGCGTGCTGGGCGACGCGAACGTCGGAGCGGTGGAGGTCGCGATCGACCCGAGCGACCCGCGCGTGGTGTTCGCGGGACTCTGGAATACTCGGCGGCCGCCATGGTTCACGTATGCGCCGACCAACGGTCCGGGCGGCGGGATCTACAAGTCCGTGGACGGCGGAACGACGTGGCGTCGCCTGACGAAGGGTCTCCCGCGCGACGGGATCGGACGCACGGGGATCGCGATCGCGCCGGGCAATCCGCGTCGCGTGTACGCGGTCATCGACTGTCTGCTTCCCGAGCCGGGCGCGGTGGCGCCAGCGCCGAGTCCGAACGCGCCACCCGGAGCGCCGCCGCCGCAAGCGCCGCAGCAGGGCGGCGTTTTCCGCTCGGAGGATGCGGGCGAGAGCTGGACACGCCTCTCCAACGATCCAGCGCTTTGGGGACGCGGATGGTACTTCGAGAAGATCGCCGTCGACCCGCGCAACGCGGACGTGGTGTACGTCCCGAACGTCGCGGTGAACCGCACGATGGACGGCGGCCACACGTGGCAGGTGTTGCGCGGATCGCCCGGTGGCGACGATTACCACCAGGTGTGGATCTCGCCCGACGACACCAGCACGATGGTGGTGGCGAGCGATCAGGGGACGATCGTCACGCGCAACGCCAGGGATCCGGATCCACGCAACGTCACCTGGAGCTCGTGGCTCAACCAGCCGACCGCGCAGATGTACCACATCTCGGTCGACTATCGCGCTCCGTACTGGGTGACCGGTGCGCAGCAGGACAGCGGCGCCGTCGCGGTCCGCTCGCGCGGCAAGTTCGCGGCGATCGCCACGCGCGATTGGGAGCCGATCGCGCCTGGCGGCGAGAGTGGCTACACGGCAGGCGATCCATTGCATCCCGGCGTCGTGTTCGGCGGCAGCGGGGATCGGTGGGACCTGGAGACGAATCGACCCATACCCGGCACCACGTCGCCGACGAATCCACCGACTGACCCTCCGCGCGAGGACTGGACACAGCCGCTCGCGCTGTCGAAGGCGAACCCGAGCGCGCTGTACTACGCGAATCAATTCGTGTTCAGAAGCACCGACAGCGCGCGCACGTGGACTCGCATCAGCCCGGATCTCACGCG
>Ga0066652_100001589_pt1 | contig 11918 bp, 5 predicted proteins | sample GraSoiAngelo_101_FD_71413 | JGI IMG/M metagenome (GOLD analysis project Ga0066652, IMG submission 71413) | Grasslands soil microbial communities from the Angelo Coastal Reserve, California, USA - 14_0903_02_30cm | ecosystem: Environmental > Terrestrial > Soil > Grasslands | place: USA...
CGGTGAGCGTCGCGAGCGCGACCAGCGTGACGGCGTGCGCCGCGCTGCCGCGCATCGGCGAGAACAGCACGGCGAGCATCGTGCTCGTCTCGCTCGTCGTCTTCATCACGGTCGCCGGTATCATCGAGACACCGAGCGTCCGCACGCCGCCGATCCACCATGTCGCATACGAGTCGTACATGCCGAGCAGCGGCGACGGCAGCGTACCGCCGTGGCGCGCCGTCCAGAGCTGCCACGGGAGCAGACAGACCACCGCGGCGACAGCGAGCAGCGCGGCGTCACGCCACCGGCGGCGCGCGCCCAGCGCGATCGCCGCCGCGGGCACGAGCACCACGCCGTGCGTGCGCACGAGCGCACACGCCGCGATCGCCGCGCCGAGGGCGAGCACGCGCGAGAGCGGTGCGGGCTCGTCGACCAGACGCTCGAGCGCGAGCAGCAGCGCCAGCGCGATCGCGAGGAAGCACAGCTCCGACAGCACGAGATTTCCGAGGATGAGGAGCGGCACGCTCACGGCCGTCACCGCCCCGACGGCGATCGACCAACCCGCACCGAGGCCGACGCGCACGCGCAGGAGCCTCGCGACGCAGACCGAGGCGATGGCGAGGAACACGGCATTCAGCGCCTTGAACGCAACGACGCTCGCCGGAAACGCCGGCACGACGAACGAGAGCAGCGCGAGCAGCGCCGGATAGCCTGGCGGGAAGTGCGTCCCCGCCGGATGACCGGGCACGTTGAGGTAGCGGTACCCTTCCCCCGATGCGAGCGCACGCGCGAGGATCACGTAGAACGAGTCGTCCGCGACGACGCCGACCGGCAGCGCATCGACGATCGCGAGGCCGACCGCGACCGCGAGCGCGCCGACACCCGTAAGCGCGAGCGGCCACCACGCCGTGGCGCGGCGTGGGGCGTCGATGACCGCGACGGACGATCGCGGCAGGTCTTCGTGCTCCAGGGGCACTGCGAGGGTCACGCTTCGACGCCGTACCGCGAAAGCTTGCGATAGAGCGTCGACGGATCGATGCCGAGCACTTCGGCGGCGCGGCTCTTGTTGCCGCCTTCACTCTGCAGCACCCACATGATGTACGCGCGCTCCACCGCCTCGAGCGTCGGGTTCGCCGGCGGACGGTCCGCGACGAGCGGCTCGCTCACGCGCGTCGTGACGCGCTCGGGAAGCGCAGACACGGGGATCGAGTCGCGCGTCGTCAGGATCACGGCGCGCTCCAGCGCGTTCTCCAGCTCACGCACGTTGCCGGGCCAGGTGTAGCTCACGAGCGCTTCGAGCGCATCGTCCGAGAGCGTCTTCTGCGCTTCCCCCCGCAGCCCCGCGATCCGGGCGAGGAAATGCTCGGCCAGCAGTGGGATGTCGTCGGCGCGCTGACGCAGCGACGGCAGATGCAGCGCAATGACGTTCAGTCGATAGTACAGATCGCTCCGGAATCCGCCGCGCTTCATCTCTTCGTCGAGGTCGCGATTGGTCGCCGCGAGCAGTCGCACGTCGATCGGCAGCGGGTCGGTCGCGCCGACCGGGATGACCTCGCGATGCTGCAGCACGCGCAGGAGCTTCACCTGTGTCGCCGGAGTCGTCTCGCCGATCTCGTCGAGGAAGAACGTTCCCTTCGACGCGGCGGTGAACAGTCCCATCTTGTCCTTCACCGCGCCGGTGAACGAGCCCTTCACATGTCCGAACAGCTCGCTCTCGAGCAGGCTCTCGGGCAGCGCTCCGCAGTTGATCGACGCGAAGCTCTTGTCGCCGCGGCTGGAGAGCTCGTGGATGTAGCGCGCGATGACCTCCTTACCGGTCCCTGATTCCCCCTGGATGAGTACCGTCGAGTCGGTCGGCGCGACGGTCTCGGCGAGGCGCAGCACCTCGAGCCAGCTCCGGCTGTTGCCCACTGGGCGGCCCGTAGTGGTCTGCTCGTGGCGCTTGATCTCCTGGCGCAGCGAGCGGTTCTCGACCCGCAGCTCGCGGTGCTCGCCGGCACGCTTGAGGATCGCGAGCAGCTCGTCGTTGTGGAACGGCTTCTGGATGTAATAGAAGGCGCCCTCGTTCACGGCCTGCATCGCCGACTGCAGCGTCGCCTGCGCCGTCATGAGGATCACCGGCGTGTCCGGGTTCTGCTGCCGTGCCGCGGCGAGGATCTCCACGCCGCCCACGTCCGGCATGCGGACGTCGGAGAGCACGATGTCCGGCTGGAGCGACGCGAGCTGGGCGAGTCCCTGCCGACCCCCGTGCGCCATGTGCGTGTCGAAACCGGCATTGCGCAGCAGGATGCCGAGCGACTCGAGGATTCCCTGCTCGTCGTCGACGACGAGGACTTTCGGAATGCGAGGAGCGATCACGTGAGCACCGCGACGGAGTAAGTGGGAGTGGAAGCCGGCCGGCGCGATGGCTCGGCGCGCGGCAGCACGACGGTGAACCGCGTGCCCGCCGAGCTGCTGTCGAGGAACACCAGGCCGCGGTGCGCGTCGATCGCGCGGTGGACGACCGCGAGCCCGAGACCACTGCCCCCGGGCTTGGTCGTGAAGAACGGATCGAACAGGCGGTCGCGGATCTCGGTGGGGATCCCCGCGCCGCAATCGGTCACGGTGAGCATGACCGCGCCGTGCTCGTACCGCGTGCCGGCCAGATGCTCCGGCAGCGCCGGTCCGACGGCGAGGTGCACGTTACCCCCTTCCGGCGATGCCTGAATGGCGTTGAGCAGCAGATTGAACACGGCACGGTGCAGCAGGTCTTCGTCACCGTCGACGATGTACTCGGCTCGTTCGGCGTCGCTGGTGACGTGCACCCCGTCCGGACGGTTGGGGCTCGCGTCCGCCAGTCGCGCCGCCGAGGCGCCGAGCGCGCCCAGATCGATCGGCTCGACCCTCGCGACGCGCACGCGCGAGAAGTCGAGGAACTCCGAGAGCAGCCGGCTGAGACGATCGGACTCGCGCATCACGAGCCGCGCGAGCGTCTTCTCGTCGTTCCCGCTGAACGGGGAGCGCGAGAGCTGCTCGACCGCGCTCCGAATCGAGGCGAGCGGGTTCTTGATCTCGTGCGCCAGCGACGCGGCCAGCTCGGCCACCCCTTCGAGGCGCTCGGCACGGAGCCGGAGCGCCTCCATGCGCTTGTGGTCGGAGATGTCCTGGAAGATCGCCGTCGCCGTGCGATCCGTGCGCAGGCCGTCGCCGTCGGTATAAGTAGTGGTCACCCCGATCGACAGTCGCTTGCCCGCCACGGCGATGATGCCCTCGCCGCGCGTCGTGCGGTCGCGTCGCGTGACCGCTCGCTCCAGCGACTCGCCCAGCTCGGGGGCGATCGTGCGGAGTCGGCCGAGGATATCCTTCCCCTTCGTCATCTCGAGGTCGATGGCCAGGAGCTGCTCGGCCATCGGGTTGGCGTACAGCAGGCGTCCCATCTCGTCGATCGTGACGATCCCGCTGCGGATGTTGTGCAGGATGTCTGCCGCCTGCAGGCGGACGTGGGCCAGCTCGGCCTCCGTCCCGGCGCCCAGCTCCTTCACCTTGGCGCTCAGGTAGGCGCTCCCCAGGGCGACGATGGCGAAGACGCCGAGCTGCAGCCACACCGCGATCGTGAACGGCGAGCCGACGCTCCAGATGGCATCGGCCACGTACATCACGTTTCCCAGCGCGGCCACGAGCAGCCCGCCCCCCACTGGCAGGAGCAGCGACGAGGTGGCGATGACCAGGATGTAGAGGGCGGCGAACTGGGAGGGATTCCCGTTCGTCGCCGTCACGTGCACGACCGCCGTGACGAGCAGGAGGTCGAAGATCGCCTGTAAGTAATAGAAGGTGGTGCGGAGGGCCCGGTGGTAGAATCCGCTGTACAGGACCGACGCGCCGGTGACGATCAGGCAGGCGACGAACGCCAGCGTCGCGACGAGGACCTTTTGGCCGTCGGTGTCCGGATTCTGCCAGACCAGGACCGCGGCGAGGAAGATCGCCCCGGCCACCGAGAGACGGCCGACGTAAACCCAGCGCACCAGGAGCGCTGGGTCGAGCAGGAACGCACGTTCCTCGTCGAGGAGGCGGGTGGGGAGTCTCACGGGGCGTCTCGCAAAGTGCCAGAGAGGGGGGAGCGGATCGAATCTGGCATTCTGCCACTGCTCATCTCGCTGGACGACCGGCCACCAGAGGGGTTACGCGATGGCTAAGGAAGGGGTGTTGGAGGTCTCGGAGGGTCTCGCCATCCCGCGCGCGGAGTTGGAGGTCCGGGCATCCCGTGCGGGCGGCGCGGGCGGACAGCACGTCAACACCTCGAGCACACGGATCGAGCTGCTCTGGAACGTGCTGCGGACCACGGCGCTGGACGACGAGCGGAAGACTCTCGTCGCGGCTCGCCTGGTGACGCGGATCGACCGCGAGGGGTGGTTGCGGGTAGTCTCCAGCACTCGGCGAAGCCAGCAGCAGAATCGCGAGGCGGCGGAAGCGAGACTGGTCGAGCTGGTGCGAGGCGCGCTGGTGGTCCGGAAGCGTCGGCGTCCCACGAAACCGACCCGCGCCTCGCGGGAGGAGCGCATTCGCGACAAGCGGAAGCGGAGCGAGACCAAACGGATGCGACGCGGCGACGCCGAATAGCATCGAGTCGCGCGGCGCCGTCCGTGCGGGATTAAACGGCCCCTTCCCGACGTCTGCACTCGTATCGGAGCGACGAGCCCCGAGCGCCGCATCGGTCTCACAGGGGGTGACGCGAGCATCACGTGTCAGTAGAAGCGTGAGCAATGGGACGATCAGCCGCTTGTGCCCTGCTGTGCGCGGGCCGAGGTTAGGCGCAGCGGGCCCTAGCGCATTCTGGAACCGCCGAAGGCGCTGCGGGTTGGTCGATCACGATTCGAACATCAGTGCAGGTCGGTCCGGAAAGCGGGCGGGGCACCAACTTTGCCCCTCTTCGTTCGAGCCGTCGTTGAACGGCGCGCTCGACAAAGTTCCTCAGTCGCGGTTCGTCCGCGGGATTCGCGCGATGACTTCCTTCGCTCCCCGCCGCGCAGGGCTTTTTGCTTTGCTCGGTGCGCTCCTCGTCGGAGCGCCTGCCCCTGTGGCAGCGCAGTACTTCGGCCGCAACAAGGTACAGTACGAGAAGTTCGACTTCCGCATCCTGCGATCGTCGCACTTCGATCTGTACTTCTATCCCGCCGAATCGCTCGTCGTGCACGACGCCGGCCGGCTCGCCGAGCGCTGGTACTCGCGCCACTCGGACAGCTTCCGCCACACCTTCGACCGGAAGTCGGTGGTCTTCTACGCCGACCACCCCGACTTCCAGCAGACGAACGTGATCGGTGAGGAGCTCTCGGAAGGCACGGGAGGCGTGACCGAAGGGCTTCGGACGCGCGTCATCATGCCCTTCACCGGCATCTACGCGGACAACGATCACGTGCTCGGCCACGAGCTCGTGCACGTCTTCCAGTACAGCGTCGCCGAAGCGGGGCCGGGTGGGCTGGCGCGACTCGGCGCCCTGCCGCTCTGGTTGATCGAGGGCATGGCCGAGTACTTCTCGCTCGGGCGTGACGATCCGCTCACCGCGATGTGGCTGCGCGACGCCGCCGAGCGCGACAATCTCCCGACCATCAAGCAGCTCACAAACGACACCCGCTTCTTCCCGTATCGCTACGGTCAGGCGCTTTGGGCGTACGTCGGCGGCCGCTGGGGCGACCGCGCCGTGGTCGACGTCTATCGCACGTCGCTGCGCATCGGCTTCGAGGAAGGCATCCGCCGCGTGCTCGGCATCAGCACCGACTCGCTGTCGAAGGACTGGATCGCGGCGACGCGCCGCGCCTATCTCCCCGTGCTCGAGGGACGCACGCGCCCGAATGGCGCGGGAGACCCGATCCTCCAGACGGCTCGCAAGACCGGCGACATGGCGCTCGCGCCGACGGTGAGCCCGGATGGCCGCCTCGTCGCATTCTATGCGCGCCGCAGCTTGTTCGAGATCGAGCTGTTCGTCGCCGACGCGGCCACGGGCCGGCTGATCAAGAAGCTCGCGGGCCCGACCAGCGACTCGCACTTCGACGCCATCAGCTTCATCAACACGTCCGGCGCCTGGTCGCCGGACAGCAAGCAGTTCGCCTTCGTCGCCCAGGCCGAGGGCAACCACGAGATCGCCCTGCTCGACGTGACCTCGGGCAACATCGAGCGCCGCGTGAGAGTGCCGGGCGTCGGCTCCGTGACGCACATCGCCTGGTCGCCCGATGGCAAGACGATCGCCTTCTCCGGCATGTCCGGCGGTATCAGCGATCTCTACCTGCTCGATCTCGCCGCCGGCAGCGTCCGGCAGCTCACCAACGACCGCAACGCGGACATCCAGCCCGCATGGTCGCCCGATGGGAAGACGATCGCCTTCGCGACCGATCGCGGCCCGACGACCGACTTCAACAAGATGCTGTTCTCGCCCCTGCAGCTCGCGACGATCGACGTCGCGACGGGGCAGATCAGCGTGTTCTCGCCGTTCACGCAGGGAAAGCACATCAACCCGCAGTACTCGCCCGACGGCAAGAGCCTGTTCTTCATCGGCGATCAGGACGGCTTCAGCGATATCTACCGGCTCGAGCTCGCGAGCGGCGCCGTGTCGCGCGTGACGCGGCTGTCGACGGGGGTGAGCGGCATCACGTCGATCTCGCCGGCGCTCACCGTCGCGCCGACCACCGGGCGCATGCTCTTCTCGGTGTTCCAGGATCAGGGCTACGCCGTCTACGCGCTCGACGCCGACCGCACTCGTGGCGAGCCGCTCGTCTCGGGCGTCGCGGCGACGAACGCCGGCGTGCTGCCCCCGGGCGATACGCCTGGCCGGGCGACCGTGACGAACTATCTGCGTGATCCGGTCACGGGCCTGGCCTCGGGCGAAGACTTCACCTACTCGCCGTATCGCTCGGCATTCTCGCTCGACGCCGTCGGCCAGCCCACGGTCGGTGTGACCGCCGGAGGTCCGTTCGGTACCGGTGTGGCGGGCGGCGTGTCGTTCCTGTTCGGCGACCAGCTCAGCGACCGGCAGATCGGGCTCGGCGTGCAGGCCAACGGCACCGTGCAGGACATCGGCGCCCAGCTCATCTACCAGAACCTGCGGAACCGCTGGAACTACGGCGCGAGCGTCCAGCACGTGCCGTATCTCACCGGCTATCTCAGCTACGAAAATGTCGGGAACGGGTTCTTCCAGCAGAACCTCTACCTCCAGCGAATATTCATCGACGAGGCGGGATTCAGTACGGCGTATCCGTTCTCGTCCACCAAGCGCATCGAGTTCAGCCTCTCGGCGACTCGGCTCGGGTTCACGACGCAGATCCAGCGGCTGATCATCGATCAGGCGGGCTTCGTGTACGACCAGCGTGTCGAGGACACGGCGTCACGCGCGCCGATCTACTACGGCCAGGCGAGCCTCGCGCTCATCGGCGACCGATCCTATTCGGCGTTCACGGGCCCGATCCAGGGCTCGCGCTATCGATTCGAGGTCACGCCCACCGCGGGGACGCTGAGCTTCACGACGGCGCTCGCCGACTACCGCCACTACTTCTTCGCGCGGCCGATCACCTTCGCGTTCCGCGGTCTGCACTACGGCCGCTACGGCAGGAGCGCGGACGATTCCACCACGCTCTATCCGCTCTTCCTCGGCGAAGAGAGCCTGATGCGCGGCTACAGCGTCGGCTCGTTCGACCAGGCGGAGTGCGGCTCGCAGAATGGAGGGTCACTGTACACGTGCGCATCGTTCGACCGCCTGCTCGGCAGCAAGCTGGCCGTCGCGAGCTTCGAGATACGCATCCCGGTGTTCGGCGTGTCGGAGTACGGACTGTTCAACGTGCCGTTCCTTCCGCTCACACTCTCACCCTTCGTCGACGCGGGCGTCGCGTGGACGGGTAGCACCCAGGTGAGCCTCAGCGCAAACACGAACGATCTGCGGTATCGAACGCCGGTCGTGAGCACCGGGCTCTCGGCACGCTTCAACGTCCTCGGCTACGCGATCCTCGAGGCATACATCGCCCATCCGTTCCAGCGGCCGACCAAGAGCTGGATCTGGGGATTCCAACTGGTGCCTGGCTGGTAATGTTGCTGAACTGCCAGTGCGAGTACTCGGTAGGACCGACGTAGCGAGTACCCAGTACCGGTGAGATGCTCCCGGAATGTGAATCAGCTCCAAGGACGAGAAGGAGAGGTTGCAGCAAAACGAAGCCGCGCTCGGTGAGAGTTTCTCACCGAGCGCGGCTTGCGTTCCAGTCGGATGCGTACAGTCCCGAATAAACCGCGCGATTCCGAACCACCGCTCTCACATAATCCCTCGTCTCAACGAACGGGATCCATTCCGCGAACTGCTCCGGATCGCTCGCGCCGGGACGTCGCGACCAGCGCGCGACCCGTGACTGGCCGGCGTTGTATGCGGCGAGGGCCCTCGTCGGATCATCCCGGTCATTCAGGCTCGACGCGAGATGACGCGTGCCGAGCTGCATGCTCACGTCCGGATCGAACAGCAGCGCCGGGTTCCAGAGCGGATAGCCGCGACCCGAGGCGATCGATGCGCCGACCGATGGCATCAGCTGCATCAGTCCGCGCGCGCCCGCCCGCGACACGGCGTCGGGATTCCACGTCGACTCCTGTCGGATCAATCCCGCGACGAGCGCCGGATCGAGTCCCATCGTCCCGGAGCTCTCCACCAGCGCGTCGGCGTGGAGCACCGGGAACGCCGCGCGCAGCAACGGGCGCGACATCGGTGCGCCGCGATCGAGCGCTCGGACCGCGAGTCGCAGGCCGCGCGCCGGAAAGCCGACGTCGATGAGCGTCTGCGCGATCGCCGCGGCCTCTGCGGCGTTGCGGTCGCCACGATCGAATAGCGCCTCGACCTCGAACGACGCTTCGACGTCCATGCCGAGGAGCCGCAGCACGCGGATGCGCTGCGCCGCCGAGTCGACGGCCGCGATGCGTGTCGGCGTGTCCGCTCCCGATGGCGGCAGCTGCACCGCGCCTCCGAGACGCCGCGCGCTCGCGACGCCGTAGTAGGTGAGAGGCGATCCCGACGCGATCGCACGCCATCGCGACATTGCGTCGTCGCGTCGGCCCGCTCCGTCCAGTGCGCGCGCCGCCCAGTATCGCGCCGGCAGCGCTTCCTCGCGACTGGGGTGCAGCGCCACGAGCGAGTCCAACATCGCCGCGCTGCGCCGAGGATCGGAGCCGAACGCGAGCAACCCGCCGTGCAGCCGCGCGAGCGGCGCCTGCTCCGCCGTCGGAAACCGTCGCGTCAGCTCGGCGAGGCTCCGCGCCGCGCCCGCGAGGTCGCCATCGTCGACCTGGAGATCGGCCAGCAGCGTCAGCGCCGCGGCGCTCGCGTCCTCGGCGTCGGACCGCGACGCCACGGCGCGCAGAGCCGAGCGCGCGGCGGCGCCGCGTCCCGATTGCAGCAGCATTCGGGCGTGCTGATACGCTGCCGCACCGCCGAGCGCTCCCTTTGCGCTCTCGAGCTGCTCGTAGATGCGGATTGCGTCCTGCTGCCGACCACTGCGCACCAGCGCGCCGGCGTACGCCAACTGATCCTTCGGATCCATCGGCGCCGCCGCCGTGGCGGCGAGCTGGAAGCCACGAAGGGCTCGTGCCGTGACGCCGGCATCCGCCGCCGCCCGCGCCACGCGCAGCTCCTGATCGCGGGTCAGCGTCGCGTGCAGCGTCTCGAGGACGTCGAGCGCTACACGCGCATCCGCTGTCTGCGGGCCGCGTGCGAGGTACGCCGCGATGCGCTCCGCCACCGCGGCGCGGCTCGCGTCGTCGCGTGCCCCGAGTGCCTCGACGCGAAGCGCCGCCGGCTCCGCGCCGACGCTCCGATAGCTCCGCGCCGCACCGGCGAAGTCACCAGCGCGCTCGCGCGCCTGCGCATCGGTCCATGCCACTCGCGTGCGCGCCGGCTCCATCGTCACGCGCGCGAGCAACGCGGAGCGTGCCGCGCTGTCGGCGGTGACGCCGGCGGCGCGCAGTCTGAGCCAGTCTCCCGCCTCGGCGATCCGCGCCGCCGCGCCCGCGTACGAGGCTGCCGCGCTGTCGCGCGCATTGGCGCGGTCGAGCGCTCGAGCGAGGAGTACGAGCCGCACGGCGCGCTGCGGGTCGGTTCGGGCCGCGGCCAGTGCGCGCCGTGCGTCGTCCTCGGCGGGGAGATTCCGCTCGAGCGCGGCGCGCGCGAGCAGCTCGCGGCCTTCTCCCTCCAGCTCGCTGTCCAGCCAGGGCGCGTCCCGGAGGATCCGCTCCACTTCATTCCATCCGCGCCACGCGGCCGCAGCGCGTGCGCCGACGAGGCGCACCGCCGCGCTCGCGCCGTTCGGCGTGCGCAGCGTGGGCGCGAGCAATACCGTCGCGGGCCATGGACGGCCGGCGCGCACGAGCGAGTCGGCGCGAGCCGCCAGCGGGTCGGCGGGGAGCGCGGCGCCCACTCCGTGCGCGAGATCCAGCGGTGGCGGCGCCGCCGGCCGTCCATCCGTCGACTGCGCACACGCCGCCGACGCCCACGCACACCCCACCACGATCGACCACGTGACCTGTCTCATGCCTTCGGCAGGGTCATCCTTCGTGCCAGGTCGTTCGCCCGTCGACTCTTCGTCTGGACACCGCTCACCCGCTCCGGCAGCTTATCGCGCCCTGCCGTGACGCCCGCGGCTTTGCGCCTTCCCTTCGCCGCGCGATCACGAACGTGTCGCGCCGGCGCGAGCAACCTGGAGGAGCACCATGAGCTGGCAGTCCATCCCCCTTCCCCATCTCGGCCTCCTCACCGCCGTCGCCTTCGGTGCGCTCGCACGCGGTGCATCGGCGCAGCAGAGCGTCGGCGAGTTCACCGGGCACGGCGACGTCGGCACGGTCAAGCAACCCGGCTCCGCGACGTACGACTCGACGACCGGCGTGTACCAGCTCGCCGGCTCCGGTGCGAACATCTGGGCGGCGCGCGACGCGTTCCACTACGCGTGGCGCAAGATGAAGGGCGACTTCATCCTCACGGCACGGGGACAGCTCGTTGGAAAAGGCGTGGATCCCCACCGCAAGTTCGGGTGGATGATCCGCAGCTCGCTCGACTCGGCGGCAGTGCACGCGAGCGCCGCGGTGCACGGCGACGGGCTCGTGTCGCTCCAGTTCCGGAAGACCCCCGGCGGTCAGACCGAGCAGGTGCAATCGACGATCAAGGCCGCCGACGTCATCCAGCTCGAGCGCCGCGGTGGCACGTACATCATGTCCGTCGCCAAGTACGGCGACACGCTCTCCAGCGTGCAGGCGACCGACATCCCGCTCGGCGACGACGTCTACGTTGGCCTGTTCATCACCGCGCACAACGACACGGTAACCGAGCGCGCCACTCTCTCCGACGTGCGCATCACGGTGCCCGTCCGCACCGGCTTCGTTCCCTATCGCGAGTACCTCGGCAGCAACGTCGAGATCATGGACGTGGCGACGGGTCGTCGGCGCATCGTCTACCACGCGACGGGATCCGTGCAGGCGCCCAACTGGACGAGAGACGGCAAGGCGCTGATCTGGAACCAGGACGGCAAGCTCTATCGCTTCGATCTCAAGACCGCACAGCCCACGCCGATCAACACGGGAGAGCGGATCCGAAACAACAACGACCACGTGCTGTCGTTCGACGGAAAGTGGCTCGGGATGAGTGACCAGAGCGACAGTGCGAGCCGCAATCAGTCCGTCGTGTACGTCGTGCCGATCGAAGGAGGAACGCCGCGGCGCATCACGCCGCTCTTTCCGTCCTACCTGCATGGCTGGTCGCCGGACGGGAAGCTCCTCACCTTCACGGGGATCCGCGGATCGGCGATCGACATCTACACCATTCCCGTCACCGGCGGGACCGAGCACGCGCTGACGCAGAACCAGGCGATGAACGACGGACCCGAGTACGCGCTCGACGGGCGGATCTACTTCAACTCGACGCGCAGCGGGAAGATGCAGGTCTGGCGCATGAA
>Ga0066652_100001591_pt1 | contig 11913 bp, 11 predicted proteins | sample GraSoiAngelo_101_FD_71413 | JGI IMG/M metagenome (GOLD analysis project Ga0066652, IMG submission 71413) | Grasslands soil microbial communities from the Angelo Coastal Reserve, California, USA - 14_0903_02_30cm | ecosystem: Environmental > Terrestrial > Soil > Grasslands | place: USA...
GGGACCTCCGCCGGGGATGACAAGCAGGCGGCGAGCCGTTGCGGCTGCGGCAATGACGGCAAGCACGGCGGAGAACTGTTCAACGCGCGCCAGCACACCGCCGCCGAGTTTCACGACGGCATCGATGTCGAGCGCCGTCGGCGACAGCTTCACGCGCGGTGCATTCGCAGCACGTTCAGCGTCAGTTCCCGGCACGGTGCAGCGTCAGTTCCCGGCACGGTGCAGCGTCAGTTCCCCGCACGTTCAGCGTCCGTTCAAAGCACAGTGCAGCGTCAGTTCGGAAACGGGTGTTCCGACCACCGCGCGAAGCGCGGCGACGCGATCCGACGTGACCCGGCCAGTCCGCCCGCCGTCGCAGGCTGCGCCTCGAACGCCGGCGACATCTGCTCCCGCATCGCGGGCGAACATCAGATCGTCGATCGTGAGCTTGCCGGCCAGCGCGACGAGCAGCCCCGCGTCGTGCGCGTCGGCGACGAACGCCGCGAGAGCCGCGGGATCGACCAGCGCGCGCAGGCCGGGACCGCTCTTGTTGCACGTGTCAAGCAGCACGCCTGTGGCCCCGCCATCCGCCGCAATACAGGCGAGCGCTGCCGGCGCGATGCTCGCCGCCCGCGACGCGTCCGCGTACCCGACGGCCACGACGCCGCCGCCGGCGTCCGCGGCGCCGCGAACGGCGGCGGCAAGGAGCGCGGCGGCGCGGCGATGGTCGGCGATGCCGCCGAACCCGATCTTCACCAGCGCTGCGCCAGCGAGGACGAAGCCGCGCGCAGCGCGCTCGACTGAGGCTTCGTCGCCGGCATCACCGAGCGCGGCGGTGACCGGCCGCGCGCCGGCGACGACCGCGGCGATCTCCGCGAGCACGGCCGCCGCGACCGGGGCAAGCGCTCCGGCGCCGGCATCTTTCGCGTCGATGAGATCGCCGCCGCCGGCGAGCGCCGCCGAAGCGTCCCGCGCATCAGCGACGCTGATCAGCAGTCGCATCGCGGCTACTGTATCATCTAGGAGCCGTCGGAGTGATGCGTGAACGTTTGCCGGCGAAGCCGGCCTGCCAGGAACGTGTCCTCGCATGTCTCGGACGCGTTCCTCGACGGAGCGGTGCATGACGAATGCAGGCGCGGCCGTCCTGGCCGGGCGCGCCGTGCTCGTCACCGGCGGCTCGAGCGGGATCGGCCGGGCGATCGCGCTCGCCGCGGCCCGCGCGGGAGCCGATGTCGCGCTGACCTTTCATCGCAACGAAGAGGGCGCGCGCGGCGTCGAACGCGAGATCCATGCGATCGGACGGCGCGCCGTCGTTCTTCATGCCGACTTGCGCGACGATCGGTCGGCGCCCGTTGCCGGAGAGGCGGCGCTCGAGGCGCTCGGGCGTCTGGATGTGTGGGTGAACAATGCCGGCGCGGATATTCTGACCGGACCGGCCGCGGCCTTATCGGACGTCGAGAAGCTCGACCTGCTGCTGGCCGTCGATCTGCGCGGGACAATCCTTGCATCGTGGTATGCAGCCCGGCTGCTCGGCTCGCGCGACGATGGCGGCGTCATTATCAATATGAGCTGGGACCACGTGCTCACCGGTATGGCTGGACTGAATCCGCAGCTGTTCGCGGCGGTCAAGGGCGGCGTGCTCGCGTTCAGCAAGTCGCTGGCGCGGTCGGTCGCGCCGCGCGTGCGCGTCAACGTCCTGGCGCCGGGCTGGATTGAGACGTCGTATGCCGCCGGGCTCGAGGACACGAATCAGAAGCTGCACCGCCGCGTGGTCGAGTCGACGCCGCTCAAGCGCTGGGGAACACCTGAGGATGTCGCCGGCGCGGCGGTTTTTCTCGCCTCTCCTGCCGCCGCGTTTCTGACCGGCCAGACGATGCTGGTCGGCGGCGGCGTCGTGATGTGAACCAGATCGGGATCAAAGTTATGCCGCAGAAGGAACAAACCTACAGTGAGCCTCAGATCGGCGAGAAGCTGCGCGATCTGCCCGGATGGTATTACGAGGACGGATGGATCCGCCGCGTCTACAAGACCGACGGCTGGCCGACCACGCTCATGCTCGTCAACGCCATCGGGTTCTTTGCCGAAGCGGCGTACCATCACCCCGACCTCGCGGTGACATGGGGCCGCGTCACCGTCAAGCTGTCGACGCACAGCGCCGGCGGGATCACGGATAAGGACTTTGCGCTGGCCCGTCAGATCGAGCAGGTCGCGCTCTGGCGTCCTCCCGCCGGCGATCCGCTCACCGGAACGCCGGAGAAATTCGTGCGCAGCGGCGATCCGCGCTGATGGCAGGCGCCGGGCCTCGCGCGACCGGCGACAATCGAGCTCCAGACCGCGCGGCCGCGTCGAGCGAATCCGCGCTGCCGCACCGCGTCGTGTTCGTCACCGGCCGCCTGGCGGAGCCGGCGCTCCGGCGTGTGCTTGCCGACATGGCGCCGCCGTTTGCCTGCGACGTGGCCGCGCTCGGCATTACGGTCGCCGCGCTGATGACCGCTCCCTGGATCGCCGAGCGTCTCACCGTGCCCGACGGAACCGACCTGGTCCTGATCCCCGGGCTGTGTGAAGGCGACCCCGAGATCGTCGGCCGCCGCCTCGGCGTCGCCGTGAAGAAGGGGCCGGACGATCTGCGCCAGATCCCCGGCTACTTCGGGCGCACGACGACAGACGACTACGGCGGCTGGGACATCGAGATCATCGCGGAGATCAACAACGCGCCGAAGCTGACGCGCGAAGCCGTGCGGCAGGCCGCCGACTATTTCCACGCCTGCGGCGCCGATATCATCGACATCGGGTGCACGCCGGGTCTTGCGTTTCCCGAGCTGGCCGACGCGGTGCGCGAGCTCAGAAGTGCCGGCCTGCGCGTCAGCGTCGATACGTTCGATCCGCAGGAGATCCACACCGCCGTTGACGCCGGCGCCGAGCTGGTGCTCAGCATCAACGGGTCGAACATCGAAGCGGCGCGCGCGCTCGCCGGAAGCCGCGCGCGTGTCGTCGTGGTCCCCGATCTTGGCGGCCCGCTCGACACGCTGGAGGCCAGTCTCGAACAGCTCACGAGATGGAGCGTCCCCTACCTGATTGATCCAATCCTGGAGCCGATCGGCCACGGGTTCATGGCGTCGCTCGAGCGTTATGCCGAAGTCCGCCGGCGCTACCCCGATGCCGAACTCCTGATGGGGATTGGCAACGTCACCGAGCTCACGGCGGCCGACACGACCGGCGTGCACGCGATCCTGATCGGCGTCTGTCAGGAGCTCGGCGTCCGTTCGGTGCTGACCACCGAGGTGATTCCGTGGGCGAGAGGCGCCGTCCGCGAGATCGACGTGGCCCGACGGCTGATGCACTACGCGATCGGCCACCGCACGATTCCGAAAGGCATCGACAATCGCCTGGTCACGTTCAAGGATCCCGAAGTGCTGACGTTCAGCGAGCCGGAGCTGCGGGCGCTGCAGGCGGCCATCACCGATCCGAACTTCCGCATCTTCGCCGACCGCGAGGCGGTGACGGTGTTGAACAACACGCGGTTCGTGCGCGGGACCAACATCCAGCAGATGTTCGCGCGGCTTGGCGTCGACGAGGCCACGCACGCGTTTTATCTCGGCAAAGAGCTCGCGCGCGCCCGCCTCGCGGTGACGCTCGGCAAGACCTATCGGCAGGAAGGCGGCCTTTCGTGGGGCTATCTGACATCGCCGGACGAGTCCACGTCAGAGCACGTCGTGCTGACCCGACGTCCGCGCCGCAGCAAGGCTGAGAATTAGGTGATCCTCGAGACGATCGTGACTACCGTCGGCAGCGACGATTCGGTGAACTGCGCGCCGATGGGCGTCGAGTGGGGCGACTCCGCCATCGTCCTCAAGCCGTTTCTCGACACCGCCACATACCGGAACGTCGCCGCCACCGGTGCCGCCGTGATCAACATCACCGACGATGTGCTGCTGTTTGCCCGCGCGGCCGTGTCGAATCCGCCGCATCCGACGGTGGCGGCGAGCGTCGTCCGCGGCGTCGTGCTGGCCGATTGCTGCTCGTGGCGCGAGGTCGAGGTGCTGTCGATTGACACGTCGCCGCCGCGGTCCCGGATCACGACGCTGGTTGTCCATCGCGGCACGAAGCGTGAGTTCATCGGGTTCAACCGCGCCCGGCACGCGGTGCTCGAGGCGGCGATCCATGCGACGCGGCTGCACATCCTGCCGCGGTCGTTCGTGGAGAGCGAGCTGGCGCGGCTGCAGGTGATCGTCGACAAGACGGCAGGGCCGCGCGAGATCGAGGCAATGGCGCTACTGACGGACTTCATTCGATCTTCACCGGTTCTCTGCCCCTGAGGGCAGGAAGGGCGGGATCGTTCGGGGAGCGCCTGCAGCCACACCGAGCCGAGGACATGGAAATCCTCGGCTCGGTGTCAGCGTCAGTTCGCGCTGAGGGTGGGGCCCCAGCGCCAGTGCAAGAAAGACGGGCGGGAGGGGCAGCCCGGACTATTTCTGACCCTTCATGAGGAGGCGCACTCGCGCAGAAAAGCCTTTCGGAGCAGGCCGTCACCATCGCGCGAAAAACGCTGCGCCGGCCTGCGACAGGGCGTGGGGATGGGGGTCCCCACGCCGCGAGTGCGCCTTCTCCATTGCCAGCATTCACGAACAATCCGGGCTGGACGGAAGGCGGGGAAGGACCGATGGAGCCGGGCGGAGAGGTGCGCACTGACGTGGGACGCACTCAAAACGAAGACGTCGTGTTTGTCGAGACCGCTGCGCGGCTCCATTTCGGCGTTCTGGATCTCCGCGGGTCGCTGGGCCGATGGTTTGGCGGCATTGGCGCGGCGGCGGAGGCGCCGACGCTGCTGGTTTCGGCATCTGCTGCCGACACGCTGGACGTGTCGGGCGAAGACGCGGATCGCGCGCGGATGTTTGCCGCACGGTTTCTCGCCTGCCACGGCATCAGGAGCGGCGCCCGGGTCTGCGTGCATCGTGCGCTGCCGCCGCATGCCGGTCTCGGCTCGGGGACGCAGCTGGCGCTGGCGGTGGCGCGATCGCTGGCGGAGATTCATCGGCTTCCGACCGATCCGGCGTCGCTGGCCCGCGCGGCAGGGCGGGCCGGCCGATCGGCCGTCGGCACCTGGACGTTCGCGGGCGGCGGTCTGGTCGTCGAGGGCGGCCGCCGCAGAGCCGGCGGCAGCTCTGATGCCATCGGGCCGCTCATCGCCCGGCTGCCGTTTCCGCCGTCCTGGCGCTGTGTGCTGGCGGTGCCGGACGCGGATCCCGGCATCAGCGGCGCGGTAGAAGACGCGGCGTTCACCCGGCTGCCGCCGCCGCCGCAACAGGAAGTGGCGCGCGTCGCGCACCTGGTGCTGTTCGGAGTGCTGCCGGCCGTGGCCGACGGCGATCTGGCCGCGTTCGGGTCGGCGCTGACGGAAATCCAGGACATGAACGGGCGCTGGTTTGCACCGATTCAGGGCGGCCTCTTTGCGCCTGGGCCGAGCGACGCGCTCGTGCGCCGTCTGCGCGAATGGGGCGCAGGCGGCGTCGGCCAGAGCTCCTGGGGTCCGGCCGTCTACGGCATCGTTGACGGAGCAGAGGCGGGCGCCACGCTCGCCGCGCAGGTGCGCGATGCACTCAGCAATCGGGGAACTGTTTACGAAGGACCGTTCCGCGACATGGGAGCACGTGTGCGGCGCGCCCCGGCGAGTCAACCAGGGTAGTGTTGCCGGCGCCTCACCTGATCAAGAATGCAGCGCCAGGAATCAACGATGACACCAGAAGCATCGAGTGCCGCCCGCATTCAGATCTCCGACCGGGCGTGGAAGGCGCTGGAAGGCGCCTATGACCTGCAGGTCCACGTCGGCCCGGACGTGATTCCGCGCCGCGTCGACGACATCGACTGTGCCAAAGAGTTTCTCGCGCACGGGATGAAGGGGTTCGTGCTGAAGTCGCACTACATACAGACCGGCGAACGCGCGCACGTCGTCACCAGGGCCGTTCCCGGCAGCCGCGTCTTCGGCGCGGTGACGCTGAACCACGCAGTCGGCGGATTGAATCCGGTGGCGGTCGAAATCGCCGGACGCAGCGGCTGCAAGATCGTCTGGATGCCGACCGTCGATGCGGAGAACGAAACCGCGGGCCGGCTCGACGGTGGTTCGACCAAGCTCCCGTTCTGGGCGCAGATCCAGCGCGAGCTCGCGGCCGAGGGCATTTCGCCGCCGCCGTTGTCGGTCATCGACGAGGCAGGCAAGGTGATCGAGGCAGCCCGGCGCTGCATGGAGCGGATCGCGAAGCACAACATGATTCTGGCAACCGGCCATCTCGGCCGGCGTGAGATCTTCGCCCTCGTGCGCACGGCGAAGGAGATGGGCCTGAAGAAAGTCGTCGTCACGCACGCCGAGTTCCCGTCGCAGAACCTGACCGGCGACGAGCAGCGCGAGCTGGCCGGGCTGGGCGCGACGATCGAGCATTGCTTCACGACGACGTACACCGCCAAGGCCACGTGGGAGGCGACGTTCGAGAACATCCGCAAGACGGGCGTGTCGCGCACGCTGCTGTCCACCGATCTCGGACAGACGATCAATCCGCCCGTCGCCGACGGCTTCGCGATGTTCGCCCAGCGGCTGCTCGACGCCGGCTTCCCGGTCGACGACATCCGCACCATGGCGGTGACGAACCCGGCGCGGCTGGTTGACGAATAAAAGCACCGAGGTCCGCGGCACAATGCGAGTGCTGGTGCAGAATGGCTCGCCCGTTCGGCGGCGCTCGCCGTGTACTGGGCGGTCTGGTTCGCGGCCGCAAACCTGTTTGTGATCGCGTGCGAGGAGGCGTCGCTCCGGCGGAAATTCGGCCCGTCGTACGACGACTACGTCCGGCGGGTAGGGCGATGGATACCCCGAAATCGCGCGTTCGCCGACTGAAATGTCAGACGTTGTATGATCCGGCGGCATCGTTGGAGGCGGCATGAAGATCTGTCTCGCGGGGACCGGCGCCATGGGGGTGATCCACATGAAGGCGCTGCAGAAGATCGACGGGGTCGAGATCGTGGCCGTCAACAGCCGCACGCAAGAGAGCGGAAGGGCGTTTGCCGCCGAGTGGCGGATTCCGTTCTCCTCGACGGACCTCGAGGCCTGCATCGATCGGCCGGGCGTCGACGCGGTGATTCTCGCGACCCCGAGCGCGCTGCACGCCGAGCAGACGATCCTCACGCTGTCGAAGGGCAAACACGTGCAGGTCGAGATCCCGATGAGCCTCAATCTCGCCGATGCTGAGCGCATCGTCGACGCGCAACGGCGTTCCGGGAAGATCTGCATGGTGACCCACACCCGCCGCTTTTCCGCGCCGCACCGCGAGATCCGCAGCCGGATGCGACACGGCACGTTTCACCTGCATCACATGATCGTGGAGACCTACTTCTTCCGGCGGGAAAACCTGAACATGCACGGCCAGCCGCGCTCGTGGGTCGACAACCTGCTGTGGCACCACGGCTGTCATTCGGTCGACCTGGCGTACTGGATCATGGACGAACCGAACTTTGAGGTCTGGGGCCAGAAAGGTCCTGAGCATCCCGCGCTCGGCGTCCCGATGGACCTGACGGTGGCGATGAAATCGCGCCAGGGCCAGCTGTTCACGATGGCCATGTCGTTCAACAACAAGGGTCCCTTCGGCGGCTTCTACCGCTACATCGGCGAGGAAGAGACCTATAAGGTGTACCGCGACGCCATGACCGACAGCGAGGGCAAGGAGATGCCGCTCGACGGGACGCCGGCCTTCGATCGCCAGGACATCGAGTTCACCAGCGCGATCCGCGACGGGCGCGAGCCGGAGTCGAGCGCCGCCAGCTGCCTGCCGGCCATGTCGCTGCTCGACCGAATCGAAAGAGCCATGTCTCAAGGCTCAACTCTGAAGTCTCAACACGCGTGGGTCTTGAGAAGTTGAGCCTTGAGACTGGCTGTGAGCCTTGAGCCTTGAGAGCTGAGACTTGATTCATGATCATTGATTGTCACGGGCATTACACGACCGCGCCGAAGGCGCTGCAGTCGTATCGCGATGCCCAGATCGCGGCGCTGACAGATCCGTCGCGTCCTCGCGTCAAGGACACCATCGCCATCAGCGACGATGAGATTCGTGAGAGCCTGGAGGGGGCGCAGCTCAAGTTCCAGCGCGAGCGCGGGACCGACGTCACCATCTTCTCGCCGCGCGCGTCCGCGATGGCCCATCACGTTGGCGACGCCACCACGAGCCTGCACTGGTCCGAGCACTGCAACGATCTGATTCATCGCGTCTGCATGCTCTATCCTGAGAACTTTGTCGGCGTGTGCCAGCTGCCGCAGTCGCCGGGCGTCGCGCCCGGCCACTGCATCGGCGAGCTCGAACGCGCCGTCAACGAGCTCGGGTTCGTCGGCTGCAATCTGAATCCCGATCCGTCCGGCGGCCACTGGACCGCGCCGCCGCTGACCGATCGCGACTGGTATCCGCTCTACGAAAAGATGGTGGAGCTCGACGTGCCGGCCATGGTCCACGTGAGCTCGTCATGCAATCCGAACTTCCATGCCACCGGCGCGCACTACATCAATGCCGATACCACGGCGTTCATGCAGTTTCTCACCGCCGATCTGTTCAAGGACTTTCCCACGCTGCGGTTCATCATTCCGCACGGCGGCGGCGCGGTGCCGTACCACTGGGGCCGCTACCGCGGCATCGCCCAGGACATGAAGCGGCCGCCGCTCGCCGAGCTGATCCGCAACAACGTCTTCTTCGATACCTGCGTGTACCATCTCGCCGGGATCGAGCTCCTGCTGAAGATCGTGCCCGCCGACAACATCCTGTTCGGATCGGAGATGGTGGGCGCCGTGCGCGGCATCGATCCCGAGACCGGGTTTTATTTCGACGATACGAAGCGCTACCTCGACAGCGTGCGATCCCTCACTGAGACGGATCGGACAAAGATCTTCGAGGAGACCGCGCGAAAGGTGTATCCACGGATCACCGGGACGCCGGCGCTGCAGTCCGCCCGGCCGCGCCAGGTCGCGGCGGCGGCGGCATCACAAGGAAGCACGGCACGATGAAGCCGATCATCGTTCGAACCGTTCGCCGCGCGGACGCCGAGACGATCCGCATCCTCGGCGATCTCGGCGTCGCAACCGTCCATGAAGCGCAGGGGCGCATTGGACTGCTGCGGCCGTACATGCGTCCGATCTACACCGGCGCGCGCGTCGCCGGCAGCGCGATCACGGTGTTGAGCCAGTCGGGCGACAACCTGATGATCCACGCGGCGCTCGAACAGTGCCGGCCGGGCGACGTGCTGGTCGTGGCGACGACGTCGGAGTCGACCGACGGGATGTTCGGCGAGCTGCTGGCCGTGTCGGCGCGCGCGCAGGGCGTCGCCGGTCTCGTCATCGATGCCGGCGTGCGCGATGTCGCCGATCTCACGGCGATGACGTTTCCCGTGTGGGCCCGGGCCGTCAGCGCCCAGGGCACGGTGAAAGCCACCGGCGGTTCGGTGAACGTCCCGGTGGTCTGCGCCGGCGCGATCGTGCAGCCGGGCGACGTGATCGTCGGCGACGCGGACGGCGTCGTGGTCGTGGCGAGGGAGGCCGCCGCCGAGATCGCGCGGCTCGGCGCCGAGCGCGTCGCGAAAGAGCAGAAGTCGCGGGAACGCCTGCGCACGGGCGAGCTTGGCCTCGATTTTTACGGCTTCCGCGCCCGGCTGCAGGAGCTGGGCGTGCGGTACGTGGACGAGGGGGAATAGGGCAGGCCCCACCTGCCCTGCTCAAGGAGGTTGTGATGGGGGAGATCGTCGCGGCACTCGGTACCTGTCATACGCCGTACTTGTTCACGCGTCCGCCCGACGAGAACCCGCAGCAGCTCGAGACGGCCGCCCGGGCGATGCAGGAGCTCGGCAGTGTGCTCGACGAGACCAGACCCGACGCGATCGTGTTTCTCGGCAGCGATCACGTGGAGACGTTTTCCGTCACCTGCATTCCCAGTTTCGCGATCATCGCCGGCAGCCGCGCCATCGCGAAATTCGCCGGCCGCGAATACAACCTGCCGGTCCACCGCGAGATGGCGGAGGATCTGCTCAACAAGCTGGTTGTCGATCACGAGTTCGACATCGCCTACTCGGAGGATGCGGAGCTCGGACACGCGTTCGCGGTGCCGTTCGAATACGTCATCGGCCGCCGCAATATCCCGGTTGTCCCGTTCTTTACCAACGTCTACGTCCCGCCGCTGCCGACGCCGACGCGCTGCGCGGCGCTGGGCCGCGCCATCGCGGAGATCATCAGCGGCCGCAAGGAGCGCGTGGCGATTATCGCCAGCGGCGGTATGTCGCATTTTCCCGGCACGCGCAAGTACCTGAGTCCGGAGTTCGATTTCGACCGCTGGCTGGTGTCGCAGTTCGAGTCGGGCAACACCGACGCGCTGCTGGCGATGACCGGGACGCAGCTGGACGAGGTCGGCAACACCGAGATGCTGAACTGGGCGGTGATGTTCGGCGCCATCGGCACACGCGCCGGCGAGCTGGTCGACTACATTCCGACCTGGCATCACGGCTTGTGCATGATGCGGTTTCTGCCCGAGCGCCCCCGCACTGCGCCGGCAGCGCCGGTGGATCAGCAGTACGGCGGATTCCGCTTCCGCAACGAGGGCTTCCAGTTCTACAAGCATCCGCCGGCGGAGGCGTACGGCCTCAACCGGCTGCTGTTCGAGGTGCGCCACAACGCCACGCTGCGCGATCGCATCCTCGGCAATCTCGACGACGTGGCGCGCGAGTACGAGCTCAACCCGCAGCAGCGGTCAGCAGCGGAAGAGTTGATCAACGTCGGCAAGGGCGGTCTCGTCAGCGAGCACGTCGGCCCGCTGGTCGAGGCCGGCGCACACCCGCTGCAGGCGCTGATGTCGCTGCACGTCATCTTCTCGATGTCGCACCGGCGGAGCGGCGCGGCGACTGCCAAGACATAGCACGCAAAAACGGAACCGCGGGCAACGGACTCTCGTGATGCAGACCGCTGATATCGGCACGCTGCTCGACGAGTCGCACTGGAGCGGATATCAGAAGCTCCTGGTCGCCGGGACCGCACTGACGATCATTCTCGACGGTCTCGACAACCAGCTGCTCGCGGCGGCCGTTCCCGCGCTCATGCGCGAGTGGGGATTGCCCCGGCCGGCGTTCGCATCGGTCCTCGCCGCCGGCATGTTCGGCATGATGCTGGGCGGCGCCGCCGGCGGCGTGATCGGCGACCGGATCGGCCGCCGGGTTGCGCTGCTCGGCAGCGTGATCGCGTTCGGCCTGCTCACGGTCCTGGTGTCGTTCGCCGACAGCGTCACGGTGCTCGGCGTGCTGCGCTTCCTTGCCGGACTGGGACTTGGTGGCGCGATGCCGAATGCCGCGGCGCTCTCGTCCGAATACGTCCCGCGCCGCCATCGTCCGTTTGCCGTCACCCTGACCATTGTCTGCATACCGCTGGGCGGCACGCTCGCCGGCATCTTTGGTGCGGAAATCCTGCCTCGATACGGCTGGCGGACGCTGTTCCTGGCCGGCGGCATCGTGCCGCTGGTGCTCGCGGCGGCGCTGTTTCAGGTGCTGCCGGAGTCGCCGCGCTATCTCGCCCGGCACCGGCCGCGCTGGCCCGAGCTGCTCGCGCTGCTCGCGCGTCTCGGACATGCCCTCCCGCGCGACACGACGTTCGTCGATCCGGCAGAGAAAGCCGTGCCGGTGTCGGCCGGCGCGCTCTTCGTTCCCGAGTTCCGCCGCGACACGCTCGCCCTCTCCGCATCGTTCTTTTTCTGCCTCCTGTCGGTGTACATCGGCACCAACTGGGTCCCGTCGCTGCTGGCAGGCGCCAACTTCGGTTCTGAAATCGCCGGATACGGACTCACCGCGTTCAATCTCGGCGGGGTCGTGGGCGCGGTTCTCGGCGCCGTCATCATCAGCCGCCGCGGATCACGCGTCACGATGCTCACCATGACC
>Ga0066652_100001594_pt1 | contig 11904 bp, 11 predicted proteins | sample GraSoiAngelo_101_FD_71413 | JGI IMG/M metagenome (GOLD analysis project Ga0066652, IMG submission 71413) | Grasslands soil microbial communities from the Angelo Coastal Reserve, California, USA - 14_0903_02_30cm | ecosystem: Environmental > Terrestrial > Soil > Grasslands | place: USA...
GGCTTCCTATACGGCGACTCGATCTACGAAGTGTTCCGCACCTACGGCGGCATCCCGCTCTTCTACTACGAGCACTGGCAGCGGTTCGAGAACTCGGCCGCGCTGATCCGGTTGCGGATCGGGCTCACGCTCGACGAGCTCACGGCGGCGCTGCGTGCGACGATCGCGGCTACGAACGCGCCGCGCTTGGGCCAGGACGTCTACGTGCGCTACATCGTGACGCGCGGCGAGGGGCCTGCCGTCGACCTCTTGCCGTCGTCGGCGCTGCGCACGCGCTGCGTGATCATCGTGCGGCCGGCGCCGGTCTGGAACCCGGAGCTCTACTCGCGCGGCGTGCGCGCCGCGGTCGCGACGACTCGGCGCAACCCGGCGAGCGCGCTCGACCCGAACATCAAGGGCGGCAATTATCTCAACAACGTGCTCGGCATCATGGACGCGAGCGCGCTCGGCGTCGACGAATGCGTGATGCTGAACGACGCGGGACTCGTCACCGAGGCCTCGAACAGCAACGTCTGGTTTGTGATCGGCGGCGAGCTCGTGACGCCCGCGCAGAGCGCCGCAAACCTCCGCGGGCTCACGAAGGCCGCGCTGCACGACGCGTGCCGCGCGCGGGGCCTCGCGACGCGCGAGCGCGACGTGCCCGCAGCCGAGCTGCCGCGCGCGACCGAGTGCTTCATCACGAGCGCGACGCGCGAGGTGATGCCGGTCGTCTCGTTGCGATTGCTCGACGGCGCGGTGGTGCTGCGCTTCCCCGAGGGCGGCGGCGAGCTCACGCGCCGCGCGGCGGGCTACTACAAGGAGCACGTCGCGCAGTATCTGCGCGAGCACGCGAAGCTATCGTTGTTCTGAACGATGTCGGCCGACGTCGTCTCGGCGCGCCTCAGCGGCGCTTGCGCCGCGACGCGACTTTCGTAATCGGGAACATGACGGAATTCCTTACACCTCGCGACTGAGCGCGATTGCACCGTCACGCCAAGCCCTTGAAATCGCGGGCAACGGACGCCCTGGCATGGCCGTTGCACCGCTACGACCAGCCGTCAGCCGTCAAGGTCAATGAGAACAACGAAAACGGCGCGCCACGGTCCTCACTTCGAATAACAAGCACGGAGAGTGCAATGAACAGTCGACTCGTGAAATTGGCCCTGTGTCTGGTGTCGGCCCTGAGTGCTGGCACCGCGTTCGCCTTACCCCTGAGCATCAACGCCGACCTACATTTCGAGAACGGCACGACGCTCGGGGGTTCCTTTACCTATGATCCCGTAAGCAACACGATTACGCAGTGGGATCTCACGTCGACCGCCTTCGGTGTCGCGCATGAATTTGTGGACACGGATGCCAGTGCAGGCGCGCTCATCTTCCCGTTTGCGGGCATCGGCGCAATCGCAAATCCCGACAACGACCAAGTATTTAGTTTCGGACAGAACTTTACGTCTCCGGCACCGGATTTCTACTCGCTGAATCTGGTCATCGGGTGCGGGGGCGTCGCCAACTGCATCGGAGTCGCCGGTATCGATATGGCCTTTCCCTTGCTGGGCGGACAGCAGACTTGCCCTGCAGGCGCAACCGGCCCGTGTGCCTCGTCCTCCGAGGGGACTTTTCAAGCGCTTGTGACGACGCAGTATCTGATCGGCACCACCGGTGGCTACTTTGCAGTCTCCGATCCGCCCGTCGGGTTCGCTTTCAACATCACGGACTCTATCCCGGAAGGCTATACGCTATTCAACCCCAATGATGGTGGTGGCGGTTCGACTTCCGTGCCCGAGCCTGCCAGTTTGACGTTGTTCGTCGGGGGCCTTGTCGGCCTGCTGGGCAGCCGGCGTAGGAAAGCTGCAACCGCAGCCTGAGCCTTTAGCACTCCTGGTGCTGCCGCCGGGAACGGCTATGAGCAGCGACCGCACATAAACCGGGGCGAGCAGACGGGCGTGTTGAAATCACACGCCCGTCTGGCGATCCTGACCGCTCCGCCTGACGAAACCGCATAGGGATGGATCCAGACCGCGAGCACGACGACCGCTCACGAGCGCCCGGCCCGCAGCCCGCGCTCGAGCAGGCCGAGTCCGCCGCACCGGTCGCCGCCGAGCGCTGACCCGCGTGCGGGCACCGAGGCGGCCGCGTCGACTTCAGCGGCCCGCAGGGAGAATCCGCGTCGGCGACGTGATCGGCATGCTCGGCGGCCGCGCGGAGTCGAGCGCGCGCACGAGCGAAACCACACGCATGCAGACGCTATCGTTGTTCTGATCGCGACGCAGCACGGGGCGCGCGATTATCGCGACGCGACGGGGCGGGGCCGCAGCGGGTCGAGATTCAGCGCACGATTCAGCGCACCTTTATTATTGATGTAGAATGCCGCGCCGGGCCGCGAATCCACTCCGTCGAAAGAGAGGCCCGCTCGAGACGTCGTACGGCACGCGCCCGTAGTTCAGCTGGATAGAACGCCGGCCTACGAAGCCGGAAGTCGGGAGTTCGAATCTCTCCGGGCGCGCCATTTTACGGAACGGGGTCTTGGGCCTTCACGAACGTGCCCACGATTGCTACACTCTCCGCCCATAACACCACGGGCCTAACGCGCGCATGTAGTCGCGAATAGGACTAAGACTGTGGGCGTGGCGCGCCGCGATGAGTGCGCCCTAACTTTTCTGTGGTGGCTCTGCTGGGGTTCGTTCAAGCAGTGACACAACTCGGCGATCGCCCTCCAACGGTCGCCGAGTTTCTTCGACAACGACCCCGGGGAGCTCCGAAACGGCTTTAGCAACGGCGGGGGTTACCGGCCGTAGCTCGCAAATTCCCCCCCGGTTTGTCGCTCCGGAATTGCGCGCAGGACCAAGCCGTTAGTCTCTCCGCGGCTGTCGCCCTATGAAGCCGGAAGTCGGGAGCTCGAGTCTCTGCGGGCGCGCCAATCCATTCGCGCGAGTCGCGCAGGGGCATCGAGCCTTGCCACCGGCGCCCAGTCGAGGGTAGAACACCGCCCATGCGCTACCTCGTCCGCGCAAAAACGAAGCCGCACCGCCGCCGCGCGCTGCTCGACGCGATCGAGCGCCGCGCGCTGGGGCGCGGCTCCGTGGCCGAGGGCGAGTATCTGCGCAACATGCGCGAAGCGCGAGTCGACACGGACGGCACGGTCAAGTGGGTCGAGGTCTGCTTCTGTGCGACGCCGCTCGACGAGGAGCGGCCGTATTGGGAGCAGTACTTCGAGCTCACGCGCGTGCAGGACGCGCACGGCCGGCCGTGCCGCGATCGCGACGGCACCGAGCCCTGGGCCTGCGCGAGCTGCGACTGCACGGAGAAGCTCGAGCGCAAGCTCGCGGCGAAGGGCGAGCGGTTCCTCGACCGGCTGCGGCGCGACGCGGCCGCGCGCTGAGCCGGGCGAAGAGAAGCAACGAGTGCCGAGCCGCCGCAGAGCGGCCGCCACGGGATGGGGGACACTACGACATGGCGACTCGCCGACAATTCCTGATCAACGCAGTGGGCGCCGCGGCGTCCCTTGCGACGCCGATCGTATTGGCGCAGCCCGCGCGCAAGGAAATCCGCGTCGGCGGCAAGCGCGTCAAGGTCGTCGACGTGCACGCGCACTGCGTGTTCCCCGAGGTCACGGAAAAGCTGCCCGGCGTGAAGGCGCCGCGGATTGCGCCGCCGACGCTAGTGCTCGGGCCCGAGCGATTCGCCGCGATGGACGCGCGCGGCATCGACGTCGAGGCGCTGAGCGTGAACTTCTACTGGTGGTATTCCGAGCCGCGCGAGCTCGCGCAAAAGATCGTCGCTATCCACGACGACGGCCTCGCGGCCTGGTGCAAGCAGCATCCCGACCGCTTCGTCGCGCTGTCCTCGGTCGCGCTCCAGTTTCCGGATCTCGCGGCCGCGCAGCTCGAGCACGCCGTGAAGAATCTCGGTGCGCGCGGCGCGTCGATCGGCGGCCACGTCGAGGGCGAGCCGCCGACGGCGCCGAAATACGATCCGTTCTGGGCGAAGGCGCAAGAGCTCGACGTGCCGGTGTTCATGCATCCGAACAACGCGCTCAACATCGCGCGCGACGGCGCGCTCTCGGGAAACGGCTCGCTCGGCAACATCGTCGGCAATCCGCTCGAGACGACCGTGTTCCTGAGCCACATGATCTTCGACGGCGTGCTCGACCGGTTCCCGCGCCTGAAGCTCTGCGCGGCGCACGGCGGCGGCTATCTGCCGTCGTACCTCGGGCGCAGCGACGCGGCCTGCGCCGTGCGCGACGATGCGAACTGCCGAAATCAGCGTAAGCCGAGCGAGTACTTCAAGGATCGGATCGTCGTCGACTCGATGGTGTTCTCGAGCGAGGGTCTGCGGCATCTCGTCGCCGAGACCGGCGTGAGCCAGGTCGTCTACGGCTCCGATACGCCGTACCCGTGGCCCGACACGATCGACCTGATCGTCGCGGCGCCGTTCCTCCGCAACGCCGACAAGGAAGCGATCCTCGGCGGCAACTTGCTCAAGTTGCTGCGCATCGCTTCCTGACCGGAGCGCCGCCATGGCTCGCATCACAGCCCGCGCCGCGAGGCGGTCGTAGATGACTGCGTTGCGCTACCTCGTGTTCGGCGTCGTCGGCGCGCTCGTCGCCGCCGTGCTGTTCTTCGCGCTGAACCTCGCGATCACCGTGACCGAGGACGCGCGAACGGGCGCGATCGAGCGCTGGATCCTGCGCGCGACCTGCGAGCGCTACGCGCTCTCGGGCACGGTCCGGGACCCGCAAGGCGCGCCGGTCGCGTTCGCGACGATCGAGGCCGTCTATCTCGATCGGCGCCTCGCGACGCGCAGCGGCGGCGACGGCCGCTTCCGGCTCGAGGGCCGCCGCAAGGACTGCGAGGAGCGGCCGGACGTCGTCTCGGTCTACGTGAGCGCCGACGACTTCCGCGCGAAGCGGCGCGTGCTGCCGTTCGACGAAGGCACGCTCGACGTCGTGCTCGACCGCGTCGACTTTTGAGGCTGTGAGGCGACCGGGGCCCGAGGGGCAGCCGCGGAGGCGCGGCCCGCGGAGCTAGCGTAAGGGGCCCGATTTATGGACGAGGCGCCGCCCCTCGTTCAGCTGGCCGCGCAGAAGAATATTCAAGAGAAGCGGTCTTCTCAGGCACACTAGCGAAAACGACACGCGGGTCGTCCGGGGCGCCCGCGACAAGAAAGGGGAGAAGCCGATGCTCTACCGAGGCAGCTGTCACTGCGGCGAGAACTCGTACGAGGTCGAGGGTGAGATCGGACAGGTCGTCGAGTGCAACTGTTCTTACTGCAGCCGCAAGGGGTATCTGCTTTGGTTCGTGCCGCGCAATCAGCTGCGCCTCACGACGCCCGAGGCTCGGCTCGCCGTCTACACGTTCAACAAGCACGTGATCAAGCATCACTTCTGTCCCGAGTGCGGTTGCTCGCCGTTCGGGCTCGGCATCGCGCCGAATGGGCTCGAGACCGCGGCCATCAACGTGCGCTGTCTCGACGCGGTCGACCTCGAGGGCTTGAGGCGCGTGCCGTTCGACGGCCGGAGCATCTAAGCGCCGCGAGGCTTTCGTTCGAATGACGCTCAACGTCTGGATCGCGTTCGTCGTGCTCGAGACGGTGCTCTGCTTCACGCCGGGCCCGGCCGTGCTGTTCGTCGTGTCGACGTCGCTCGCGCGTGGCGCGCGAGCGGGCTTGAATGGCGCGTGGGGGATCGTCGCGTGCAACACGGTCTACTTCCTGCTCTCGGCGCTGGGCGTCGCGGCCGTGATCCTCGCGTCGAATCGGTTGTTCACTGCGCTCAAATGGCTCGGCGCGGCGTATCTCGTCTTCGTCGGCCTGCGAATGCTCGTCGCGCGCGCGGCGCCGGCGCGGCTCGACGAGGAGCCGAAGACCGGGGCCGGCGTCGCGGCGCTGCTCCGCGGCTTCGCGGTGCAGGCCGCGAACCCGAAGGCGCTCGCGTTCTTCATCGCGCTGCTGCCGCAATTCATCGACGCGCGAGCGAGCGTGCCGGAGCAGGTCGCGCTCCTCGCGCTCACCTCGGTCGCGATCGAGATCTGCGTGCTCGCACTCTACGTTTGGCTCGCGACGCGCGCCGGTGCGTACGCGGGGCGCCGGACCGCGTGGCTCACGCGCGTCGCGGGCGGCCTGCTAGTGGCGGCGGGCGCGCGGCTTGCGATCGTACGCGGCGCGTAGCGCGCGGTTAGCGAATCGCGGTGAAAACGATGGCCGATCTCACGCGCAGAGACTTCATCGGCGCCGCGCTCGGCGCGGGCGCCGCGGTCTCCGCGCTCGGCGGCAGTGACGCGCGCGCACAGGACGTGGCCGCGCCGGCGCGCGAAGCGGCGCGAGCGAGCGCCGTGCCGGGCCGCACGCGGCCAAACGTGCTGTTCATCCTCGCCGACGACTTGGGCTACGGCGACTTGAGCTGCTACGGCCGGCCCGACTACAAGACGCCGGTGCTCGATGCGCTCGCGAAGCAGGGCCTCAAGTTCACGAGCAACTACGCGGCCGCGCCGGTCTGCACGCCGACGCGCTGCGCGTTTATCACGGGCCGCTATGCGCAGCGCCTTCCGGTCGGGCTCGAGGAGCCGCTCACGAACCGCTCGCCCGAAGTGGGGATCCCCGCCGGTCATCCGACGATCGCGACGCAGCTGCGCGCGGCCGGTTACGGCACGGCGTTGATCGGCAAGTGGCATTTGGGCTGGCGGCCCGAGTTCAATCCGGTCCGGCACGGGTTCGACGAGTTCTTCGGCGTGCTGAGCGGGGCGGTGGACTACTTCACGCACGCCGCGGCCGACGCGAACAAGGTCGAGGGCGGCGCGCCGCTGCCCGATCTCTGGGAGAACGAGACGCGCGTCGAGCGCCGCGGGTATCTGACCGACCTGCTCACGGAGCGCGCGATCGAGTACCTCACGCGCGCGCACGACAAGCCGTTCTTCCTGAGCCTGCAATACACGGCGCCGCATTCGCCGTGGGAGGCCCCCGGCGACGCGAGCGTCGACCACGCGGATCACGGCCCGGGGCCGATGACGGCCGGCGGCTCGCGCGCGATCTACGCCGCGATGATGCAGAACCTCGACGCGGACGTCGGCCGCGTGCTCGCGGCGCTCAAGCGCGCGGGGCGCGAGCGCGACACGCTCGTGATCTTCACGAGCGACAACGGCGGGGAGCGCTACTCGTACAACTGGCCGTTCTCGGGGGAGAAGTTCGACCTGCACGAGGGCGGCACGCGCGTGCCGGCGATCGCGCGTTGGCCCGGAGTCATTGCCGCGAACGCGACGACGGATCAGCCCGCCGTCACGATGGACTGGACCGCGACGATCCTCGCGGTGGCGGCCGCGGCCGCCGACCCGCGCTATCCGCTCGACGGCGAGAGTCTCGTGCCGGCGCTGCGCGGCGAGCGCGCGGTGCGCGAGCGCGCGCTCTTCTGGCGCACGCGTACGCGCGGCGCGGCGCGGATCGGCGATTGGAAGTACCTCGACGACGCGGGCGCCGAGCACCTGTTCGATCTTCGCGTCGACCCCGGCGAGAAGGCCGAGCTCAAGGCGAAACATCCCGACGTGTTCGCGGGCGTCAAGAGCCGCTACGATGCGTGGGCGGCGCAGATGCTGCCGCGCAGGACCTGACCGCTGCAAACGACGTCATTGAGGTTCGCGCGATGAGAACGACGCTGCTGTTTGGACTGATGGCCGTGGTCAGCGGAGCGCTGATCCCCGTTCAGGCGGCCTCGAACGCCGCGCTGAGCCGCGTGATCCACGGCAACGTGCCGTTCGCCGCGCTGACGCTGTTCGTCGTCGCGGCGCTCGCGACCGCGGTCGCGAGCGCTGCGCTGGGCCAAGGCGTGCCGGCCGTTGCGGAGCTCCGCGACGCGCCGTGGTGGAGCTACAGCGGCGGCCTGATCGTCGCGTTCTACGTGTTCACGATCACGTTCTTGAGCCCGCGGCTCGGCGTCGGCACTTCGATCGCGCTGATCGTGACGGGGCAAGTGCTCGCGGCGCTCACGATCGATCACTTCGGGCTCATGCGCTCGTTGCAGATCTCGCTGACGCCGGTCCGGCTCGCGGGCGCGGCGCTGATGATCGTCGGCGCGTTCCTCGCGCTGCGCCGATAGGGGCCGTGCTCGTGAGCGCGCCGCAGGTGTATAACGACGTTGTCATGGCACCGGGGGGCGACGATGGGGTTTAGATCGGAGTTCGTCGCTGGGTGCGCGGCACTCGCGCTCGCGGGCGCGGCGTCGCCTCAGCAGCAACCGCAGCAACCGCGGATCTTCACGTTCAAGGCCGCCGTCGTAGCGCTGACCGACGACCCGATGTTGCGCGCCGACTTCGAGCGCGAGCTCGTCGCGAAGGCGCGCGAGCACAGGTACGACGCGGTGACGAGCTACGACCTCGTGCCGAAGGTCGCGGACGTGCGTAGCAAGAGCTTCATCAAGACGCTTGCGGCGAAGGGCGTGAAGATGGTGCTCATGGTCCGCCCGGCCGCGATCGGACCGGGCTCGTCGCTCGACGCCGTCCGCAACGAGGTGAGCCCCGCGATGCTTCAGGACATGAAGAGCTTCGCGAAGGCCGTGAGCCCGCCCGGCGGCCACGATCTGATCGCAGTCGTGCATCTCGCGATTTACGCGATCGATACGGGTAAACCGGAGCTCCTATCGCCGGGGGCGGTGTGGCTCGACGAGCCGGTCAAGGATCGCGCCGAGGGCATCACGCGTCTCCAAGATTTGATCGTCGCGAACGTCGACGCGGCGCGGCCCGCGATCCGCAACTACTTCGGCATGCCACCGCTGCCGCCGCCGTGAGCGAGCGGCCGCTCGGCCTCGTTGCTTCGGCGGTGGCGAATCAGGCGCCCGCGGCCTTCTTCTTGAGACCGTCGTCGACCGCGACGTTCTCGGGCGTGAGCGTCAGTCCCGATTTCTCCGCCTGCATCTCGAGCAGGATCGCGAAGTCGCAGTCGGTGTGACCGGCCTCGACGGCCTCGTTCACGATGTCGCGCGTGCGCTGCGTGACGGGCAGCGGCACGCCGAGCTCTTTCGCGGCCTTGAGCCCCAGGTCGAGATCCTTGCGCAGCAGCACGGGCGTGAACGTCGGCGTCCAGTCGAGGTTGACGAACGCGGGCGTCTTGTAGCGCGAGAACATCGAGCCCGCGACGCTCCCGTTGATGAACTCGAGGAACGCGTGGCGCGGCACGCCGCCCTTCTCGGCCAGCACCGTGATCTCCGCGAGCGATTGCGCGATCACGCCGAGCAGCAGGTTGTGGCAGATCTTGACCATCCGCGCGAGCTCGCCCTCGCCGACGTAGGTCACGCCCTGCCCAAGCGCCGCGAGATACGGCTCCGCGATATCGAACGCCTTGCGCGGGCCCGACGCGACGATCGTGAGTTTGCCGGCCGCGACGACCTTCGCGTTGCCGCTCATGGGCGCCGCGAGCATCTCGCAGCCGAGCTTCTGCGCCGCGGCACGCACCTTCGCGGACGCGTCCTCGGAGACCGTCGAGCAGTCGACGAGCAGCTTCGGGCTCTTGTCTTTGGAGAGCAGCCCGTCGGGGCCTAGGCAGACCGCGATCAGGTCGTCGGACGCGGACACGGTCGTGAACACGATGTCTAGGCCGCGCAGATCGCGCACCGAGTCGACGACTTTCGCGCCGAGCTCCGCGAGCGGCTCCACCTTGCTGCGCGTGCGGTTGTAGACCGAGACTTCGTGGCCCGCGGCGAGCAGCCGCTTCGCCATCGCGGAGCCCATCCGCCCGCCCGCGCCGATCCAGCCGAGCGAGGGCTTCTTGGCGGCCACGCTCAGACCTCGACGGGCCACTGGCCCGACTCGAGGAGCTTCCGGACTCGGTCGAGGAACGCGGCCGAGTACGCGCCGTCGACCGCGCGATGATCGAACGACTGCGCGAGGATGCCGACCGGGCGGATCGCGATCGCGTCGCCGTCGGAGGTCTCGATCACGACCGGCTTCTTGCGCACGCCGTCGGTCGAGAGGATCGCGACCTGCGGCTGGTTGATGATCGGCGCCGTGATCAGCGTGCCGAACGCTCCCGAGTTCGACAGCGTGTACGTGCCGTTCGCGAAGTCGTCGGGCTTCAAGCGCCCGCTGCGCGCGCGTGCCGAGAGATCGTTGATCGCGGTCGCGAGCTGCACGACCGAGAGCTGCTCCGCGCGCTTGATCACGGGCGCGACGAGGCCCTCGGGCCCGAGGTCGACCGCTACACTCAAGTTCACGTGCTCGTGCAGCACGAGGCCGTCTCCTTGCACGCTCGAGTTCAAGTTCGGGAAGTCGTGCAGCGCTTGACACACCGCGTGCGCGATGAACGGCAGGTACGTGAGCGAGTGGCCGTGCTTCGCCTTGAACGCGTCGCGAACGATCTTGCGGACTTGGTCGACGCGGAAGAAGTCGACCTCGACCGCTTGGAGCACGTGCGGGCTGGTCGCCTTCGAGCCGACCATGTGCTCGGCCGTGAGCCGCCTGATTCGCGTGAAGGGCTGCACCCTGCCGGCCGGAGCGGCCGTCGACTGCGCCGGCGCGAGCGAGGGCGCCGCGGCACGCGCGGCCGTCGTCGCCGCCGGCGCGCGCGCCGCGGCGGGTGTCGGCGCCGAAGCGGCGGCCGCCGCGGGGCGCGACTGCGATTTCGTCGTCTCGATGAAGTCGATCACGTTGCGGCGCGTGATCCGGCCTTTGCGGCCCGAGCCGCTGACCGCCGCGAGATCGATGCGGTACTCCGCCGCGAGCCGGCGCACCGCGGGGGAGAGCCGCATCTCTCCCTGTCTGTGCGTCGGCAGCTCGGTGGGCGCGCTCGCGGCGCGTGCCTTCGTGCCCGCGTCGCTCGACGCGCGCGGCGCCGGGCGCTGCGCCGCAGCGGCGGGTTGTGACGCCGGCGCGAGCGCGGGTCGCGCCGGGGCCTGCGCGGCGGGCCTCGCGGCGGGCGGCCCCGAGACCGCGGCCGCGCCGCCCTCGATCACGGCGAGCACGGTGCCGACCTCGACCGTCGTGCCGGCCGGCACGAGGATCTTCGTGATCACGCCGGCCTCGAGCGACGGCACCTCCATCGAGACCTTGTCCGTCTCGACGTCGAACAGGATCTCGTCGACGGCGACCGTATCGCCGACCTTCTTGTGCCAATTCGCGACGGTACCCTCGGCCACCGTCTCGCCGAGCTGTGGCATCAATACGTTCATCGGCGCCTCTTCGGTGCTGGTTGAGACGTGGGGCTAGTCGACGAGCTCGCGCACGCCCGCGACAATCTTCTCGGGGCTCGGCAGCTGCTCGTCCTCGAGGTTGTTCGCGGCCGCGAGCGGCACGTGCGGCGTCGTGATCCGCACGATCGGGCCGTCGAGGTCCCAGAAGAGCTCCTCGGCCACGATCGACGCGATCTCGGCGCCCCAACCGCAGAGCCGAGGGTTCTCTTCGACGGTCACGAGCCGGCCGGTCTTCGCGACCTCACCCAGGATCGTCTGCGTGTCGAGCGGCACGAGCGAGCGCACGTCGACGACCGTCGCGTCGATGCCGTGCTGCTCCTTCAAGATCTCGGCCGCCTTGAGCGCGCGCGGCACCATGAGCGCGAGCGCGCAGATCGTGACGTCTTTGCCCTCGCGCACGACGTTCGCCTGACCGAGCGGCACGACGTGCTCGCCGTCCGGCACCTCGCCCTTCGTCGCGTAGAGCGACTTCTGCTCGAAGAAGAGGACCGGGTCGTCGTCGCGGATCGCGGCCGCCATCATCCCCTTCACGTCGGCCGGGAACGCCGGCGCCACGACCTTGAGCCCCGGGATCGCCATCGCCCAATTCTCGACGCTTTGGGAGTGCTGCGCGCCGAAGCGCGCGCCGCCGCCGTTGCCCGACTTGATCACGAGCGGCAGCTTCACCTGGCCGTCCGTCATGTAGCGCGTCTTCGCGATCTGGTTCACGACGATGTCCCAGCAGACCGCGAAGAAGTCCGAAAACATGATCTCGGCGA
>Ga0066652_100001597_pt1 | contig 11892 bp, 11 predicted proteins | sample GraSoiAngelo_101_FD_71413 | JGI IMG/M metagenome (GOLD analysis project Ga0066652, IMG submission 71413) | Grasslands soil microbial communities from the Angelo Coastal Reserve, California, USA - 14_0903_02_30cm | ecosystem: Environmental > Terrestrial > Soil > Grasslands | place: USA...
AAATGTTATCCACATTTTGGATGTGAATTCACAAAGAAAAAGTAGCAAAAAGAAAGAGTAGTAATAATAATAGTATTATTTAATACAAAAGCTCAATACAAATCTAAAGGTGGCTCTCTGCGTATTCTCCGTGGCCCTCTGTGGGCTATAAATAATAACGGTCCCGTCAAAGGCGAGACCGTTATTTTGTTTTTCAACCGTCCAAGTTGAATATCTTGTTGCCGTCAGTTTTGACCGGCACTCGTATTTTTACGTAAATCTTGCTGCGATCTGGCACAAACATATTACAGGATTTACGATTGTGCAATAGTAAGATTACGATGTTGGTAAAAATGAGTTTATTCACATCGCCGCCAAAAGCGCGAATGACAACGCAATTGCGCCACCACAGGGCTTCTCAGCGGATATGCACTTACTTTTTATGATCTTTTCTGGTGCGATAAATTTTCACAGCTCGAACTGATTCTTACCTCCATGCAAATCGAATTGTTTTTCTTTCCATATTAGTTTCCCGGTAACAGAAGAAGGCAATTCGATCATGAATTTCGATTTGCCGCCAGGCATTTGATGGTAGATAAAACTGATCTTTCCTTTTGGATGTGGCATAGAAGCATCAATGTCCTTTAGCGACCCAGGATGCGGTTCAATCTTTACTTTGGTGAATCCTGGGGCATCGCTGTCTATCCCCGCTACTATTCGAAATAGTTCAATATTTGGACTGCTGCCCCATGCATGACAATCTGAACGGGCCCGGTTAATATCATCTATTTCGGCCCAGGTTGTCATACCCATGGCCAGGTTTTCCTTCCATTTGCCCAGCATATTAAGATAATTGTCGCCAAGACCGGCCTTATTCATTGCCTGGTGAAGGTAGTAGCGGAAGTATACAGAAGCCTTACTGATACCCGTATCGCTGATCATTTTTCTGGCAACTGAGGTAGCCTGAGCCTTAGTGACGACACCCGTTAATATAGCCAGTGAATTGCAATGCTGCGACCAGCTTTCTTTTTCTTTGGTATCAGCGAATAGTTGTTTGGTTGCGCTCCAGTAGTTTGTTTGGATACTTTGTTTGAGCAGGTCCACCTGTTTCAAGTAACTATCTGCAAATGCTTGCATTCCGGTTTGTTTTTCCAGCGAAGCCGCTGCTTCATAAGCCATAAGCAGCTGCAGGTCCAGGGCGGCCGAACTACCATCTTTGCCGAATGGCGCCATGCCTGCATTCCATCCTTTATCATTGACCCAATCTGTGAAATTCCAGTAAGGGACATTTTTCAGGCTGCCATCCTTTTGCTGGTATTGCTGAAAGAACTGCAGAACCATCCTGGCAACAGGTAACTGCTGTCTTATAAATGCAGCATCACCGCGATACATCCAGTAATCATGCAACATAGAGATCCATATTAGCGAGAAAGTCGGTATTTGCTGTGAGTGGGCAGTAGGATAGCGGCTCATGGTAATACCTTCGGGCATCAATGAATTCTTTATCTGCTCTATGGCATTTCGCATCAAACGGTCATCCCCACTATTATACAGGGAAACCAGCGCCTGTATCCGGGTGTCACCAACATACTGCAGTTGCTCATAGTAGGGACAATCCATATAGGTTTCATGTGCGCAAAGTCTTGCCGTTCGCCATCCTGTTTCCAGGATCTTATCCAAATCAGGGTCATCGCTTTTAAATGTGGCATTGAATTTAAACGGGTAGCCTTCATACAATCCATAAAGATCATTGATGATAAGCGGATCGTTCTTTGTTTCAATGTCCAGTTTTAGATAACGATAAGTTCTCCACATTAAAGAAGTATAGATCTCCGCAGTTTTTCCTGCCGAAATCAGTTCATCGCTTAGCCCTACGAATCTCTTCCCGGCGGTTTCATTGCGATTTCCTTTCTGGTTTTGCGCACGCCAGTCCGTTTTACCGCCTTCATCTATATATAAACCTTCAGAATAGGAAAGACGTATCACCGCATTTTTTCCGCCGCTGAAAACAAGAACAGGATAAGCAGTGGTCAGGAAACCCTGGTCGATCAATAACCTTGCTTTGGTACCGGCATTAATACTCAAAGATGCAGTTCCATTTAAAAGATCATCTGCTTTATCTACATTGATAGACGAACAAATTTTTTGTAATCGTTGTTTCGTCAGTTCCATCGGGGGAATGGATCTTGGTATCAGCATCCAGCCCAATGTCCAGAAAAAAACCCCTTTAGGCAATCCATTGAAAAGTTGATGGGCGGGTTTCCAGGAAGCATCATTGAAGTCTCTAGCCTGCCAGCCACCAGGATATGAGTTATAGTCCTTCCTTTCTGTTGGACCAGCTGCGTAATAGCTATAAATCAGACTTGGTTCTAAAGGAGTATAAGCGCTATCAATGGTACAAAGCCATGATGAATTTGAATTGACCAGTTTTTCACTGGCAGAATTTCCCTGCAGGATGAATGCTGTCTGGTAACTGATCTGTGCTTCCTGTCTTTCTTCTCCAAAATTCCAGACTACTGCGGCCAGTGCATTTTTGCCTGCTTTCAAATAAGCGGCAATGTCCACGGTTTCGTAGTTCCAGTTATATACATCACTGCGGGCAGGACCCATAGAAACCATTTCACCGTTCACATACAATTTATACCTGTTATCGGCAGACACATGAACAATAAACGATAATGGCTGACGGTTCAATTCAAAGGTTTTTCTGAAATGATAAACACCATAATCGTGCGTTGGCGATCCTGGAACATTTACCCAGTAAGCATCCCATTTTTTATAAAGTATATCGTCCGAGATCTGTTGGGAGAATGCAAAATGCCAGGGCAATATGAAAGATAAAAGCAGGTATAGATTCTTCATAAAATCAATATTAAATGAATGACCGGTTATTAGGAGAATTAAAGTGTACGAATAATATCAAATATAAATTTTCTTATCTATAGAATTTTTTTTCTCCACCATAACAAAATTGGCAATTGAAAAACTGCATAGAACTTGATGTATTAATGCATGAGGCTAACCAGTTAATCCATTTTAATCCCCCGTACATGAAGAATAAGAATTTTGAGGAGCAAAGTATTGCTGAAACGCGTAATAAAAATTGGGAAAAATCTCCCTCCCAGGTGTTTTGGGGAGAAATTGCCACGTTGGATCACACCGTGCAGATATACGAGAATGATAAAGTTTTTCTAAATACACTCGAAAGTTTTGCAGGTGCGGGACTCATTGCTGGCGATAGTGTGATAGTTATTGCAACCGCAGATCACTTACAGGCGCTTAAAGATCGTCTTTCCAGGCACCGGTTTAATCTGGGTTTCCTGGAGTCGGTCGGCCGGTTTATCAGCCTTGATACGACTGATACACTCAACCGGTTTATGGTGAATGGCATGCCAGACAAAACTCTTTTTAACGAATGTATCACCAGGGTTATCACCCAGGCCAAAACGGCCAGTGGCAAGTTCCGTGCATTTGGTGAAATGGTGGCGACTTTATGGCAACAAGGCGCACAAGAAGCAGCTATCCAGTTAGAGGAACTTTGGAATACTCTTCACAGCCAGGATAAGTTTACACTTTTCTGTGCCTATCCGAAAGCTGGCTTTACCAGTGATTCGACGGGTGGAAGTGGAATAAAAACGGTTTGCTGTTCACATTCGAAGGTCATTGACGGAGCGCCCCGTCCCTCAACAGAAGTGTATTATAGACCTGCCTGAAACACGGCCTTTGCGGTATAAGTATCTATGCAGTTCAGGGAAGTAACAATTCTTATAGTAGCGGAAACATTGCTTTCACTGGTGCTTTTCACCGCAGTTATCGGTATACTTGTTTTCCTTGTAAGAAAAAGGATAAGAAAATACAAACCGGCTGATCTTGCGGTCTTCGACAGGCTGCAGCGATGGGTAAGTCCTGCTAACAACCGGGCGATGCTATTTTTCAGTTTCCTGGGTTCTCATAAATTTCTTATCCCCGCCAATCTCCTGTTGATCTTCTTTTTTCTTTTCTCACTTCACCAGAGTTGGTTTTCTATACGGGTGATCACTATTGCGCTCAGCAGTCTTGTGCTGATGTTTTTATTGAAATACTTGTTTCAGCGAAAACGTCCTTTATCGCCATTGCTAAAGGCAGCCAGGGGCTTGAGTTTTCCCAGTGGTCATGCGATCATATCCGTTACTTTTTATGGATTATTGTTGCACATTTCCTGGAATCTTTTGGAAACAGGCTTGTTAAGATGGGCAATCGCTGTTTTGCTGATAACAATCATTTTATTTATTGGTTATAGCAGGATTTACCTGCGGGTGCATTATGCCAGTGATGTCATTTCCGGCTTCATTATCGGGCTGCTCTGGTTATTGATCTCGTTATGGGTGCTCGATAACCTCGAACAGTATGCAAAAACCATTGTATAAGCCTGCCCAGCGCTATTCAACAGTTCTTTTTGAAGTGGGTGTATCAAAAGTAAAATTGTTCCCGTTGGATTTACGCCTCAGCACAACATGTTCCAGTAATAATACATTATTGAAAGCCGGACAATAATGATAATAAAACCCTACCTCCTTTTTGGATAAAGGCTTTTTCAGGACAAAATTGAAAATAGAAGGGATATTCCCGATAAAAAATGGAACATTGCTTTCCCCGATTTTTTCCGGGCTGGCTGGCGTTGTGATACCCGGATCTAAATTCCATTTCAAAAGTGCATTACTTAAAACGATCTTTTCAAACCCATCATGTGTTTGCTGTAATAATCTTTGCGCATCGCTGGCCAGTGAATCCTTTAGTGCTTCCAGAGCGGGAATTGGCTTAATGCTCATCAACCGGGCAAGATGATAAAGGATCACGGAGCTACCACCGTAATAAGGAGCGACAATAAACGGGTTCCTGAGATGGTCTTTGTTATTAATTGTAGCAACGATGAGATCAAGACTGGCTGAATCCGCCTTTGACCACGGCAGGTTATATTCCTGCACGAAAGTGAGTATGTTGCACAATACACAAATATCAAATACTACCGGCAGGCGATTGCCCATCCAGGTAGAATACGCTTCATACGATCTATACCGTGAGAAAGTCGTTTGCGTTGGATTGTCGGCGTCATTTACATAGTCCTGCATCACCTCGTGTGCATTTTGGGCGATAGGATCCGTCACATGCAGCGAAAGCAGGCAGATAGACGTGCAATCCGGATCGTCATCGAGCATATTCTTTTTCGTAATATTGAGTCCCCACAAATAGGGTAACCGGTAAGCCGAATCCGTTCTCCAGAAATTGTAGGTTTCTTTTCCCTTCCTGTTTTTAAAGAGTACAACTGCCTTTTCGGACCGCGAGATTATTGAATCAACTATAGTTTGATCGCTGGCCGGCAATCCAGGCCGGATTTTTTTCAATGTATAGGAAATAAGGGCCGTGTAGAAAACATTGTTATCCTTCCGCTGTTGCCTGTATACTTTTTTATTCGAAACATACGACGGAAAGATGCCGGGCATGAAAAAAGGATCATGACGCAACTGCTGATCCTCTATTTGCCGGAGAAGCGAATGCACCGACGTGCTATCCTGTGCAATCACCGGGTGAAAACAGCAGGAGGCGCACAGGGCAACCGCCAACAATGTATAACGGAAATATTTTTTCAAGTGACTGAAAGAAGAAGTAAGATAAAAAGAATTATCAAAGAACAGAACAGCGGTAAACAATGCTTTTATGTTGACGAACATTGAATCCCAAAATTTGTTTTGAATAATTAATTTTAAATCATGGAAAATATAGGCCTTATCATTATTCTGCTGTTCGGTATCACGTTTTTAGGTGTGCTGAGCACAAAATACAGGTTTCCATTTCCGATCATGCTCGTTCTCTCAGGTATCATGATCAGCCTGGTTCCGGGATTGCCGGTGATCACCCTGAACCCCGAGATCGTATTTCTAATTTTTCTGCCCCCGCTTTTATATGGTGCGGCCTGGAACACTAGCTGGCATGATTTCAAAGCCGCAAAGCGACCAATCGGGCTGGCTGCGATTGGCCTCGTTCTATTTACTACCTCTCTAACAGCGCTGGCTGCTCATCTCCTGATACCTGATCTAAGCTGGCCGGTCGCTTTCCTGATCGGTGCTATTGTATCGCCATCCGATGCTATTGCAGCAACGACTATTACAAAAGGATTGGGATTACAACCCAGGTTGATTACGATAGTGGAGGGAGAAAGCCTGGTCAACGATGCGAGTGGCCTTGTAGCTTACCGATACGCACTTACCGCTGTGACGGCGGGCAATTTTGTACTATGGGAAGCAGGATTGAATTTTCTTCTTGTTGTGCTGGCTGGTATTGCGATCGGTCTTGCGGTAGGGTACCTTCTTTACCTGGTGCATAAGAAATTTATTTGCGAACCGGTTATCGAGGTCACGCTGACCTTTCTCACGCCTTTCGCCTCTTACCTGTTGGCGGAGCAATTTCATTTTTCAGGCGTGTTGGCTGTTGTTACTACCGGTTTATACCTGTCGTTCCGCTCCAGCGAAATATTTACCCACCAGAGCCGCATAATGGCTTATTCAGTATGGGAAGTGGTAATCTATATTCTCAATAGTCTGGTTTTTATCCTGATCGGATTACAGTTGCGTCATGTGATGCAAGGGATCAGCAATTATTCAACTGGTTTATTAATACTATGGGGAGCTGTTATAAGCCTGGTGGTGATTGTTGTTCGATTCATTTGGGTGGTGCCTGCAGCTTTATTGCCGCGTTACCTGAGCAAACGGATCCGCAATACCGAGCAGTTTGATCCGCGCAATATGGTCATTTTCGGTTGGGCAGGTATGCGTGGAGTAGTTTCTATGGCAGCTGCATTAGCGCTTCCGCTCACGCTGCCAAACGGAAAAGAATTTCCCCATCGAAGCCTGATAATTTTTCTTTCATTTTGCGTGATACTGTCAACCCTTGTTGTATTGGGAATGACACTGCCGTGGATCATTCGACGTTTGAAGATGGCTCCGCATTCGATTGCAGCCGAAGAGTACGAAGTCCGGACCAAAGTGGTATCTACCACCATTGCACATATCGAGGAAAACCTCTCGATGGTAAATGATGAGCTGCTGCACAATATAAAAAGCAAGTATGAAGTGAAATATAACCGGTTGCAAAAAACAGATCTTCCCTCGAATTATTTCGGGAACGGCCAAACGCTCAAAGGAAATATCTTCAATGAATTTTCACAATTGCAGATAGACCTCATCGGCATCGAGAGAAAAACGCTCGAAGATATGCACCGGCATGGCAAAGCCAGCGAAGAAATAATTCGCAAGATTGAACGGGAACTGGATCTCGAGGAAACAAGACTACAGATGGAGATGTATAACGCCTGATCTTTTATTTTAGATAGTTCGTTCAGCATTATAACATTCAACATAGTTTTACAGGTATCTTCTCGGACCCGAGATCGCTCTACGTATCAACGCCATGATCAGCGTAAATAGCGCGGAGCCAATCACAGACCACACAACGGGAAAAACTTTTCCGCCGACCTTGATGGATAGTAGTTCAGGCAGCCCAAATTTGCCAGCTATCCACATTCCTATATAAGCGCCGATAAAACCGACAACAATGGAAACCAAACATCCGCCAAGGTCATAACCGGCCAGCGACTGGCCAATAGAGCCACAGATTGCGGCAATAACAAGAAGGATCAAAAATTGGGTAAGCGTCATTGTACTGTTTTACCCGGATTGTTGCAATTTGAGTGCCGGGAAAACCAGGACACCGGTCATTTCATAATTTCCAACAATTCCACGTCGAAAATCAGAGTCGAACCAGGACCGATGTCCGGGGCTGCTTCCGAATCGCCGAAGGCAAGATCGAAACAGTTTAGAGTTCTGAATTAAGAGTGATACCCATGTATGAAATTTCATTCATGCTCTCTGGTTCATAACTCTCAACCTGCCTGCTGGTATGTCGCTTGAATAGCTTCGTCCGGTGCCAAAGGCTCTGCCCGACGGCTGTTAGCGACGGCGCACGACCAAATCCTTTGGCGACGGCAGGCAGGTTTTCAACTTTAAACTCTAAACTCTTAGGAATTCTTTATACTGCCAGGACTGATTCAGCTACCGCTTGTTTCACAAACTGTACACTGGCAATTATTTTTACTTCATCGCCAAGGAGGATGCTACCCGTGTCGGTGATGGCGCTAAAGCTTACCCCGAAGTCCTGGCGATTGATCTTGCCGGTCACCGTGAATCCTGCACGCGTGTTACCCCAGGGATCCACGGTAATGCCGCCAAATTCAACGTCCAATACGACTGGTTTGCTCGTTCCTCTCATAGCCAGCGTTCCTGTTAACCTGTATTCATCTTCCAGGACTTTTTCCAGTTTTTCGCTTTTGAAAATTATCTGCGGGTGGTTGGGAGCATCAAAAAAATCAGTGTTCTTCAGATGCGCATCCCTTTGTGCGTTATTGGTAGAAATTGAATCGACTTCCGCCGTAAAATCAATTTTGGCTTTGGAAAAATCATTGTCCTCTGTGTCTACGGTCGCATTGAACTGGTTGAACTGTCCTGTTACGGTTGAGATCATCAGGTGCTTTACTTTGAACTGGAGTTCTGAATGTGTGGGGTCCAGTGCCCATTTAATTGTTGACATGTTTCTTATGTTTTAATAGTATTAAATAACTGATGCTATATAATTATTAGCAGGCTTTGCCAGGTGCGCATATATCCCTGTCTTGGGCAATGGTTACCGGCCGGGAATTCACTTGTTCATATTCCTCCCAGCTTTTTTGCAATGCATGCAGGAAAACTTCAGGCTCCCGCGCTCCGGATACTGCATAACGGTCATTGATCACAAAGTAGGGGACGCCATTGATACCAATATCCCTGGCCTGTTTTTCTTCATATCGTACTTCATCGGCAAACTCATCGGTGTCCAGCATTTGCTTGACCTGCTTTCCATCCAATCCAATTTCATTGCCGAGAACGATCAGGGTGAGATGATCACTTATATCTTTTCCTTCGGTGAAATAAGCCTTGAAAAGTCTTTCTTCAGCTTCATCACCGAGCCCATGTTGCTTGGCCAACTGTACCAGCCTATGAGCATCAAATGAATTGGCAATAACTGCTTTGTCGAAATTGTATTCAAGCCCGGTCTTTGCAGCCATTTCCGTTACGTAGCCATGGAGATCTATCGAAGATTCGGGGCTTATATTTTTTACCCTGGCAAGGTGTTCATACACGTTCACCCCGGTTTCAGTTTTTAAACCGGGATCCAATTCAAAGCTGTGCCATTCCACTTCCAGCTTATCCCGTTGCGGGAATTGCTCAAGAGCTTTTTCAAATTTTCTCTTCCCGATGTAGCAGAAGGGACAACGGACATCAGACCATATATCTACTTTCATTGTATTTGGGTTTAAATATTATCGTAATTATATTTCCTAACAGTGTTAACTAATTAGTCAAAAAAAATCAGCTCTTGATTCCCGAAACAAAACCGATCAAAAAATCCTTTAGCACCATCGCATTCAACTCATCTTTATGATCATTGTTTTTGCCCATCATATTGATCGAGACAAGTCCATGCAGGGTAGACCAGAAAGTATGCAATTTCAGGAAGGAATCGGCTCCGGCATTATTGCTTTTGGCGATCATTTCTTTTATCGGCGCTGAAACGGTTTCAGTGAAGCTTGTAAGCTCCGGGATCTGTTTCACTGCATCGCAACCCGGCATACCGAGGCCATACATCAACTGGTAATATTCCTTCTGGTTAAAAGCGAATTTCCAGTAAGCATAGGCGATCGCTTCGATCTGCTGTTCGGGGTTCGTGAATTTATCTTTTGCCGCCACCAGTTGTTCATTCAATTGCCGGAAACCACGCCTGGTAAATTCAAGTAAAATGGCTTCCTTGTTGGCGAAATGGTCATAGATAACGGGCGAACTGTACTCTATTGCGTCTGCGATCTTGCGGATAGACAGGGATTGCCAGCCTTCTTTTTCTACCAGTGCCCAGGCGGCCTGGAGGATTGAAGCTTTTACCTCTTCTTTTTGCCTTATTTTTCGTTCCGCAATACCCATTTGAATGTGTTATAATTTCTAACAGCGTTAGTAAAAGTAGCCTTATTTGTGATTGTATCCAAATTTTTGTTGGAAAGAATTGTTAATAGCAATTTAGAGCTGAGAGTTAAGAGTTCCAGTATATACATCACTGCGATCCGCCGGCAACTTCCTCAATGCCCAATTTGTAATAGAGAGAATTCAGGTAAGAGATCTCAGCCACAAGGATGATAATGACGGCTATCAAAAAATACGTTGTGTCCAGGTTGAGATTAATCATTGATCCTACCAGGAAAACCAGCGCTGTAACAAACAATGATATCCGCACTGGTTTCATGATCGGCGGGACTATTTCGGGATATTCAAGGAAGCCCATGATGAGACTCACACCTGCAAGGAATATTGCCAATGCAAATCCGAATGCAGCTTGAAGCGATTTAAGTCCATCTTCCGGTTTGAACAACCAGGAATAACAGGCGGCAATTAACCCAAGTGACATAAGCGTCGGAAGACAGAGCAATTCCAGTATACTGGCCCTGATAAATCCTTTTTTCGCTTCCCTGTTCGACGTCAATGTGAAGAATATCCACCACAATGCAAAGACGATAGACACCGCAAGGGCGAAATCAAGCCAGACTGAAAATCCGGGGGTGGGGATACGGCTGACGCCATTTACTACGCCCAATACCACTTCCCCGAAAACTATAATGGTGAATAAGCCTAACCGTTCCGACATACTCGAAGACAGGCTAAGGTCAAGAGATGACCGCCGCAGTACCCGGTGGGCAATGAAAGGCGGGGTATAATTACAAACAAGAATCAGCGGCACGATAAGTTTTAGCCAGTTTGATTCCACAACAAGACTCAATCCCATCAATCCAAGTGCAATAAGAAAGAGAATGGTATAGGGCATGTTGTATTTGCGATGATCCCTGTCATAGAATCCCACGCTCCACCACAGGTAAGTGATAAAAAACTGCATCAACATGAAAACGACCGTGGTGTTGGTATAAGATCCGCCAGGCGACTGATCGATGGTAATTGCAAGCGCTGCAATGATCATCATTTGCCAGAGCGTCATTAGCCTGGTCCGCAATCCTTCGTTACCATGGATATCATGATAAAGACTCCCGTTCAACCAGCCCCAGAAGATGAGGACGAACAAACAGGCATACTCCAAAAAACCGCCAGGAGTAATATGCAGGGACAGGTGATGTGTGATCCGGGAAATGGCAATCACATAAACGAGATCATAAAACAATTCCAGCCAGCTGATCCTTCGTTCCCTGAAATTTGGATCAAATTTTTTCGGGGGTCCCCACCAGGCCGAATGATTTATTCCTAGTCGCATAACAAATGATGGTTAGAAATGAGATGTAAAAATGGGAACGGCCTTTTTGAGGCTCCAATTTGCAACCTCAGGGATTCAAACTCCTGCCTCGAAAGTTTTGAATATAATCGATGATGAATTGGTATAATTCAACACCTGCAGACAGAGAGGTTCATTATTTACATTCAAAATAATGAATTATGCATCTTTGCCATGACAATGCTTATATTTCTTTCCTGAGCCGCAAGGACAAGGATCATTGCGGCCGATCTTCGGCGCCACTTTGATAGGTTCCTGCTTGACAGCTACTTCACCGCCGCTACCTGGTTCATAGCGGTCGCGCTCATTGGCGGCATAGTCCTGACCGGCGTTATCAATTTCTTCCTTGTTTGCCCGCATCTTGCTGTAGTCGGTTTTTTCCTGGCGGCCTTCTTTCAGCTGTGCATGCTCCTGTTGAACAGGAATAGAAGAATGACAAAGGAAGGATACAATATCTTTATTTACATCAGCATCCATGTTTTTGAATTGCTGAAAAGCTTCAACTTTGTAAATAACCAGGGG
>Ga0066652_100001599_pt1 | contig 11885 bp, 9 predicted proteins | sample GraSoiAngelo_101_FD_71413 | JGI IMG/M metagenome (GOLD analysis project Ga0066652, IMG submission 71413) | Grasslands soil microbial communities from the Angelo Coastal Reserve, California, USA - 14_0903_02_30cm | ecosystem: Environmental > Terrestrial > Soil > Grasslands | place: USA...
TCGGGGAGGTTGGTCAGTTTGCCGATCTCGGCCAGGCGAAGTACCAGATCGTAGTCCTCCGCCGGTTCGAATTCGGGGTTGTAGCCGCCCATTCGACGCAGAATGTCTGCCGGCATCACAAGGCTGGCGTGCGTCATCTGGTATCTGCCGGCGAGTTGCAGACGATCAATATCGTCGTGCGACGTCGGCAGATGCGTGCGGTCCAAAGGCTCACCATCGGGATCGATCATCGTGACTTGCGTGCCGACCGCGACACATTCAGGATGTGCGCGCAGGTACGTGACCTGTCGTTCAAGGCGGTCGGGACGCACGACATCGTCGGCGTCCATCCGCGCCACGTAACGACCCTTCGCCAGCTTCAGACTCTCGTTCAGCAGCGATGGATAACCCTGATGCTCGAGCGAGAACACGCGAATCCGCCCGTCGGCGTCGGCGTAACGCCGCGCAATCGTCAGCGATCCGTCGGTCGATGCGTCGTCGAGGATGAGGAACTCGAAGTCCGCGAACGTCTGCGCCAGCATGCTGTCGATCGCGGCGGCGAGATACGGCTCAGCGTTGTACATCGGCATACACACGCTGACCTCAGGGGCCATCGTCATGCAGTCCTGGCGGCCGGACACGACATCAAGGCGTCTGCAAAAAACTTGGCCGACCAGTTCGGAAAACGGTATGGCTCGTATCCGCCCCAAATGGGGTGAGAGCCTTTGATTCCGCCGGCGATTGGCGAGCCGGGGGGCGACGCGCCCTGTGCGCCGCACACGAAATCGAGGACGAGCCGCGCGGTATTGGAGTAGACGCGTTCGGTCGTGACGGCGGCGAGCCGGAACCAGACCATGCTGAGCTGCGAAGCGCCCGTCAGGCAGTTCCATCGCGCGGCCGGTCGCCATTCCGCATCGAATCGGCCGCTGATGAAACCATCCGCGGCAACGTTCTCCATCAGACGGCGAGTGGCGGATTCGACGGCGCGGACATGCCGCCGGGTGCCGGCGGCGACGCCAATCCGCAGCAGCCCTTCGAGCGTGTACCCGATCGCGTGCGTCAACGGCTGCTCGTTGTCCGAAACGCAGTTATTGGCAAACCATCCATTCTCCTGCTGCTGCGTCAAGACCCAATCGGCGTTGCGGACGGCGGCAGCGCGCCACGCTTTCTGGTCGAAGAGTTCGCCGGCGTCGTGAAGCACCGCCGCCGTGCGCACGTTGTAGGTCGCCGGAGTATTCGGCGTCAGAGGGGACAGTCCCTTTCGCCAGCAGCCGTCCGAATCCTGAGTCGAAAGCAGCCATCGAACCGCGCGTTCGATCGCGCTGCGAATCGAGGGATCGGGCGCTTTCGACCACGCGGCGCACCATCCCTCCAGCACCTGGCCGGTATTGAACACCGTCGGCACTCTGGGATTCGTCCCGACCGTCCCGGAGGAAATGGCGCCCGAATCCATCTGAACGCCGATCAGCCAATGCGCGAGAGCGAATGCGCGGCGATGCAATTGATCGTCGGAAAGCGTGCCGGGATTTCCGCCTCTGGCGGCATACGCCAGCAATGTCGGAATGATGTAGCCGGTGGTCTCCGGATAAGCGGGAAGCCAGCCTTCGCGCAGGTCGTAACCGTACGAGACGCCGCCAGCGGGACACGCGTCCTGAGCGCGGCACAACCAATCGATCGCCTGAGCCAGATGATCTTCGCGCGAACCGTCATGAGCCTTGTGCACGAAATCGTGAACGGTCGCGCGGAGCGCAGCAGTCGTCGCCGATGCCTGGCGCGCACGGTGCCAGGCTCCGCCGACGCGTGAAATCCAGTTGCGTTTGGTTGCGGCCGGCAACATGTCCGTCAGGCGATGACCGGCTCGGACACATGAGCGTGGCGTCCTGAGATGGCGCGCTCGTAGGGAAATCGATCTTTCAACTCGAGGAATCGCTTTTCCAGAAGATGCCAACTCACCAGCGCCAGGACCGTCGTCGCCGCCATCGCGCACGTGGTGAAGGCGATTTGCCGAAGGATCTGCGAGCCGCCGACCAGCGGCAGCATCTGAATCGGAACCACGCCGGGCCCGAAGAACAGAATCGGGTAATGAAAGATGTACATTCCGTAGCTGTACTTGCCGAAGAATCTCAACCACGGAGCGCTCAGCGCTCTGGCGGCACGAGCGTTGCCGACGGCAAGCATCACGACGGAAGCGCCGAAGGCCGCCACGAGCGTCAGACCGACGCCCAATACCGCCGTGTCGTCCGGCCGCAGCCCTTCTCTGAACAGCAACACCGCCAACAGACCGAGTCCGGTTGTCACAGCCGCAATCGGAGGCCATCGGGACACACGGTCCGGCAGTCCGCGGGGCTCGCGCATCGCGATCGCCAGAAATCCGCCCATTGCAAGAGCATCGATTCGCGCGGGCATGAGTACGTACGGAGCAATCGTGTAGCCCGTCGCAGTCAAAGCCGTGCGAACTGCCAGTGCCCCCACCACCGCGGCGACACACGCCACACGCAGTTGCCGATTGCTGAGAGCGAAAACGGCGACCGGCCAGGCGAGGTAGAACTGTTCCTCGACCGACAGCGACCAGAAATGGGCGAGACCTGTATCGCTCGGCCAGCCAGCGCGCGCCATCTTCACGTTGGAGAGATATGAGAGATACCAGCCGGCGTCACGGGTCGAAAGATGCGGCGCAGGCCCGTGAGGAAACATCAGCGGCATGATCAGAAGCAGCACGAGCGCGCTGTAATACAACGGAAAGATTCGGAGCGCGCGGCGAACGTAAAAGTTGCGAAAATAGAAAGGGATTCCCCTGGCATCGAGCAAGATGCCTGTGATGAGGAATCCGGACAACACGAAGAACAGGTCGACGCCAATCCAGCCCGCGCCAGTCAGCCGGTAGAACATTCTGTCTACCAGAAGAGACGATGGCGTCAGACCGTGGCCGTTTCCGCTGAAATGGAAGAGCATCACGAGCAGGATGGCGATGCCGCGCAGGCCATCGAGCGATTGCACGTGCGCAGCGTCGCTGCTACGCACGTCGATCGCCCGTGACCGGTTTTTTTCCGGCGACAATCACGCCGTTACCGCGCCCCGGGTACCAGGGATCCAGAACCGTGATCCAGTTCAGCAGCGGCGCGAGCAGCATGGGCAGTCGCCGCTCGATGGACAGCGCCAGATAGAACAATTCCTTTGCGACAATCGTCGGACCCTTGATGACCGACTGAACGCTGACGATCTCGAGGCCGGCGTCGGACAGCAGACGGCTGCTCTCCTCTTTGGAGAACCCGCGCCGCATTTCGTGGAAGTTCGGAAGGCGTCTCGAGAGCGCTGCGGGCCGCAGGAGAACTCCACGGAACGCGGTGCCCGGCAATTGCACAACCAGATGGCCGCCGGGCTCGAGCATCTGGACGAGGCGCCCGAGCAAACGAGGGACGTCCTCGATGAATTCCAGTACGGCAAGACAACTGATCCAGTCGTAGGTTCCGGACATCTGCCCGTGCTCGATGTCGACGATCTCGAACCGCAGGTTGCGAAGAGAATTCTGCGACGCGACGCGCGCGGCGAAATCGATACTGTTCGCGTCCCGATCCCAGCCGACGACCTCGCTCGCCGGTGACAACGCCGCGGCAACGCATGGAAACCAGCCGTTCCCGCATCCGACGTCCAGGATGCGAGCGCCCGGGAATTGCGCCAGCGCTCTGGTCAGGTAGGTCGCGGTCAGCTGCGCCCGCACGTCCGGAATCCCGAACGACCGCAGATAGAGCCTCTTCAGCCCATGCGGCGGTGGCGTCACCGCCCAGGCGCCGAGTTTCGCGGGTGAGTAGAACAACGGTGTGCCGACGCCATTCCGGCGGGCGTTGCCGGCGCTCGCGAAAGGCGCTGCTAGTGACTGGTGCGAAAGAGCAGGACCGGCGTCAACGGACGCTTCGTGCAAATGACGCCGCAGGCGGGAGCATTGGGGTGATGCCGTCGGGGGTGAGCCGCGTTTCCCAGTGCAGCGCCGGACGCACTACACCGGGCAGGGGGCCGCCGTAGTCCCCGCGTGCCGTATCGCCGGCAAAACTGTCGTGAACCTGAAACGCGACGGCGTCACGTTCATGCACGTGAACGCTCAGGGGATCCATCGTGTTGATGCCCGCTCCGACGATGAGCGTGCCCTCGGCGAGAAAATTCCCCGGAATCGTCGCGGCAGCCGAATACCGGCCGGGTGGACGCGGACGCCGACGCCATCCGCCGTCGACTTCGGCCGACATGAACACGCAGGTGCCATCCTGATTGTAGAACTGCAGATTCGGGACGAGCACGTGTCCGCCCTCGAGAACTTCAAACTCGATCTCGATGCACACGGGCTTGCGAATATCCATGACGCTTGAAACATGGTCCTTTGCGTCGCGAACCCGAACGGCCATCAGCCTGACGACGTGGTCGCCGGGAGCCTCGCGGACGTTCGGCCATTCGCGCGTGGCGCCGGGTCCATGCTCTTCGCGCAGGTACGCGCTGATGACCTCCGTCGAGGGGCCGTCGGCAGCGATCATTCCTTCCTTGATCAGAATCGTTCGCGAACAAAGGCCGCTGACGGCGTTCACGTTGTGCGACACGAACAGCACCGTCCGTCCGCTCCGACCGATCTCCTCCATCTTGCCGAGGCATTTGCGCTGGAACGTCAGGTCGCCAACGGCGAGCACTTCGTCCATGAGCAGGATTTCCGCGTCGAGATGTGCGGCGACGGAAAACGCAAGACGCAGATACATGCCGCTCGAGTAGTGCTTGACCGGAGTGTCGATGAATCGCTCGACGCCGGCGAACGCCACAATCTCGTCGAATCGTCCGGCGATGTCCCGAGCGCGCATACCGAGAAAGGCGCCGTTCAGATAGATGTTCTCGCGTCCGGTCAGTTCATGATGAAAACCGCTTCCGACCTCAAGCAGTGACCCGACGCTGCCGTTGAGCCGCACCTCTCCGACCGTCGGTCGCGTGATCCGGGACAGAATCTTCAGCAACGTCGACTTGCCGGCGCCGTTGCGGCCGATGATGCCCACGACTTCGCCGGGAGCGACGGTGAAACAGACGTCTTTCAGCGCCCAGATGACGTCGTTTCGCTCCTGTCCCGTGCCGCGATTCCGAAACGCGGACACAATTGAATCGCGCAACGTCCGATAGGGCACGCGAACACCGAGGAAGTGCCGCTTCCCGATATGTTCGGCGACGACCGCAGGGTTCATTGGATCAGACGATGTCCGCGAGGTCGCCCTCGCTCCGCCGAATCTCGAAGAGCGCCGCCAGGAGAACGACGATGGCGATCACCACGGAGACGCCGAAGGGCTTCCAGGGAAGCGCATATCCGAGCAAGGCCGATCGGTACGTCTCCACGATGCCGGTCAGGGGGTTCGCCATGATCAACCATCGCCATCGCGGTGGAACGAGAGTCCAGCGATAAACGACAGGGGTGACGAACATTCCGAGCTGGAGCAGCACCGGCACGACGAAGCCGACATCCCGATAACGCACGTTGAGGGCCGAAAAGATTGCCGCCACGCCGACCGCCATGAGGAGCTCGACGAAAAGCGCGACGGGGATCATCGCAAATTCGGCCGTGAACGGCACACGATAGATCACGAGCAGGGCCACGAGGCCCAGCGAGCCGACGCCAAGATCTACCAGTCTTGCGGCAGCGGTCGCCGCGGGAACGAGGATTCGGGGGAAATAGACCTTCGTGATGAGGGCGCTGTGACCGACGAGGGATAACGCCCCGGTGGAGACGGCGCTGGAGAAGAACATCCACGGAAGCAGCCCCGTGTACGCGAACAACGGGTACGGTATGCCGTCGGTCGGCACGCCGACGAGGCGTCCGAGCACGACGGCAAACACCGCCATCGTCATCAACGGCTGGAGGGCGACCCATGCGACGCCCAGCAGCGTCTGGCGGTAGCGCACTTTCACGTCGCGCCACATGAGAAACCAGAACAGCTCCCGGTATTCCCACAGCTCGGCCAGCGCCAGCTCGGGCCACCGCCCGGCGGGGCGCACCACGACTGCGGCGCGCGGTTCGACCGCCGCAAAAGGCATCATCGGCGTGGAAGCGGAATCGGCCAGTTAGACCTTCGCGGTGTAGTACTCGCTGTATTCGCGGCGGTAGTACTTCGCGTAGTAATAGGGGTGCCGTTCGAGGTGGACCCGGTTCAGTACGGCGCCGATCACGCGCGCGCGCGCGGCGGAGAGCTGATCGATCGCCGACTTCGCCGCGTGGCGATTCGTCATCTCCGACGACACGACGAACATCACGCCCGAGACCATGTGCGCGACGACGCTTGCGTCGGTGACGGCCATCACCGGCGGCGAATCGACGACGATCCAGTCGAAATGCTCGGAGAGACGCGCGAACAGCTCGCGGAACCGCTTCGAACCGAGCAGTTCCGCCGGGTTCGGCGGAATCTTTCCCGCCGGCAGGACCGTGACGCCCGCTGCCGACGTCTTGATCACATCCGACGGCTTCGCGTCGCCGACGATGAGATTCGAAAGCCCCGGCTCCTGCCGTACGTTGAAGACCTCGTGCACCCGCGGACGCCGCAGGTCGGTGTCGATGACGAGCACACGTTGACCCGTCTGTGCGATCGCGATTGCGAGATTGCACGTCACACAGGTCTTGCCTTCGCCGGGACCCGCGCTCGAGACGAGCACGCTGCGCGAGCCCTCCTCTGGCGAGGAGAACAGCACGTTCGTACGGACGATACGGAACGCCTCCGCGAATCGCGGCGGAACTCCGCTGTTCAACAGGGGCGTCTGCTGTCGCGCGTTCTCGGCGACCGGCACCGCCGGCAGCAAGCCCAGGAACGGCACGCCGAGGTGCGCGCGGATTTCCTCCGGGGCCTTGATCCGGTTGTCCAGGTACTCGAACAGGAACGCGAGGCCGATGGCGAGCACGAAGCCGCCGAGGACTCCGTACTGCATGTCCTTCCGCGTGTTCGGCGACACCGGTCCGCGCGGCACTTCCGCGACATCCAGAATGCGAATGTTGTTCGTCTTGATCTCGCCGGTGATGTCGGCCTGTTTGGCGCGCTCCATCATCGTGTTGTAGACCTGCCGGTTGCTGTCCAGGTCGCGCATCAGCACGTTGAGCTCGACACCGCTTCCGCTGGTTTCCAGCGCCTGTTTCTTCTGTTCGTCGAGCGTCTGCGACAGCCCTTCTTCGGCCGTCTTCGCCTTCTCGAAGTCGACGCGGATGGCGTCAGCGGCCTTCGCCACCTCGGTCGCCACTTTTTCCTGAGCCGTCTTGACGTTTTCGCGGGCGGCGACCAGATCCGGGTGCTTGTCGAGCAGCGTCTGCGACAGCTGATTGACGACACGCTGGGCGGACGCGATCTCGTTTTTCGCCTGCACGACGCCCGCGCTGGTTGCGACGGGCGGAAACTCGGCAATCGCGGCGGGATCGTTCTGGATCGTCTTCAGCTGGTTGTACGCGGTTTCCTTCTCGATCCGTTCGGTCCGCGCCTTCGTGACCGCGGCCTGCAGCTCGTTGAGGCCCTTCACGATGAGCGTGCCGTGCTCGTCGAGCGCGATGACGTCGTTCTGCTCGCGGTACTTCTGGAGGGCGTCCTCGCTCGCCTGCACTTTCGCGCGCTGCTCGACCAGACGCTCCGAGAGCCAGTTGGACACGTCCTTGACGGCCTTCGACTTCACCTCGAGATTCTGGTCGACGTACGCCTGGGCGATCCCGTTGGCGTATCGCGCAACGGTCACCGGGTTGCTCCCGGTATACATCACGTCAACGATGCCGCTCGACGGCACCGGAGAGACCGTGAGCCCGGCGCCGAAGCCGTCGATCTGGCGCGCTTCCACGGCGCTCTCGTTGACGGCGCGTGCTTCGATGCCGGTCGGCTTCGGCACGTTCGATCCGAGCAGGCCGGTCACGAAGTGATACGCGTCCGTCATCAACGATTCGCTCGGTGGCGCAGTCGGCGCGGCGGTTTCCGCGGACACCACGTCACGCCAGATGCCGAGGTTCTGCATCGTCTTCTTGACGAGCGATCGGCTTCTGAGAATGGCGTACTGTGTCTGGTAGTCGACGCGCGAGTCGGTCGGCGTGACTTCGTTGAAGCCGTAGTTCTGGCGCTGCGGATCGATGAGCAGCCTCGTCGTCGCCTGATATATCGGCACCCGCGTGTAGGTATACAACGCGGTCGAGATGGAAACGATAGCGAAGACGGTGCCCGTCAGCCAGCGGCGTTTGTAGACGACGCGGACGTAATCGAAGAAGTGCCGCGGCTCCGCGAGATCCACCGGGGGCGTGAGCGGGTAGCGCGGATCGGGATCGTTCCCGGGCGGCGGCGCGGAGTACCTCAGGTCGGAAGGCTTGATCTGGGCGGCCGTGTCCAGATGCAGCCGCTGGTCCTCGGTCATTTCAGAAGAGCCTTTCGCGAACGTTGATTGTATCTCCGGGCTGAACGATGTCCTCGAGTTTGGCATTGAGCTTTCTCAGCTTTCCGTCGGTGATTCGCTGAATCTCGATCTTCCCCGCCGCGTCGGTGAAGCCGCCGGCGAGACTGATGGCCTGCAGCACCGTCGTCCCTTCAGGCACGGAATACGCGTTCGGGAGCTTGACCTGCCCCGTGACGAAGATGCGGTTGCGATCGACGCGCGGCACGAAGATCGAGTCGCCGTCCTGGAGCATGACGTTGCGCGTCAGCTTGCCCCGCTCGAAATCTTTTTCGAGCTCGCGCAGGTTCACCGGGATCACTTCCGCATCGCCGCCCGCATCCGGCATCAGCGGCCCTTTCGCGGTCTTCGATCGAACGATGACCGCCTGCGCGGCGGCGCCCGCGCCGGCCTTCACCAGCGCTTCGACGATCGTCATGCCGTCGCTCAGCGGAAACATGCCGGGCTGCTGCACGTTGCCGAAGATGAAAATGCGCCGGCCCTTGAACTCGTCGATGCTGATCGCGACCTGCGGATTCTTGATGTAGTCCGTTCCGAGCGCCCGCTTCAGCTCCGCTTCCACCTGCCGCAGCGTCTTGCCCGCGACACTCACGCGTCCCAGCAAGGGAAACGCGATGCCGCCGTCCGCGTCGACGGTGTATTTCTTCGACAGCTGGGGCTGGTCGATGACGATGACGTTCAGGACGTCCTGCTTGGAGATCGTGTAGTCGTCGCCGCCCGACTGCGGCAGCGGCATGACCGGCTGCGTCTGAAGAAGCGCCGCGATGAATGAAGCGAAAATCGTGGCGGTCATAAACCTGTCGAATTGACGAGGGTGGTTCGAGACGCGCTGTTCGTCGTCGTGAGCCAGCGCGTCGGCGTGATCATGAAGCCCCAGCGGTCGTCGTTGAACCGGCGACCGGGATCGGTCGCCCAGGAGCGCTCCCAGTGTTCGTAATAGACGGCGTACCGCGCGAGGTGGGTCGACATGACGCCGACGCTCGCGCCGAACCCGCGCTGGACGTTGTTGCCGGCATTCGCGAATGCCGGAGCATTCGTGAACGTGGCGTAGTCCATCTTGATGGTCGTGTAGCTCAGTCCGACGTCGAAGCGGCGCGTGACATGCTGCTGCACCGCCACCTGATACGACGACTGCAATACGTACGGATTCGTCAGCTCGTACGACGGGTTGAGATCGCGGTGGCCGCTCACGAGAAACCCGGTCGAGTCGCCCAGCGTCAGCGTCAGGCGTCCGTCGGCTGCGAGACCCGTGAAATCCGGCTGCGTCGGCGAGTGACTCCAGAACTGCCGGACTCCGAGCATGGCGTCGCCGGCGATGAGCGCCCGGGGACTGAACGACAACCCGCCCGCGTACAGGTTCGACTGGCCGTCGCGGTCCGGGGACAGCGGATACGTCTGGTCGTCGATGCTGACGAGCGTTCTGACGGCCGTGTACGGCGTGACTCGATACGACAGCGATCCGTATGCGCTGCGCGTGCGTTGATTCAACGTCTGCTCGAGCTTCACCCCGTCGTAGACGGTGCCGTCCGCGTAGCTGATGTCGGCTTGGCGGACGCCGAGTTCGAGATCCATCTTCGGCGCGAGGCCGACGCGGACGCCGGTTCCGACCGCCGTCGTCGTGTGGCGCACGCGCGCGTCGATCTCGATCGACGGGCGATCCTTGTGCGAGGCGACGTAGTCGTTGAAGAGCAGCGTGATCCGGCGGCCGACCCGATACTCGACGTTCAAGACGGTCCGCGGCGTGAAGCCGCCGAGCGTCGTATCGACGCCATAATAGATGTAGTCGGCGGCGGTGTTGGAATCGATCATCAGACGGCCGGACTTGTAGAGCAGGCGAATCTGCGGGCTCACCGTCGCCGTAAACGCGACCTGGCGCTCTTGCGCGCTGTTGTACACGTTATTGTCGACACCGATGTTCATGAACGCGACGGTCGGGGTCATCACGAGCGGACCGAATTCAACCTGGCCGAGCGGCTTGCGAGGGGCCGGCGGCGGCAGCGGCGTGGCGGTGCCCGGCTGATCGCTCGCCACCTGTGCGAACGACGAGGCCGCGCACGACAGCCAGACGCCGAGCAAAAGGGAAACGCGCACTCGAGGATCAGAACCCGTAGGTGACCGAAACGCCGTAACGCAGCGCGCTGAACTCCCGGACCGGCACCGGCGACGTGCGCGACTGGTGCTCGACGTTGACGCCAAGCCGCGCGTCCTGGCCGAAGTGGTAGCCGATTCCGCCGCCGTACGTCTGAACGTCGTCGGTCCGATCCGGATTCACCAGCGCGCCTGAGCGGTTGCGGTAGGCCAGGTGCTGAATGCCGCCACGGGCCTGCGCGTCGAACGGTCCAAAGATCTGCTGCGTGACGGTTCCGCTGTACCCCGTCTCGAGGTAGTACGGCTGCAGTTCGTCGTACGAGAACGCGATGTCCTGCTTCCACTGCACCGCGAATCTCGTCACGCCGAGGAGCGTGTACGACAGATCGACGGTCCAGATCGGGCCCTTGTAGGGCGGCAGGTCGCTCGACAGCGGGACGAAGTCCCGGTAGCCGAACGACGCCGAGCCTTTCACGAGCGCATGCGGATCGAAGGATACGCCTCCGGTGACGGAGGTCGAATCGGCGTCGCGCAGCGGATTGAACTCGAAGCGATCCTCCTGGCGCGAGGCGTTCAGCGACAGCGACGTGAGCGGCGGCACCTCGTGGCGCAGCGTGACGCCGTAACCGACGGTCTTTCGATTCAGATCCTCCTGCAGACTCTGGCCGTAAAACAACGCGTCGTCGGCGTACTTCACGTTGAGCGTCGAACCCGTCACCCCGAAGAACGTCTTCGAGAACGCGCGGACTTCCACTTTGCCCGACACGCCGTATTCGCGGCGTCGCACGCGCGCGTCGATTTCATAGCCGGGGCGCTCGTTGGTCGACAGGTACCTCGGCGAGATGGATACGAGCGTGCGCCCGATTGGCGCGCGCCACGTGATGTCCAACGCCGTATTCGCGCCCCGCTGGGTCTCGAATTTCTGGTACCACACCAGATCTTCGCGGATAGTGACCTGCAGCCAGGAGATGCCCATCCGCAGCCAGATGTCGGTCGACGGCGTCGCGGTGAACGTGAAGTCCTTCTGCGGGCCGAGCTCGTCGGGCACGTTGAACACGTTCGTGTCGACGCCGAGGTTCGTGAGGACGACGCGCGGGTTCAGCCAGAACGGACCGAGGCGGACGCGCATCTGCGACGGATCCGGGCCGCCTTCCGGCGTCTGCGCGGAAACCGGTGCAATCCACCACGGCGCGGCTAACGCCAAAACGAACGCGATGAAGGTCTTGGAAATGGACGGAAAAACGGGACCGCCGCGGTGTCTACCGCGACGGGCTCGCCGAATTCGAAGAACTGGTCTGCGCGCCGATGAACGCCGTTCCCGCAGCGACCGCAATCATGACCGCGGCCGCCACGCCCTTGCCCGCGCCGCCTGCGCCGGCCGCAGCCGCCGCGCCGCCGGC
>Ga0066652_100001600_pt1 | contig 11883 bp, 13 predicted proteins | sample GraSoiAngelo_101_FD_71413 | JGI IMG/M metagenome (GOLD analysis project Ga0066652, IMG submission 71413) | Grasslands soil microbial communities from the Angelo Coastal Reserve, California, USA - 14_0903_02_30cm | ecosystem: Environmental > Terrestrial > Soil > Grasslands | place: USA...
AAACATCCTAAATGGGAGGCTACTCCTTTTTTAAGCAGCATTGCCTGGCGGGTGGAAGGAATAAAATCTCTTTTGAAAAATGCCAAGCCATTGCTTACAAAAGAAACAGCAAGGATCGCTTTAAGCAAAACTTACTGGCAAAACGATAAAATACTAAAAGCATTGCCGGAGTTTTCCTTTATGGCTTTAGAGACCTGCATCACAAAAGCCTGCAAAAACTACGCAGATGCAGTAATCCATATGCAACTAAAACCATAACTGCATTATCTTTATTGAGCAATTGTTTATTCTATGAAAAAAATATTCCTTTTTGCTCTTTTGAGTTTCTCTTTTGTTTCAGGTTTTAGCCAATCAAATTTTACAGTTTCCGGAAAGGTGATCGATTCGGCATCCAGAGAGCCGTTGGCATTTGCTTCAGTCTTTTGTCAAAATACGACACAGGGTACTGCTACTAATAAGGAAGGATTATTTAATTTAAGCTTAAAAGAAGGTGGTTATGATCTTGTGATCACTTATACAGGTTACAGATCAAGAATGATACGCATTAGCCCCGAGATGAAAACCAATGACCTGGCAATAGAAATGGTAAAAGAAGAAAAAAGTATTGAAGAAGTGGTGATACGAAGCAGCAACGAAGTAAAAGATGGCTGGACAAAATATGGCAAATTCTTTCTTGAAAATTTCATAGGTACTACTCCTTTCTCTTCACAATGTTTCCTGGTGAATCCCGAAGTATTAAAGTTTTATTATTTCAGGAAATCAGAAAAATTAAAAGTGTTGGCAGATTCACCATTGATCATTTTTAATAATGCGCTTGGTTACAATCTTCGTTACAATCTTGACTCTTTTCTTTTTATGTACAAAACAGACATATGCAGTTACACGGGTTTGAGCTTTTACGAAGAACGTTCATCAACTGAAGACAGTATTAACCTTTGGAAAAAGAACAGGCAAAAAGCTTATTTCGGCAGCAGGCTTCATTTTATGCATAGTTATTATGACAGTTCTTTAACGCAAAGTGGTTTTGTAATAGACATGCTCGATGAAATGTATGATAAAAAATTCAATAAGATCACGGACCCTTACGACACAACATGGTACACACCAGCAGATAGCGTGAACGAAATCGATATTTATTTTCCAAGAAGGATCAGCATCACTTATACTAAGAGAACTCCCGAGAATGAATATTTGAAGAAATATAAATTACCAATGAATATCGGCATGCAGATATCTTATGTAGATATGCTGGACGTTATAACCATAAAGCAAAACGGTTATTATTACGATCAAAAAGATTGGATAAATTTTGGTTACTGGAGTTGGAAAAATATTGCAGACCAGGTACCGAATGATTATAAGCCGGATAATTAACTTTCAGCCTTCTTTCCCATTACTTTTTCCCAAAGCTGTGGTATGCGTTTTATCCAGACAAGCTCTTTCATTTTTTCTCTTGCATCTTCAACCGGAGAGCCAAAATAAACTTTGCCACCATCAATTGAATCTTTGACACCACTTTGAGCATATACTGTGGCGCCTTTGCCAATTGTAAGCGTCTTACTAACTCCCACTTGTCCCCAGAGAATTACATTGTCTTCAATTTTTGTAGCACCAGCAATACCAACTTGTCCTGCAAACAAGCAATTTTTGCCAACCTCAGTATCATGACCAATATGTACAAGGTTATCGATCTTTGTTCCTGCACCGATCACCGTATCGCCGCTTACCCCACGATCAATAGTGCAATTAGCTCCTATCTCTACAAAATCTTCGATCACTGCTCTTCCGCAACTGTTCATTTTTTTATAATGAATGTCACGATTGGTTTTTTTATTATAATAAAATGCATCGCTGCCAATAACAGTACCGGCTTGTATAATAACGTTATTGCCTATCACACAATGATCTAAAATGGTAACATTTGGATGAATAATGCAATCATCGCCGATAATTACATTGTTACCAATAAAAGCATTAGGCATTATAACTGTGTTTTTGCCTATTGAAGCAGAATCACTGATATTTTTTGATGAAGGGTTAAATGGACGAAAATGATTTACCAGTTTTAAGTATGCCTCAAATGGATCACTAACAATTAGCAATGTTTTGCCATCAGGATATTCTGTTTTCTTATTAATGATAATGACCGTGGCAGCTGAATTGATACAGGTATCATAATATTTCGGATGATCAACAAAAACAATATCCCCTTTTTCCACTTTATGAATTTCATTGATCCCGGTTGCAGAGGCATCTGTATTTCCGGCGATCCCGGCTCCAATGAAATCAGCGATCCATTTTACGGGAACTGGTTTATCCAATCGCATAATGTTTGAATTTGTTCAAAGGTAAACAGCTTTGCAATGCATAGCATGATCGATAATTATCAAACGGATCAATGCACTTTCTTTTTTAGATATGAGTGAAGAGATTTTATAAATCCAAATGATGAAGCAAAAAGAGGAGATGATGTGTTTAATTTCATTTTATACTTCATTTATTCATTATTTGTTCTATTATCCACAAGTAAAAACCAAATGTTAATAAAAATTCTTCAAAATTTTTTTTAGTTAGAAAAAAATGTTATTAATATTGTGAAGGGAAATTTATTTCCCGGTACTTACTAACCCATCCACATATTTCTCCCCCGAATCTTCGGGGGAGATTTTTTTATAGAACATTATATCATTGCAATAAGCATTTCTATTGAAAGAATACATTACAAGGCAGGTCCTTTATTAACGCTTCATCGGTCAACTTTTTCCAATATCTTTACTTCACTCAAAAAAAATTTACATGCTGAAATCGATGACCGGCTTTGGTAGAGCTGAAAGATCTGTTGGTGGCAAAACATTTCTTGTTGACATAAAATCTCTCAATGGCAAACAGTTTGAACTGCAACTAAAGCTTCCGGCTTTTTTAAAACCATTTGAATTTGACATTCGCCGCATTCTTTCTTCCCAGCTTGGTCGTGGCAGTGTGGATTGTACTATCAGTTTAAAAGAAACAGGCAATGCAAAACCTGTTTCCATCAATATTGAATTAGCAAAAGCCTATTATCAGCCTCTTGCAGATCTGTCAAAAGAATTAAATCTTGATCCGTCTAATATATTAAGTACACTGGTAAAATTACCCGAGGTTATTACACCTACCGGTGAAACCCTGACGGATGAAGAATGGAAAGCGTTTCAAAAAGTGATCCATGTAGCCATTGATGATCTGAATATTCATCGTGATGATGAAGGTAAATCTCTTGAAAAAGATCTGTTATGCCGGGTTCATAATATACTTGCACAATTAGAAGAAGTGCAAAAACTGGAACCGAATCGCAAACAGATCATCCGGGATGACATAACCAAACTGATGGAAGAATTTGCAGGCAAAGAGAACTATGATAAGAACAGGCTTGAACAGGAATTGATCTATTACATTGAAAAAATCGATATAAGTGAAGAAATGGTTCGTTTAAGAAACCATTGTGATTACTTCAGAGTGGTGCTCGCCGAAGCAGAAGAGTCAAAGGGAAAGAAGCTGTCTTTTATTTTACAGGAAATAGGCAGGGAAATAAATACTACCGGCGCCAAAGCGTACGATTCATCCATTCAAAAATGCGTTGTGATGATGAAAGATGAACTGGAAAAAGCAAAAGAGCAAATATTAAATGTACTGTAAAGGCTCAAGTAACAAGATTCAAGATACAAGTTCTACATATATCTTTGTTAGATGAACGTATTAATAAGATCGATCTTCTTTCTTGTCCCCTGTGCTTTGTGCCTTTCAACCTGCACTACTGTTGATCTTTATGAGAAAACTGCTTTCTTGCCTGGTCACGAATGGAAAAGCACAAACAAACCTGAATTCAATTTTACTATTACTGATACAACTGCTCTTTACCAGGTTTTTTTTGTAATAAGACATACTGAAAAATATAACTACAATAATATCTGGGTAAACTATTATTATCAACCACCCAATGATACATTGCATAAAGAAGCAAGGGAATTCCAATTAGCAACCAATGAAAAAGGCTGGCTTGCCACCGGCATGGATGATATTTATGAGCACAGGATCAAATTGGCTCCTGATGCCGGAAAATTAAAAGCAGGAAATTATAAATTCATTCTTGAAAATATCATGCGGGAAGACCCCTTAAAAGAAGTGTTGAATGTTGGCGTTAGGGTTGAAAAAGTTAAATAACTTTCTTTATGCCAAGATCAGCAGGAAAAAGATTCAGATATATCATCGTTGTTTACTGGTTATTGCTTTTATATATCGTCGCCGCTCTTGTATGGTGGTTTGTATCACTGGAAAGACAAAATCAAAATTTAACTGATCTCCGCTTAAGTGAGCTTAACTCTCAAAAAGCAACTCTTGATCCAAAAAAATTCGCAGAAGGAAATTTCAAAATTGAGAAGGATTCAAAAAGGAATACAGAAAAATATATTGCCGAGGGTGTTACTTTTTTAATTTTAATATTCGTCGGGGCTTTCTTTGTTTACCGGTCCACAAGCAAGCAATTCAGAGTGCAACTGCAACAGCAGAATTTTATGATGGCGATCACCCATGAATTAAAAACTCCCATTTCGGTTGCCATGCTTAACCTCGAAACATTGCAGAAATACCAACTTGATGCGGAGAAGCAAAAAAAACTGATCCGAATGACATTGCAGGAAACATCAAGACTGGATACATTAATAAACAACATTCTTGTTTCCTCACAATTGGAAGGCGGCGGTTATACTTTTTCAAAAGAAGAGCTTGACTTCTCCTCTTTGTTTAAAGATTGTATAAGAGAAGCTAAAACCCGTTATCCTGAAAGGAACTTTATTGAAAACATAGAACCGGAAATTGAAATAGCCGGTGATCCACTTTTACTCCAGTTGCTGATCAGCAATCTTATTGAGAATGCGGTTAAATATTCTCCAAAAGAAAAGCCGATCATTTGCAAACTAAATAGATCAGGAACGGATGTGCTCATGAATATAATTGATGAAGGTATTGGGATCGCCGATACAGAAAAATCAAAAATATTTGACAAATTTTACCGGACAGGAAATGAATCTACCCGGAAAACCAAGGGCACTGGATTGGGGCTTTATCTTTGCAACAAGATCGCCGGGGATCACAATGCCGACATTTCGGTGACAAACAATATACCCTCCGGCACTAATTTCGCCATCCATTTTCATACATAGTCATGAGCAAGGAAAATACAAAGGCTTCGATATTATTGGTTGAAGATGAAGAAAATCTTCATGATGCACTTAAGTTAAATCTTGAATTAGAAGGCTATGAAGTTTCCTCCGCATATGATGGTAGCAATGCCGTAAAAGCTGTGCAAGCAGAATATTTCGATCTTATCATATTAGATATTATGCTTCCTGAAATGGATGGAATAAATGTTACTGAAACCATCCGCCTTGCAAATAATGAAGTGCCAATTTTAATTCTCAGCGCTAAGAACAGCAGCGCAGATAAAGTACTTGGGCTTAAGAAAGGCGCCGATGATTATATGACCAAGCCATTTAACCTTGAGGAATTATTATTGAGAGTGCAAAAGCTTATTGAAAAAAATAAAAAGATCCTGGATAAGGAAACTATCGGTAATACTTATGCATTCGGAAATAACAATATTGATTTCAAAGCACAGGAAGCAACAACCTCCCGGGGTGAAAAGATCCAATTAAGTAAGAAAGAAGGAATGCTTTTGAAATTACTTATTGAAAATAAAAACGAAGTAGTACCAAGAGAGAAGATCCTACAGGTTGTTTGGGGTTATAATGTTTATCCAACAACCAGGACGATCGATAATTTCATTCTTAACTTCAGAAAATATTTTGAAGAAGACAGCCGCAACCCAAAATATTTTCATTCTGTTCGAGGCGTCGGTTATAAATACTCGGAGTAAATTCCAAAAGACAAATCCCAAATGCCAACCTCAGAGAGTGATTTCAATTACAGGTCACCTAATTGAGGTCTCATCACAATATCTTCAACACAAGCAGCGGGTGAAAGCTGTGATGCTGCAAAAACCATTTTAGCAATATCCTCTGCTTCCATTATACGATTGGAAGAATTATCATAATCACCCCAGGAATCAGTGAGTACAGCGCCGGGATGAATGGCGGTGACTTTTATATTGTATGGTTTCATTTCTTCCCGCAGATTTTTGCTAAATCCATGCATAGCATATTTGCTGATACTATATGCTCCGCCATTATGATATGCGTGAAGTGATGCAATTGAACACATATTGAAAATATGACCTGATCTGCGTTCCATCATTTTAGGCAAAAGAGTTCGTGTTAAATGATAAGCGCTGTAAAGATTAATGGCAAGCTGGCTTTCCAACAATCCTTCCGGTTCATTATGCACACTACCTGGTTCAAACAAACCTGCATTATTAATGACTATGTCAGGAACCGTATTTTTCAAACACCAATTCCCAAGTTCCTTTGCCTGTTGTTTATCGGATAGATCAAAGGCTTTTGCTTTGATTGAAACAGAAGGATATTTAGTTTGCAATTCTTCCATTGCTTTATATAAAGCCACCTCACTTCGACTACTTAAAAAAATATCATACTTATTTGCAGCAAAAATTTCCGCTATTGCGTTTCCAATTCCCCTTGATGCCCCTGTTATTAATACGGTCATTATACTTTACTATTAATTATTTCGGTTTATTTGCAAATCTAAAATCCCCAATCTGCAATCCGAAATCAAATATCGTCATCTATTTTTCGATCTTGACCATACTCTATGGGATTTTGAGGCAAATGCAAGAGTAACACTGCTGGAACTTTACAATACCTTACAATTAGAACAAAGGGGCATTCACGATTTTGATCTTTTTCATAAGAACTACCTGGCACATAATGAAAAACTTTGGGAGCGATATAGAAATGGTTTTATAAAACAGGAGGAATTAAGAGTAAAGCGAATGCGATTGGCTTTGCTTGACTTCAAAATTGCTGATGAGACATTGGCCAAGAATATGAGTGACCAGTTTCTTGATCTTTTACCTACACGAACTATTCTTTTTCCTTATGCTACTGAGATTTTGGAATATTTAACCAATAAAAACTATGTGCTTCATTTGATCACAAATGGTTTTGAAAGAACACAACACAGCAAATTGAAATATTCCGGACTCGGTAAATATTTTAAAGAAGTTATTACCTCTGAAGGAAGCAGCAGCCTTAAACCCAATAAAGAAATCTTTGACTATGCTTTTGAAAAGACCGGAGCCAATCCTGCAGAAAGCATAATGTTGGGTGATAGCATTGAGGTTGATATTATAGGGGCTATGAATGCTGGTATTGACCAGGTGTTTATTAATCACTTGAACATTCCGATAGATATTAAACCAACTTATGTTGTAAGGTCACTAAAAGAATTGGAAAAGATATTTTGATCTGCAAATTTACTAATGAACTTTGGGGTTACACAGATTTTGACAATTAGCACATTTGCAAATTGGCGCATAGCATATTACCATAAGGCCACAACTGTCACACCTCCTTTGGCCATGTCATTGATCTTTACCTGGACTTTTGCAGATATAGGTAATAAAAGATCAACCCTTGAACCGAATTTTATAAAACCCATTTCTTCGGTTTGTTTTACTTGCTGACCGGCTTGTAAATAATTTACAATTCGCTTTGCCAATGCTCCGGCAATTTGTTTAATAAGCAATTCCTTACCATTCAATTTATACACTACCGTGTGGCGTTCATTTTCTGTAGAAGATTTTGGATGCCATGCAACAAGATATTTTCCTTTGTGATATTGACTGTACATGATATCGCCACTTACAGGATTGCGGTTTACATGTACATTTAATGGGCTCATAAAAATTGAAACCTGTATACGTCGATCGGCAAAATATTCGTCTGCTTCCACCTCTTCAATTGCTACCACTTTACCATCGGCTGGTGCAACAATTGCATTATCCTGTATTGTTAAACCTCTTTTAGGTATGCGAAAAAAAGAAACTAAAAAGATCAACAAACCAAACGTACCAATAAAAATGATCCAGCTAAGAGCTGGTGAGGAAGCGCTAATAAAATAAAATGAGACAATATTTATTGCGCCAAATAAAATGGTGCCCCACGCAATACTCTTATAACCTTCCTTATGAATTGTCATGCGGCAAATATATGAAAATGAAGGGTGGTGAGTATTGGCCGAGCTTAGAACCTAAAAACAAGAAAAACATATATCCAAGCGGCAGGTATTGCCAACAATAGAGAATCAAAACGATCTAAAAAACCCCCATGTCCGGGCATGATGTTACCACTGTCTTTCAGGCCTGCCATCCTTTTGAGCTTTGACTCAAGCAGATCGCCGAAGGTGCCGGCAACACATACAATTGCAGCAAGAAGCATTATATAAACCGTAGCCGACCCTGAGTTAAATCCATAAAAAGTAATAAGCCCTACAGCAACTACGCTAAGAATAATACCTCCAATTGTTCCCTCCCATGTTTTCTTCGGTGAAATTTTTGAAAGGGGAGTTTTGCCGATCATTGAACCTGTAATATAGGCCATCGTATCATTTATCCAAATTGATATTATGATCATTAAGATTATATTACTCCTGGACGGCATAACAAAATAACTGTCATGAACATGAATAGAAATTTCTTTGTACAGACTCATGGCCAATCCCCAACTTAAAGAAATATAAAGCAAGCCTAAGGTTGCTTTACCAAAAGGTTTGAGCTTAATATTTTTTGTTAGAATAATTCCAAGTGCAAGGAGCACAAGTCCTGCAACAGCTATAGGAAATGAAAGGTCTCCTCTTAAATAGTAATTCTTGAATTGAAATATTGGTCCGCAAAATACCAGCATAATAGAAAAACCCATAATCATAAAGCCGATACGAGTAGCAATGTGATAAACTGTCTTATGAATTTTCTCCAACAGGTCAAAATATTCCCACCAACAACCAAAATGAATAATAGAAAACAGGGCAAAGAAGCTCCATTTATTCCATAATAAGCCGGTTAGCATTACCGCTGCAAAGATGATCGCCGTAAGTGTTCTTGTTTGAAATGTTTTCCAGTTAAAAGCCATGAAAGCAGTGGTGGTTTTAAAAAATGATAGTTGTTGGTTTATGCAAACGGGTTTGAGTCATCAATATTATCTCTTGCATACACAGTTTCATAATTATTGGTTGATCGTTTCTTCATGATGATCACAATGATTATTATCAATGCAAGACTAACAGCGGCCAATAAGGATTTATTACCTAATGAAACGGCAACACTGTCTTCCTCAGCCAATGCCGGATTAAACCAGATCATTACTATGGCAAAAGCATCATAAGCAAAATGAGCGATGATCGCAGGCCATAAACTACCACTATACCAATATATCAATCCTAATAAAATACCGAGAATGAACCTCGGAATAAATCCATAAAACTGTAAATGGATAGCCGAAAAGATAAATGCTGTAACAAGTATGCCCAGCCACGCATTTTTAAACAGCTTGATAAACAATCTTTGCAACACGCCCCGGAAAAACAATTCTTCACCCACACCGGCAAACACAGCAACTAAAACAAGGTTAAGAAAAAGATCCTGCACAGTATTTCTTTTTAACATAAACCCGATCTGTTTTGCTGCAGCTTCTTCACTCATCTTCATCCATTTGCCGATGGTTGTTGTTTCTGGAATTAAACTATGGTTAATTGTGCCGGTCCAGTCAACAAAAGGAAGAGCTACAATAAGTACCACTACACCTAATAAAATATATAATGGTTTAGCTGAGGTTAGTCCCAAATATTGCATTGGCTTTGAGTCGCAGAAGCGGGCAAAAAGAAAAACAGGAATAATAAATAAGGCAAGAAATTGAATGACAAGCATTCCCCTTAAAAAAGTAAGCAAGGCCGGATTAGAATAATCCCATTTATCAGGATCACTTAATGTAAGAAGATCGATACCGGTTGCTTTTGCAAGGACAAATGTGCCGATGAATCCAAAGATCATAAAACATCCCATTGCCATACCTCCAAATATGAGCAGTTGTAATATCGGGTGTATTCTTTTAAAATATGCCATAATTAAAACTCATGTTTTTGTCCCGATGACTTATCGGGAGTAAATTTGCCGCTTCAAATGTAGTTAGCAATTAATTATTCTTAATGAATAATTGAGAATTCACTCATAGCAAAAATGATCAAAATAGGCAATATACAATTACCAGATTTCCCTTTACTTCTTGCCCCGATGGAGGATGTAAGCGATCCGCCATTTCGTGCCGTATGCAAGGACAATGGCGCCGACCTGATGTTCAGCGAATTCATTTCAAGCGAAGGGTTGATTCGTGATGCGATGAAAAGTAAAATGAAACTTGATTTTAGTGAAGAAGAACGTCCATTCGGAATTCAAATTTTTGGTGGTGATGAAGAAGCCATGGCATTAAGTGCTAAGATCTGCGAAGCAGTAAATCCCGACTTGGTTGATATAAATTTTGGTTGCCCTGTAAAAAAAGTGGTTAGCAAAGGAGCTGGCGCCGGCGTATTGAGAGATGTTGACCTCATGGTTAAATTAACTGAAGCTGTTGTCAGATCAACTTCGCTGCCAGTTACAATTAAAACAAGATTAGGATGGGATGATAATAGTAAGAACATTGAAGAAGTTGCCGAAAGATTACAGGATGTTGGCATAAAAGCAATTTCAATTCACGGAAGAACAAGAGCACAACTTTATAAAGGCGAAGCTGATTGGACATTGATCGCTAAAGTGAAAGAAAACTCCCGCATTCAAATCCCTGTTTTTGGAAATGGCGATATCGATTCTCCTGAAAAAGCTTTAGAATATAAAAATCGTTACGGTGTTGATGGTATTATGATCGGCCGTGCGGCTATCGGTTATCCATGGATCTTTAATGAGATAAAACATTTTTTCAAAACAGGAGAACATTTACCAGCTCCAACTATTCAGCAAAGAATAGAGGTGATACGAAAGCATTTGTATCGTTCTATAGAATGGAAAAATCCAATTGTTGGCATAAATGAAATGCGCCGGCATTATGCAAACTATTTAAAAGGAATGCCCAACATAAAAGAATACAGGAATAAATTAGTTACACTTAGGTTAGTTGAAGAGATCGATGAAGTGCTGAATGAAATAATAAATAACTATGCAGGTTATGAATTTGAAAGAACAGTGATCGAATTGCCGAACTATCATGAAAAATGCTCTGCGTAGGGTCATGCTATTTTGGAATCTCTGCTTTTGAATAATCCCCATATTGAAACTACTGTCCAGATAGCTTCCAATATAACAAACGGCATAAAATTGATAAGCACGGCAGCATAACAACTTAAAGCGCCACCGATCACATTTAGGATAAAAAATAATTTTCCATTTTCAGGCACCCATTTCACCGTATTCAAAAAGTAGGCAAGCAATACAAGTCCAACACCGATCGTACCGATCCAATCATTATAGGTCATACATAAATATTGAGTGAAGAATTTATTTTTTGATGGCGTCCATTACTTCTTTGCCGGTGGGAGAAATAGAGGGATCAAAATAATTAACAAGCACACCTTCTTCATTTACCAAATACTTTGAAAAATTCCAGCTTGGTTTTTTGCTTGTCCATCCATTTTTATTTTTATCTGTCAGCCATTGAAACACCGGATTTTGTTCAGGACCGGGAATAACAGAACTTTTCTTTGCCAATGGAAATGTGACGCCATAATTCAGCCTGCAAAACTTTTCTATGTCCTCATCAGTTCCTTTTTCCTGTTCTTTAAAATCATTGGCAGGAAAACCAATGATCACCAGCCTCTCTTTATTTTCTTCAAATAACTTTTGCAGGTCATCATACTGATCTGTATAACCACAATCTGAAGCTGTATTTACCA
>Ga0066652_100001601_pt1 | contig 11876 bp, 11 predicted proteins | sample GraSoiAngelo_101_FD_71413 | JGI IMG/M metagenome (GOLD analysis project Ga0066652, IMG submission 71413) | Grasslands soil microbial communities from the Angelo Coastal Reserve, California, USA - 14_0903_02_30cm | ecosystem: Environmental > Terrestrial > Soil > Grasslands | place: USA...
CGCCAAGGCGTCGGCGTTGCAGCGCTCGAAATTGGTTCGAATGGCTGCGCGACGCATCGCATCCTCGACGATGACGAACCGCCAGGGCTGGCTCAGCCCCACCGAAGGGGCAAGACACGCCAGATGGATGAGCCGGTCCAAGGTCCCGGCCGGGAGCGGATCGCGCCGGAAGCAGCGGACATCACGCCGCCACACGAGCAACTCGCGCAGCCGCGCGCGAAAGGCATCGTCGAACTCCGTCGCCCTGCTGCTGTCCGCGGCCAAATTTTGGGTCTGCGCCATGCATCCGTCCTTAATGCCGCCACCGCCGCGACGCGCGTCCGCCGGTCACGCGGCGACAGTGGCCGCCGCGACCAACAGGATAGTCATCTCGCCGATTTGCTCCAGGGCGCCCACTACATCCCCGGTCTGGCCGCCGATCTGCCGCATGCACAGCCACGCCAGCAACGCGAACTCGGCCGCGATGAGCACGACCGCAACGAGGCCCGCCGCCGGGCCAAGCGAAAGCACGAGCGCAAGGACGCCGATGATCGCTGCGGCGACGGCGCTGGCGCCGGGCGGGCGGCCGACGCCGACGGAAAGACCATCCGCTCTCGCCGGCGGGAGAAGCCGCATGAACAGCGCCATGCCGGAACGGGCCGCCATGTGCGTGGCGACAAGAATCGGCGCAGCGAGCGCCGGGTCGGCGATGGTCGCGAGCGCGCTCGCGCGCAGCAGCAGCGAGACGAACAACGCGCAGACACCATAGGTGCCGATGCGGCTATCGCGCATGATCTCGAGCTTGCGCTCGCGCGCGGCTCCCCCGAAGGAGTCGGCGACGTCCGCCAGTCCGTCCTCATGCAGGCATCCGGTCGCGAGTAGCGTAGCCGCGAGGCTCAAACCGGCAGCGGGCAACGGGGGTAGACCGGCGAGCCAAGCGAGCCAATAGACTGCGGCTGCGATCAGCCCGACGATGGCGCCGGCGACCGGCAGGGCCCACCCTGCGCGGGCGATGTCGGCGCCGCTGATTGCCCATGCGCCGGGAAGTGGCAGCCGGGTGGAGAACAACAGCGCGGCTGCGACATCGGCCGCGAGTTGCCGCAGCGAGATGACCGCAGGCGCCACGGGTCCGTGCATGAGGCCCTCTCCGCTCCGCGCGCGACCGCCGGCAGGACGGTATTGCGCCTCGGGACAACTCGGCGCAACTTACCAGCAGGTCCCCGGTGACAACAGGAGCGGTGTTGAGGCTTCGCCTGCTCAGCGACGGCCGATCATGACCATGCGCCCGGCGCCCCCCGACGCTATCGGAGTCGAGTCGCCCATCTTCTCCTCGCTGCATGATCTGCGGGTGGCGTGTTTGGATCTGCCCTCTGCAGACTCCGATGCGGCGGCGCTGGCAGCCGCGCGTCAGATCGAGCTCACCAAGCCGCCCGGCAGCTTGGGCCGGCTCGAAGACATTATCGTGTGGCTTGCGCGCTGGCAGGGACGCAGCATGCCGCGCCTCGACCATGTCGATATTCTCGTCTTCGCCGGCAACCATGGAGTGACCAAGCAAGGCGTGTCGGCCTATCCCGCCGAGGTGACCGCGCAAATGGTCGCGAATTTCTCCGCCGGCGGCGCCGCCATCAATCAGCTCGCGCGCACCGTCGGCGCGAACCTCCGCGTCGTTCCGCTTTCGCTCAAGCAACCGACGGCAGACTTCACCCAGGCGCCGGCGATGGACGAGAACGCGTTCCTCGCCGCGGTGACGGCCGGCTACCGGACGGTCGCATCCGAGGCGGACCTCGTTTGCCTCGGCGAGATGGGAATCGGCAACACCACGGCGGCGGCGGCGCTTGCGGCGGCGCTGTTCGGCGGCGGCTCGCGCTGGGCCGGTCGCGGCACCGGAGTGGACGAGGCGGGACTCGCGCGAAAGCGCGCGGCGATCGAGGCGGGTGTCGCTCGTCATGCAGCGTTGCTGCACGATCCGCTGGCGAGCGCAGCCGCGTTAGGCGGGCGCGAGCTTGCCGCCATTCTGGGCGCGGCGCTTGCGGCGCGGCAGCGCCGCATCCCGGTGCTGCTCGACGGCTTCGTCTGCCTGGCCGCGGTCGCCCCGTTGGCAAAGCTGCACGCGGACGCGCTCGATCATGCCATGGCGGCGCACGTCTCGGCGGAAGCAGCGCATCGGATGCTGTTGAGCGAGCTTCGGCTCGAGCCTCTCCTCGACCTTGGGCTACGGCTCGGCGAGGGAACCGGCGCCGCGCTCGCCGTGTCGCTGCTGCGAGCCGCGCTCGCCTGTCACGCCGGCATGGCCACCTTCGCCGAAGCCAGCGTCGCGAATGCACCGCGTTAACGGCTATTTTTCCTTGGTTGATAGCTCCGCGTCGCGTTCACGCGGCCGATCATTATCGCACTTCCAACAAGCCAAAAACCAACCTGATGCTCCCGGTTTTCAGCTTCGACGGTGCGATGCTGATGCAATCTGTGGCGAAGGTGATCAATCGTGGCGACGTTTCGCCAGCGCGTAGAGACCTGGCGGCGATTATTCGTGTCTCAGAAACGATAATTCACGCCGGCAGTGAGGGTGTGGATCGTATCTTTGAAACTGAATATGGTCACGGTTGCATTGGGGTCGGTGAGCGAAAGTCCCTTGCTGCCGAAGTCATAATAATCGTACGCGAGCGTCGCCGACCAGTTTGGCGCGAATGCCCACTCTGCGCCCGTCCCAATCGTCCACCCAGTCCGGGTACTGGACGTGCTGGGGTCAACAGCGATCCCGCGAACCGTAGTGAAAGCGTCGTCGGCCTTTTCGTTCGTCCAGGCGGCACCGCCCTTCACGTAGAAGAGCCAGCGGTCGACGAGGCTGTAGCCTAGCCGGGCGGTGGCCGAGGCCAGGAAGTCGTTGCTGACGGTGAATTGTGACGGAAGAATAACGCCCGTCACCAGGTTTCTCACGCTGCCAGCATTGCTGGCCTTCAGGCTGGTCCATGCCGCCCGACCCTCGACTCCCAGCACCCAGCCCGGAACGAACTGATAATCGCAGCCTATCTGTCCACCGCCCACGAACCCGGACGAGTTGCGGCTCGTCGAGACTTCGAGTTGGTTGGTCGTGGTATCGTCGCTGAACGCGCCGCCGACATGGCCGCCGACATAGCAACCGGTCCAGTTGTAGAGGGCGATCGGCGCCCTCGCGGGCGCTTCCGGAGGCAGGTCAGCGGCGAGTGCTGCTAAGGGAGAAGCTACAGAAGCAATGACAACGGCCGAAGCCAGCCAAGCTTTCTTCATGACAAACACCCCCGGCTCTGCACAACTATAGCGTGCAGGATAAACGGAGTTCGAAATCGGAGCAAGGCTTTAGTCACGCAACCTGTTCCGCCTCGTACGCACGTAACGTTTCTGTCAGCAGACAGGCGTCGATCCTCCGATCGCGCAACTTATCGGTTACTTTGCGAAATAAAGCCTACGGATCAACAATTCTCAGACCATTGTCCTATATCGATGTAGCAACCGTGTTTGCTCACTTCATCTCCTTGTGCGCGATCGCGTGAAAGAACGTGCCGGTGACATGGCCGCGGCGGCCGCCGGCGGTGCCGACCGAGCGTCCCTGCGCATCCGCAAGCTCGGCCAGCGGCTCGTCGCCGCCGGCCATGAGGGTCGCGTAATGAAATTCATGTCCGCGAACGATCGCTTGCGCCGGTCCGATCGGACTGTCTGCGCGAAGACGTGCCTCCCGGTAGCCGAGATGCAGCTTGCGCTTGGCGAAGCTCGTGGAATGTCCGAGCAGGCCGGTCATCGCATGGCGCACGCCCGCCGCGTCTTCCATGCCTTCGCCCAGCACCATGTAGCCGCCGCACTCGCCGTGCACCGGCCGCGTGTGCGCAAACCGCACGAGGGCGGTCTGAAATGTTCGCGCCGCGGCGAGCGTGCCGGCATGCAGTTCCGGATAACCGCCGGGTAGCCAGCAGACATCGCAGGTCTCGGGTGGCGGCTCATCGGCGAGCGGCGAGAAGGCCGCGATCTCCGCACCCGCTTTGCGCCAGGACGCGAGCAGATGCGGATAGATGAAGGTGAATGCCGCGTCCGCCGCGAGCGCGATGCGCTGACCCGGCGGCGGCAGCCCGGAGACCGGTCCCGATGCGGCGCATTCAACGGGGCGCGCGCTGGCAAGGACGGCGTCGAGATCGATGTGCCGTTCGGCCATGTCTGCCAGGCGCTCAAGATGCGCTTGCAGGTCGCGGTGCTCGCTCGCCTGTACGAGTCCCAGATGCCGTTCCGGCAGAACGATGCGTTCTTCGCGCGGCAATCCGCCGATGACGCGAACGCCGAGTTGCGCGATCGCATCGGTGACCAGGCTGCGATGGCGCTCGCTGCCGACGCGATTGAGGATCACGCCCGCGATGGTGACGTTGGGATCGTGCGCGGAGAATCCGCGCACCACAGCCGCGGCGGATTGCGCCTGCGCGCCCACGTCAAGCACCAGAAACACAGGCACGGCAAAACGCGCGGCGAGATCGGCGGCCGCGCCAGTGCGCCCGCTCGGAGCCGGCACCCCGTCGAACAGCCCCATGACGCCTTCGATCACCAGGAGCTCGCAATCGCGCATGCTTTCGGCGACCAGCGCGTCGACGAGGGACGGCGGCATCGCCCAAGTGTCGAGGTTGAATCCCTGTGTTCCGGTGGCGGCGGCGTGAAACGCGGGGTCGATATAGTCGGGACCGGCTTTCGCCGCCTTGACCGCGATGCCCTTGCGCTTGAGCGCCGCGAGCAGGCCGAGCGTGACGGTCGTCTTGCCGGCGCCGGAATTCGGCGCTGCGATGATGAGCCCGCGCGCCGTCATGATGCGGCTTCGCTCGGCACGTGACCGCCGCCCAACAGGCCCTCGCGCAGCTTCACGATGTCTCCGATCACGATGATCGAGGGCGTCCCCAACTGATATTGCCGCGCGTCCGCTGCCACCCGTTCGAGGGAGGACACGATGACGCGCTCGTCGGCCGTCGTTGCGCCCATGACGACCGCGGCCGGCGTGCTCGGCGCTAGTCCGCCACGCATCAGCCGCTCCGCGATATCGGCGAGATTTCGCATCGCCATGTAGAGCACGATCGGTTGCCCGGTTCGCGCGAGCGCAGCCCAATCGAGAGCCTCGTCGTCCGCGCCGTAACCGGCGGCAAGGATCAACGCTCGGTTCATGCCGCGAAACGTCGCCGGGATGGCGGCCGCGGTTAATCCCGCCAGCCCCGCCGTCACGCCGGGGATGATGCGGAAGGGCACGCCGGCCGCCATCAGCGCCAGCGCCTCCTCGCCGCCACGCCCGAAGACGCACGGATCGCCGCCCTTGAGCCGCAATACCCGCTGTCCGGCGCGCGCGAGCGCGATGAGACGAATCGAGATGTCGTTCTGGTCGGCGGACGGTCGGCCGCCACGCTTGCCGGCGAATTCAAGCCGGGCCTGCGAGCGCGCGAGCGCCAGCACACGGCGATCAACCAGCGCGTCGTGAACGACGACGTCGGCCTGGGAGAGGCCGGCGAGCGCGTCGAGCGTCAGCAGCCCGGGATCGCCGGGACCGGCGCCGGCGAGCCAGACATGCCCCGGCGCGAGCACGGGGGCATCGGCACGCGTGGGCATGGCGGCGCGGCGGTCGTTCATGGGGCGTCCCCGCAACCGTGACGGCGCGCGATGCGTGCATTATAGCCAATCGCATGAGCGATCTGCCGCTGCGCCGAGGTTGGACCACCGGCACCTGCGCCGCCGCCGCGGCCAAGGCCGCGTACTCGGCGCTGCTTACGGGCGAATTCCCCGACCCCGTGGAAGTGACCTTGCCGAAAGGCCAGCGCCCCTCGTTCGCGCTTGCCCTCACCAGGCGGGACGAAGCGTCCGCTACCGCCGGCATCGTGAAGGATGCCGGCGACGATCCGGATGTGACTCATGGCGCGCTGGTGCTCGCCACCGTGCGCAGCGCAGCGCCGGGCGCCGGCATCGTGTTTCGGGCGGGAGAAGGCGTGGGCACCGTCACGCGGCCCGGCTTGCCGATCCCGCCGGGGGAGCCCGCGATCAATCCCGTGCCGCGGCGGATGATCCGCGACGCAATCGCGCAAGTGGAGGGTGCGGCGGGCGCGCTCGATCTCGAGGTGGAGATCGCCATTCCGGGCGGAGAGGCGCTGGCGGCGCGCACGCTCAGCGCGCGACTCGGCATCATCGGCGGGCTTTCGATCCTGGGTACGACCGGAATCATCATCCCGTATTCCTGCTCGGCCTGGATTCATTCGATTCATCGCGGCATCGACGTGGCGCGAGCGAGCGGCATCGTCCACGTCGCTGCCTCGACCGGATCGACGTCCGAAGCCGCCGTGCAAAAGCTTTATAGCTTGCCCGACGTAGCCTTGATCGACATGGGCGACTTCGCCGGCGGGACGCTGAAATATCTGCGCAGGCACCCGGTGCCGAGAGTCACCATCGCCGGGGGTGTGGCGAAGATGACGAAGCTTGCGCAAGGGCTTCTCGACCTGCATTCGAAACGCGGCGCAGTCGACCTCACCGCGCTCGCCGCGCTCGCGCACGACGCGGGCGCGTCTTCTGCGTTGCGGCAGCGTATTCTCGCCGCGAATACGGCGGCGGAAGCCTTCGCGCACGCGCTGGGCGAGGATGTTCCGCTCGCAGACCTCGTCGCTCAAGCGGCATGGCGCACCGCCGCGCGCGTACTCGAAGGCGCTGACATCGCGCTTGAAGTCGCGGTCTTCGACCGCGACGGAGCCCTCCTCGGCCGCACGCCACCCGCCCTTGCTCACGGTGCTTCCTCCGCTCGAAAGCGGTGATGATAAGCCGGATCGTAAAGCGCGCTCTCTCGGAAATTCTCCGCTGCCAAGGCATGCCCGATCAGGATGACGGCAGTCCGCTCGATCCGCTCGGTCGCGAGCTTTGCGCCGATGTTGCCCAACGTGCCCAGGACGATGCGCTCATCCGGCCAAGTCGCGCGCGCCACCACCGCGACGGGACAGTCTTCGCCACAGACCGGGATCAGCTCGCCGATGATCTTGTCGATGGCTTGAATTGCCAGATGTAGCACGAGCGTCGCCCCGGTCGCGGCGAACGCCCGCAGCCGCTCGGCGGCCGGCATTTGCGAGGCCCGCCCCGGCACCCTCGTCAACACGACGCTCTGGGAGAGCTCGGGCACGGTGAGCTCGCGGCCCAGCAGCGCGGCCGCCGCGGCGAAAGCCGGCACGCCGGGTGTTAAGGTATACGGAATGCCGCGCCGCTTAAGCCTGCGGATCTGTTCGGCGACCGCGCTGAACACGGAAAGGTCGCCGGAATGAAGCCGCGCCACGTCCTGTCCGGCCGCGTGCGCGGTGACGCACTCGGCTTCGATCTCGTCGAGCGTCATCGGCGCCGTGTCGACCAAGCGGGCGCCCGCTGCACAGTAGTTCAACAATTCGGGCGGGATCATCGAGCCGGCGTAGAGGCAGACGGGGCATCGCCCGAGAAGATCGCGTCCGCGCACGGTGACGAGGTCGGCTGCGCCGGGACCGGCGCCGATGAAATGGACAGTCATGTTCGCTCCCTGCTGGCGGCAAGGGCGCAGGTGGCGATCCCGACGCTCATCCGCGGCACGATCAGCCGGGACGCGGGGCCCGAGGCCGCGAGTGCCGCCGCTTCGGCGACGGAGGGAACGCCCATCAGCGCGAGCACGCGCTCGGAACGGGTTTGCGTACGCGCGCCCGCCGCCTGAAGGTCGGCTCTGGACACGAGAATGAGCGGCACGCCGAGCGCCGCGGCGGCTGCGCTGACGCCTTGCTCATCGGCTTTCGAGTCTGGCGCCGCGATGACATCGAGCGCGTGGCTCGCCAAGCCTGCGCGCGCGAGTGCACGGGCGATCACGGCGCTAATGTCGGCCGCTGATGCGCCTTTGCGACAGCCGATGCCCGCGACAATCATGGTTTGATCCAAACCCATTGGGTGACCGGCAGCGCCGGACGCCAGCCTTGTCTGTGACCAACGGGCTCCAGGCGCGTGATCGCAATACGCGTGAGTTCGCCGCCAAGCGTCGCTTGGCGCTGCAGTAGCAGCGCCTCGGTTTCGGCCGTGACGGCGTTGACGACCACCCGTCCGCCCGCCCGCAGCGCCCGCACGGCGGCGTCGAGCACGATCGTCGCGCCGCCGCCGATGAACACCGCATCGGGTCGAGCGAGCCCTTCGAGTGCCGCGGGCGCCGCGCCCTCGACGACCTCCAATCCCGGCACTCCGAACGCGGCTGCGTTGCGTCGGATACGTGCGGCACGGTCGCTGCGCGCTTCAATCGCGACGGCGCGCATCGAGGGATCAGCGAGCATCCACTCGATCGCCACCGAGCCGGCGCCCGCGCCGACATCCCAGAGCAGTTCGCCGCGGCGGGGCGAGAGCGCGGCGAGCGTGATCGCGCGGATCTCGCGCTTGGTGATCTGCCCGTCGTGCTCGAACAGCGCATCCGGCAGCCCCGCGGCGCGCGCCAGCACGCGTGCGCCGGGTGAGGCTTCGACCTCGAGCGCGACGGCGTTGAGCGGGTCGACATCGCCGAGGTCGAACGCCGCCGCCGTCGCCGCCCGGATGCGTTCGCGGGGCCCGCCTAACGCTTCGAGCACCGTCAGACGCGAACGGCCGAAGCCGGCATCGGCGAGCAGCCGGGCGAGCGCCGCCGGCCCCTCGCCGTCCGACGTCAGCGCAAGCACTCGCGCGCCCGGCTGCAGATGCGGGCGCACGAAATCGAGCAAGCGGCCATGCAGCGAGAGCTGGATCGTCTCCGGCAACGCCCAGCCGAGGCGCGCGGAGGCAAGACTGAAGGTCGAAGGCGCGGGCACGGCCACCATCTCGCGGGGATCGATATGCCGCAACAGAACCGAGCCAACGCCGTAAACGAACGGATCGCCAGAGGCGAGCACGCACACATCGCGGCCGCGGTGCGCCCACACGTCTTGGATTGCGCCCTCGAACGGACTGGGCCACGGTCTCGATGCGCCGCGAATGAGCGGCGCGGCGAGGGCAAGATGCCGGCGGCCGCCAAACACGATCTCTGCCGCTTGGATGAGGCTTCGCGCAATCGGAGCGAGCCCTTCGACCCCGTCCTCGCCGATGCCGACGATGGACAACCAGCGAGACGCTGCGGCAGTGTCGTGCGCAGGGAGTTCAGCAACCGACATGCGACGCGTCCTCATTCTCGGCGGCACGACGGAAGCCCGACACCTGGCGGAACGTCTCGCCGGACGCACCGATCTCGCCGTGACGGTCTCGCTCGCCGGGCGCACCACAGCGCCCGCCGCGCAAGCCGCGCCGGTGCGAATCGGCGGCTTCGGCGGGGTCGAAGGCCTTGCGCGATATCTCATCAACGAGCGCGTCGACGCCCTCATCGATGCGACGCATCCCTACGCCGCAATCATGTCCGCGAACGCAGCCGCGGCCGCCGCGACCACGCGCGTCCCCTTGCTCGCGCTGCGGCGCGCCCCATGGACGCCGCTGCCCGGCGACCGTTGGATCGAAGTTGCCGACACCGCGGCGGCAGTGGAAGCGCTCGGCGAAGCGCCGCGACACGTGTTTCTCGCGCTTGGCAAGAGCGAGATTGGAATCTTCGCGCGAGCGCCGCAGCATCATTATCTCGTGCGCAGCGTGGAGCCCGTTGATCCGCCGCTTGCGGTACCGCACGCGTTCTATGTCACCGGTCGCGGGCCGTTCAGCGAGGCCGACGATCGGAGGCTGCTGGTCACCCACGCGATCGACGTGATCGTCGCCAAGAACAGCGGCGGCGGCGCGACCTACGGCAAGATCGCGGCGGCACGGACGCTCGGTGTTCCCGTCGTTTTGTTGCGCCGGCCGGCGCTGCCGGAGGTGCCGACCGTCGAAAGCTTCGAGGCCGCAGTGGCGTGGCTCGATCATGGGAGCGTGCCTCGCGGGGTATAGACGAGCGGGGCGTGGCCTGGCCGCGGCACCAGGCGCGTCTCGGCCGAGCCGATGATGACGAGCGTCGCCATGTCTGCAGCGGAGGCATCGGCGCATTGAAGGGTGGTGACCGCGATGCTCTCGTCCGCCCGGCCGACCGCGCGGCCGAACACCGTCGGCGTGCTCGGCGGGAGATGACGTCGCAAGCGCTCCAACGCGGCATCGAGCTGCCACTTCCGCGCATGCGAGCTTGGATTATAAAGCGCGATCACGAACCCCGCTTGCGCCGCCGCATCCAGCCGCCGCTCGATCACCGGCCATGGCTTCAAATTGTCGGAGAGCGAAAGCGCACAGAAGTCGTGACCGAGCGGAGCGCCCACCCGTGCGGCGACCGCCAGCATGGCGGTGACGCCGGGCACGATCTCTACCTCGAGCGAACGCCACGCCGCGGGGCCGCCCTCGATCTCTTCGCAAACGGTCGCCGCCATCGCGAATACGCCGGGATCGCCGCCACACACCAGGGCGACACGGGCGCCGGCGGCCGCCCGTTCGAGTGCAGCGCGCGCGCGCAATGTTTCCTGGCGATTGTCTGACGGATGCCGGCTCTGCCCTTCTCGAACCGGGGCGCGGTCGAGATACGGCCGGTAACCGAACAGTGCATCGGCAGCGGCCAACGCGGCGTCCGCTTCCGGCGTGAGCCAGCGCACGTCTCCCGGGCCAAGCCCGACCACCGCCAGCCGGCCGCTCATGACCGCCCTTCCCAGCCGGGCACCAGCACCACGGCAAAATAAGGTGCACAGTCGTCCGTCTTGGCAGCGAGCGGGATCGCCCGCTCGCCCGACATCGTGCCGCGCTCAACGTAAACGGCGCGATCGAGCCGGCCGGTCCGCTCGAGCGCGCGACGCACCTTCGGGAGATTGCGTCCGAGCTTGATCACGACGGCGGCGTCCGTCTCCCCTAGCCGCCGTTCGAGCTCCGCTTGCGCGAGCGTACCGGGAAGGACGGAGAACACGTCGTCGCCCTGCGCGATCGGAGTGCCGATCGCCGACCAGCAGCCGGACATTCCGCTCACGCCCGCAACGATCTCGGTGCGGAAGCGGGGCGCCAGGCGCACGTGCAGGTGCATGTAGGAACCGTAGAACAGCGGGTCGCCCTCGCAGACGACGGCGACGAGGCGACCCTCGTCCAGATGGGCGGCGAGGTCGCGCGCCGCGGCGTCGTAGAAGGCGCGAATGATGTCGCAATAAGGCGCTTCATCCCTCGGCAGCTCGGTCGTCACCGGGAAGACCAGCGATAGTTCGCGCACCCCGGGTCTGAGATAGCGGGCAGCGATGGTGCGTGCGTTTCCGGCGTGCGCGGCCTTGGCGAAGTGCGCCACCACATCGGCCTCCTCCAGCACGCGCACCGCTTTGAGCGTGATGAGCTCGGGGTCGCCGGGTCCGACGCCGACGCCGACGAGCTTTCCGGCCACGTTCATATTCCCGGCCTCGCAAGTGCGTTGATTGCAGCCGCCGTCATCGCGCTTCCGCCCATGCGGCCCAGTGCGGTGAGGAATGGGACGCCGTGCGGGTTCGCGGCCAGCATATCCTTCGCTTCTGCGGCGCCGACGAAACCGACGGGAATGCCGAGAATCGCGGCTGGCCTGGGCACGCCGCCGTCGAGCATTTCGAACAAGCGAAACAACGCGGTCGGGGCGTTGCCGATCGCCACCACTGCGCCGCCAAGCCGATCTTTCCACAACTCGAGCGCGGCGGCCGAACGGGTTGTGTGAAGCTCTTGCGCCAGGCGCGCGACGCGGGAATCGCGCAGCGTGCAAACCACGTCGTTGTCGGCAGGAAGACGCGCCCGCGTTATGCCGTGCGCCACCATCTCGGAGTCGCACAACACCGGCGCACCATCGGCGAGTGCCGTCCGCGCCGCGGCGACAAGGCCCGCGCCAAACACGATCCGGCGGGCGATGTCGACACAGCCGCAGGCATGGACCATGCGCACCGCGATCTCGGCTTCCTCGCTGGAGAAGC